>Ga0209761_1001293_pt1 | contig 16119 bp, 12 predicted proteins | sample GraSoi013_1_40cm_4_FD_185818 | JGI IMG/M metagenome (GOLD analysis project Ga0209761, IMG submission 185818) | Grasslands soil microbial communities from the Angelo Coastal Reserve, California, USA - Sample 09_25_2013_1_40cm (SPAdes) (version 2) | ecosystem: Environmental > Terrestrial > Soil >...
TGAAGCGGCCCCGTCCATTTGATCCGCCTTGAAGCGCGTCGGAAATGGTCCCGGCGTTTCGGGTGTCCATTCTCTGCCTGAAGAGCAGGCTCATCTTGTCGAAACGGTTTCTGAAATAATGGAGAAAGTCATCGAAGGCGCCGGTCGTTCCGAGTTTGCCCGTAGGGTCCGAGACAACCTCGAGTTGAGACTCAAGATCCTCAGCAAAACGTCGGCCATGCCCCAAACCAGCATGCTCTGTTTCCACGCCCTTCCCGGAGAGGTCTAGCTGTTCGGCCGCTCTGAGAACGAGGTCTTTGCTGATCGACGAGGGTCGTGGTTCCACGGTTCCAGCGACTCGAAGGACCTCCTTGACAAGGGGGTCCAGCCTGCCAGCGGCGCTAATCTCCATGAGGGCCTTGAAAGCGTCGCTTTCCATCTGGAAACCTGCTTCCAGTATGGTGCCGATTGCCCTCTTCATCTCCTCAGACATCGAGCAGCTTCTCCTGGGACTCTATCTGATACGTAACCGCGGCTTATCCGGTTATCGCGAGACCTGGCCTATCATCTTGTAATCGTAAGGTCGGATATGTCTACGGAAACCTCACACATTCTATTCAAGGCTATGAGCGCGGCGACGAGATGGTTGACCATGGGACGCGGGGCCTTCGCTATGCTCGTCTCAGCTTCGGCAAGGATCTTCTTGGTCTCTTTGAACCTTGCACTCACGGATGAGGCCAGCTTGAGGTCCCGTGAGAGGACAGACCCGACGGCGTCCTTGTACATCGTATTCACAGAGGCTCCGATCTTCTGGAATAGTGTTTGTTGTTCCTTTGGAACAGGAATCTTGTCTTGGGTGTTTTCTGCCACGGTTACGGAGTAGTCGGCGAACGTTTCGATATAGCTTGCTAGGAGGCGGAAGTCTAAGCAGTCGACCGAGGAGACCTTGATCTTCTCAAGCAAGTACGTGTCGGCGATAGCCGCTCTGACCAGCCGGACCAGGAGGAAGTACCATCTATCCACCTCCTCATCTCGCTCAACGACTCCGTTAGCAAGTTCGGTGTTGGATTCTACGAAGGCCTGGACAGCGTCTATCTGCATTGGCATGGACAGCATTTCTAGCCGTCGAAGAATGCGCTCGGGGTTGAGAAGAGAAGGCTCCATCAGGCATTGTAATACGATCTTCTTCGCATCCTCTTCTAACACCTCGAGCCCTACAAGCCGTTTCGTCGTTTTGCGGACCTCGTCCCTTGTCTCGGGGGACAAACTGTCCTTGGATTGAATGCGGATTATGTCGTATCCGAGAAGGTATCGCTCGATTATCTCCCGTCTGACGAAGGGAGATGCCTCCAGTATGACTTCGAGGGGCGGCCGCTCCTCGTCAATTCTTGGAGACAGCAGGAGTCTCCCGTCTTGGCGTTCTTCGTAGGATACGACGGACCCTTGGTCGAGTCCGACGCGTTTAGCCCACGCCTTGGGTATAGTGACCAGAAAAGTCCCATCTGGCGTTCGCTGAAGTTTCCTTAATTCCACTTAGAACAACCTATCTCCAACTGATGGCATTGAAGAATTTTAGGATTTCCCAGCATCTACTATGGAGAGGAGTGCAGCTCTAGAGAGGCACTAGGAACAAATGATGCCGAACCGTTGAGGTGATGATAGGCCTGCTTCACAACCTCCTCGGTATTATTTCCCTTCAACGCGCTCAGCTCAACAAGTGGAACGCTATCGAATGTTCGCGAGATCAGTTTCTTTCCCTCTTGAAGACGGTCGTCATTGCAGAGGTCTGTTTTGTTCGCGCAAATGACCAGGGGAACTTTGGTCGCTATCTTCTTGAGAATCTCTCTTGAGGCTGTTAGCTTTCTGAAGATCGATTCCAGATCCTCGCTGATGTCAACGAAAAGGAGGATTAGATCTGCGTTCGATATCTCCCCGAGGGTAGTGTTGAACGCTTTGAGAATTGTCGGGTGCATGTCTTCGATGAAGCCGATCGAGTCGATGAGGATGAAACTGAAATTGTCGCCACCGTTGTTCTGGTCAATTCTTCTCGCGAACGTGGACAGGGTCGTAAAGGGTCCTAGACCCGTGTCCTTGTGTTCTGCGGACATTCGGTTGAAGAAGGTGGTCTTTCCGCTCTGAGTGTACCCGGCCAATGCTACTATTGGGAAGCCTCGTTCTCGCCGGTGGTCCCTGAGCAGATTCTTCTTCGAATAGAGATCTCTCAGTTCCTTCTCCATGTTCGCGATCCGCTTCTTAGCCGTCCTCTCATAATCATGGTAAGGATAGTCTCCAGGCCCGCTCCAACCGACCTGTCCCCCTAGAATGCCTTCAAGCCGGAGGAATTCTCTGCCCCAGGAGAACGTGTAGCGAAGTTTGGCGAGGGCAATCTGGAGTTTTGCCTCTTTCGTCATCGCGCGCTTGTCGAAGACTTCGAGGATCAGGAGATTGCGGTCGATTACTTTGATATCTGTCCCGCCGAGGACCCGTTGTATCTTGAAGACTTGGGCGCTGGGGAGAGTGTTGGCGAAGACGACTGCTTCGATATCGTTTTCGGCGACGAGCATTTTGATCTCTTCCAGTTTTCCTGGTCCGACGCAGTAGGTGTGGTGGAGATTTTTCCGGTGCTGGACGATGGTGTCGATTACCTCGTAGCCTATGCTCTCGGCCATGGTCTCGACCTCCTCGAACCGGGAGGGAGCCGTGGGAATCTTGCATTCTGCTACGAGGGTCCGCATCCGGGAAGACTTACCTCTAGAATCATGGGCTGGCGCTTATTTGAAGGCCCCGTGCCCGGGGGGCGTGTCTACCGGCACCCTGTGGGCTGTAGACGGCCCATGTGTGGACTGGACGCGTTTTCACGAAGGGCGGGGCACCCGGAAATCGACCACTCCGGGGGGGTCACATAATAGTTAGCGAAAAAGAATAGTTACGGGAAAAGAAAAGTTACAAGAAAAAAATAGTTACAGAAGAGAAGCATTTGCGACGGTCACTTTGACTGGAAAGACGCTTAAGGAAGACCGCTCAGCCTCGGCTACGAGTTCATGTCAACGACCGTCAAGAAGCCCGGGCTTAGTGGGACATTGCTCGTTGTCATCATCCTTGTGGTAGTGGTGGGTGCGGTCGTTGCGGTGGTCGCAGCATCGCTGTTCCTCGGCCCGTCTCTCTCGGTCACCAAGAAGAACTTCACGCCCTACAAGTCCTCGGTTTCCCAGAACAACAATAATCCCTCATCGATGACAGTCTCAAACACGAATGGTGGGATTTCTGTTTCATCATGGTCGCAGGCCTACCTTATGATCAACGGGACAGTTACGGCTAGAGGTTTCGGGTCATCTCCAGACGCCATCACATTTGTAGAGTCAAACTCTAGCGGAAACATCGTCTTCCAGGCTATCTTCCCCGCGAGCAACTTTTTCTTCGGGGCAAGCTACAGCGTAGACGTTCACGCGTATGCACCAGCTTCCACTCAATTCAACACGGTGCAGATCGTAACGGTAAACGGTGATCTACAGGTGTCAAGCATCAGCGCGTCCAGCCTCACCCTTACTGACACGAACGGAGGAATTACCGCCTCCAATATCAGTGCCACAACCATGACTACGACAGATACTAACGGCTCTGTCAACCTAACATGCTCCTCATGCGCTAGTGCAACGGTGACAACGACCAACGGTAGTGTAACCATGGGGCTATCGACGTTATCCTTGGGAGGGTCCTACTCGGTGACCTCGACGAACGGGAACGTCAACCTGACAATTCCAGTCCTTGCCTCCTGCAAGATCACCCTGAACACAACAAACGGATCAGTGTCCTCATCAGGGCTAGGGGTTCAACTGACGAATCATACCATGACAACCCTCGGGACAGGGAGCGCAGTTGTCAACCTGACCACTACAAACGGATCTATAACCATCACAGGCCAGTAGCCGCAACAACTAGAAAGGAGGGATAGCCGCTCGGCAGCCATCATCACTCTATTACTATTGACTTAAAATTCGTTTTTGTCTTTGGATAATGCAGGTCCATTTTTTCCATCGCCTTCACAATTATCCGGGAGACAACGAGGTCTCTGTACCATTTGTGGTTGGCCGGAACGAGATACCAAGGCGCCCACTCCGTGCTAGTCTTGTTCAGAGTGTCCTCGTAAGCTTTCATGTATTGGATCCAGAATCTTCGCTCAGGAAGATCGTCACCGCTGAACTTCCACCTCTTGGAAGGATCGTCCAGGCGTTGTTGCAACCGTTTCTTCTGCTCATCCTTGTCGATATGGAGAAAGAATTTCAGTATGGTCGTGTCCTCCTCGGAGAGTAATCGCTCGAAATCGTTGATCTGCAGACACCGATGTTTCCAGACTTCCTCAGGGACGAGGTTGTGAACTCTCTCGATCAGGACGCCCTCGTAATGGCTTCGATTGAAGATCGTCAGTTCTCCCTTTCCGGGCACTTGTTTGTGTTCTCGCCACAAGAAACCATGATCAAGTTCCTCAGGGGTAGGTTCCTTGAAGTGCGCGACTCGGACCCCTTGCGGGTTGACTCCCTGAAAAACCCGGTTTATGACCCCGTCTTTCCCGCCAGTATCCATAGCTTGCAGAACGACTAGGACTTTCTGTTCGTGTTCTGCGTAGAGCATTTCCTGAAGCTGTCTAAGCTTCTCGTTGAGCTTCTTCGACTCTTTCTGTTCATCCTCATCTTTTCCCTCGAAACCGGAAGTATCGTTTGGGTCAATATCGCTCAGACGAACTTGGTGTCCCGGCTCGATTCTATGTCGGCCCGTGTGAAGGTCCTTTGGCAATTTGAGATGCTCCCTTTTTCCGGACGAGTTCTTAGATGTTTCACACCTCATGGGTGGCCAGACTCTTCTCTGATGGGAATGTTTGATTACCCCGAACTGTGTGATGCCGTCTCAAATGTCAGGTGAGGGCAAACCCTCTGGCCAGATAGCCCAAGGAACGGGTCCAGCGGGTACGGCGCCAGCCGGAGGATCGACCAAGATCGAGCCGAAGCAGCTCCTCATCCTGCTCGTCCTGAGCCTCTCTCTCGCAATCATTGTGATTGACGCAACAATAGTGATCGTCGCTCAATATCAGATTCAGAAAGACTTCGGGATCAATCTGAAGGACCTAGAGTGGATCACGTCTCTCTATGCGTTGGTCTTCGGTTCGTTCCTTCTAACGTGGGGAAAGCTAAGCGATGAGTTCGGCAGAAAACGGATCTTTGTTGCCGGAATCTCTCTATTTATTGTCGGATCGATCGTCGATGGGTTCTCGCAAGATCTGATTCAGATCCTCGTCGGCCGGGTGCTCCAAGGATTCGGGGCTGCAATGGCCTCTCCCGCCACTCTATCAATCCTGACAACAACCTTCACCGGCAAAGCGCGAAGTGTTGCTTTCGGGATATGGGGTGCAACGGCAGGCGCGGCCGCAGTTCTGGGACCAGTCTTAGGAGGGTACTTTACAAGTGATCCGGCTTTTACCTGGAGATGGGCGTTCTTCATCAATATCCCGATAGGAATCGCAGCCCTAGTCGGGGCAGCATTCGCGATTAAGGAGACTCGATTCAAGGATCCAAAATACACCGCTGACTACTTCGGACTGATATTCATCACGCTCGGTCTAGCCAGTCTCCTGTTCGGCTTTATTGAAGCTCAGACTTATGGTTGGATTGTTCCGAACAACGAATTCACAGCGGGAGGGGTCACATGGTCGGTCTCCAACCCAGTATCACTTCCCCTCGTTTCGATCATAACGGGGCTTGTTCTACTTGTGATGTTTACTTTCTACGAGGTCCGCCGACTCAGGATGGGGAAGGTTCCACTCTTTGATTTCAGTCTCCTCAAATTCAAGGGTTTCCGGTACGGCCTATTCACGGTCACGATCGTTGCGATGGGCGAGTTCGGAGCAGTATTCATCATCTCAATATTCCTTCAAACGGTCAAGGGACTCTCAGCATTCAATGCCGGTCTCACATTCCTACCCATGGCGATCTCGGTCTTCATTTTTGCACCTGTAGCTGGAATTCTAGCCACCAGGTTTGGGCCCAAATGGGTTGTTACTACCGGCATGGCTCTTGAAGCCATTGCGCTCTTCAGCCTATCACAAATCATCAGCGTCGAGAATCCTGTCTACTACATGTATCCTATCCTCGTCATCTATGGCGCAGGGGTTGGTCTGGCGATTAGCCAGCTCACGAGCACCGTCTTGCAGAGTATACCATGGCAGAAGGCCGGAGTAGGATCTGGAGCAAACAACACGGTCAGACAGATAGGTTCAGCCTTCGGAATTGCTGTAATTGGCGCAGTTCTGGTGGCCCAAATTTCCACGGTTGGTGTGGCCGACCTCGCAACTAGTACGGCTAGTTTCAGCGTGCAGCAAAGGGTCGCGTTGACAGCCGCCCTCAACTCAGGACTCTCTGGAGGAATCGACCCATCCTTTCTTGCCCTGTTCGGTAGGAACGTACCTGCTGTCCTTTCAATCCTGTACGATGCAATTACCCAAGGAGCACGCTGGGCCGCGTTCACGGCCGGGATATTCGTGTCGCTCGGAGCTATCAGCTCACTCCTAATCCCGAACCCAAAGTCAGCCCAGACCGCGAAGTCTACTGTCGTCGCCAAAGTTAGTCATCGCGAAACATCTCGAGCCGTGAGCTCTGTCATTATCGCTCAGTTCGCGATAACAATCGGCCTGCTTGCTGCTATCTCCAACGAGTATCAGTCCAACTATTTCTTCCGGCTATGGATAAGCGAGAACGCATCGCCGCTTGGCTTCCTCCTCACAGGGTACGTCGGAACAGTGCTGGCGGCGACTGTTGGAGGAGCACTCATTTTGTGGAAACTTGTCCTATCTCGAAGAAAATCCGAGGCCAAGTCAAAACTGAATAGCTGATCGCCTTACCGGCGAAGTGATGCATGCTAATTGTCTCGTAAGAAGACAGGGACTTCATCGCACGCGTTTCGCGTTCGATACCTACGTCGTAGCCGGGAAATCTATCGTCGGTATCTGGAGACTAAGCCATGGGTCAAGCAGATGCACTCGACTTTTCTCGGTCTAAAGCCGGGAATGAAAATCGTGGACGTTGGATGCGGAACCGGAGACTTCACCAGATACCTAGCCAGCCTCATACCTGGAAAATGTGTCATCATCGGAGTGGACATTCGGGCCGCCAACATCCGGACCGCTGAAAAACAAACTAAGGAGGAAGGGTTGGCAGGGAAGATCACTTTTCGTAAAGGTGACGCCTACAACACTCCCGTTGAAGACGGCTGGGCGGACCTTGTCTGCTGTAGGACACTCTTGATGCACCTGACTGACCCGCTGAAAGCTGTCAGGGAGATGGGCCGCGTCGCACGGAAAGGAGGAACCGTGGCAGCCTTCGAGCGCGGTAGGTTCCCCGATGCAGTCTATGTACCCAATGATGAGACGCTCACCAAGCTGGCCATCAGACTCAGCGAGTCGTATGTCGATGGAGTAAGAAAACTGGAAGGGAAACATTTCGACATCGGCAATAGACTGCCGACAATCTTCCACGAAGCGGGATTACGCGGGATAATGGCAGAGTACCAAGCAGATACGTATCTGACCTCGGACCCGAGAAGGAGACTCGAAGACGTAAGGGACGAGTTAGCATTTTACCTCGCGACCCTCAAAGAGACAAAGAAGCTCGATGTCAAGGCGATGCTGGCGGGTGGAGCGTCCAGGAAGAACGTCAACCAGTATAACGCATGGTTGGAGAAGTGGATGAAAAATCTCCTTAACGATAACGATAAGCTTCGAAACGACACAACCTTCAGCGCCGGAGGAATGGTGCTCGTTGCAGGGCGCAAGTGAGAGGATTTGAGAGGATTGTCCCCGAAAAAATAGGTCTCCACGCGAGTTCTAGGACAATCTCAAATTCCTAGCCCGGGTTTGTTCGGGCCTTAAGCTGGCCAAGTTCGTACGCTCCGGTCCCTTGTTTCGGGGGAGAGGGTGTGTGGGTTAAAGAACGCTTATGCCCGCCCTGAGCCTCGTTTCTCGCGAACAGGGTCCTAGGGGAGATATTCTATGGTAGATGGCGATCGAGGGGAGATGTTTGCGGAACTGGAGAGGGCTTGTGACGAGCTCGACCGGGCGCTCGAACAGCTCAAGAAGGCAGGATATACCCTGCGCGAGTTCTCCAAGGGCCTTGAGACGGACCCGACCGGGATACTGCTGACGCACTATCCCAACGGGTATATGATCTATCCTGACGAGATCAACAAGACCCCCTGGGAATATCCAGCTTTGCGTCCAATAGTTGACTTGGACTATTTGATCGAGCTGCTCAAGCGTGCTAGGCAGTTGAAGCGGGCAAAGATGGATATTGAGAGAAGACTGGGCAAGAAGCTCATGCCAGTCTCCTAGCCAAATGGAATCAGCGTGAGTCTTCAAAAAGAAACGTGTCCGGGGCATTCTCGTGTCGTGAGATGCCGGTCGCTAAGACTCCCTTTCTAGAAGCCCTTGCTGTCTGGTGTTGACTCTGGTCATGACAAGCCGGTCAGGGCGCGGTCCTGGCCTGGACAGCGGTTAAACTCTCGTTTTTCCCAACATGAGCTTCGCCTTTGGAGGATCTAGCTCATGTTGAGATCTTGAATCAGGGCTAATAACAATGAGTCTTCCTGAAGGATTCAGGAGAGAGTAACATGCTGAGAAGAGTCCTGGACCTTGAATTAGCTGGAGGGTCCAAACACTAGGCCATGACCCTGGGCCAGCTCCACATCGCGGTTTCCGCGCGGGAAGAAAAATAAAGACAACCGCTTAGAGCAGATTTATCAGGCGAGTACGGAACAGCCTACTTTCATCAATGGTGTACCCAAAAAAAACGCTAAATACTCAATGACGGGTCAAAATCTGTTTTTGGATTACAAGAGCGCCTATAGCCTGCTCCGACAGTCGGAGATGTGGTTAACTGAGTAACAATCAACATACCCCCGTCAGATTGGCCTTTCCGGGCCGTCGAGTCAGAATCGGGTCCAAGATCCCAGTCGGCGCAGGAGGCCCGACATTAAACGAGACCCTAACATTCAGCTCGACGAGCAGCATCACATCGTTCAGCTACTACCCAAACAACCAGTTGAAAGGGGTGCAGTACGCGAACGGTCTAATCACGAATTACACCTACACCAAACTTGGCCAGGTTTCAAGTATTAGTGTCGGTGGTGGGGGATTGCTCTACCTTGGTTATCAGTACAACAACACGGGTACGGTTGCCTCTGTAAACGGCTGGTCAGAAAATCTTACAATCGCACACATCCCTGTCCATGAGCAATACACCTACGACCCTCTACGACGCCTAATCAACTCAAACGTAACATTCGGAACGACCAAAACGCTGGCTTCGTACGCGGAGGAGTCAGGGACGACATTTTTCAATGAATGAATTTCCAATAGCCTTGACATGTCCTGTCACAGTTCCTCTCCCTCGAACCATAATGGGTTTCCCTGAAACCACATGAGCCTACGGGGTGAGCCTGTTAGCGCAACAGACGGTTACAACAGTTCTAACTTGGACGGTTGAGTCCGTAGCCCACTGCGAATATCCAGTCTAGGAACTCTAAGACCTCGGGTGTTATGTTGCACCATAGATGCACCCCGCTTGGCAGACAGTCTATCTGGCCGGATACTATTCTTGCTCTGAATCCTTCATGACCAAAGCGGGCCGGGTCAAACGTCAGTGGGCTCATCATCTGAGCCGCCTGCTTCAACTCGTCCTCGGTTACCGATTCGAACTTTTTCCTACTCTTGTCTACTAGGATGCTGAGGTCTCTGCGCCCAATGCGAGTTACGTCTGGCCTATCCTGGCCGGGTGGAAAATTGATCTGAATAAGAACACCCCAGCGTTCCCCGACCTCGCTGGCTATCCAGTTGATCGTTTCAAAGGCTCGGAGAGTACGATCTTGCCAGAGACTCTCGAACTCTCCGCGACGCCTGTCTAGTGTGTCCCAGAGGTCCTTGACGATCCAGCTCACTTGGCTCGGACCTCTCTCTCCAAGACGTCCTTGAGAGTCTTGAGGAAAGCTGAGTTTGGTACGATATAGTCGATCAATACTTTTTCGGCTTTTAGTTTGAGGTCTCTTCTGATATGGGGAAAAAGGGCCAGCATCCTAGGTCGAGGTATCATGGTCTTCAGCTTTTGGGCACACGAGAAGGGATCATAGTCCGATGCGGCTAGGTCGAGTATGACCAAGTTCGGATGCGTCGAGTTCGCTTCTCTAATCAGAGCTTCTTCACTTGTTACCACCTTGGCGTTTGCACCCAGCGACCTTGCAAGCTCTATGATTCTCGATTGGAGGAATAGGTCTGAAGTTATCGCTAGAACTTGAACGATCATCATTGGTTCACTCTGAAGCTAGTTATAGGACTCCTTGATTCAGCTGGCAGTTGGAATGCCGCCCACATCTAACTTTGCTGGCAGAGACATAGTTAGCGTTCGCGACCTCTCTCGATCGGAGATCGATCACATTCTGGACATGGCGCAGGTCATGGAGCCTCTGGCGAAGACTGGGTCCGATATGCTTCATGGGAAGATAATGGCGACCCTATTCTACGAACCAAGCACGCGAACGAAGCTGAGCTTTGAGTCCGCGATGACGAGGCTCGGCGGGACCGCTCTCGGATTTGCGGAGACGAAGGGAACGTCTGTCGAGAAGGGTGAGAATCTTGCAGATACTGTGAGGGTTGTAGAGAACTATGCCGACGTGCTCGTGGTCAGGCATCCCCTAGAGGGTGCGGCGAGAATGGCTGCCGAATTTTCCAGGGTCCCCGTGATTAACGCGGGATCGGGAGCGGAGGAGCATCCTACTCAAGCATTGCTCGACTTGTACACGATCAAGAAGGAGCTCGGGACTATCGATGGCATTAGCATTGGACTGATCGGGGATCTCCGATACGGCCGGACAGTTCACTCGCTCGCGTACGCTCTGGCAAAATACAAGGTGAGATTGGTCCTCATCTCCCCAGAGATACTAAAGATGAGAAAAGAAGTCTTGGAAGAGGTCTCGAAGAAAATAGATGTTGAAGAGACCACCTCTTTGCAGCAGCATTTGAAAGAACTGGACGTGATCTACATGACGAGGGTCCAGAAGGAACGGTTCGGAGATCTAGCCGAATACGAGAAGGTCAAAGGCTCTTACCGACTGACATCAGATGAGCTATCACGAGCAAAGAAGAGCTCGATAGTCATGCATCCATTGCCGAGGGTTGATGAGATAGACTCTAGTGTCGATTCAACGAGTCACGCGAAATATTTTCCACAGGTTGGGAACGGAGTGGTTCTGAGGATGGGATTGCTCGGCCTAGTCTTTGGCGCAGTCTAGCATTCTTCGTTAATCTCGCACGATTGATCACTGAACACTCAAAACTGTGTAGGGGGTCGTGGTGTTGTCCACTACGACCGTAAACGGTTTTCCGAGGGGTGCAGAGATTATTTTGAGAACATCCGCTGTTGTCAAGGTCTCCTCCTTCGCGAGGACCTGAACCAGTCCACCGGTCGTGTTTATTCCCAGAACCCAACGAGTGTATCCCCCATGCACATATGCGTAGGTTGAATTCAGGTTGCCGCTGACGATTATCTGGGTCGTCGATATGCCTATGGTATTCACCGCCTTTGTCGTTGCGCCACCTACTTCGATGGAACTGGTAGGGTCTTGAATGAAATAGTGGCCCACTTGTTTCGAGGACCCATCGACCACCGCCACCATTTCCGGTACTGTCAGATTTCCTTGCGTTCCATAGTATGGTATGACATAGATCAGGCGACCGTTCACTGAATACAGGAGTATGTTTCCGACCGTCCAGTCGGGGTGAAGCGTTAACTGGGTTTTGATTATCGGGTCGGTCACCACGGCTGATATGGCTGAGTTGGGTCCGATAACTGTCGTTCCTTCAGGGAACCTGATCAGATAGACTTGCCCTGTTCGGGCTCCTGCTGGAGCGATGTAGAGACCTGCAAGGTTTTGAGATGGGCTGTGGTAAATTTCCACCAGCCTGACGGCAGCCCATGTCAGGGTCCCGTTGATCGGCATGATTATGAACCGGGTGGTCTCAGTAGATTGTAGGAAGACATTCCTCTGCCATTGCAGTGGGTCTGTCTGGAAGTAGAAATTGTACACGTCTTGTTGAGTGTTGAAGTATGTCTCAGGATATCTCAGCTGAGGGAGGAGCCAGGAAGGCATTTGCTGGTTCCACTGGGGATACATGGAATTGTAGAACGACCTGACGTAATCGTTCTTGCCATTGTTGTACAGGTACCCGGTGACATCTCCGGTTTTCATGTCGGTGAGCGTTGCTGCGAAGAGTCTGAGGATCGATGTGTCAGCATGGTCTGGATAGTCTGCGAAGTTGCTAGGACTCTGCCAGTCTATCCAAACCCAGTGCAGCAGGTAGATGTTTCCCTGTCTGTCCACCACCGGGTAGGGGTCTGGATCCAGCTGCATGTTGGGCAATAGAATGTTAGAGATTCTGGCGTCCGCATCTCGGTATTCCAGGGCTTTGATATTGCCGTAGGCTCCGTTTGCGAAGTCGAACCTTCCCTGCCAGAAGAACTTCCAGTACAACCAGAAGCCCTTGTAGGTATAGTCTGCCGTTCCATTGTAGGAAGGTGGCCCTGTGTAGCCTGATAGGTGGGTCTCGTTGAAGCCTGGAATATTCAGGTAGACCTCGTCCACCGACTGCCATAACCCTCCTTCTCCATAGTAGACCTGGGGAGATTGGGTCAGGTCCCAGATCTTTGTTATGTCCACAGCTTGTGTCGTGGCCGCGTCAACCGCGAGAATCTTCTCCGAATGCGTCAGCAGAAGATGCTGGGTTCGCCAGACATCAGGGTCGTTCGGTAGGCCTGCTTGTACAAGCTGGAGAATGGATACCCAGTACTCTTTGCCGTTGATGTAGATGATGTCGACAGGAGCGTTGTCGATGGACATCCAGTTGACCCCGACTAGCGGTTTCATGTTCAGTCGGGCCGATTGGTTCGTGAATATGCGGATATGGTCCAGCGTATTGGTCTGGTTTCCTGAGCTCTTTATGAGCGATTGATCCGCGTTTGTTACTGAGTTCACTCCGTACGCCCAGCGAGTGTACTGAATTGTTGGGACGTAAGCTGGATTCCATTGATAGTTGATGTATTGGCCTGACTGGGCCCGGAGATATGTCCCGTACACAGGAAGCGTGATTGTCGAAGCTAGGACGATTGCGAGTATTACGAGCCCCTTGACCCGGGTGATCTTGATACGCAGTATTCTCGGAGTTCGTGTGAATCCGGCCATGAACGCTACTCCGATCATCACGATGAATAGGGTGGAGAGAATGAAGGATGTGCCTACGTCATAGACCCAGGCCCCACTGCTTAGCACTGCGTAGATAATTGGTAGAGTGGCAATGACGAGTACGTTGCTGAGCGCGATCCGGGACATCCCGAACGCTCTCTTGGAAAGTCCGACCATAGCGTTTGCAAAGAGGGCTACTCCAAGTCTTATTCCTACCACAGCAAAGGCTAGGCCGATTATTGATAGGATGAACTTGAAGACTTCAAATGTGAAGACGTTGTCGATGCCGAAGGTCGGCGACACTTGGTAAGTTCCCGATAATCTTGTTGCGAGTATTGAGAAGTAGTTCTGCACCTGCGCGAACCAGGTGCTGTTTGTTTGGACAAGATAATTCTGTATCGTGACGAATCTTAGGGCAATGTCATTGGCGATGGCTGCCGCGATTCCTAGGGCGAGGAGAAACTTGATCGTTGTCCACGCTAGGAATGGGGGCGAGGAGACTGGGAACTTGTCGTTCCATTGCAATTTGCCATTCTTGGACAGGACTGCATGGTCAGGGGTCTCTCCAATGTCCCAGTCGAAGGATGGTTTTGGGCCGGATTCATAGTAGCTTCTTCTGGTGGACTGCATAATCGCTCCCAGGTTCGTCCGGAATAGTAGTCGAAGAATTCCGAGGAGTTTGCTGTGCATGTAGAAATGTCTCTTCCCATCGCTTCCGGTAACCGAGGAGATACGCGGGTCGCTGAGCATGAATAGAGCCGTTAGGAGGAGAGTTGTCCAGATGACCGCTCCGTTTAGGTACTGAAGGTTGAGAAAGTTGATTCTTGCTTTCGTGACGTAGGTTGAGTATTTCACGTCAAAGGTGAGACCATTGCTCACCCCGAGGGTAAAGACAGCGAAACAGGCTAGGCCGAGAAGAATGTAATACGCGACCCAGGGGGTCCGAGAACCAGACTGGCGTTGAATTCTTGCAGAGAAAAATGAGCCGACAAACACTAAGGCCAAAAGCAATGCGGCCGTAGAGACAAACTCTGTGGCAAGGACCCAGAGGCCGAGGCCTGTGTTGAACACCGAAAGCTCTCTCAGTAAGACCAGCTGTATTACGAGAACGACTATGATAGCGAGAGCCCCAGTCAGGAGACCTATTCTGAAGGGCCTTCTCGAACCCATCCGGACCTCTGTCAAAGCCGCACTTCCCAACTAGCCTGGTCAAACGGTCAATGAGATAAACCCAATTGAGTTCCTTTGTGGCCAACTTGCATATCCTATCGCTCAACGGTGAGTTGCGAGACGCTTGGTTTGTCTACGAGAAGACGTAGCCTGTAATCCTGTCTAGGTCTCTCCGCCTTGACTCGGTCCATAAGTCGAGGGGAATCAGTCTCCCTGCATATTTCGCGACGATTGTCAGTTTTTCTGAACCGCAGTTCGCGCATTTTGTATGAACTCCGGTATCGACTTGGTAGCAGAACTGGCACCGTGAATGCGTGTTGGAAAAAGTGAAGTGTGTGACTCCTGAATCTGCGAGCAATTGAGACGCCCCAGCCAACCCTGCGGTCTCTGGTTTTTCCCCCAAGAGAAGCGGCAGGATTGTCCCTCCATCGAGGAGTTTCTGAGCTTCCCCCTCAAGAAACGCGCGTGAAGATAGCGGTAATTTCTGCGTCAAAGGAATCAGTGGTACGTCGGTGTAGTAGGGGTGCCGTTTGGACCCTTGGTAGACTATTGTGGAGAATCCGTATTTTTCAGCGTCGATGCTCGCGAGTCTCGAGGATGCTTCCGGGCTGGGATGAAGCCCGACACGGATTTTGAGTTTAGGGTTGTCGCTTTCTGATATGGCGCGTCGTGCTGCTTCGATGATCTTTTTGAGAAAGGCGAGGGAATCTTTGGCGTCAATATCCTTCTTGGTGTGGTGCCGGACGGCCTCGTTTAGCCCGAGGAGGCCGATCTCCGCCATTGGTTGGGATCCATAATACTTGCTCCCGTCTGTTTCCCATGAAAGTAGGGGCAGAAGTCCTTCCTTCATTCTTTCCTGTATGGCTTGTCCGCGAATCTCTAGGGCCTTTACCGCTTCATCCACTGCGTTCTGAACTCCTTGGAGAAATCGTTCGTCTTTTCCCGTTGCCTCATAGGATATTCTTGGGAGGTTGACTTGGACAGTTCCCACCATTGCTCCACTGGCAATGTTCGTGCTATCGGCAACTATGGCGTTGCCGTCGGAGGATACGGTGACAGTCTGTTCTGAATTCTGAATTCTATAATTTGGGATGGAATATTTCAGGGACGTTTCATATGTCATCGAGAGAAGGCTGTCAGGCTCAGAGAGATTTTCCCGGTTGAGGTTCACAGTGATTGAAGGGTTGACTAGGAGATTGCTCCTTGCAATTTCCATACTGGCATCTATGACTGTCCGGAACAATTCTTCAGCTTCGTGAGCGTAATCGCCGTACACTCCCTCTCTCTTCCCATTAGGTGCCACTGCGTCGGATTTCTCGAGAGAGCTGGGAATCGTTCGGTCAAGTCCTATGGTAGTCCGGAAGGGAAGGCTGTTTGAGAAACCATCCCAGTTGAGTTGAGAGAGAAAGAGTCTGGTTGCTTCCTGGACTCTTTGGGTCGGAACCCCTTGAATGAACGGTGCCAGCAGGATGTTAATGTGATCGAAGACTTGCTCACTTGCTACCTGCCCTTCTGTAATCCGAGCGAGCCGGAGCAATGCTCCAAGCGCGGTTTCGAAGGAAACTGGCGGCTTGGACCGTGGGAGTCCTTTTCGGAGGAAGGGGCGTGGGTCATGGAAGAATATGCTGGGCTTGAGTATCCAAGACTCCGCATCTTCTAAGTGGATCTGCCCGTTGAAATGGGCGTCGACTAGGGGCC
>Ga0209761_1001294_pt1 | contig 16117 bp, 14 predicted proteins | sample GraSoi013_1_40cm_4_FD_185818 | JGI IMG/M metagenome (GOLD analysis project Ga0209761, IMG submission 185818) | Grasslands soil microbial communities from the Angelo Coastal Reserve, California, USA - Sample 09_25_2013_1_40cm (SPAdes) (version 2) | ecosystem: Environmental > Terrestrial > Soil >...
TCGGCTTGGCTACCTTTTCCATGACTGTGAGTGGTGGCGACATCTTCGCCATGCCGAAACCTCTATCCCCTAGTCGCGCCAAACCCCTTCCGGCAGGGAATCACCTGGTTTTGGCCCGCTCCCTTCGCATCATCGCATACACGTAAATCTCCATCGCAGCGATGAAGAGGAGGATGCCGGAGGCGAGCCACCAAGCGGCTGCGGTCGGCGCTCCTGCGAGTGTAGCAAAGATCGCGATGCCCGTGTAACTAGCCACGGTCAACGCGAAGACGACCACAATAAGAAGCCGGGTCTCCCCTTGTCGTCGAACGGACGACGCATGCCGAAACCTCTATCTCTTCATGTTGGCAAAGCCGCTCCGGCCAAGACTCACCTGATTTTGGCCTTCGAGAATCGTCTGTTGATTTTCCACTTCGTTCGGTGGCCGGTCAAGAGGCCGCCTCCAAGAGACACGCTGCCAATTATTACAAACCCGGGTGTGCAAAGCGAGTTGATGGACGGGTCCGGAAACAGCCAGAGTCCGACGCCGCCAACGAGACTAATGCTCCCCAGGTAGAGCAGATCGATCCAACGCGTCCCCGTTCCTGGGAAGTTCGACATGCCGAAACCTCCATCCCTCCATATTGGCATAAACGGCTCGCTCAGAAGATAGTCCAACAGCACCTCGAACAGCTCCGCGGCAGTTACTGCAGGGGCACGCCCGATCTTCAGTTCTTCGTGATCACGAAGGACGAACTCCGCGGCTGGATCCGTGCACTCGAGTGGGTCCTCCGCATGGACGAGGTCCCGCCTCAATGAAGGGTCCTCAGCTCTCGAACTCGAGAACGACGCTGGTCGGATCGGGGACGATCTGCTCGAGCCGTTTGATTGCCAGTTCTCCAGCCGCCACGGACGTCCGGCTCGCTTGTCTCATGGCCTCAGCCGAATCGAGAGATCTCAACCGGGCAACGAGTTTGTCCAAAGCACTCTCTGCGTTGTCCGGCTTCATCCCGGGGATTCGCGAGAATATCTCGCGGAAGCGACCATGGGTGTTCCGCACACCGTCTTCCCCCAAGTCCGTCGCACCCCAAACGAAGCGATCGGTGGTCATGAGGAGATTCGCGAGATCCGATGTCGGGGAGTCCCCCTCGGGCTGGCCTGTCATCTCACGTACCGCGATCCGTGACTGACCGTACAGGTCAGTTCGTGCGGCACTCCATGCTCGATTGTAAGCGGGCAAAGTGGAGTGGAAAGTAGAAAGGAGTTCGCGAAGCTTGTCGTCGACGAACAGTCGGAGCGGCCCCTTCATCATGCGCTCGAATCCTCGCTTCCAGAGCTCCTGTCGTTCCGCATCGCCGTATCGCATGTCGGCCCACTCGAACCTTTCGGCCGATTCGATCAAAGCTGCCGTCTCATCCCACAGCGGGACGTAGATATCCTTCACTCGGGAGAGCGCATACTCTTGCCGAAGCTGCCTCTTTTCGGCCTTGCGGTTTACGTAGTCGTAGACCCGAATGTAGACGATCGCGCCGAAGAGGAGCACCGCGAGGCCTGTGGACGCCTGCAATAGCGGTCCAAGCAGGCGTAACGAATCGTAGACCGAGGTGACAAAAGTCACCACGACCCATATGACAACATCGAGCGCAAGACCCAACCACAGCCACGGCTCTGGGTTCGGTGGTTCCAGCCGTGTTCTTCGGGCCACGGCCGTGGATACGGAAGTGCCGTCCTTGAAGATTCTGCGGGAGAACCCATGCAAGGTCTTAGCTCTCTATCGGTCGGAAAAATGAAGCATCGGTCTCCCAACACACTGCGGACAGTCGGAGTCTCTTCGAGGCGGTGATCTCCAATCCGCCAGGGCGCTTCACAGCCTTAAATTCGAACGAATCATACGTGACCGGAGCAAATGAAACGGTTGCGGTCGATGGTGGGCACGAAAAAAAAGTTGGCTGTCCCGCTTCCACGTCGAGATGCCGGATCGCAGAAGCCGGGGCGAATCTCGAGGTTCCAGGAACCTCTTTCGACTTCCGCCAGAGGCGACCGTGAGCCTCTCCGTCAGGAGTGAGGCTGTGCGAAAGCACCGTCCCTTCGAACTCGGGTTGCACTCTGTAGTAAGGTGGTTCACCCGATTTTTGGAGCCAAACGATCCATGCGGGAAACGCATCCAAGGTGGCCCGTTTCATTCCTTTCTTGGCCATGAATCCGAATCTCGCCACCTCTTCAAAAGCGTAAGGTCCTTCCCGCGGGGCGGGCTTTCGTGGGGAACGAGGGCTACGACAACATAATCCGAACAGAAGGGGCGTTCTCCCGCGCGAAACCGAAAAAACTGCGAATGTCGCCGTTACCGGGAGCCGAAAGAGCTATTCCTGTGGGGACAGCATCGCTGAGTCGAGCTTGGGCTGATGGAGTACTTCCTGACTGATTTCCGTGGCGCTTCTAAGGGAGACTTCAGGAAGTTCCACCACGAGTTCAAGAAGTACCACAAACCCGGCGGCTTCCTTAGGAATGTTCTCACGGCGTCCGAACTCCGTATCGAAGGAGATGCCGCTGGGCTTCAGGGCCTCGGGGCGGACTTCCTACTCATGGCTGCCCAGCGGAGCCACCTCCACTTGTACTCCGGAACCGCGCCGGGGCATTTTGTGGGACCATTCACGGAAGGCGGTAACGGGTCGATTGGGGACATAGACGACCCTCACGGACCCGCCAGGACGCCGGGCATCACGCAGTTCCGATACACGACGAGTCCAGTCATAGCCTCCGGTCTTGGCTCCCTTCGTCCTGGATCTGTACTCTTGACCGGGGCCGACGAGGAATGGTGGATTCAGGGGAACATCGAAGCGTTGGCATCCCTCGCGGAGCGGTGCTTCGACCTCGCGGACGAGGCAACCCGGCCTCCCGTGGAACTCACCTTCGAGGCTGCCAAAGAGTCGGAGGAGGATTCGCTTCGCCTGATCCTTACACGTTCGCATTGAGCCAGAGGAAGTTGGGAAAGGGCCGGGCCGCGAGGCCCAGCATGGGTGGGGAACGAACGACACGTTGGGCCTAATCGATTGCGCCCGGACACGTTCGACAGCGTACGCCGAACAGGACGGGGCTTACGTTCCTCCAGAGCTGAGAAGGGGAAGGTGCCCGCCTTTCGACGGGCATGAGGGAACAGGACAGGATCAAGCCAACCGACATGATGCGGAATTGAGGTCAATCCTAAGGGTAAGGCACGGGCCTGAAGGGACCCGTTGCGCTCCATGGGCGGGACCAAAACAGGCTTGAACCCTTTGGCCTGGTTCGCGGTCGGATTATCGTCACCAGGAGGAACTGCTCGAGAGGCTCCCGGCAAGCGCCTATAGAAGCCTTCGGGCTCTCCCGCAGCGTTGATCTCACGGCGTACCGACAAGAAAGGCCTCGAGCTCTTTCGAGAGGCCCTCCCAAGAAATCGCGTTCCGCATGAGCATGTTACCGTTCAAGTTGTTTTGTTTCCCTCGGGCCACTCCATTCATCGCTCCGGATTTCGCGGCGGTACAGTCAAAGAAGGCGAACCTCCTTTCTCCAAAGGCTTTCGTGTAGTCTCCGAGAACCCAACTGATAATTGAGTCGAGTCGACGCACTGAATCATCGTTTAAAATCAGCAAGTCCACTTGCGTGCCTTCGCCCGAGCTATTGCCAAAACCGATCCGCCCTTTTGCCATGCTCGCGGTCTTCACTTCAATGAATCTGCACTCCGTCTCTCGGTCGGCGTCTATGAACACGGCGATGTCCAGACCAAAGGACGTAAGTATCTCGTGTATGACCCCGCGAGACTTCAGAATGCTCCGGATCTCCTCGATGATTTTCTCTCGGAACTCGTCCTCGCTCCTGACCTCCGGGGGTTCGGGCGTGAACGCCATGCCTTGCACATTCACTCTGGAAGAACCAGAACCTTCCCTCGATCAGCGTCTGCCTTCCTTCGAATCGATTTGGACCGCGAAAGCCCTCTCGCAACCGACCCCCGGGGGGTGACCGCTTTTATAGTGCCCCGGCCTCTAGGACACACGACCAACCGGGTCACGCGACAAGAGGGCTCATATTGGGGAAAATCGTGCCGGGCGTTGCTACCAAATCCGCGCTCACGCCGGACGAATGGCGCGGAAGATTCAAGGTGGTATACCAGGAAGATCAGTGCTTTCCCGGGGCTTTTTTCGCGCTTCTCACCTCCGCCGATCTGCTCTTTGACACGAAGGTTACAAGGGGTCTCTCAATGGGCGATCTGAACAAGAAGCTCGGATATCGCAAAGGCGCGGCCACTCCGGCGGAAGCCTTGGAAAAGAGAGCAATCAAGAGGTGGTTGGGTGTTTTTGGGCTTGATGTGCAGTGGGAAAGAGAATCACCGAAATCATTCGACAACCTTGAGGCCTCCACGAAACGTGATGATGTCTCGTTCTCTCTTACGGAGGTCGATCTTCACTTTGTCACAGACTATGACAGCAAAGCGAAAATCAAAGGCCCAGATTTCTCTACAGATCATGCAATAGTGGTTCTCAAGATAGCTAATGGGCAAGTCGAATTCTTCGACCCGACGTTCAATCCTGCACTACCTTCGAATGCCGGAACGATGCAAGCCCTATTCACCCCCCAATTCGTCAAGCGATGGTCTCGCTGTATGGATCCATACTATCGGGTTTGGGTAACGAGGGTTATTCCATTGCCGGTCAGGAGAATGCCACGGGAAGGGTTAAGAGGAGTTCCGCCTCTGTCAAGATGGCGTCAGAAGGGAAGGGGTGTCCCACCATGAAGGCTGAGACGCACCTGACGCTACCTCGAGAAGAGGACCCAACAGAGGCCATTGCCCGATTCGTGCGTGGCAAGTGGTCGTCGGATTTCGTTGTCGGGCGGACTCGCTCGATGAACCAGTACGAAAGGGAGGTTTCGGTCGACGCGCATCGGGTTGATCTCATCCAAGACGCAGCGACCGGAGGACGTGTCTTTGCCCGTGAAGTGGTCCCGGACATTGCCAAGTTCGTTGTGACAACCAGACCGAAGCAGTGGCTAATAATGGGTCCGCCACCTCAGCAAGCGTTCGAGAATCTGAGGCACCAGACATCCAGACTAGTGCGTAAGTCAGAGAGGGCCCTTCTTGGCGCAGCACACACCGAAATGGTACGCATTCCTGTGGTGCAAATGGCGTTGTCGCCTATCCGATCCATTCTCGTGTACCTTGAAGAACGTGGAAGCCTGCCATTAGCCGAGCTTCACAAGACTCGGAAATCTCCTGACCAAGTTGCAAACTACGTGTCGCTCCTGCAACAGATCGGCTACGCTAGGAGAGAAAACGGCAGCTTGGTGCCGGGCAGTGGGTTCCCGACAGGGAGCTCTGACCGCACTCCAACCGAGGTTTACGACGCAATGCTGGCTCGCGTCATGCAGGAGAACTACGAGTTCCTCCAGCAGGTACTCAAACTAACCCAGATGGTGGGATATCTCCGATGGTCGAACTCCTATTATTTGACAGCCTTTTCTGCCCAGGACCGAGTGAACCTTCCTATCCTCGATTGGGAGCGACGGCACGATGGCTACTATCCTTCGGGCCACAGATCTGCTCTGGAGAAGATTGGTCAGCTTCAGAGAGTTTTGGACAGCGGGATCGTCGTCAAGCAGGGACGCGGCGTGGAGGGCGATCCAGAGATAACCGAACGCTTCTTCGAACTTGCTCGGGCGGAGATGGACATTCCTTCTCCATGACGGAAGCCGCCGGGCCACCGGTTCTCATCGGGAAGGTCAGGACGCTCGTCGATTGACTCTACCTTGCCTGAGGACTCGACGATTCCTCATGCCTCTATTCCGAATTCGTCGCTACGCACCGCATCGAAGTATGCGAATTCGCGCTTGCACCAGACGCACTCGCCTTCCCAGACATCGTCCTCCAAGTCGATGCACCTGCCCAAAATCACAGGAACTCCACAACATGTGAAGGTTGGTCGAGCGATCGAGTTCGGAATCGGGTGGCTGAACTTCCTCAACTAGTCTGGCTTGCGAAGTCACCAGGTGCTGAGTGGGAAGCCTCGACCAGGAAACCCGTTAGATTGCACGAGGCACCATAATTCCCCCTGGCAGGAGAGCCACCTGACCGATGGTTTTAGGTCGTTTTGGATGCCTCCGATGGAGTGAAACGGGCCTGAAGGGATTCGAACCCTTGACCTATCGGTGTCCCTCGGACGTTCCGATGGAGCGTGCCGATAAGAGCCGATCGCTCTACCTAGCTAAGCTACAGGCCCGCGGCGGCGCCTATTGGCCGAGTTCAGTTAAACGTTGCGCTGGGGCACGCGCCCCATTCCAGAAAGCCCACGGTCTGACGGACATCGAGCTGGAATATTTGCAGCCGGTAGCAACCCGTCGGTGGTGGGGACACCTCGAAATAATCCCCGGGATCCAGCAGACCGTTCGAGCTTGCGTCGACGAACCGGAACGTTGAGTTCCCTCCGACCGAGAGGCCTTGGCTCAGGTTCCCGAATACGACCACTTTCCCTTTGTCTGCGACGGTGAAGTTCGCCCGAAACTTCGCGAGGTCAAGCGAGACGGTCACGCTGTCGATGTAGATCTGCGTCCGGTTGTTCGGCGTCTCGAAATGAAAACTCCTTACAATCTCAATCGGCGGTTGATCAGGGAACATCCGAGGGAGGAACACGATGGCCAGGAGGACCATGAACACGAGGCCGGAGAGGAGCGAGTACCGCAGGAGCTTCGTCGCCTGCGGCGGCGGGCTCCGCTTTCGTTTGAAGGGCACCTCCGGCTTGGAGGGCCGTCGGATCTTCATGGACTCACTCCACGTAGATCGCAGGCCGCCCGGGGACCGCGTGGTCCGCTTTCTTCGAGGGATCCCAACGTTTCGGATCGTCGGCCCGGAACACGTCGACCTTCACACGGAGCTCTCTCTCCAAGAAGCCGAGGTTTTCCCGGAACATCGCGAACTCGTCCACGGACGCAAACCGGGCGAGCTCATCCGGTTTGGCGTGTCGCAGGTCCTCCGCGACTTTCTTGGCGAACGTCGCGACCTCTTTCGCCCGTTCACGCATCCCCGGTTCCGCGAGGGCTCGCTCCATGAGCACGTTCATCGGGATCGGTCCTTTCTTGGCGAGGTCGCGCGCGATCCGGTGGACGCGCACTTTCCAAGCGGGCGCTGTGTACAGTGCGAGTCGCTTCGGAGCGATCCCCGTGACTTTCAGAATCTCGCGGACATCAGCGAGCGTCGACTGGAGGAGGACTTCCGCGGTTTCGGCCCGCGGATCGACCTCGCCGGCGATCGCCTCCGGATACCGCGCGTTCACCACGAAGCCATCGCCCCCGAGGCGATGCCAAATCTCTTCGCCCACGTGAGGGACGAACGGCGCGAGTAGCCTCGTTTGCACGTCGATGAACCGCCGGAGCACGTCCACCTGGGGCCGGCCCTCGGACCGCCGGACATACCAGGACCATGCGGCCTGCAGGTCGAAATACCCGTGGCGGAGGGCCGCTTTGTAGTTCATCCCTTCCATCGCGGTTCGGCTCGCTTGGATCGAACGGCTCAGGACGCTCAGGAACCATGCGTCGATCCCGTGGTGATCCTTGCGGGTACCGTGCTTCGAGGTGGCGAACCGGAGCCATTCCTCGATGCGGGCCTTCGCGGACTCGGCGAAGTCCATGTCGACGTTCGGATCATCGAGGCCGTCTCCCGCGTTCGCGACGGTCAGCCGGATCACGTCGGCGCCCCATTCCCGCACGGCTTCGCGGATGTACCAGACGTTCCCGCGAGACTTCGACATCTTGCGCCCCGCCAGGCGAACCCATCCATTCACGCCGAACCCGCGAGGCCACTGCTCTTTGGGGAAGATGGCAGTGTGCGCGAACAGGCAGAACGTCATGTGGTTCTGGACGAGGTCTTTCCCGGTGTTCCGCAGGTCGACCGGGTACCAGTACGTGAACTCGCGGCGGAGGCCCTCGATCACGTCCGGGTCCAGCCCGAGGCGAGACGCGACGGCCTTGGCGCTGCCCCTCCCGAAGAACACGAAATCGAAGAACGCATCATCGAGCCGTTGCGCCCAGGGGACGGAGGACCGCAGGGCGCCGCCCTGGAGGGCGTGAGCGATCGTGTAGTACGCCATGTAGATCGTCGAGTCGCTCAAGGACTCGATGACCCAGTTCGAGTCCCACGGCAGGATCGTCCCGAGGCCACGGTGGTGAGCGCACGGCCAGTCCCGGAGCCAGTCCGTCACATAGTCGAACCACTTCCGCAGCGCCTCCGGATACAAGTCCATCGACGCGATCGCCTCGTGGACCTTCGCCTTCCACGCGGGATCGGCGTAGGAGAGGAACCATTGGTTGTCCACGACCTTCACGATCGCGGGCGTCATGCACCGACAGATGACGACGCCGCTCGGCTCGTACATCAGGTCGGCGAGGCCTTTCGACGTCAGCTCCTTCCGAATTTCCTCTTTCGCGACTTCGACCCGGACGCCGGCGAAGGGGCCGCAGTTCTCGTTCAGCACGCCGCGGTAGAAGCCGGTCTTGTACACCTCCGCCTTCGCCTGCTCGAGCTTCTCTCGGTCTCGCTGGTTCCGGATCCCGAGGCGGTCGACGATCTCGACGCCTGGCAGGGGTCCCCATCCCGGTGTGCGGATGATCGGGATCGGCTGAATCGCACGGATCCGTTCGGCGTCCAATTCGTACTTCGCGAGAAGCCGATCGTCTTGCTGCAGATCCCGCAGGGCGACGTAGTCATCGGGTGCGTCCGACGGGACGCTCGTGACGATCCCGGTTCCGCGGCCCTGATCGATGAACGAGCTGGGCAGGATTGGAATGGCGCGATTGATCGCGGGAGCCACGACGTCTTTGCCGAGGAGCTCGGCTCCATGGATCCTCGACTCGACGGCAACCGACTTGCCCTGCTCCGAGAGTTTCTTCGCCGCGAGGTCGTTGAGGATCCATCGCTCGTCCCCGACTCTCGCGACGACGTACTCCGCGTCCGGATCGACCCAGAGGTTCGTCTGGCCGAACACGGTCTCGGGCCGGATCGTCGCCGCGACGAGGAACCGGCCGTCGGCCAGGGGGAACTTGAGCAGCGTGTACTCCATCGGAGTCTCGCCCTCGCCCTCGAGCCGATCGTGGTCGCCGATCGGTGCCTGGTCATTCGGACACCAGATCACAGGGTGCTTGTCGATCCGCACATAGCCACCGTCCTTCAGGCGGTGGAACTGCCAACGCACGAATGCGTCGTAGGGCGGGTTCAGGGGCGTCGTGATGAACGACCGCGTCCAGTCGACAGCGGCCCCGAGGGCTTTCAGGTCCTCCATCGTCGCGGCTGGGAAGACTTCGATCCAGTGCATCGGGTCGGCGAACTTCGGGACCTCGCGGTCGGGGATGCCCATCGCTCGGAGGATCTCCCACTGCTTCGGCTCTTTTTCGGCGATCCGCTTCGCGGCTCCCAGGATCGGGAGGCCGGTGCAATGGAACGCTTGGGGATGGAGGACGTTGCAACCAAGCATCCGGCGGAAACGAGACTGGAACTCGGCCCGCAAGAACGACGTGCCGAATCCCAGGTGCTGATATCCGTTCATGTACGGATACGGCACGGTGGAATACCATTTCGGCCGGCCGGGGTCCGCGCGCGCGACGTACACGTGCTCCCGCTCCCACGCGGATTGCCACTTCGCCTCAATCTGCCGCAGGTCGCCCGGTTTTGCGACGCCCCGGGCCTTCGTCGGCGCGCGGGCGAGCGCGTGCGCACGCGCTTTCTTCGGCCGGATGGGGGCGCGACGAGGCTTAGGCCTGGCCCGCGGTCGAGGTCGAACGCTTCGTCTCGCGGCGCGGCGGGTCTGCGACTTCTTCCGTCGACCGCGGCGGGCACGGGACTTCTTGGCCACGCGCGCACATAGGAGCGATTCTCGTAAAGCTTTTCGCGGGGCATCGAAGGGTGAACCGCCGCTCGTTCGTGGGTCCGCCGGGCCGTCTTCCATATGGCATACAAAATAAAAATCCGGAGGCCTGGCTTCGCGCCCCGATGGAGACCCTTTGTCCTACGTCGTATGACAATTGACAAAGACTATATGTACCGTCCCTCTGGATACGGCGGACAACACGCCAAAAATTGCGCGGAATGGTGTATGACCTCGTCATACCTGTTCCCGCGGTTCAGGCGAGGGATTCGGATGGACGAAAACGAGCGGATCACCCTGCGGCTCGAGAAAGAAAACCTCGAGTTGATCGACGCGTTCCTCAAGGGGAGCACGTCGCACGGGAACCGCTCGCAGCTGGTCCGCGACGCGGTCCAGGCCTATATCCAGACGATCCGCGAGGGCGGCGACACGGTCAAGATCCGCATCCCGCGGTACTACCTCGAACTGATCGACCGCCTCGTCGCGGACGGCTACTTCCTGAGTCGGGAGCACGCGGTCGTCCGCAGCATCGAGGAGTGGTTCACGCGGGATCGGGTGAAGGAGATCGAAGACCACCGGAAAGAAGTCGACAAGATGACCGGCAAGGTCGTCTCCGTTTCGACGGGCGACAAGGACGGAGTCATCCCTCCATGAACCGCACAGGCGTGCCGGATGCCGGAAGGGATTCACCTCGGACGGAAAAAGGGAACGGATGGGAAGCTGTCATGAAGGGATGGGATGCACGCCTTCAGCGGGGCGAACTGCCTTCCGGCCTCGCTCGATCGGTAGAAGGATGAGTGGAGGCCGGACTAATGGTACCTAGGGATTACGTCGAAGAAGTCATCAGCAGCCTGTTTGAGGACGCCGTGGACCCGAAAATCTCCGTCGTCGGAGTCGGGGGCGCGGGCGGCAAGATGGTGAGCGCGCTCTATGACCGCGACATCAAGGGCGTCGAGACGATCGCGGTCAATACGGATCCCTCCGGGCTTTCCAAGGCCGAATGCGACGTGAAGATTCTGCTCGGAGCGCCCGCCGAAGAAGACCGGATCGCCGGGGCCCGCGCGTCCGCGGAGGACCAGGAAGGGTGCCTGCGCGATTCGCTTTCCTCGGACATCGTCTTCGTCGTCGCGGGACTCGGCGGCGCCGCCGGGACCGGAGCCGCGCCCGTTGTCGCTCGGGCCGCGCGCGCGAACGGGGCCGTGACGATCGGCGTTGCGATCCTACCGTTCGAGATCGAAGGTCGGACGGAAACTGCCCGACAAGGACTCGAGGAGTTCCGTCGGGAAGCGGACAGCGTGATCGTCGTGGACAACGATTCGCTGAACCGGTTCGCGGACCAGATGTCCTTCAACGAAGCGATGCAAGTCATCAGCTACATGGTCGTCACGATCGTCCAAGGCGTCGTCGACCACCTGACCAAGTCATACCTCACGACCCTCGCCGAGGAAGTCGAGAACGCGGCGAAGGAGATCGAAGCGCAGAACAACCACGCAGTCCACGTCGAGGTGCAGCCGCCGGAGACGGTCCAGGCGGCCTGGGACGTGGGGCCGGTCGCCTTCAACGACGACGGCTTCATCGGGCTCCGCTGAGACACGCTCAACAATCCTCCCCCCAACCAACGCCCACCCGCGAGGGCTTCGGGCGATCTCCGCCGCAAGGCGGGGAGCGGCCCTCGCGACCTCTTTCTTTCCCGGGATGGAGAGGCGGACCGACGGAAGGTAACCTTAAACGATGTTGACTCGTCCGGCTCTGCGAACCTTCTTGCGCGGCCGACGAAATCCCCGCTCCATGGTCACTCACAACGAGACGATTCCACTCGAGACCCACGGACGGGTCCAGGCGATCGACATCACGGACCGCGTCGTGAAAGTGATTGAAGAGTCCGGTGTCCGGAACGGTCTCGCCTGCGTGTTCACGCCATCGTCGACGAGTGCGATTGTCACCAATGAGTTCGAACCAGGCCTCATGGACGAAGACATCCCGAAGGCGCTGGATCGGCTCTTCCCGCCGTCGATCGCGTACGGGCACGAGCGCCGGTGGCACGACGGAAACGGCCACAGCCATGTCCGCGCCACGTTCCTCGGACCAAGCCTCACACTCCCGATTGTCGACGGCCGCGCGGCTTTGGGAACGTGGCAGCAGGTCGTCTTCTTCGAGCTCGACAACAAACCGAGGCATCGCGAGGTCATCGTGCAAGTCGTGGGGGACGGCCCTGGCAGGACATTGCAATGAGAGGGCAACCGAAGTCCTCTGGACGGCCGGTCACGGAACTACTGCATCCGGAAGTGGGAGCGGCAAGTTTTAAGCCGACGGGATGGTAAGGCGCCGCGGGTCGATCCCATCCCGAAGGACGTGCAGGGCGAGAAGGTCACGAACTCGTTCCGGCTCAACAAGGTCGGCGTGACCGGCGTCGTGAAGCCTGTCCAGGTGCGTCGTCCGAATCGAACGCTGACGTTGACGACCACGCTCGACTTGTTCGTCGATCTGCCCCCGGACCAGAAAGGGTCGCATCTCTCGCGGAACCTGGAAGCGATCAACGAGGTCGTCGATCGCTCGGTGCGCGAGCCGGTCGACAGCCTGGAAGAGCTGACGGAGACCATCGCGCGTTCTCTCCTGAAGCGACACGAGTATGCGACGACCTCCGAGGTTTGGGCGCAAGCCGACTACTTCCTCGAGCGCACGTCGCCGTCGGGCCGCACCTCATTGGAGCCGTACCGCCTGGTCGCGCGAGCGAACGCGCGGCGCGGGGTCCCGGACGTCGAGCGCTCAATCGGCGTCGAGGTCGTCGGCATGACCGCCTGTCCGTGCGCGATGGAGACGGTTCGGGACGACTTCTTGCAGGCCCACCCGGAAATCGCGAAATGGCCGGACGGCGTGCCGATCATCACACACAACCAGCGCAACCGGACGACCGCGATCTTGCAGGAGCCGCCCGGTCACGAAATCGAGGCCGATGAACTCGTCGACATCGTCGAGGAGTCCTTGTCGGCACCGACGTTCGGTCTGCTCAAGCGGCCGGACGAAGGCCGCCTCGTCGAGATGGCGCATCGCAATCCGAAGTTCGTCGAGGACGTCGTGCGGGACGTCTTGGACCGCCTCCTCAAGCGGTATCCGAAGATGCCGGACACCACCTGGGTGCGGGTGAAGTCCGAGGCTGAGGAGTCCATTCACAAACATAACGCCTTCGCGGAGCGGTCGACCACGTTCGGCGAACTGCGCGCCCTCTGAACGTTTTGGCGAAGGCTGATGGCCTCAGACCGCGATGACGCCGCCATGGCGGTGCCGGCGCTTTGCCACCTCTGTAGCCGACCTACCCTGCGATCCTGCCTCAATTGCGGACGGCCCGCATGCGACGAGCACATCGTGGGAGGCGTCTGCGTCGAATGTCGCGTCGGCCGGCGGGGTCCGGCTCCCGGCGTCCGAGTCGGGTGAGGTCTCAGAGAATCCGTTTCGCGTCCTCTTTCTCGATTCCGAGGGCCCGCAACGCGTATGTCAACGCCTTCTGGCGGATCATGTCCCGGGTCTTGTCGTCGAGAAACTGTTCCATCTTGAGGGGAGCCTTCCGCGCATATTGAATGGCAAACTCGGACCAGTAGAACGGAGCGTTCTCCTCGTCCAACTTCGCGGCGGCGTTGTACTGTTCCTCCGCGTCGTTGAAGCGTCCGAGGTCGACGCAGAAGGAAGCGAGGGCGTCCCGGAACTGCGGGTTCTCGCCGTCCAAGTCGATCGCCTTCTTGTAAAGCCCCAGAATTTCGTCAGGTTCGACTTTCGGCACTCCGAGGGCCGCCTCGGCTTTCCCGAAGAACGCGACCGCGTTGGTCGGATCCGCCTTGGTCGCCTTGTCGAAGTACTTGTACGCGGCATCGTAGTCGAGCTGGCCGAGGGCCTGTTCGCCCGCGCTGATGTCGTTCTCGGCGGAGGAGGGCATGCGAAGACCGCGCCGCAGATTCTCGGTACGCAAATAAAGATTCCCACGCGATTCTCATTCGGGATGCGGCGCGCTCAGAGGACGGCGCGATGGTCGCGCAACCAGTCGAGGTCGCTCAGATAGAGCTGGCGGATGTCGGAAATCCCCTCGACGGCCATGATCAGTCGCTCGAGGCCGAGGCCCCACGCGAGCACCGGCGCCTTCAGGCCCAGCGGTTCCGTCACCTCCGGCCGGAAGATGCCACTGCCGCCGAGCTCCATCCAACGTCCATCGGGCAGCTGGACCTCCGGCTCCATGCTCGGCTCCGTGTACGGAAAGTAGCCGGGCCGGAACTTGGCGCGCGTGAAGCCGAGGCGACGGTAGAATTCCTCGATGACGCCAATCAGCTGGGCGAGGTTCGCCCCTTCCTCCATTACGACGCCTTCGATCTGGTGGAATTCCGGGAGATGGGTGAAGTCGATTGCGTCGGGCCGGAAGACGCGTCCGATGATGAACGCCTTCCGCGGCGGGTCAGGATGCTCGCCGAGCCATCGCAACGTGATCGGCGTCGTGTGAGACCGGAGGACCGCCCGTTCCGCCTCCTTGCGGTCCCAGGTATATCGCCAACCCGTACTCCCGGTGGCCCCGCCCGTCTCGTGGGCCTCTGCCACGCGCCGCACGATTCCTTCGTCGGGGAGGGGGATCGTCGCCGGCTTAGACAGATAGAACGTATCCAACTGGTCCCGCGCGGGATGGTCTTGCGGCTGGAACAGAGCATCGAAGTTCCAGAACGCCGAGAGGACGAAGTCCCCTTGGATTTCCGTGAAGCCCATGCTCAGGAAGATCCGCCGGATCCGCTCGATGTAAGCCCCGAGGACGTGCCGCTTCCCCGGCCGAATCAGGGGCGCGAACGCCTTCGTGTCGTACCGCCGGAAGTCGACGCCTCGCCACTTGCCGGATCGGAGCAGGTCCGTCGTCGGCTGGGCCACTTCTTCCTTCAATTCGATTCCCCCAGCGAGGACTTTTTGCCCCGCCGGGGTGAGGGCGATCTCCCGACGGACGGATTCGCGCTCCTTCACCAGCTCGCGCCGGGATTTCAGATCCCGTAGGAGAGGGGGGTCGATCGAGTCCTCCGTCAGCTCCCCTTTCGCGAGCCGGGCGAGGAGAATTTCATCGGGTCCCTTTGCCTTCGCGGCCTCGCGTCCCGCGGGAGTGACGACCACGAAACTACCATCTGCTCCCTTCGACACGTCGGCCCAGGCCTTTCGCCGCAGCCATCCCAACGCGACCGCGAGATCGGCGTCACCAAACTTGCAGGCGGCCTTGAGCCGGGCCACTTCGATCCGACCGCCCGCCTTGATTGCGGCCTTCAGCGCCTTCCGCTCCGGCAGCTGGCGCCTCGCGACCTCGGGCCGCGCGAGTCGGTACGAGTGCACGACCCGTTCTTTCATCGTCACGAGCCCTTTGGCCTGAAGCCACGAGGCGGCGTTCATGACCTCGACGAGCTCGCGGAATTTGCCCGCGGCCCGAAGCTCCTCGGGCGACGCTTTCTGAAGCTTGCCAAGCGCCAAGAGGACCTTCTTCTCGAGGTAGCTCAACTCCACCGCACCGGGAGGCATCCGCGCCGCATGGGGCCCTCGCGTTATATGTTTTTGTCGGGCCGCGGCCGATTCTCTCCCGGTGACGGGATTTCTCAGCCTTGAGAACTACGACATTTCCTATATATGACAAAACGGAACATCGAGCGGTCCAGTGAATCAGCCGACGCCTTCGAACGCCCGAGCGAAAGCTTCGACCGAGGTGACCTAAGTGGAGGACCGGTTCCCGACCAATTATTCGATTCTGTTGAGCGGTCCGCCAGGCGTCGGGAAGTTCGAGTATCTGGTGGAAAGAGTCCGGGACGATCTGCGGAAGGGGGAGCGCGTCGTCTTCGTGACCTTGGACCTCCATCCGAACGAGATCCGGTCGCGGGCGAAGGCGTTGCATCTTGAGCTCGAGGCCGTCGAGGGCAAGTCGTTCGTCTTCGTCGACTGCTACAGCGCGACCACGTCGGAACGACCCGAGACGACGGCCGGGAAGAAGACGTTCCTCGTCTCGAGCTTCAGCAATCTCGAAGGAATCGGGATGGCGATGAGCAAGGCGGGCCAAGAGATCGGGACGCCCGTCCGCATTTACTTCTACACGGTGTCGACGCTGTTCCTGCACAACTCGCCGCAGGCAATCGCCAAGTTCTTCCAGATCGTCACGTCGCGCGCGAAGACGAACCTCGGCTTCATCCTGTATGCGGTCCAAGAAGGCGTCCACGAACCGATGACGATGAACTTGCTGCGGTCCCTCGTCGACGGCGTCGTCG
>Ga0209761_1001296_pt1 | contig 16095 bp, 15 predicted proteins | sample GraSoi013_1_40cm_4_FD_185818 | JGI IMG/M metagenome (GOLD analysis project Ga0209761, IMG submission 185818) | Grasslands soil microbial communities from the Angelo Coastal Reserve, California, USA - Sample 09_25_2013_1_40cm (SPAdes) (version 2) | ecosystem: Environmental > Terrestrial > Soil >...
CGGATCAGCAAAGCCGCCGCCGAGAAGGCTGCGGCCGAGAAAGCTGTAGCGGAGAAATCCGCCGAGATCGTTTCCGAGAAAACCAGCGAACTGACGCCCGTGACGGAGCCCGTTACCACCGGATAAGGGCGGTGGCCCAGGTAAGCCCGCCTCCGATCGTTGCCAGGCAGACCAGATCGCCTGCTTTCACTCGGCCCGCCCGCACCGCCGCATCCAATGTCAGCGGGAGCGAGGAGGAGGAGGTATTCCCGTAGTGTTCGATCAGACTGAACATGCGCGACGACTCGATGCCGAGCCGCTTTCTCACCTTCTCCAGAAGCCGCCCGTTGGCCTGATGAAAGATGAAGCAGCGGACGTCGGGAACGGTTAGCCCGTGTTCCTTCAAGGTCTCCGTCACCGCCGTCTCCAGACGACGCACCGCCACTCGAAACAGGCTGGGCCCCCGCATGTGAATCGTATGGAGTCTTTCCGCCACCGTCTTCTCGGACGGAGGCAGGCGAGAGCCGCCCGCGCGAATCTGGATCAACTCCGCATGGGAGCCATCCGACCGCAACGTGACCGACAGGACCCCATGGCGCCCATCACCCGGCGCCAGGACCGCGGCCCCCGCCCCGTCCCCGAAGAGGATCGCCGTGCTCGGCTCCTTATAATCGAGGAAGCGCGACTTCACTTCTGCCGCGGCGATCAGGACCCGACGGGCCTGGCCCTGCCGGATCAAATGATCCCCGACCGACAACGCGTAGAGAAACCCCGAACAGGAAGCCGCCAGATCGAAGGCGAAGGCGTGCTTGGCCCCCAGCAACCGCTGCACGTGGCAGGCCGACGCGGGCATCGGCGTATCCGGCGACGTTGTGGAGAGGATGATGGCATCGAGCGCCTGCGGCGTGACACCGGCCGCCTCCAGAGCAGCCAGGGCGGCCCGTTGCGCGAGGTGGGACGTGGCCTCCTCCGGTCCGACCCACCGGCGCTCTTGGATACCGGTTCGCCGGTAAATGGCCGATGGGCTCAACCCCGTGAGGCGGGCCAGCTCCGCATTCGAGACGACACGGGGCGGGACATACCCGCCCGTACCGACGATCCGCGACCGCAGCGTCATAGGCTCTTCCCACCCACCGAGGAGCTGATTATAGGAATGGGCCTCACGGGGTGTCAATTTAAGCTTGATTTCCCAGCGGTTGTTTGTTATAAGGCTTACCCGTATGCGCGTTTACGTATCCCTCGCGGCGACCGTGCTGGTCGGGCTGCTCGTCGGTTGCTCGAGCGCGTCCAAGGCTCCTCAATCCAAAGAGGCAGCGGCCCGCGCGACTGACGCTGACGAGCAGATTCTGAAGACCGACCCCCTCGAGCGCAACTACGACCCGCACGTCATCATGAAGCGGGCCGAAGCCTTCTTCGAGAAGGAAGACTATGCCGAGGCCGCGGTCGAGTACCAGCACTTCCTGGATCTCCACAAGGCGCACATGCTCGCGCCGTACGCCCAGTATCGCCTGGGGCTCAGCCATTCCAAGCAGGTCACGACCCTGGACCGGGACCCGGAGCACGTCCGCCAGACCATTGACGCGATGGAGAACCTCTTGAAGGAGTACCCTGGCAGCGCGTACGAGCTGGACGCTCGCGCGAAGATCAAGGACGGCCGCGAGCACCTCGCCGCCTATGAGATCTACGTGGGCAAGCACTACTATCGGCAGGCCGCGTACCTCGCCGCCCTGCATCGGTTCGAGCGCGTGTTGACCCTCTATCCCGACGTGGAAGACTCGGCTGAAGCCCACTACTACCTGGCCAAAACCTACAAGGACATCGGCGCGCCCGAACGCGCGGTCGAACACTTGATCGTCTTGCTGGCCCAATACCCCAAAGCCAAAATCCGGAAAGACGGGCAGGCGCTGCTGGCTTCACTGAACGGCAAGGCCGCCGCGGCATTCGCCGCCGCCGGAGCCGCCTCGCCACCGTCCAGAATGTCGATTCCGCCCCCCCTGCCCCCTCTGCCCCAGACCCGGTCGCTGTCGATGAATCCCGCGGACATTACTCCCGCCGGAGCCAACGGCAACGGTCATGCCCCCGCCATCGTCGACTGCGGTCTGAACATCCTCTGCTGAGCCCCCGATCAGTCCTTAGTCTTACCTGTAGCGAGGCAGGCGTCTTTGAGCAGGTGTGTGAAGGAGTCTTTGGCCTTCGCTCTGGCCTTGGCGTAGAAGCTCTGGTAGGTCTCGCGGCCTTTCAAGATCTCGGCGTAGAGCTGAATCAGCTCAGGCCGGCGGCAGATCATGCGGTGCACCATCTGCGGGAAGGTGTACAGGGTCCACGCCATGCGCGCCGCCACCCGAAACTCGGGATAGATATCGCGGGCAACCTCGACGTCGTACGCCGTCAGGTCCGGCGTCAGACCCTGCAGATGACCCACGATGCTCGCCGCCGCCATCCGGCCGCTGAGGATCGCGTAATAGATCCCTTCTCCCAGCACCGGATCCACGAGGCACGCAGCATCGCCGACCAGCAGCGACCGGGAAGTCGTCAGCGGAAGCCGCTCCACCGCCGTGCCGCTGTAAAGCGGAATCGGATGGCCGAGGCCGTCCGGGACTTCGAGGCCGCCGAGTGCCGGTTCCGTCCGCACAAATCCGTGATACGCCGATCTCGGATTGCGGTGTCGCCCGTGCAACCCGGCAACGCCGACCGACAGTCGCCGCTCTTTCGGAAAGACCCAGCCATAGCCTCCTGCCACCACCCCGAGGTCGAGCACGATGGTCCCGGCAGCCAAGCAGGACGAAGCCCCATTCCAAGGAACCTCTCCTTCCAGCGCCCCCAACACGCGCCCCCGCCGACCGGCAAACAGCGCTCGTGCGACTAGGCTGGTGGCGCCGTCCGCGCCCACGACGACCTTCGCCCGATACCGCTCCCGGTTCGTCTCCACTTCAACGCGATCCGCACACTCGTGCACCTTCACCACGCGTTCGTTGTCGCAGACCTCGGCTCCGGCCTCCCGGGCCTTCCCGCAGAGGTACGCGTCGAAGCGGTCGCGCATGACCATGTAGGCCATCGGCTCCGGAGACGAGATCTCGAACGCCTCAGCGCCGGCGAACTGGAAGCGGACGCGGTGAATGGTCTCTTCGACGACAGAGTGATAGTCCGGCTCCAGGAGCCGATCGGTGCGGGCCGAAAGCGCGCCGCCACAGACCTTGTAGCGGGGCATCGGCTTCCCTTCCAGCCCCAACACTGAGAGACCGGCTCGGGCCAACTCTGTGGCGGCCGAGGAGCCGGCCGGTCCCATCCCTACGACGATGATGTCATGCATTCAGAAATACCAGCCGATCCCGTGCCGTTCCAGCTCGCCCGTAATGAGCGCCAAGCTGTTCGTGTAGAGCATGACGCCGACCAGGATGAGAAAGACCCCGCTGACGACGGAGATGCCGTACATGTAGGTGCGGATTTTCTTGAAGTAATTGATGAAGGGGCCCACGGACAGGGCTATGGCAAAGAGGGGAAGCCCGATGCCCAGGGAATAACTGAACAGGAGCTTCACGCCGGTCATCATCGAATCGCTGGTCCCGGCGAGCATCAGAATGGTCCCGAGAATCGGTCCCACGCATGGCGTCCATCCCGCGGCGAACGCCATTCCGACGAGCAGCGACCCAATGTGACCCGCCGGCCGGCTTTGAAGGTGGATACGCTTCTCGGTCATGAGGAAATTGAGCTTCAGCACACCCATCACGTACAGCCCGAATATCACGATCAGGACTCCGCCTGCCTTCCGAATGAAATCCTGGTACGTGATCAGCACCTGCCCGATCAGGCTGGCCGAGGCGCCGAAGGCGACGAACACGGCGGTCAGACCGACGATAAAAAACAGGGAGTTCAGGACAATGGTCACGCGCACCCGACTCCGATCCGTCTGACTGGTCAATTCCTCAAGGGTCAGGCCGGTGATATAAATGAGGTACGACGGCACCAGCGGGAGTACGCAGGGGGACACGAACGAGAGGAAGCCTGCCGCGAAGGCGATGACGAGGGTGATGTCGGGCGCCGGCTCGACCATTTTCTTATCTCACTTGCAACAGCCTCCGGATGCCGTCGTGGGCCTCAGGCTCCTGCCAATCCCGCGCACCGAAGATCTGGTGCGTGATCACGCCCTCGCGGTCGACCAGGAACGTGACCGGCAGCGTGCGAACGCCGTACAGGCGCATCACCACTGCCTCCGGATCGTGGGCAATGGTGAAGGTCAACCCCAAGGCATCCCGGTAGGGTCTCGTCACAGCCGGACCTTCCAGGTCCGTGGAGACCGCCAGGATCGTAAACCCCTGGCGGCGATACTCGCGATAGAGTCGCTCTATCGCCGGCATCTCCACCTTGCACGGCCCGCACCACGTGGCCCAGAAGTTCAGAAAGACGACGTGCCCGCGATAGTCGGAGAGGCGCACTTCCCGGCCGTCGAGCGTAGTCAGCACGAAGTCCGGCGCCAGGTGGCCGATCCGGGGCGCCTCGGTCAGCACAGGCGTGGTACCTACGCTCGCATTCCCCGTGGCCTCGCTTTCCGGTGCAGTGTCGCACCCGAGCAGCCCGGCTGAGAAGACCAGCGCCAGCAGCACGGTAATCGGGAGGGACATGGGAATGGGCTTTAGTCAGCCTTGACGGACTTGGGCTGTTTCTGCAGCAGTTGCACGATGGTCTCGAGGCTCTCGGGCCTCGTCCAGTCACGCGGCCCGATGACCTTCTCCCGGAGCACGCCGTTCTGATCGATGATATAGGTCTCCGGCACACCCATCAGCTTGTACCGCTTGTCGGTCTGCCCCCAGGAGTCAGTCAGGATCGGAAAGGACAGCTTCAGACTCTCGACGAAGGACGGAATGTCCTTGGTCGTCGTGACGCGATCCATGCTCACGGCCAGCATCATGAAGTCCTGGTTCTTGAGGTTCTCCCAGAGCACCTGCATCGAGGGCATCTCTTCCTTGCAGGGCTTGCACCAGGTGGCCCAGAAGTTCAGGAAAACGACTTTGCCGCGATAGTCCGACAGCCGCTGCGTCTTCCCCTGCAGATCCGGCAGGCGGAAGTCGGGCGCCGTCATGCCAACGACGAGCGGCTCGTACTTGGCGCTCTGGAGCCAGACCACGCCGAATGCGAGCGCGAGGATGGCCAGCCCGCCGAGGCTCACGATCAGCCGGCGGCGCGCCGCCGGCCTGGACCGGACAGACGCCTCACTTGTGGCACTGAGTGCGACGTCCTGCTCAGGCATAGGCGTGCAGCCCCGACAGCAGGAAGTTCACGCCCCAGAAGCAGAAGATGACCATGCCGAAGCCGAAGACTTGGTAGAGCGCGGCGCGATGCCCTTCCCAGCCTCGGTTCATACGAGCATGGATGTACGCACCGTAAATCAGCCAGACGATCAGCGACCACGTCTCCTTCGGATCCCAGGACCAGTACCCACCCCACGCATAGTTGGCCCACATGGCGCCCAGGATGACCCCGAAGGCTAGCAGCGGAAACCCGATCATGACCGACTTGTAGCCGAGCTCGTCGATCTTCTCCAGACTCGGGAACGTGTCGTAGATCGTGCCCCGGCGCCCCTGGCGCTCCGCGCGCTCCTTGAGCAGGTACATCACACCGAGGCCGCCCGCCATCGCGAACGCCGCGTAGCTGGTCAGCGTGACGGAGACGTGGATGTAGATCCAGTAGCTGTTCAACGCCGGCACCAGCGGCTCCGCCACCTGGTAGCGGTACGGCAGGAGCGACGCCGCGCCCATCGCGATAAACCCGACCGACACGACGAACGCCCCGATGGCCTTGATCCCGTATTTGATCTCCAGGAACAGGTAGCCCGCGATGATCGCGAAGGAGACGTACGACATCGCCTCGAACTGGTTGGACCAGGGGGCGAACGTGCCGGACAGCTGCATGCGCTCGTAGGCTCTCATCCCCAAGGCCACACCGTTGACGATGAGCCCGAAGAAGGTGACCCAGGTCGCGAGTTGTCCGAGCGGCTGCGCCCAGCCGTCATCCTCCTCGGAGGACGCCGGATGCCCGGCATAGGCCGGGCGCAGGGCCTTCTTCGAGGCCACCAGGTAGCTGAAGTACAGCGCCACCGCCGCCAGGTAGAGCCAGAACGTCACGTCAAAGAGAAACAGCGATCGAAACATAGCTTCTCCTCTCTTACCTTAACGCTGTTGGATGTCGCAGCGCCTTGAGTAGCTCACTGAGCCGGTGAAACTCGCGGTCGAAGTCGATCTGCCCTTTGTAGGCCGTCCCGCCCAGGTAGACCGTCACGCCGTGCGGCTCGGAGACCACTTTGGCCCAGACCCGCCGGTGAAAGATGAGCGCCGACAGCATCACCCCCACGACCAGCAAGGTGGAGCCGATCCACACGATGATCACGCCCGGGTCCTTGGCGATCTGCAAGCCGGTGAACTTCTTCGTCAGGTAGCCGGTCAGCTCGAACTTGTACTGGGACCCCTGGATCTCGAACAGATCAGGATAATGGTAGAAGATCCAGGGTGTCGCGAGCTGCCGCTCGTGCTCCGTGATGGCCAGCCTGACGGCCGGGTTCTCGTGTTCGACCGTCTTCGAATAGACGCGGCGGGCCTTGGCGTCGAACCCGAAGTCCGCCACGAAGTCCGTCACCTGGAGCTTGAGTCCCAGATTTTTCAGCTCGGCCTCCTTGCGCCAGTCCAGGATCGCCTCGCCGACGACTTTGTCCGAAGCCTTCTCCCGCACCACGATCCGCGCCTTCTCGACACGATCCCAGGAATCGCCGTAGCTGGACTGATAGAACCAGATGCCTTTGTAAACCAGCGGGTCGTTGACGGTGATCGTCTTGGTGATCTTCTTCTCCCCGTTCTCAAGGACCGTCAGGGTGCTGTTGTAAGACTTGACCGCGCCGTTATCGTAGTAGTCGATCCAGAACTTGTCCACGTGCAGGTCAAAGCTCCCCTGCGGGACGTGATAGGTCTCCCCTTCGAGACAGACGCCGAAATCGCGGAAGCCCAGGCTGTTGCCGAGGAGCCCTCCCGCCACGATGACCGTCACGCTAAGATGCGCCACGTGGGCCGCGACCCGGCCCATGATGCCTTTCGTCGCGTAGAGGGTCGTGTCGGTGTCGCCCTTGTTGATCAGCACCCGATAGCCCCGCTCGGCGAACGCCAACCCCAGTTGCTCGGTGACCTTGGACCGCTCGGCCGGGAGAGCCACCATCACGGATCGTTTCAGGTTCTGGATGAACGACGCCGTGACGTTGACCTTGTCCTGCCGGATGGAGCGCCAGATCGCCGGGAACCGCTGGTGGAAACAGGTCAGGGAGTTGATGCAGAGCAGGACCAGCACGGTCGAGAAGTACCAGGTGTGATAGATGTCAACGAACCCCAGCTTGACAAACCACCAGTAGGCGTTCTCTCCATACTCCTTGATATAGACCTCCGGCCGCTCGCCCTGTTGGATGACCGTCCCCACCGTCGAGAGAATGGCCAGGGTGATCATCAGGAAAATCGCCAGCTTGAGCGAGCTGAAAAACTCGCCGAGGGTGTCGCCGAATTCCTTGAAACTGAACGGTTTCGCGTCGTCGGCTGGTTTCGTGATGGCATCCATGGGGTTCGTGGCTTGAGAGTCGATCGAGGTCATCCAATCCTACAGGGCGCACGCCTGGACTGTCAAGATTTCTCCTTGACAACCGAGGACTTCCCTCGCTACCCTCAAGGCCAAATCCGTCCAGGCGCGGACTCAAACTCTCCTGGCATCGAACCACCATGAGGGACTCCGAAGCATGAGCCGACACAATTACCTGTTCACGTCCGAATCCGTCACCGAAGGCCATCCGGACAAGATCGCGGACCAGATCTCGGATGGCATTCTGGATGCGATCATCGCCCAGGATAAGCGCTGCCGGGTCGCCTGCGAGACAATCCTGACGACCGGCATCGCGTTCGTTGCGGGCGAGATCTCCACCAAGGCCTATGTCGAGATCCCCGACCTCATCCGGGAGACGATCCGGCAGATCGGGTACACCGACGCCGCCTGGGGCTTCGATTACCACACCTGTTCCGTGCTCACCTCGATCCACAACCAATCCCCTGACATCGCCGTCGGCGTGGACTCGGGCGGCGCAGGCGACCAGGGCTTGATGTTCGGCTACGCGACGAACGAGACGCCCGAGTTGATGCCCATGCCCATCGTGCTTGCGCATCGCCTGACCCGGCGGCTGGCCGAAGTCCGGAAAAAGGGCCTCCTCTCGTGGATCCGCCCCGACGGCAAGTCCCAGGTGACGGTCGAATACCGGAACGGCCGGCCCGTCCGGGTGGACACGATCGTCGTCTCCGCTCAGCACAGCCCGGATGTCACCAGCAAGAAGATCGAGCGGGACGTGATCGAATACGTGATCAAGCCCGTCATGCCCAAGGACATCTTCGACCCCCTCAGCGTCAAATACCACATCAACCCGACCGGGCGGTTCGTGGTGGGCGGCCCCATGGGCGACACGGGACTCACCGGGCGCAAGATCATCGTGGACACGTACGGTGGCGTCGGCAGCCACGGCGGCGGCGCGTTCTCGGGCAAGGACCCCAGCAAGGTGGACCGCTCGGCGTCGTACATGGCTCGCTACATCGCGAAGAACATCGTGGCCGCGGGCCTCGCCGACAAGTGCGAGATCCAACTGGCGTACGCGATCGGCGTGCCCGAGCCGGTGTCCATTTTGATCGACACCAAGAACACCGAAACGGTATCCACCGACCTGATTGACAAGCTCGTACGTAAGCACTTCCCCATGACCCCTCGCGGGATCATCGACCATCTCAAGCTCCTGCGGCCGATCTACAAGAAGACGGCTTCGTACGGACACTTCGGCCGAAACGAGCCGGAGTTCACGTGGGAGAAGACCGATCTGGCGAAGGCCCTGAGGCGGGAAGCGGGCAAGTAACTTTCCTGTTCCGAATCAGTCCCCCTTTTACTGACCAGGAGACGACTCGTGGACTACGACGTGAAAGACTTGAAGCTAGCCGACCAAGGCCGGATGCGGATCGAGTGGGCTGAGGAGTCGATGCCGGTGCTACGGCTCGTGCGGAAACGGTTCGCCAAGGAGCGCCCCCTGCGCGGGGTCCGCATCGCCGCCTGCCTGCACGTGACGACCGAGACGGCGAACCTGATGCAGACCCTGCAGGCCGGCGGCGCTGAGGTGCGGCTGTGCGCCTCGAACCCCCTGAGCACGCAGGACGACGCGGCCGCCTCCCTGGTGGCCCACGATCACATCCCGACCTTCGCCATCAAGGGCGAAGACAAGAAGACCTACTACAAGCACATCCTCGCCGCGCTGGGCCACAACCCCACGATCACCATGGACGACGGGTGCGATCTCGTGTCCACGCTGCACAGCGAGCGGAAGACCGCCCGCATCATCGGCGGGACCGAGGAGACCACGACGGGGGTCATCCGGCTGCGCAGCATGGCGAAGAAGGGCGTGCTGAAGTTCCCCGTCATCTCGGTCAACGATGCCGACACCAAGCACATGTTCGACAACCGGTACGGCACGGGACAGAGCACCCTCGACGGCATCATTCGAGCCACCAACCGCCTCATCGCCGGCTCGATCGTCGTCATCGCGGGCTACGGCTGGTGCGGGCGCGGGATTGCCTCGCGGGCCAAGGGGATGGGGGCGGACGTCATCGTCACGGAGGTAGACCCCCTGAAGGCGCTGGAGGCTCTGATGGACGGCTATCGCGTCCTGGCGATGGAGGAGGCCGCGCCGGTCGGCGACGTCTTCATCACCGTCACCGGCAACCTGAAGGTTATCCGCAAAGAACACTTCGCGGTCATGAAGGACGGTGCCATCGTGTGCAATTCCGGCCATTTCAACGTGGAGATCGACATCCCGGCACTGGAGCGGCTAGCCCGCCGGCGCAAGATGGTCCGCGAGGGCGTGGAGCAGTTCCTCCTGCCGAACGGCCGGCGGATTAATCTGTTAGGCGAGGGCCGGCTCGTGAACCTGGCGCTGGCCGAGGGCCATCCCTCCAGCGTCATGGACATGAGCTTTGCCAACCAGGCGCTGTCGGTCGAGTACCTGGTCAAGCACGGGCGGTCGCTCAAGAACCAGGTCTACCCGGTGCCGGCAGACATTGATAAGGAGATCGCCAGGCTCAAGCTCGCCGGCATGGGCGTGACGATCGACCGGCTCACGAAGGAGCAGGAGAAGTACCTCGCGTCGTGGGAGATGGGGACGTAACCCTTATCCCCTCTCCCCTTGCGGGAGAGGGTTAGGGTGAGGGGGAGCATGGGAAAAGATTGTGGCTCAATCGGCTCCTGTCTCGCCTTTCGTCCCTTCTAGCCTTCTACTTGCGCTAGCTTCTGGCCAAGTTGAGCAATCACAGGTATCACTGTCACTGCCAGTCCTCTGCATGCCTCAGCGATGCTTGCCAGGTGTTCAGTCGTATTCTGACTCGTATCCTCTTGTTCCGCCTCCCTAGTTCCATGCTGCCCTGACTGCCTCTGCTGATACAGAATCCCTAACGCTAGCAGACATAGACCATACTTAAACCAATATCTGAGCAGTTCAGGGTCCAAACTGCGTCGTCGCGCGATTTCGTTCCTTAAGTTGATATTGTCCATATTGATGTAGATATCTAGCGTGTCATCATCGCCGTATTTCAGTTCAAGAGCAGATCGTTCATCAAAGTTATAACGAGGCCACTCGTCACGTCGAACCTCCACAATGTGCAAATCTCCAGTCAGAGTTGCGCCCGGTGGAGGTGGCATAGCTCCGGATGGAGCAGGAACAGCTTCTGGTTCAACCTCGACAATAAATTTTGATTCAAACGGGTAAACGCGTGACACATCTGTTACCGATAGCTCGACCTTTAGACGGTCGCCAACATTACAAGTTGGAGGGAGCGCATATCGCAAGGCTGCTCTTCCGTTCCATAGGTGTACTGATGAAAGGATCGGAAGCCCATGCGATTCCAGATGTCCAGGATCTGCCGCCCGAGAGAAGTAATCATTTGCAGCATCTGTCTCAAACTCTACGCGACATGAACGATTGCGGGGACATTTTTTAATTAAGCCCCCACTCGGCTCTTTGACAATACGGAAGTAGGTTGGGAATTGACGGCCCACATATGGCACAGGTTCTGGGAGTGGCCCAACGGGAACTTTGATCCGCTGACCACGTCCGAAAAGCGCTGCAAGGCTTGGATCAGACCGAACGAGATCCTGGATCACCTTGGCAGCTTCTTCCTTAGAGGATGATGCAAGGCGGGCTTGCCTCCGGCGCGCATTAAGATCGCGTAGTCCAGAATGATCTTTCAAGTACTCAACTATACTGTCCTCTAAAGCTATGCGCTCATCGCACTGACGCATGCGGTCGCGCGACGCCAGAAAAAGGTCCTCCCGAATGCGCGTAGGTAGTAATGAGCAATCAACCATTAGTATCAGGCTATCCGCAATGTAGTCCAACTTTGTCCTGCGAGAGATAAAATCGCTGCCGAGCTCGCTATGTAACTGACCGTTCACAATGAAAAAGACTCCTGCTGGATAGCGCTTGTCCTCTACTCCTTCTTGAATCACAACAATTCGAAGCTCTGCGCATCCCACATTTGGGATATTCAAAGGACTGCCAGTGTCGAAGCCTGGCTCAATATCTTCAAGATTATCACCGAGGACTGCATAAAGACCCGACATGGTCGTATCGTAATAGTGTGCGCGGTACCCAGGGCGTCGTTCATATATTCGAATGGGCAAGGCTGGTTCAGGCAGGTGCCGCTCTAGAGCATACCGGAGATCAAGTGTAGATAATGTTTTGAGCCTTCCAGGAAGTTTATAGTTCCAGAGCTTGATGCAGGTCCCAGAGTCTAGAAGTCCTTCATAGGCGTATGGATATCGACCTGGGCGAACCATAAGGGAATCGGCAAAAAATGAGGGGACCTGCCCTCCAGGAGCTAAATACACATACGTAGACTGTGGTTGTTCAGGACCAGGTTCTAAGCGACGGATAAGCGTGAATCCCCACTGCCTACTCGACGAATCCGATGAGGTTTGGAGGAGGTCAGGCTGCCTATGGGAGATAATGAGCTGAAAGCTATTCGTTCCCGCAAACTGAAGGACCCCCGTTCCTCCCATGTTGTATTTCCCTTGCACGAAAGGTATGCGGGTCTTGTTCTCTCGAAGGAGTGAAAGGAATGTGCGGGGAAACTGTTCAGGGCTCTGGCCCTCTCCGTCATCAATAATCAGGTAGCAGGGGCTTTCCTTCGTCCCACAGGCAACCAACTGGATACGCTCTGCGAGCTGGGTACGCGAGGTCCCAGGATCGAGGTTTGAGATCCGACCGCCAGGAACACCTAACAGCAACTCATTTGCTTCGCGCATCGTATGGGGAGCTTGTGATCCCATAGGATCAATGCCTTTACGAAAGCACTCCGCAGTCAGTACCGCATCAAATGAGTTCACAAGCTTTTCCACTAAAGCCGCCACTGGAGAACTTTGCTGATTTCCTACGATACCGCGGTTGTTGGGAATATCGCCGTAGGGCATCCATGCAGTGCGATCGTCCCCAAATCCCTGCTGTCTTAAGACCTCTATAACGCTTTCCTCAGTTTCAGCGTGGAGAAGTTGCAAACACAGAGCTCGGGCTTGATCGGAAGCGAGGCTTTTCATCTTAAAATTCCCCCTCCTAAGGCCTTGAGGCAAGCCAAACTCGTGAGGGATAAGCCATGTGCTTTTTTTGTTTGGCTGCGATTAGGGCACTTCATTGTGCTTTCCGGTGAATCAATAGCACTTCTCTACTTGCAGAGAGTTTGCCCTTGAAGTCTGCATACCATTTCCTATTAGGGACCGTACGCCAGATTCGATTCTTTGGCTTAACAAAACCATCTAACTCTGCTTCTTCGAAGCCCGCGTCCTCCATGGCTTCCAGGTAGACTGGCAACTGAATCCTTTGGTCTGAAAAAGCTACCAGTTGAATCACAACAGACTCGCGATCGAGAAGGGACGCGATAGAGGAAAAACTATCTTTCAAAAATCCTAAATAGGTCTCCGTATCTTTTCGCTTTCGATCACCAAAGGTGTAATAGGCAGCACCATTCCCATCCCTGCGTTCTGCCAACCAATAAGGCGCGGGAGTTTCACGTCGACCTTTGACCTGCCAGCGGTGATAAAGAATATGAACACCCCAATAAGGTGGTGAAGTGAGAACAAGTCTTGGAGTGCCCCAGCTCTTTGGAATGCGCCGGTCTTTATCAATTCCAGCTGCCGGCCGAACTAGGAGACGGCGGTTTTGCCAAATAGCAGAAGGAGGCATCCTAAAGGCCTCGTGTATACGTGTTCGGAAAGTCTCGATACTAGCTACCATTAGCTCAAAATTCTCTCGGTGCATCGCAAGGAATTCTTCTTTGCTTGGGATTGAAGACCGGCAATCTAGTGCCCATTGCGCTGTTTTCATTAATGAGCAGCGGGCAAATTGACGTTGCTTTTCAGTAGTCAATGGCTTGACTGAATCTAACGCTATTTCTAGTGTTTTACGAAGCCACCAAGGCAAGTTGAGCTGGTAATCTTTCCAGTCTTTGTGAGGTGAGTTGTCCAAATGGAGGTTGATAGACCCAGCAAGACGCGACACCCAAGACCGAAGAGCCATAACGTCGTTTTTTGATAGAGGTGTAGTCTTCACACGGGCCAAGAAGCTAGCTAGCGGATTCAGATCAGACCCAATGCAATGGCGCCCTAGCGCAAGCGCTTCAACAACAGTGGTTCCACCACCCATAAATGGATCAAGCACAACATCGCCAGGACTCGTGAACACTTCAATCGCCTTTCGTGCAAATTGCGGTGAGAATCGAGCGGGATACCGGTAGAAACCATGGGTGAGGCCGCCAACTGGCGTACCGCAATATAGGGCATCAAGAAATGCTGTGAAGTGTTCACCGGCACCATGCATCGGCCACGCTTTTGTACCACCACCTGACTGGACACTTCGAGTCATTTCCTTTCCCTTAGTGTGTGCAACCCTATATCCAGATAACCTTCACCTCTTTCTCCACCGCCTTGAACTCCGGATCCCCAGTATAGAGTTCGAGCTTCTTCTGTTTAGCGAGAGCTGCCGCGAAACAGTCCGCTAGGGACATTTTGTTGGACGCTTTGATCTCTCCTGCTAGTTCGGCCATAGTCTGATCGGCGGCAATGATCTCTATGGGAAGGCTGAGAAGCTTGTGCCGAGCTTCGTTCCACTTGGTTAGGCTTACCTTCCGCTCGACCATGTATCGGACTTCGGCCCAGTTCGGAGCAGCGATCAACAGCTTTTTGTCCGACTCCGCGGCTTTATCGAATAGCGCAAGGACTTTTTCATAGCCACGCTCTTGGAACAGGAAGGCCAGAACTGCATAGCTATCGAGCACCGAGCTTTTCAAGCTTGGCCTCCTCTCGTTCCTTGTCCCTGGCCCGCTCTTTGAGCAACTCCTGTGTCACCGAAGTCTCGCTCTTGAGCATCCCGCACACGCTCCGGATGTATTCTTTGGTGACCGGTTGGAACAAGATCTCGTTATCGCGCTCGACAAAGCACACCTTGGTGCCCGGCTTGATCCCATACCGCCTGCGAAGCTTTGCGGGAACGACAAGCTGCCCCTTGCTTGTGACGTATGCTGTCTCCATAACTGACAAGCCTCCTACAAATTTGTGATAATCTTACACTATAGTAAAATGTAAGTCAAGTATAAAATGTTGGACTTTTGGTGCGGCTGACATGGGGCGGACGGAGTGAGGAAGCATGAAGGTTAGATCCAGCGGAGCAGCATTAAAAGCGCACGAAAAGGCGGTTGACTCCTCAGGCGTTATTCGCATAAGATGCGAATTCGCTTTTTCATTAACCCCCTCACCCTGGCCCTCTCCCTCCAGGGGAGAGGGAAATAAGAGAGGAAACATGGCAATCCGCATCGGCATCAACGGGTTCGGGCGCATCGGGCGTAACGTGCTGCGCGCGTCCCTGGGCGATCCGGCGCTGGAATTCGTCGCGATCAACGACCTGACCGACGCCAAGACCCTCGCCTACCTACTCAAGTACGATTCGATCCACGGCGTGTTGGACGTCCCGGTCGAAGCCAAGGACGACTACCTGATCGTCGACAGTCGGCCCATCAAGATCCTGGCCGTGAAAGACCCGAAGGACCTTCCCTGGCGCAATCTGGGCGTGGACTACGTGATCGAGTCCACCGGCCGCTTCACGAACCGGGACGACGCCGCCAAGCATCTCGCCGCCGGCGCCAAGCGGGTCATCATCTCGGCGCCGTCCAAGGACGCGGACGCGACGCTAGTCCTCGGCGTCAACGAGAAGACCTACAATCCGAAGGCACACCAAGTCGTCTCCAATGCCTCGTGCACGACGAACTGCCTCGCGCCGGTGGCCAAAGTCCTGCTGGACCGCTTCGGCATCAAGCGCGGCCTCATGACCACGGTCCACTCCTACACGAACGACCAGCAACTCCTGGACCTGCCCCACAAGGACTTGCGTCGGGCGCGGGCGGCGGCCGTCTCCATGGTCCCCACGACCACCGGCGCGGCGAGGGCCCTGCACCTTGTACTGCCTCAGCTCAAGGGCAAGCTCGACGGCATGGCCATCCGAGTGCCGACGCCGAACGTGTCCCTGATCGACCTGACAGTGGAACTGGAGAGTGACGCGACGCCCGCCGACGTCAATGCCGCCTTCCGGGCGGCCGCCCAGGGTCCCCTCCAGGGGATCCTGCAGTATTCCGAGGATCCAGTGGTGTCGGTGGACATGAACGGGAATCCTCACTCGTCCATCGTGGACGCCCCGCTGACCACGGGGCTCGACAAGCGCATGGTGAAGGTCATTGCCTGGTACGACAATGAGTGGGGCTACTCGTGTCGGGTCCGGGACCTGATTACTTACATCGCGTCACGCGACTGATCATCAGCCGCTCCGTATGCATCTGAACAAAGTCAGCATCGAGGACCTGCCTCTCCAGGGAAAGCGCGTCATCATCCGCGCGGACTTCAACGTGCCGCTGGACGAGAGCGGCCACATCACGGACGATACCCGCATCCGAGGCACCCTCCCGACCATCAACTACGCGGTGGACGAAGGCGCGCGGGTGATCCTGTGCTCCCACCTGGGGCGCCCCAACGGGA
>Ga0209761_1001299_pt1 | contig 16079 bp, 13 predicted proteins | sample GraSoi013_1_40cm_4_FD_185818 | JGI IMG/M metagenome (GOLD analysis project Ga0209761, IMG submission 185818) | Grasslands soil microbial communities from the Angelo Coastal Reserve, California, USA - Sample 09_25_2013_1_40cm (SPAdes) (version 2) | ecosystem: Environmental > Terrestrial > Soil >...
TTGCCCACCCTATCTCGGCGCCGAGCGCCACACGCTGGGCAGGTCTTGCTGGTCCATGCGGGATTGACCTTGATGATCGGTACGCCCGCGAGGGCGGCCTTGTACTCGATCTGACGGTGGATCTCGCGGAAGGGCCACATGTTCCGACGACGATTTGTTCGACGGCTGTATCCAGCGAGTCGAGGGATTCGGAGGTCCTCCAAAACGATTGCGGCCTCGTGTTCCTCAGCGACTTGGATGAGCCGCCTCGAGACGAGATGGAGCCGCTGTCTCACTCGATTCCGTTCACGACGGCCTTCGAAAGCCAGAAGCCGGCGTCGGACTCTCCAGTCGTGGGCTTTCTTGCTCGCGAGTCTCCGACGACGTCGAAAGTGCGTTGCTTGGACCAGGCGGACGCCACCGAGCGGCGCCGCGACGAGTTTCGTTTCTCCTGGACTGCACGCCACTCCGTCCATCGAGTCCTCATTCGTGTCGAGTGCGATTAGCGACATTGGCTCATGAATTGGAGGCGACGCCTTGCGGACGAGGACGATGATTTTGCCGGGGACGACGGTAAGGGTACCCAAGCTCCAGGTTGAATCCGTGAGCAGAGAGCGGTGCCATTCGGAGAGAGGTAGGTATAGCTGGATTCCTTCCGTCCCTCGGATTGGAATTCGTAAGCGACCGGTCTCGCGGTCCAGCCAATATGACTGGTTCGCGGCAATGAGCATGGGCTTCCTAACGAATGGCGGTGAACTTTTCCGGTTCTTCCTGATGCGGCGACGGTGGCCCTTCAGCAGGCCGAGGGCAACGTCGAAAGCAGACAGGATGTACTTCTTGTGGACCCGATGATCGGCGCTCAAATCATGGTACGCGACCCTTGCGAGCCGAGTTCGGGAGCGTATATCATGGGCCATGGCGATTCGAATCGACTTGTTCACGATAAGCCGGAACTCTCCGAGCAACCACTTGGCTCGGGGATCATCCACCTGGACAGCGAATGTTAGGGACCGGCGACATGCCACGGACTCTTCTCGTCTGTGGAGAACATAAGAGGTTCGTGGGGAGAGTTGGCTGAAAGTATCGTTATCGAGACGGTGGATTACCTCCGATATGCCTAAATACAAAAATGCGGTAATGCAAGATGGAAACGCTCGGAGAAAACCGACCATGCCCGATATCCGCGACCGCGTTGAACAAGACCGAGGACTGCTCAAGAAGATCCAGCTGGTGATCCCCGGCTACGCCGGCTACCGGCGGCGAGAGGACATCCGCGCGGCGGACAACCTGCTGCGCATCCAGCTCGCGAACCAGCTGAAGGGCGTCCGCGGGGACCTCGAGACCATCCGAGACCAGATGGCGATGGACGGGAAGATCCAGGGTCTCCAGGGCATCGGCAACATCATCTTCACGGTCGAAGGCCTCGAGGCCAAGGTGCGCCACGCGGAAGGCGGCTACTCCGGCATCAGCGCGACGATCCAGATCAAGGAGACGGAACTCGACAAGTTGTACGAGTACGACTACGCGATGCTCGACTCGCTCGACAAGGCTGCCGCGGTCGTCCCGATGATCCAGGACGCCGCCGACCCGAAGAGCTTCGACGCGTCCCTGAAGGCGTGTCGCGAGGCCGTCGCCGCGTTCGAGACCGCGTGGAAGAACCGGACGATGGCGGTCACGGGCATCCAGGTGAGGTGAACACGATGATCCCGATTTCATTCTTCTTCGGCGGCGCGCGGCGGACGGACCAGACAGCGGGCCGGAAGGAAGGCCTCGTCGGCGCGATGACGGTGGCCTGGGACGACCAGTTCAAGCGACAGAACATCATGTGGAAGGTCCCCCGCAACATCCGGATGAACGACAACATCGTCGTCCGGGAGGACGAGATCGCGGTCTTCTACCGCGACGGCAAGGTCCTCGCATACCTGGACCGCCCGGACCGGTACGCCCTCACGTCGCAGAACGTCGCCGTCCTGGGCAAACTCATCCAGGCCCTGTCCGGCGTCGTCCAGCAGGCGGAGGTGTACTACCTCCAGAAGCGGATCTTCGACGGGAAGTTCGGCACGCAGGACGCGTTCCTGTTCCAGGACCCAGACTTCGACATGGTCCAGCTGCGGGCGTTCGGGGACTTCCGGTATCGCATGAAGGACCCGGAGACGTTCATCAACCAGTTCGTCGGGACGTTCGGCGCCGCCACCTCGGCAGAGGTCGAGGACCGCATCAAGGACGAGATCGTCAAGCAGCTCAACGTGACCTTGGGCAAGATGAAGGCGAACGGGCTGAAGGTCGTCGACTTCGCGGCGAGCCTCAATGACATCGAACAGGGTGTGCTGGCCAATTCGAAGCCGCACTTTGCGACACTCGGAATCGAGATTCTCCAGATTAGCGGATTGAGCATCCCGCTCCCGGATGCGATCAAGGACGCGCTCGAGAAGATGGCGTCGGCCAAGGTGCTCGGCCGCACGAACGCGGCCGCGTACCAGCAGTTCGCGCTCGCGGACTCGCTGAAGGCCGCCGCGGCGAATCCGTCCGGCGGCGCCGGCACGGGGATTGGCCTCGGCGCCGGGATCGGCCTCGGATACGGGATGGCCTCGCAGGTGCCCGGGATGATCGCCCAGCAGCCCCAGCAGCAGACTCAGCAGAGGCCGTGCCCGAAATGCGGCACGATGAACGCCGTGACGACGAAGTTCTGCGGGAACTGCGGAGCCGACACGACGGTCGCCGCGGGCAGCAAGCCGTGCATCAAGTGCGGCAAGATGGTCGGGCCTGGACAGAAGTTCTGTCCAGAGTGCGGCGCGTCTCAGACGCTGAAGTGCCCGGACGGCCACGACGTCCCCGCAAACATGAAGTTCTGCCCGGAGTGCGGCAAGCCGGTCGTCCAGAGCTGATCCCATGGAGCAACCCCCGGCCCCCGCTCCGAGCGGGCCCACAGTGCCGAAGCTGTCGACGACGGTCCTCCTCGCGATGGGCGCGATCGCGACGATCGTCCTCGTGGCGATCTTCGCGTACATCCTGTTGGTCGCCCGACTCCGGCTCGACGAGCAGCTCTGGTGGACCGGACTCACGTCGATGATCTTCGCCCTCGGGTTCTACATGATGTACGCGGCCACCCACGACCGGATGATCGCGCGGCCCCTGGCCGGCGGCTTCTTCGTCGTCGGCGCGGGCAGCTTCTACGGCTCGATTTTCACGGGCAACTCGAGCGACTTCGCGAAGCTGCTGTACCTGATCCTTCTCTCGATCCTCGTGATGATCGCCCTCGGGGCGATCTTCGTCATGGCGAGGGACGCGGAGAAAGACGCGGTGCGGCGAGCCCAGCGCAAGTACATCCCGTAGGCAATTGACAGTCGGGCGGGCCGCGGCCCAATCCGGCCGCCGAGCTCACACGAACTTGTAGATGTTTTGCGGGAGCCCGCCCTTCTTGATCTCTTCTTCCATCTCCTCGAGCACGAGGATCCGCTTGTAGGTCGGCGGGTGGGTCCCGAAGAGCTCGTTCGCGCGGCGCCAGTGGCTCTTCCGTTCCTGTTCAACGGCCTTCTGCAATTCGTAGGCGTCGATTTGACCATCGTGGTCCAGGTCGTATCGGTTCATTCGCTCCTGGAGTTCTTGATAGTCTTCCTCGGCCTTGACCGGGTCGCCAATCATGAACGCCCGGAGGCCCGACGGCTCCTCGTCGGGCCTCCGGGCGAGCGACAATCCGTACGAGATCTTCGTCAGCGCGGACGCGAGCAGATGCGGGTCTCGGGTCGCCGCGCCGCTGTATGCGTCGGCGTAGTACTCGCGGGTCCGCGAGAGATACAGGACGAGCATCTGAGTCACGAGATAGATCGCGTAGGAAGCGATCGCCGATGCGATGATGATGATTAGGGCTTGCCCCGCCCCCTTTCCGCGGACGCGGGCGCCCCCCCGAAGGGCCTCGAAGCCCAAGCGCGCGATGACATAGGCGATCAGAGGCACGGCGGACATCAGCGTCATGATGATCACGTCGCGGTGCCGAAGATGTCCGATTTCGTGCGCGAGGACCGCGCGAATCTCGTCTTGGTTAAGGCGCTCCAAGAGCGCTTGCGTCACGACGAGCTCCGCCGAGGAAACGGTACGACCGAAGACGAACGCGTTCGGGGAGGAGTCTCCGCTTTCCCAAATCCTCGGCGTCGGTACGCCTGCTTGACGGGCGATCTCCTCGACGGTCCGATAGACCCACGGATTCGACTCCGCGGTGATAGGACGGCGATCGCGGATCGCCCATCGGACGATCGATGGGGAGATCAGCCATTGCAGGAGGATGAACAGGAGCGCCAAGCCGACGACGATCGCGAACGCTCCTGGGAACGAGTTCGCCTGGAGCGCGTAGTCCACGACCGCGAGGATGAAAAGCAGGAGGAGCGAGAGAAGGGAGGCGAGCAGGATGACGGTGAACAGGCTGGCGCGCCGAAGGGCGCTGAGACTTCCCACGAAGCCTCTATATTCGACCTCCCCATGAGTGTTGCGTCGGCATGCCCGAGCTCGTCGAATCGATCAACTGCCCGAAGTGCGGCGGACCGCTGAACCTGACGACAGGCGAGGTCATCGTGACGTGCCCGTACTGCGGCACCGCGTCGCGGATCCGCGGGGACAAGCCGTTCGTCTTGACGCATTCGATGCTCGCGGCCCGGATGGACCGCGATGGCGCCCTCAGGGCGATTCAAGGTTGGATGGAGGGCGGCGTGATGAAGCCGGACGACCTCCGGAAGGCTTCGCGGATCACCTCGCTCGAATGTGTCTATCTTCCGTTCTACGTGTTCGAAGTCGATGCGACGACCGCCTACTCCGGCGTCCTCACCCGGACCGGCACGAACGAAAAGCGGACGGGGGACCTTCGGCGCGACTACTTCTGGAAGGTCCTCGGCCGCCGATCCGGGGACTTCCCGACGCGGGAATACAAACTGCCCCTCGGGCTCAAGGTGCCCTTCGACACGGGCGGCATGGTCCGGGATTCCCGGTTCCTGAACGCGGAGGTCGACGAGGACGAGGCGGAGCGACTCACCCGGGAGGACGTCGATGGCCATCAGCGGGACTTGCTGAAGGATCTCGTGGACGTCATCGAGGACGCTCAGACGCAGGTGGACGTCAAGGATTCGGAGTTCCTTCACGCCCCGATCTGGTTCTCGACCTTCGAGTACCGAGGCCGAGCGTACACCATCCTGCTCGACGCGGCATCCGGGGAGGTCGTCCGCGGTGACATCCCACCGCCGAGCGGCGGCTTCGGGGAGTTCCTGAAAGGCGCGGGCCGCGGCATGTTCCGAGGCTGATTACGTTCCGTCCTCGGACGGCTCGAGGTTCTCGTAGTCCGCGAGGTACGCCCCGCAGTTCGGGCACATCTCGTCGTCGGGGTCAATTTCCCATCCGCACTCGGGGCAATGAATCATCCCGTGGCCCGGGGTCGATACGGACATCCGGGGTATAAAATCAAGCCGCATTCGCGGTCAGTAATCTTCGAAGGTCGTCTGGCCTTTCTTCGAGGGACGTCGGCGGGATTCCGGGACCGGAGCTCGATCGTGGGACTGCGCCCGCAACGTCTCGATCCGCTTTTCCGGAGTGGCGGCCACGAACGTCTCGCCTCCCGGTTCGCCGACGAAGATTTTCTGCTTCAAGTCCTTCCGGAGGCGGTCGAGCTCCACATGCATCTTCCGTTCCTTTCGCCGGGCGCTGTACATGTAGGCCTCGTCCCGCGTGTCCTTCGTCACCAACGTCACGACCCGGCCCGCGGCACTCCGTCCGGTCCGGCCGCGCCGCTGGATCGTCCGGATCTCCGACGGCACCGGCTCGTAGAACACGACGAGGTCGACCTGCGGGATGTCGAGGCCCTCTTCCCCGATCGAGGTGGCGACGAGGACGTTGACCTGGCCCGCGCGGAACTTGTCGAGGATGTCGACTTGCTCCTTCTGCGAGAGCCCGATGTCCTCGCCGCGGGAGGCCTGGCCGACGAATCGCATCGGCTTGACGCTGGGGATCCGGGCGAGTTCCTGGGTGATCCGGTCCGCGGTCTGCCGGTAGTGGGCGAAGACGATGACCTTGGAGTCCGCCTTTTCCATCAGTTGCTTTCGGACGATCCAGCCGGTCTTCGCGAGCTTCGGGTGCTCGACCTCCGTCGCCTCCGCGAGCTGGATGGCCTCTTGGGTCTTCGCGTGCTTCAGGAACTGGATGTCCGCCTTCGTCTTGGTGTCCTTCTGCATGTTCTCGAAATACAACCGGAGGGATCCGAGCCCCTGTGTCTCCGCGAGTTCGATGGCGTGGTCCGCCTTCATCGCGATCGCCTGCGCGGTCATCGCGCCGTAGAGCCGGCCGTCCTTCACGCCGGAATCCAGTCGGGCTCGGGCCTCGTTTCCGACCGCCAGCAGGTCCTTGCGGGTCACCCTCGCTCGGCCCGCAAGGAAGCCGAGTTTCTTCAGTCGCGCGACCTGTTCATCGACGACGGTCTGAAGGAGCTTCCGAATTTCCTTGGAGACGTCGGGCGCTTCCACCGGGATTCGCTCGATCCGCAGATCGTGTTGGTACGGCACGACGTCGGGGTCGTACTCGGTGCGGATCTCGACCGCCGTGATGCCGAGGTTCCCGCACACCTCGAGGATCTTCTCCGCGGAGGACCCCGGAGACGCGGTCATCCCGAGGACCAACCGGTCCGGGACTTCCTTGTACGCGGCCGCGACGTCGACGTACGCGTAGTCGCCGACGGCGCGATGCGCCTCGTCGAAGACGATCAGGCTCACGTCGTCGAGGGAGATGCGTTCCGCCCGCACGTCGTTCCGAATCACCTGGGGCGTCGAGACGATGATCTTGTTCTCCCTCCAGAGGAGTTCGCGATCCTCGGGAGCGGTCGCCTCGCCCGTGAAGAGCGTGATCCGGTCGACGACGAGGACCTTCCGCATCGAGGCCGCGTGTTGCTCGACGAGCGGCTTGGTCGGCGCGAGGAACAGGATCCGACCGCCGCGGCGCCGCAGGACCTCCGCGATGACCATCGCGGCGATGACCGTCTTGCCCATTCCCGTCGGCAGGACGACGAGGGTCGATCGCTCGAGGCACGCCCGCGCGATGTTCACCTGGTACGCGCGCTCCTCCACGGTCTCCCGCCGGAGGAGCTCGTGCGTCACGAACACGGCGGGCGAACCACGCAGGTGTCGAAATAACCTTTGCGTCAGGGAGGCGGATGGCGCCCGCGTCGTTGGAGGAAGAGCAGCGTGACGATCGCGATGATCCCGACGATCGCCGTGGCGCCTGCGACGATGGCGGTGAAGATCCACGTCCTGCTCGCTTGGACCGTGATGGAGAGCGGGAGAGAGGCGATCGGGCCCGACCCGACCACGCCGGAGGTCAGCGTCGCGCTGTATGTCCTGCCGGCTGCGGAGGCCGGGACCGCGACGACGAACGAGAGCATCGCATCGCGATCCGGCGCGAGGACGACGGTCCGCGTCGTGGCGAGGGGGAGGATTCCGCCGATCGGGACCCAGCGGACCGCCCAGCCCGCAGGCACCGAGCTGTCGAGGACGAACGTCTCCACGGAGTCGCCCACGTTGACCAGCTTGACGGTCCCCGGGACGACGCCGCCCGCGGTGGTGTTCAGCGACATTGTGGTCGGCAAGAAGACCGCACTCCGGTCGAGACCGCGGTCGGCGATCGCGACATCGTCGATCCACCACCCGCCGCGCGTCGGCATGTTTCCCGAGGTCGCGTTGAATCGCACTTGAATCGTCGTCGGGATGCTTGTCGGCAGCAGGCCGATGGAAACCCCGGTCCACGACGGGGCCGCTCCCGAGACGCGAGCGATCGGGGTCCACACGCCGCCACCGTAGCGCACTTCGACAGTGGCCCCGCCGGTGCCGTTCGACTCCCGGTCCGTCGAGTTCGTGAAGTCGTACCGTTGATAGAAAATCAGGAAGGAGGGCCCGCTGAGGTTCACTGAGGGCGTCGTGAGCGTCCGCCAACTCGGAGATACCGGGCTCGTCGTGTTGTTCGAGACAAATCCGAAACGCCAAGTGAATAGCCCGCTATGCGCAGATCCGTTTGGATCGGACGCACCCAGGATGGACCACCGCGGATTGTCTTGCGGGGTGCCGTTGACATCCCAGTTGGCCCCACCCGATTCCATGTCGTCGCGGAACGCGAACACGTTCGTCGACACGTGAGCGACCCGCTCGTCGTCCGAGCGAATCGCATCGCCCGGCGTCGATGCATCGGCGTGGATGAGATATCGCCCGAGAGACGTCGCGGAGAAGGAAATGTTGACCGTGGTCGAGGTTTCGCCCAGGAGGGTGACCTGTGTCCGCGTCGCTGGCTGCACGAGCGCGGTCGGAGCGATACGGTCCAAGTACACGCCGACCGTGACGGAGGCGGTGGCGGAGACAGCTCCTTCGTTTCGGACAACCACGCCCGCGGTGACCGCGGCACCGACCGCCACCATCGACGGGGCCCGGATTTCTTGGACCGCCACATCCACGCTCACGGATAACAAAAGGCTGGCGGTCATCGTCGGCGCGGCGGCAGAGATGTCTCGCACGCGCCAGTTCGTCGCGGTCCCGTCGTACGCGCCGCTGCTCGGGTGCGTGTCCGGTCCGAAGCCCACCGCGGTGTCGTGCCAGGGATCGCCGGCATCCGTCGGGTGGTCTCCGTTGACTCCTTCGTCGGCTTCCTCCAGGTCCAGGAGCCGATGGGCATCGTTCGTGTTGTCCGGCTGGGAGTCATCCACGTGCCAGATGAGGAGCCCGCTCGCCGGCAGGCCGACGTCGAAGCCGGTCTGCTCCCGGTTCTCGAGGAGGAAGTATTCGTTTACGGAGCCGGGGATTGACAGACGAATCACGAAGGGCCGCTGCTCGACGGCGGGGATCGCAGTGTCCTCCAGCGCGCCTATCGGGCCCGGCGTAGGCGTGACCCATCCGAGACGGATCTTCGACCACGCGCTGAAATCGGCCGGGCTCGAGCCTCGCGGCGCGCCGTTCCACGCGCCGAGGGACATCAGGTCCCAGACCCCCGCGCCGTCGGAACTCCCGTCGGTATCGTAGAGATCGGGGAGGTCGAGGTCGTGGCCGAACTCGTGGGCCATCACGCCGAGCGGCGAGTCTTCGCTGATCATCGTGTATCGGAACACCTGCACGCCGTCCGCCAGGAGTAGCTGGTCTCCGGGCTGCGTCGGATCCCCATCGTACACGTTCCAGGAGTGGGACCAGATCGCGTCCGTCAGGTTCGCGTGGTTCTCCTGGCCGGGACCCGCGTGCACGACGACCAGGTGGTCGATCACGCCATCGTGGTCCGTGTCGAACGAGGTGAAGTCCACGGACGGGTCGGCCGCGCGGACCGCCTCGTCGACGAGGTAGTAGATCGGGCCGTTTGCGTTGTCGACTCCGGACGTGCCGTCTTTCCCGTAGTACTCCATCGAATGGGAACTCGTGAACCAGGCCGGGACGATCGTCGCGTTGATCGTCAGGCCCCCGTACGACACCTCGCGGTAGTAGGCGCGCATCGAGCGCGCGGCCGGCGTGGCGTTGTTAAAGAAGTCGTCGAAGTAGGGGGCCTCGTGACTCGGCTCGTGGGAGACGTTCGTGAACTGAATCAGGAGGACGAGGACACGCGCCAAGCCGAGGACCTCGGCCGGATGCAGCGGGGCTGACGGTACGCTGCGGATCCCCACCGCGGGCCAGCGACCGCTCACGGGATCCGGAGGCATGAGGCTCGGTCCGGGGTCGGCATCGGCCGGCACGGATCGAACGGCCGCATGACGCGCAGACGCGGGGAACACCGAGACCATTCCCGCGGGGATGAGGACGGCCACCGCGAGGAGGACCGCCAAGGTCCGCATCTTCGCGACGATGGGACCGCGGTCTAATGAAGGTTCACGGACGAATCTCGAAGGAATTCACAGAGTGGCCTTGTCGAACATCGCTGGGTCCGCTGCGAGCGGTTTCGTCGCGTCGATCCCCATCTTCGAGGTGAAGCCATCGCGCGCGGACGGGTCGATCGAGGAGCCGCGCACGTCATGCAGGACCACGAGTCCTCGGTCCGCCTGGAACCGCGTCGCGATCGCCCACTCCACATCGCGGTCGTCGAAGACATCGATGTCCTCGTCGACGATGACCACCTGTTTCATCGAGGTGTGCGCCCCGAAGGCGGCCAGGATCGCGTTCTTGCCGTCCCCCTGGTGTTGCTTCCGGATCGAGACGACCCCGTGGAGCCAGGCGCAGCCGCCTTCCGTGAGGCGGACCGCCTTCACGTGCGGCACGGCACGGGAGACCGCCTGGTAGATTACCGGTTCACGGGGCATCCCCATGAACATGAAGTGCTCATCGAGGCCACCGACGATGATGTGGAAGATCGGACGGTCGCGGTGGTAGATCCGGTCGACGACGAGCACCGGTTCCTTGCGGACGCGATCGTACGTGCGGACCGCATCGACGAACGGGCCCTCGTCGTGGACCTCGTTGATGAGGCGGCCCTCGAGGACGTACTCGGCCTCCGCGGGCACCGTGAGGCCGCTCTTGATCCGAACCATGTCAGTCGGCTTGCCGAGGCAGGATTGCGTGAGCGCGGACGCGATCCGACTTTCATCGACGCCGTACTCGACGGATGTCCCGCCGGCGAGGAGGTTCCACGGATCGAGTCCGATGCAGACGGCGACCTTGAGCTCGCCCCCGGCCTTCATCGCCTCGTTGTACATGTGACGCAGATGACGGGGGACGATGCGGCACGCCCCTCGATCGGCGCCCAAGATCAGGATGCGGTGGAATGACAAGTTGCGCACGCCCTCCCACTCGGCGACCCACACGCCGGCGGTGATGTAGTGTCCGGCGTCCTTCGGGAAGAGCCTCGGGATCGGGAGGTCCCGCAGGTCGACGTCGGTCGTCTCGTGGCGCATGAAATCCGCACGCTCGACCACGCGGGCGTCCCTCGGGTGCCCCTGGGCGTCCATGAGCCTCGGGAGGAGATCCGCCTTCGGGAGGTGCAGGGCGGTCGCGACGCGGTCACGCGTCGACCAGAGATTTCCGACCGCCTCGCCGCCGTGGAGGTCCAGGAGATGGACCGGTTGCCGGGGGTGCTGGAGCAGGAAGCGGGTTGCCTCGAGGTCGGTCGCCACGGGCTCCTTCACTTCGACGACGTCGTTCGAAAAGGCCTCAAGCCAATCGCGAATCGCCATGGACCTCGCCGTCGCGACCGAAGGCGGGCCGTCTCCTTAGTCGTTGCGGGGAGTGCGATCCTGCGGGGCCCGGCCACGGTGCACCTAGGGCGGCCGGATCGGCGGCGGGGAGTCGTCCGGCGGCTCCGGGGGCGGCGGCTCAAGAGGTCCCGGCTCGCGCGGCGTCAGGAGCAGCCACGTCGCGACCAGCAAGGCGGCCACCGCAGCCGCGGCCAGACCGCCCGCGATGATCGCCGTTTCGACGCCTCCTCCGATCGGAGGGGGTGGCCCCATGGCCGGGAGCACGGTCATCGGGATCGTCAACGCGTTGTCCGCCACGTCGGTCTCCGGGGGACTCACACTCCGGATCGTGATCTGCAGTTCATGATTCCCGGCTGCGGCCGCCACGAAGGTCGGGGCGTACACAACGACCGAGGCCCCGGGCTCGAGGGGCGACGTGAGCACCGTCGTCCCGATCGGAACGACCGTCCCGTTCGGCCGCACATCCGATGCGTCGAGGATCGCGGCATCCGCCGCGACGGTTCCCCGGTTGACAATCGTGATGGCGAGGATGACGGTCTCGCCTTCCACCGGTTGCGTCGGGATCGTGGACGCGGCATCAGGCGCCAAGTCGGGCGTCCCTCCGGGCGGCGGTCCGACCACCGGGAGGACCGTCATCCGGATCGTCAGCGTGTTGTCTTCCACATCCTTCTCCGCCGGGGTCACATCGCCCACAACGATTTGCAACGAGTGATTCCCGACCCCCGCGGCCACGAAGGTCGGAGAGTAGACGACGACAGAATCCTCCGGGGCGAGTTGTGTGGGGAGCGACGCGTTGCCAATCGCGAGGATGGTCCCGTTTGGACGTTGATCCATCACATCGATCATTGCGGCATCGGCCGTGCCGTTGCCGTGGTTCGCAATCGTGATCGACAGGATCGCGATCTGGCCGTCGATCGGTTCAGTGGGGATGGTCGACGCCGACGCGGGGGTTAGATCGGGAATCCCTCCCGTCGGGGGCTTCGGTTGCACTTCGATTCGCACCGATGCGGTCCCTTCGTTTCCGCGCGCGTCCTCCACGGTCACGCTCGCCCGTCTCGGGCCGGCGAGCGAATACGAGTGGCTGGCCAGGGGCGACGCCTGCTCGCGCGTGCGGTTGCCGTCTCCGAAGTCGAACTCATACGAAACGATTCGTCCGTTTCCGTTGTCGTGACTGACACTCGCCGATGCGTCGAAGTAGACGACCTGGCCGATCGTCGGCGCGGCGTCGTCAACCGATAGAATGGCGGTCGGACCCCGGGGCGTCGCGGACACCACGGCGAGCAGGCTGAACGCGACCGCCCACCCCGCCGACGCGAGGCCCACGCGCGTTCGAAGGGATAATCTTCCCCTTCCCCGACCCACGGTGCGCGATGTGAGTACGCAGGCAAAATGGTTTCCAGAGCGACGTTTCTCCGAGCAAATCGGTATCAGGATTGATACCTCGATGACGACGGTTGCGCAGAGATACGATTTCCTCACATGTCCAAGCGATAGAGGGGAGATGTTGCGAGGTTTAGGTCCGGCCCCCGCCAACCACATGAGCAAGCAGGAAATCAATCGCTTGTTGGCGGTTTCTCTGCGAGGAATCTTGATGCCTCGCGCTTGTGGCGTCCGGCATGGCACCTCACACACAACAGTCGAATGTTGTCGAGATTGTTATTGGACGGATTTTCGTCGACATGATGGAAATTTCCCCACTCAATGCTCTCGCGTACTACAGTCCGTTCCTCAGTCTTATGAGGGCGCCAAGGGGCGATGGTAAGCAAGTCATCTGGCTCACGTTCGAAGACTGTCTCTTCGATCCAGTGACTCCCTTGAAGGGCCCCACACGCGGGGCAGTGATTGGCCCAGTAGGACTGCCGGAGCGTATTCGAGTAGTCCCGGTAGAACGCTGGGAAGTGTTCTTGAATCCGCTTGCCCAAATCATTGTCCTCGAGAAATCCCGCATCAACAACAGGAAATCGGAATTCACATCGGTGACATGGATAGTCGTGATAAACATCGAGGATCTCGCGATCAGTCCACTGTTCTGGATATTCCGTTTCTAATACAGCCTTGAGAGGGCGTCCACAGTCCTCGCATCGACCGCCGGCCCGAGCTCGAATTGAACGCCTGACATTCAGAGGTAGTCGGCGTCGCCGGGCGGACTTCAAGAGGCCTTTTCGACCCCATGCTTCGAGTCTGTCTGACTTGGGTGACAAATCGCTCCACCGCTGATAGTCTGCGCGCATCTTCTGCGTTACGGCTGTGGCCTATCCGAGTTCAGGAGACAAGAGCGTTCAAGGCGACGGAGTACCAGATCACACCGTTTCCATCGTAACTCTTGTTTTGGTCGCGCCACCGGTAGTCGACCTATTCGCATCTTCTCTCCGGACTTTGCCCCGGCCCACATAGACCTCGGTGTTGTGGGAATACTCTCCGAGAAGACTTAATAGACCGAGGAAGTTCGCTCCAACGTGGCCCTCGAATCCGCACGGAAATTCGCGCTGCAGAACGCCGTCCTCCACGAAGGCAAGGCGGACGCGAAGGCGGTCCTCGGCCGGTTGCTCGCCGAAGACGCCGCCCTCCGGAGGCGCGCTAAAGAGGCGGCGGCGTACGTCGAACGCGTCGTCGCGGACGTGAACGATCTCGGCCTCGAAACGCAACGGGCGGAGCTCGCGGCGATTGCACCGGAACTCCTCGAGAAGATCCGACATGATGTCGGCCCAAAGGAGCTGCCATCGCTCCCGGACGCCGTCGACGGAGCGGTGGTCCTGCGCCTCGCGCCCTATCCGAGCGGCCCGCTCCACATCGGCAACGCGCGGGCGTTCGTCCTGAACGACGCATACACGAAGCGCTACCATGGGAAGCTGCTCCTCGTCTTCGACGATACGATCGGGTCGGAGGACAAGCCGCTCCTCCCGGAGGCGTTCGACCAGGTGAAGGAGGGCCTCGACTGGGCCGGCGTCGAGTACGACGAGGTCCTGTACAAGAGCGACCGGATCCCGTTGCACTACGAGTGGGCCGAGAAGCTCCTCGCGACCGGCGAGGCCTACGTGTGCGAGTGCGACGCGGAGACCCTGCGGAAGAACCGCGAGGCGATGCGCGCGTGCGTGCACCGCATCCAGGACGTCGACGAGACGATTGCGATGTGGAAGGCGATGCTCGCGGGCGAGTACGGCGAGGGCGAGGCGGTCGTCCGACTCAAGACGGACATGGCCCATCCGAATCCTGCGTTCCGAGACCGCGTCCTGTTCCGTGTCGCGGTGCGGGAGCATCCGCGGGTCGGCACGCGGTACCGCGTCTGGCCGATGCTCGAGTTCTCGTGGGCCGTCGACGACGCCCTCCTCGGGATCACGCACGTCCTCCGCGGCAAGGACCTCGTGATGGAGGACCTCATGGAGACCCGGATCTGGGACATCCTCCAGGTCGACCGGCGTCCGCGGTTCGTCCACTTCGGGATCTTGCGTTTCAAGGATCTCGAGCTGTCGAAGTCGCGATACCGGAAGGAGATCGCGGAGGGCCGCCTCACCGGGATCGACGACCCTCGGACGTGGACGTTGCAATCGTTGCGCCGCCGGGGGATTCGACCCGCGGCCCTCCGGGAGTTCGTGCTCTCCTTCGGCCTGAGCCTGAACGACATCGAGGTGCCCGCCGAGACGTTGTATGCGGAGAACCGCAAGATGATCGACAAAGACGCGAACCGTTACTTCTTCGTCCCCGATCCTGTCGTCGTCGAGATCGCGGGGCTCCCGCCGATCGAACGCGTGAAGGCGCCGCTTCATCCCGACTTCCCCGGCCGAGGCGTGCGGGAGATTCCCGTGGGTCCGAAGGTCGAGGTAGCCCGCGATGACTTCACGAAGTTCCGGGGCCAGGAGGTTCGGCTCAAGGACTTCTGCAACGTCGTCCTGGACCACCGCGCCCGATTCGTCTCGCTGGAGAACAAGGAGATTCCCAAGATCCAGTGGGTCACGCATGGGTTGCAGACGCACCTAGTGATGCCGGACGGCGCGGTGTCTCGCGGCCTTTCCGAGCCGCTCGTGGGATCGCTCAAGGTCGACGACGTGGTGCAGTTCGAGCGCGTGGGCTTCGCGCGGATCGATCACGTGAGCAAGGCCGAGGTGCGCGCGTACTTCGCGCACCGTTGAGTTGGGTCGGCGAGCGTCGACGATCGGATTTTCACTTTCGCAGTCCTCCCCCCATGGAGTTGACTTTCGGCTGCGGTTTTACTCAACTGAGTAAAATGCCCGCACGCAGATCCGTTCGCAGGGCCCGTCGAGAAACGAGCCGGGCTCGCGAGGGATACATCGTCACGTGGGATGTGGATTCGAGCAACTTGCTGCAGTGCACCCGCGTCCGTCGGTTCATCTACGGGCACACGGTCTCTTCGAACGGGAAAGCCTACCATTACGCAGGATTCGTGGAACTCGATGGAGTGCGCTATCTGGGCCAGTCGGTGCTGTTTGTCAACCGGGCGCGGTTGGCTCCATTGAGGGAGTTCCTTCGCGCGAACGGGGTCGAGCACGTCATCTCCGAGGCCACGTTGGGGCGGATCCTCGCCAATTGAGGGACGGGCCAGAAGGAACATCAGCCTCGCTTTTACTCAAGTGGGTAAACGGATCACGGTCTGACGCCGGTTTTTACTCAACTGAGTAAAATGGCCGCAGTCTCCGGGCAATTCTCCGGTGAACCCTTTTCTATCCTTCCGTCTTCCCGGCTCCCATGGCCCGGTTCGCGAAGCGCGTCCGTTCGATCGAGCCCTCTCCCACGGTCCGGATCAGCGACCTCATTGCGGAATCCCAGGGCCAGGGGCAGAAGATCCTCTCGCTGGCCATCGGCGAGCCGGATTTCCCGACGCCCGCGCATATCGTCGACGCGGCCAAGAAGGCGCTGGACAACGGCTACACGAAATACACCGCCGCTCCCGGAATCCGCGAGTTGCGCG
>Ga0209761_1001300_pt1 | contig 16078 bp, 13 predicted proteins | sample GraSoi013_1_40cm_4_FD_185818 | JGI IMG/M metagenome (GOLD analysis project Ga0209761, IMG submission 185818) | Grasslands soil microbial communities from the Angelo Coastal Reserve, California, USA - Sample 09_25_2013_1_40cm (SPAdes) (version 2) | ecosystem: Environmental > Terrestrial > Soil >...
TGCTCAACGTTGGCGAAATAGTAAAGGACCATTGCGCGGAGACGTGCTTTGACATTCCCCCAAGGAACTCCCCTCGCTCTCTTTGCGTCTAGAGTATTTCGGGAGGCTTCTACGATCGGTGTGAGGTCAATGATCTTGAAGCGTACTCGATATTTCGAGGCCACCGACTTCGCATCTTCAAGAGCCTTGTCATTCCTAGTCTCCTTCTCAGGCAGACTTATCCCCAGAACGCGTTGGCCGCCGAGAGCCTTCGCGCAGAGCGCTGCGGTCACACTAGAATCCAGACCACCAGACATTCCTACAACAAGGCACCTTGTGCCTGTTTCTTCCAGGTGAGTTTTGAGAAATCGTTCGAGTCTAGTTACTGTCTCCGCTGGCTTCCGAATGGCAAAGGGATCGTCGCCGAACCTGGAGGACATGGCGTCCTCGACTTCCGAATCAGTGTAATAAGCCGAGAGGTAAATCTAGCTGAAGATACGTGAGCCACGATCTTCTGAAAGGAGGTTCTTGAACAATGGAAGCATCCGGTCCATCGTCACCCAGCGCTCGCCCGCGAAGGAAGCTTCGCTCGCCGCTTCCTGCACGATGTTCTTCAAGTCCCGAGGTGTCACAATGTATTGCTCGCGAACCGTGACTCCTCGTTCTGGAATCGAAGCCTCATACAACTGTTTCCTAGACCTAATCGTCCTCCATACTCCTTCGAAGGCCTCGTCAGTCAATCCTCCTTTGTAGTTCGAGATTGACGGGTCTAGCTCGACCTTGGAACAATAGAAGTCCAGCAACCGCTTGACCTCCTCCATCGATCTTGGTGGCGGAACGTAGATGACCCGTTTTATCCTGTCCAGAAGAGCCGTGTCGATGACGCTCGGATAGTTCGTGGCGAAGATCACTGACACGTTTCTGTTAACGTGGAAGCCTTCTCCGAGCTCTGTGAGAATCTGGTTGAGCATTCCCTGAACATCCCTTCCCGCGTCTGTCGTCGCCTCCATCCTTGCACGTCCGATAGCATCAGCCTCATCGATAAAGAGGACTGTTGGAGCTGACTCCCGAGCCAGCTTGAAGACCTCCTTAACATTCTTCGCCGACTCGCCGAGCCACTTCGATACGATCTCGTAGCTCTCTATCTTCAAGAAACTGGTCTCTTGGCCCCTCTGGCCGATCGTCCCCGCAACCGCCTTCGCCATGTAGGTCTTGCCAGTCCCCGGCGGACCGAACAAGAGTATAGACCCGGCCTCTTCCAGCATCCTTGGGTCGCGGATAATCTGCTCACGTCGGGTTCGAACTTGAGGATCAAGTATCCACTCGACAGCCTGTCTCAGACTGAGAAGCTCTTTTTCTAGTCCAACAACGTCTTCGTAGAAAACCTTGGGCGATTTCTCCACTTGATATTCTAAGAGTGAACGTTCGCGCAACCGGTCAATTACGTCGACAATAACCCCTTTCGTGGGGGAGAGAACGGCGTCGACCTCAGTCGACACTTTTTCCCTTATCTCGGGAGGTATGCTCACCTGGAATGCCTGACCGCCTGATAGCCGGACCAACGCCATGTCTCCTTTGACCTCTTCAATGGTCCCAATCGGGCGCATACCCTGCTTGAGCTCCTCCATGAGGTTGTGGTATCTGCGGAGCTCGGTCTGGAGATACTCTATCTGCCGCTCCTTTCTAGTCAGTTCCCTTTCGAGGTCTAGTGCAGGAGGATACTCTGGCGAGTTCTGCTCGGCCATGCAGCTTCCAGTCTAGCATACCCCTTCGGAGAATAAATAGATATGGGCTTGCCCAGAGGGCCAACTCTGTGGTCTTTCACGTAGAGACCAAATTGGAGTCTCAACAAAGAGACCGGTTTTCAAGAATGTAAGAATGGCGAAGTATTCAGGAGTGGAACCGTTGATTTGGAAAACCAAGAACGCGATTCGGGCTTAGGTTCCAACCATCGTCCCCACGTTCGGTCTCTTTCGCAGAAACCCGAAACGCGGGAGCTGAAGCTGAATCCCGATACCGCTTATGATATCGAAGCGAACGAGTCGCGGGATGATCTGACGACGATCCATTTTCCTGACGAGCAAATACCGACGCAGCACCTGATGCTCCTCCACCATTCGCAGTTCCACCACACCGTCCACGAGACTCTCAACCTTGTGGAACAGTTCTGGCGGCACGCTCCCAGTTGAGAGGGTGGCTATCATTTTTCCTCCAACCTTCTTGACTTTCGCAGCAATACTCTGGAGGAAGCTGACCGCATGTTTCGGTTCAGTTTCGCTAAAAATGGGCATCAACGAATCCATTATGATGGTGACTTGGTGATTACCCATTTTCTCCATCATGGAAGTCAGATGAATGCTGACGTTTGTCAAGTCGAATGGCTGCGGAACCACTCCTTCGGTAACTCCCGCAGTAGCTGAATAACAGTCCATGATGCTGAGCTTGTTCAGCAACTGGTACTTCCTTGGGTCCCAGCCGAACTGGCTCATTCTCTCGAGGATATTGGCAGGAAACGTGTCATATGTGACTATGATACAAGGTCTCGACCTCTGAAGCTCCTCATAGAGAATCTGTTGTGCAAGAGTTGTTTTCCCGCTGCCCGGGTCGCCGGTGACTAGCACCGAGGACGAGTCGGGCAGACTTCCTCCTATGAGCTGGTAGAATCCTTTGAAGGGAGAGGAACCGTCCAGTTGTGAGTTCACCTAGGGAAAGTTAACCGTCGAAGCCACTATTTTCTGTCAGAGCCTCTTCGGCGTATGAATGGGGATTGTAACCTATCCTCCTATCAAAGAGTGACCGTGCAGAACAGATATTGCGGTCTGAGTTGTCCGATTGTCGGCTGTGTTGGCTTCTCTCTCAGGGATTACTCAGAGAGAATATTTCTTACGTAAGCTTGTCCTAGTCTAACTCGGTCTCGAAATGGCTCGTTTCAATCCTCAGGCGAGCGTGCAACTCAAGCAGATTCATCAGCGTCGCGATGTCGTCGAGGTCTTCGGCCATCTCATTCTGTTTGGGGTTTTCCCCTTCCATGGCGCCCCGACGCATACTGTTTCTAATCGGCTGCTAGTATAAGGATTATCATTCTCGCGGGCGTAAGTTCGAGCCCGGCTGGAAATCAGGCAAGACAGAAAAGTTTGGAAGAGAGATAATAGAACAACTAGATCTTTGGGGGTGGCGGTGTCTTCCGTACTTTGATCGCCAAGAGAATTAGGAAAAGTGCCACGCCGAATATTGTCAGCAACACGATGGCTGAGACGACTGGGGCAGAAGTAGTGCCACCTACATTTAGGGTTACGGTGCTAACCGATGCGACCGAAGAAGCCTCTTCCGACCATGTTCCCTGCTCTTGTCCCTGGTAAATTACGTGCGCTGAATAGGGCGCTGAATAGGGGGTGCCTGGAATATGGCCGAGCTGAATTGTTCCCTGACTATCGGTCGTAAAAAGCCTACTCGTTGTGTTCGCGAAGGTAATCGTTACGGATGCTCCCGGAATCGGGTTGTTCAACTTATCGACAACCTTGACCGACGCCGAGTAGGCGCTCACAGCTACAGCAACTGACGCGGAACCCGAAGAAAGGTCAAAAGGCACTGGGGCAACTAAAGCCCCCTGGTAACCTTCCCAAGTCGCCGAAGTAACTGTCCAGGAGGTAGCAGACAGCCACTGACCTGAATATGCTGACGTTGTTATCGTCGATGCGCTACTTGACAACACCACGGAGGTTGGAGCTGGAGTCAACGATTGGCCAACAGCATCCTTGAAGGTCAAAGTGTACTGGAACTGTTTGTCAAACTTCGCTGTATACGGCCCGCCATCAGACGATCCTGTATAATTGAAGAGCATGATCGGAGTCCGCATCATTAGGGTTGGCGTCCACTGCAGACTAGAGTGTGTCCATTCGTTCCAGACGTAGCGAGCTCCTGAGGACGCAGACAAGGTCTGGTTTAGAACTGTAAGAGTATGCTGACTATTGTTCGCGAACGAGAACGTGTGCGGTAACGAGTAGACTAGGCCCGTATTGTTGTCCAACTCAACATATACCGTCCCGTCCGCAGCCGGCACAGTCGTGTCCGCCTTGAGCTGGCACGTGGTGATGCACCCGCTGGTCCCGTGGACATTCACCAAAAATAGCGGGACGAACACGACGGAAAGGGCTAGTAATAGTAACGAGGCGTATGCCGTCTTCTTCAACAGATATGCCCACTAACGTCTGAGGAAACTGGAACCCCACGCTTTAGGGAATCCTTAACCACGATCTAACAGTGTAGGGTACTACCAAGCTTTTCAACGGTAGTAAGGTTGCGATGCCTGGAAACCTTCGAGCGGCATATCGAGCAAACTGCCCAGCGGACTCTGACTTCCTAGTCTGACTGATATTAGAGAACTCAAACTCTGGGAGCTCCGACCGGAATAGAAAGTTAGATATTGCAGCATGCCCAGTATTATCCAGCCTTGGAGCTTGGAGATCTAGAAGCAGCGGTTCTCGGGACAGTCGTACGGCTGGGAAATGCTTCTGCACGCCAAGTCGCTCAAGATCTTCATTCCACACGCGGACTCGCGTACACCACAATCAGTACGACGCTGGATCGGTTGTACAAGAAAGGCATCTTGGCTCGAGACGAGGCTGTCGGCAGAGGCGGGTCCAGATACGTCTATCGCCTTCATTCCGAGGACAAGGTCAAAGGTCGTGTCGTGAAAGGATTCGTCGACAGGCTGCTGACTGCCTTCGGACCGAGTATAATCTCCACCTTGCACGACTACATGGATGAGATTCCGAAGGAAGATCTGAAGAGACTGGAAGAGAAAGTCCGAAGGGAGTCCGCGCAACGATAATCCTGGAGCTTTACTCTGCCTACTTTCTTTCTACAGCGACCCTGGGAATTGTAACTGTCTTACTGATAGTCCAAGCCTCGTGCTACGTTGCTTACCGATCGAGTCCAGGGAATCCTTTACGAAGATCCGGGCTGCTCTATCCCATCTTGGCCTCTTCTGTTTTCTTTTGGTCTTTTCTCGGAACTAGCCTTGTCGTTTGCACGCTCTTCCTTAATTCATATGAGTGGCACCCGGAACGAACGACAGAGCTAGTGCTTGGAAGCTCACTGCTCGCATCTCTCGGAATTGCTTCTCTTCTGTCCCTTGTTGCGCGAAAATTCGCGTTCCCTAGGATGCTTGAAGGTATGATTGCGGGATCATTCTCAGGCTCTACGATGAGCGAGACCTGTTCAGATCTTTGCAGAAAGATGAACATCCAGGGAGTTGATCTTAGAGAAGCGACAGTTGGAAATGCCTTTTCCCTGAACAGCAACGGACGGAAGGTTGTTGCAGTCTCACCGGAGATGGTCACATCGATGTCCTCGGCTGAGGTTGAGGCGGTCATAGCTCACGAGTTGTCTCATTTGAAGAACAACGACTCTCAGGAAAAAGGGCTCGCTAGGTTGGCCAAGTTGGCCTTTGTTTTTGACCCGATCTTACATCTTGTCGAGGCGGCAGTCCATAGGGAACGAGAGCTCTTGGCCGATCAGTCATCAGTCAAATACACTCAAAAGCCGCTAGCCCTCGCATCGGCGTTGTTGAAAGTTCATTCAGCCTTTCATGCCTACGTACCCGGACCAGGTGCTGGATTGTTTGTGGGTCACCAGGGAAAGGGCTGGCTGAGCAGGTATCCCGACCTTGATCGAAGAGTCCAGCTTCTGATTAACATGGCTCGCGAGAAGAAGACACAAACAATTTCTGCCTAGGGAAGGCTCTTTTATGGCCGCATGCGGCTTGGAATGCAGACTTGACTGTTCAGATTCAGAAGTACAAGATGCTTATCGGCGGAGAGTGGAAGGACAGCTCAAACAGCGCCGTCTCATCAATTCTTGACCCGTCGAACAACGAGGTTGTCGCCGAGGTTCCACGAGCGACAAAGCAGGATGCGAAGACCGCAATTGAGAGTGCAAGGACAGCCCTTGATTCCGCAGGGTGGGTTGACATCGATCCTAGCAAGAGGGGGCGCCTCCTCACCAAGCTGACGGGTCTCGTCCGAGAAAATTCTGAACAGTTAGCAAGGCTCGAGACTCTAAGCGAGGGGAAGACTCTCCGTGAATCAAAGGGTGACGTCGCTTGGGCGGCGAGAGCATTCGAGTACTGGGCAGGATTGGCAGACAAGGTTGAGGGAGAAACGATACCCGTGCCTCCAAAGCGTTTGAACTACACTCTCCGAGAACCGCTCGGCGTTACCGTGCACATTGTTCCTTGGAATTATCCTATCGCGCTGGCTGCCAGGAGTTTGGCGCCGGCTATTGCAGCGGGGAACACTGTTGTGATGAAGCCATCTGAGATTACACCGCTGACATCCATCATGTTGGGAGATCTAGCGCTTAAGGCGGGGATCCCTAAAGGAGTCGTCAATATTGTAACGGGATCTGGCGCAGAAGTTGGCGGAGCTCTCGTTTCGGACCCGCAAGTCGACGGGATAGTTTTCACTGGATCGGCTGAGACTGGAAAGCAGGTAATGGAATCCGCGGCGAAAAATGTTACTCGAGTTCTCCTGGAGTTAGGTGGGAAGAACCCTCACATTGTTTTCCCTGACGCTGACTTGGCGAGAGCAGGTAAGAGTGTGAGAGATGGAATCTTTACCAACGCTGGACAGATGTGCTGGGCTGGATCTAGAGCCTTCATTCATGAGAATGTGTACGACAGCTTCGTAAAGGATCTCGTTGCCAAGACCCGAGCGATAAAAGTCGGGCCCGGTACGGACGAAACCAGCGAGATGGGACCATTAGCCTCCAAGTCACGCCAAGATGTGGTCCTAGGGTTCGTCAAGGACGGCCTCGAGGAAGGAGCTAGCCTACTCTGCGGAGGAAAGAGGCCGACTGACCCGAGATTGCAAAAGGGGAATTTCGTCGAACCCACTATCTTTGAGAATGTCAACGGGCAAATGAAAATTGGCTGCGATGAGATTTTCGGACCCGTACTCAGCGTTACCAAGTTCAAGACACTCGATGAGGTGGTTACCATGGCCAACGAGACGGATTACGGACTCTACGGGGGAGTTTGGACGAGCAACTTGAAAGTAGCTCATGAGCTCGCGGCTCGTCTCCAAGTCGGTGGACTGGCGGTAAACGAGTACTTGGTGACTTTTCCTCAGACCCCGTTCGGCGGCTACAAGGACAGCGGTATCGGGCATGAGAATGGGATACGCTCGTTGGAATTCTACACGCGAACCAAGAATGTCTCGATAAACCTGTCGTAGACGCCTGCGCCGATTCACAAGGCTCCACTTTTTGTTACCCAGAATCGCCCATTTTCGGCCCTGATCGCGATTCTGAGATGGCATCTGATGGTTCGGCGAGAATCGTTTGGGACTCGCCGAAATATGGCGAGTTTCGCCCTCGCGTTCAAGCCAGTATTATGCCCTGATTAGCCAGACTCGCCTGTTATCCATGCCTGACAGGAAATCGTTTCTAGAAAAAGGGGGGTATTGTTCAGCGGTTTTGCATGGCATGAGTGGTCCTCGCGTACCCCTCAAAGTAAATTCCGTGGCTCGGCGAATGGTCTGCTTCCAACCAGGAGAATCGTTCAGAATCAACGCTAGGACGCGAAGTTGAGAGGAACTCCAAGCGTCTCACCACGCAACGACGAGATTCGTAGCCTGCCAAACCCTGATATGGATGATGCTTCCCGATCTAGGTAAGTTCGTCCAGCAACGGCGTAATGTCGCGGTTGTAAATGTCGTGTTCGACAAAGGGCTTGTCTTTCAAGGCCGGCATACGCAGGGCCAACTGGTCTTCGAAGGTCGGTACTTCCATCTTGAAGAAGACACCGATCGGTATCTTGTCGCCCCACTCGAAAGACTTCACCAGCGCATTTCCCTTCTTCGCGTTAACCTCTCCCTCTATCGAGGGATCCGCGACCGCGCCATTGTATCCTGAATCTTCCAGCTTGTAGAGCCTCGGCGCTTTGACTGGAAGGTCTTCGCCGCCATACCACTCCTTGGTGTTGATGTCATTGTAGGTCGGGCAGGTTTGTAGAACGTCTACGAACGCGCTTCCTCGATGTTCTATCGCGGCTCGGAGAGTCTGCTTGAGATGGCGTACGTCGAGAGCATAGCTTCGTGCTACGAAAGTATAGCCGGAGGCGACAGCCATTGCAATCGGGTTCACGCGCTCAACAATGGCCGGTCCAGGCATCGATTTCGTCTTGACGCCCTTCGGCAGTGTCGGTGAAGCTTGACCCTTTGTCAACCCATAGACCCCGTTATCATAGAGAACATAGGTGAAATCTAGATTCCTCCGTCCTGTATTGACGAAGTGGCCGGCGCCAATGCCCAGCCCATCTCCATCCCCACCAACAGCCACGACGGTCAATCCCGGGTTAGCGAGGCGAGCGCCAGTGGCAATTGGAAGCACCCTGCCGTGAAGCGTGTGAAAACCGTACGCGTTCACAAAGTGCGGAGTCTTGCCTGAGCATCCGATTCCCGAGAAGATCGCCACTTTGTGCGGTTCCAGCTGCATTTCAAGGAGTGTCATATGAATCGCGTTGACGATTCCGAAGTCTCCGCATCCCGGGCACCAGTCGTTGTGAACTTGTGTCCGGTATGTCTTCAGCTCAAGCATGAGATACAGTAACCTCCTTGATTCCGTTCTTTATTATGTCTTTGACACCTTCGTAGATTTCGTTCTGGGAAAACGGTCTTCCGTCGAACTTCACGATCGTATTGTCCATTCCGATACCGGTTTTTTCACGGATCAAACCTGCCATCTGAGCCGAATAGTTGTTTTCAATCGCGATCTTTCTCCGAGCCGACTCCAGTACTTGTTGGACGAAATTGGTTGGGAAAGGGTTGACGTATCGCACCTGTAGAAAATTCGTCTCTATCCCATCGCTCTTGAGGTCTTCCATTCCATCAAGGATCGCGCCCTTCGAGGATCCCCAACCAACAAGAGTAATTGGAGCAACCTTGGGTCCGTGTAGAGTCGCCTTCTTCGCGTCTGGAATGACCTGTCCTGCCAGCTCAATCTTGCGCATTCTCTTCCTCATCATCTTGATCCGAATATCCGGCGCCTCGGTGATATGACCATACTCGTCGTGTTCATCTCCAGTTGTCCAGAATATTCCACCCTTCTGGCCAGGAATTGCCCGTGGAGATATTCCTAGTTCTGTCCAGCGGTATCGTCTATAGTCTGTGCCGTCGGCAAGGTCGGATTCTCGTAATAGGTCTCCCCGATCGACTTTCAGATTATTCCCGTTGAATGGAGCGATATCTTGATACGTGCTCGCCAGAAACTTGTCAGTTAGCAGTATTACCGGTACTTGGTAGTGTTCTGCATAGTTGAACGCGTCGAACGTGTCATAGTAAGTTTCCACCACATCTCCCGGTGCGATAATTATTCTAGGAAATTCTCCGTGAGCAGCATGGAGAGCGAATCTCAGGTCTGCCTGCTCGGTTCTCGTCGGCAGCCCTGTTGCAGGACCCGCTCGCTGATAGAGTATAACAACTGGTCCAGGGGCCTCAGTTATTCCCGCCCATCCAAGACCTTCAGCCATAAGCGAGAATCCTGGTCCGGATGTGGAGGTTGAAGATCTGAGACCGGCGTGCGCGGCGCCTGTCGCCATATTGATGGCGGAAATCTCGTCTTCCGCTTGCACAACAATCATGTTGTAGTCCTTTTGATGGGACTCCAGGTACTCGCTCTCGTCCGTTGCTGGTGTGATTGGATAGTAGGTTTGGAATCCGCATCCGGCTTTTAGTTTGGCGATGGCCACCGCCTGGACGCCTCTGATCATCACCCGCTTTCCAGACAATGGTTGCTTTCGCAGCTTTGTCGGAAAGGCTTCTTCTCCGAAACTCTTCTTTGCATAATCATACCCGCGCTTTGCGGCTCTGACGTTCAGGTCACCGAGCGCTGCCTTTCGTCCCGTGAACCCTTCTCTGATAGCCTCAGTGGCAAGGTCGAAGTCATAATCAGCCAGTCCCAGCGAGGCGCCTAGAGCGATCGTGTTGACCATTACCTGGTATTTGCTTAGTTCCTTGTCCTTTCCGAACTCTTTCAGAGCGTCAACAAGAAGATCCATGTAAGGGATGGGAAAGAGTTTGATGTCGTCTCTCCCGAAAGATTCGGGCGCTAGGTTTAGGCTGCGGTCGTAGATTATTCCGCCGCCAGGGCTAACCTCGTGTCTATGACCTCGATGTGTTGGATGCGGCTTATTCATGTCACCGAAGATTGTTTCTCGATCGAGGGCGACCAATAAGTCGATCCAGTCCACGTGTGAGCGAGGCGCCTTTGACTCAACCCTAAGCCTGTAGTAGCTGTGCTCCCCCTTGATGTTCGAGTGGTATTCGATATTCGCAAATATGTGAAGCCCTCCTCTGATACATGCCTTTGCGAAATTCTCAGCAACCGAGTTGATCCCGCTACCCTGGGGACCGCCAATCATCCAAGTGAAACTGTTCGTTACTGTCAAATTCCCGCACTACTAGGAGATCGTCCACTATAGAAAATTCTTTGCCCTTCACAAGAACACGGTCTTTAAGCTGCGAATAAGTCTCCTTCTGGACCCGGGTCCGATCGGGCATGAAAAGAAGCGCTATATACGCTGAGTCTGGCGAGAGTCCCTTCTGTCATGAACCAGATGAGACGTGCCGCCTTGGCCGAAGCTTACGGGACATTTCTTCTCACCCTTATCGGTCCAGGGACAATAACAGCTGTAACGTTTCTCGATGGCACCGTGACCAGCGCTGGACTCGGCTTCATCGGTTTAGCCCATGGAATAGCGCTTCTGTTGGCTGTCTACACAATAGGCCGCGTCACGGGGGCCCACATCAACCCGGCAGTAACAATAGCCCACTGGGCTACCCGAAGAATAGAGACCCGGAAAGTGGCACCGTACATTCTCGGCCAACTTGCCGGAGCAACCATCGCGGGTTTCGTCCAGCTTGCATTATGGACATCAAGCAACAACAGAGGACTTGTCCGGGCTGCACAGTCAACCTTTCTAGGCAATACTATTCCAAGCCCGCAATTCGGAATAGGCGCAGTACTTCTGGCCGAGGTAATCGGAACAGCTATTCTTGTCTTCACAATATTCGGAGCCACAAACAAGGCTGCGGACCCGAGCCGGGCCGGAGTCACCATAGGATTTGCTCTGGCGGCCATCGTCTGGATGTTCGGGCCGATATCAGGAGCGTCTCTCAATCCGGCTAGAACATGGGGGCCGACAATAGCCTCAGCAGTCTTCAGTATTACGCCGCTGGACAATCTTTGGATCTATATCGTTGGACCTGTCCTGGGAAGCTTGCTCGGAGCCTTCTTGTATGATGCCTCGAGATAGATCGCCAACCCGGCCCTAACTCGAATGTAGGACCTTTTTCCGCTCTGATCACGCGAGAGCATATTTCTTCTAAAGCTTATTACATCCCTTGAATCTGGCCAGAAAGAACTCTTTTCCCTCGATCAAGAATCGTGTTAACAACTCTTTCGGAATGTCCTTGACGGAAACTGTCTACTGAACAGAAGCTTTGGCTGATTCAAACTTTTGGCTGGGCTAGTGATGCGGTCTGGGCTGGCGGAGGAGTGTAACCGGGGTTGACTCTCTGATTAATCTCGTTTGCGAGGGCATGTCCATGTAGGATTACTGTGACGTTCTTGACTCCTTCAAGTTTGGATGTGAGTGTCCTTATGTTCATTCCTATGTCTTCTGCGAAGATAGGCGGACAGAACGGCGCAGTGAGATGATACTTGATGAATATGTCCCCATTATCTTGGATGTTTATCTCGTCAACCAGATGCATCTCTGTAATTGGAAGCCCGATCTCTGGATCAACGACTTTTTCGAGTTCTTTCTCAACTGCTTCGACTGTAACCAATGTTCTCCCTATTGCAGCGTGCCTGTTTTGATTTATACGTTCCCCACGGGGGATGCGGCCCCCCTGGAGCGATTGAGCACAAGATTCCGGAGTATTGTTTGACCATGACGGGGGGGATATTAGGCGATCTTGTGCGTGAGGGCCCTTGTGTGAGGAAGTTATGACATAGGTCATGTTTAAATAGATTCTAGGGGTTGTTTTTTCGTGGTCCGTCATTGATCATTCCCTGCGAAGTCGCCGCGAAATCGGTTATTCCGGCGTTGAGAGCCATGGTAGCTCGCGAGCTCATCGAAGATTACGGAATGAAACAGGAACTAGTCGCAGATCGGCTGGGAGTTACGCAAGCCGCGGTCAGCAAGTACCGACACCAAGTTCGCGGAGAAGCGGTTGACCTTGAAGGTGCGGAAGAGGTCCGTCAGATCAGCAGAGATATCGCCTCCACGCTGGTCGGAGACCCAAGCCCACTCGACGTTTCGAGAAAATTCTGTCAGGCTTGCACTGACATCCGTGCGCTAGGCCTCATGTGTGAGACGTGCAGGAAGGTCGATCCCAGCTGGGACGTAGAGCACTGCACGATTTGTTTCGGGCATCACAGCTGCGCTGAAAATGTTACTATCGAGCCTGGCAGTATCGCAAAGTACAGAAAGATTCCAATTCAGTACTGATCTGCGCGCCGGAGTACACCACTCGACAGCGTTCACAACCCGAAATTCTCACCCGTCTTCTGGTAACGACCAAGATCGAGCTGAATAAGCGACGATGCGAACGTAGGTCCAGCCCCCTCCACCCGTCTTAGTACTTTATGATCCTTCCGCTGGAAGACTTCCGATAAGGCCCCCTCTTTCGGCGACGAGCCTTGTCCTTGGACTCTCTTTTCCGAATCATCTTGTCTTCAAAACTCAACAGATCGCCCTCCTGTGGCCAGCCTTCTCGAACTAGCTCCTCGATAGGTTAATTCTTAAATTGCCCACTAAAAGAGCTTACGAGTCTTCAAACGGAGAAAAAGGGAACACTTTGAAGCTAGGCCTCCGCAAACCAAAGCAGAAGGAGCAGTCTGAGGTCACAACGGCCGAATCGGTTGGCTCAAACAGGCTACGGGAACTTTGTGGCAACGACGCGGAACTTTTCACAACAATGTCGCGCCTCATGTTCTTGGACCCGAAAAAAATCATAACGCCTCTAGACAAGACGCTTAAGGAAGCCCAGGATTACGAGGCCCAAGGAAACAAGCTGAGAGCCGAGATAGGGTACAGAATTGCGGGTGGAATCTCTCTATCGAAAGGCGACCTAGATGGGGTGAACACGTACTTTTCGAAAGCAACTTCCCTGGCCGGAGATTCCCACCCCGAATACCAGATCATCCTAAAAAAGAGCCGTGAAGCTGTAGCCGTAGCCGGGAAATACTACGCCGAATTTGATTCGGCGAATCTACAGGCGTAAAAGACACAGACGGACCTCGCTACCGGGTTATCTTGAACCCACGGAACTCGCCCTTGAAATCGGACCATTCGACTTCAACTCCATTAACCCTCGCACCTCGGGGACCAACATAACAAAACTTCACGAGCTCTTCGAGCATCTCTTTCTCTCCTTCTGCGACCGCTTCGACTCTTCCATCAGGAAGATTTCGAACCCAACCGGTGATTCCAACCCGCCTGGCCACATCTGTTATCTCTCGTCGAAAAAACACACCCTGCACAAGCCCCCTGATCACGATTCGAGTACGCGCCTTCATTCTTGGACAGCTACAACTTCCTGACTGATGTCATCGAGGTTTGAACTCTCAACCAAATAATGGATGAGAGGACCAGCATTCTAGACTGCAGGCGCGGCTGCAACCTGGGGTACAGGTTGTTGAAGGGGAGACTCCTTGGCAATGTCAACGATATCGTGGACCAGAGTTTCCATCTTCAAGCCATTCATTGCAGAGAAGGCGTCAAGTGTCATGTAGATGTCACCCGCATCTTCAGCCTCCAATCTGAGGCCGTTCCTAACTAGTACCTCGCGAGTCCGGGGGAAGGCGACGAGAAGGTCTCCAATCGCGGTTTCGCCTCGAATATTCTGAACGGATATCCGAACAGGCTCTCTGGCAGGCAGCTCGACTCGAGCAGGTGGTTGAACAGATATCGGAAGCTCAGCCTTTCTGGGAGAGGACCTTTTCGGGACAGCCTTAGGCTTCAGGCGCTTCGCTACTTTGGCCTTACTCCCTGCTCTCTTCTTCGCCTTTACTCGCGCAATCTTTTTCTTGGATGCCATTAGGCAAACCTCTAGCTCACATTACATGAGGCCGAACTTGTGTTAAAAGATTCGGGGCCAGCAATTGACTTGAGAAGAAGCAGAGGACGTAGGTCACTGGCTTGGCTCAACGGACCAGGCAATAGGCAACCCCTGTGTGAGCTGTTCGACCTGTTTGGCGGCGCGAGTGCGAAGCTCGTCGGCAATATTCGCGATTATGGGACTAGAGTAGTCCTCAATCTTACCTTGATCTGACAACTGCGCGATAGCCGGGTCAAGCGGGACGGCGCCAAGGAACGCCAGCCCAAGGCCGATGGCAAGTTTCTCACCTCTTGGTTCTCCGAAGAGATCGATCCTACTACCGCAGTCCGGACATTTGAGATAGCTCATATTCTCAACTAGACCAAGTATTGGGACTTCCATTTTCTTGGCCATGTTCACGGCTTTTGAGACGATCATTGAAGCGAGATCTTGTGGCGAAGAAACCACGATGACGCCGTCAAGCGGAAGAGATTGGAACACGGTCAGAGGGGCATCGCTTGTGTTATGAACCACCAGACCATCGGCAATGAAGTTCTCGTTTCCTTCAACTCTGATATCGTAAACTTGACGTCGTCCCACAGGGGCCACTTTTGACACTCGTTCGAATCCGACGTACTGGTTGACCAGCGCCCGACCGACGGCCTGGTGACCGTTCCCCCTGATGAGACCGGCGCCGTACCTACTTGTTCGCGCGTTGGCATTACATTCGAAGCTCCAGAATGTTGTTCGGTAAGAATGGCCAGAAGGAGTCTCTAGGGATCGTACTCGTGAATTGAGGTTTGTCACCTTCAGTCCCACTGAAATGGAGAGTGCTCTAATGCCCTCTAGCAGCCCTCGGTTCGGGGTCTCGAAGACCATCCATCCGGGCCTCCTAAATCGGCCCTTTGAGAGGCGACGGAATCCATCGGCGTCACAATACCCCTCAATGAAGGCGAGCTTCTGTGACTCGGGCAATTTGAAGACCCACTTGGGGACCCGTTTCTGTAGGGCAGACTTGTGCAGTTCGAGCTTGTCAAAAAGGAGAGCCAATGTTTTTGACAAAACGCCAAACTGAAAGGCATCCTGGTAGATTCTTGCGCCTCGGAGAACTCTCTCAATTAGCTCGATATACTTCGGCCGGTATCTTCCGTTAGTTGGCTCGGCGAAGATGACTTGGTAAGTTCTGGTTTTGGGATTGAGTCTCACGAAGCCATCTCCCATGAAATAGCCGACAATTCGACAAAAATCGTCGGTTGTACGACTTGGAAGGATGGGACCGGTGGAGTTTGTGGCTGCGATGCGCGGTAGCTCTAGTGGAACCGTCGCATTCTGCGGGAGTCTCTTTACCATAGCAATGACATCACCTGGCTTCAATTGCCCAAGTGGCTTCCAATGGAGCGAGTATCGGTAGTTTCTACCACCTGTCGGCCTTGCCTTCGCCACAGCGAGAAACGGGTGGTTCAGGGTCGCCGCGATCTTTCTCGTCTTGGTTCGGAGTTCAAACACTTCCGCTTCTCCCTGCGGCAGAACCTCTAGGACGCGTTTTGCGACGAGTGTAGCAGTCAAGGCATTTGGAGATCGTCCTGACTCGGAGATCTCAGCGTCGACAGAGTAGACATGGTCGCCCGGCTTTAGCTGGCTTATTGGAACAGGATGCGGGTTCGCGTAGACGATTGTGTCTGAGGTAACACATCCCGGTGGAAGGTCCACGAGAAGGTAGTGAAGTTCGCCCCAATCTACGTCCCAGTATAGTTGCCGGATTACGCTGTTAACTATTGGACCTCGCCAGACTACCGGCATGTTAGGGTCGTCTAGGACGAGGTTGATCGACATGACTTTGATTCCGGTTTTCGTCCTGAGGGGCACGATTCCCCCTCCCGGGCCCTTGTACGGCTTACCGGAGACACCAAGTACCTTGGCGATGCTTGGACCTGTGAGGTCAGCGTCTAGGACCCCTACCTCGAATCCGCGTCTCTTCAGCTCTGACGCGAGCA
>Ga0209761_1001301_pt1 | contig 16073 bp, 15 predicted proteins | sample GraSoi013_1_40cm_4_FD_185818 | JGI IMG/M metagenome (GOLD analysis project Ga0209761, IMG submission 185818) | Grasslands soil microbial communities from the Angelo Coastal Reserve, California, USA - Sample 09_25_2013_1_40cm (SPAdes) (version 2) | ecosystem: Environmental > Terrestrial > Soil >...
GTGGGTGACCAGCACGATCGTTTGACCGGCGTCGTGCAGCTCCTCGAACAGCCGCATGATCTCCTGGCCGGTGCCGGAGTCGAGGTTCCCGGTCGGCTCGTCCGCCAGCAGGATCGAGGGGTCGTTCACGAGCGCGCGGGCGATCGCCACCCGCTGACGCTGCCCGCCCGACAACTCGTTCGGCTTGTGCGTCATCCGGTCGGCGAGCCCGACGCGCTCGAGCGCCCGGGCCGCCTGGGCGCGGCGCTCCTTCGCGGCCACCCCCGCGTAGATCAGCGGTAGCTCCACGTTGTGCAACGCGCTGGCGCGCGGCAGCAGATTGAACGTCTGGAACACGAACCCGATCTCTTTGTTGCGAATGTGCGCGAGCTCGTCGTCCGACAGGTCGCTCACCTGCTGCCCGTTGAGCCAGTATTCACCCGCGGTCGGCGTGTCGAGACAGCCGATGAGGTTCATGAGCGTCGATTTCCCCGAGCCGGACGGGCCCATGATGGCCACGAACTCATTGCGTCGCATCTGGATCTCCACGCCACGCAGCGCGTGCACCACCTCGCCACCCATGTCGTAGTCGCGCGTGAGCTTGTGCGTGAGGATGACGGTGTCGGGCAGCGGCGTGTCGCCGGTGCGGAACGTGGTCGGCTGGACGCTGGTCACAGGGCGTGTCCCACCAGCGCCTCGACCTGGGCGCGGGCGATGAGGTAGTCGTAGCGTGCCTGGACCTGGTTCACCTCGGCCTGAGTCAGGTTGGCCTCGGCGGTGAGCAGGTCGAGCAGGGTGCCAGCGCCGAGCCGGTAGCGCTCCTGCTGCACGCGGCGCGCCTCGGTGGCGGCCACCACGTTGGCGCCGGTGATCCCGATCCGTGCGTACGCGGTGAGCATCGCCGCAAGCTGCTCGGTGAGCTGGGCGCCGACCTGCCGGCGGGTGTCCGCCGCCTGCGCCCGCGCGACGTCCCGCCCGACCGAGGCAGTCACCTGGTCCGCTTCCCGCGTGAATCCGTTGAACAGCGTCCAGTTCAGCGAGAACCGGAGCGACCAGGTGTTTGTATAACCCCGAGTCGTTGCCCACGGCGTCAGGGCAAGACGACCCAGGCTGTCGAGCCCTGTGTAGCCGTTCCCGTACGACGCCGAGAACGTGGGCCAATACTGCGAGCGCGCGACGCCGACCATGGCTCCGGCGGCGCGGACCTGTGCCTCCGCCTGCCGCACCTGCGGTGAGGAGTCCAAGGCCTCGGCGCGCAGTGCCGTGGTGTCGGGGACCGAGGGGAACGCCGTATCGGGGACGGCACGTACCGGTTGGTCCACCCCGACCTGGCGCCCGAGGTTCGCCTGGGAGGTGGCCAGATTTGCCTGCGCCTCGAGCAGCGCGAGCTGGGCGTTGCCGAGGTCGACCGTGGCCGTGAGCGTGTCGGAGCGCGTCGCCGCGCCAGCCTGAAACTTGTTGACGGCGATCTGGAGCTCCTCTTTCGCGCGCTCGACCTGGGCCTGCGCGACCCGCACGAGCTCCTCGTCCGCGAGCGCCGTGTAGAAGCGATCCGCCGTCGTCGCCGTCACCTGGTAACGCTGGTTGACGAGTCCGGCATCGGCGGCGTCCTCGGTGGCTGCGGCGGCCCGCTTGTTGGCGAGGCGCCGAAAGCCGTCGAACAGGTCGAGAGTACGAGGTGTTTGAGCCCGCCACGATCTGCCCCGTGGCGGAGTTGTACCGGCTGGCCGAGGCCTGGTTGGACGAGCCGCTGGCCGTGATCGTCGGCAAGAACGCGCCGACGGCCGAGCGCTGGCCGGCTCCGGCGGTGCGCACGTCGCGGCGCGCCCGCACGATGTCCGGCTGCACGTCGAGCGCCCGCCGCACCGCCTCCGCCAGCGACACCTGGAGCGATGCCGGCTGCGCGGGAGCCGGCTTCTGCTGCGCCGCGACGCCGGTCGAGACGAGCGCCGACACGATTCCCCCGAACAGTCCCCGTCGCGCGCCCATCATTTCTTCCGGCCTCCCGACTGCGTGTCGGCTTTCTCCTGCTCCTTTTGATGCCGATACCGGGTCACATGGTCGCGATACTTGGCCTGCTGCTCGGGGGTGAGCTGGCGGGCGACCTCGGAGTCCATCTGCGCCCGCATCGAGTCGAAGCGCGGGCGCACCGTTTCCCACACGGCGGTCATCCGGGTCCGGTGACGTTGCAGGATCGCCCGCACGGAGTCGCGCTGCACCGCGCCGAGACGCAGCTCCGCGTTCAGCTCGTCCATCAACCGATCGAGTCCGCGCGCGCGCTCGGGCGCTGCCGCGGACGCGTAGCGGACCCAGAGCGCCCGGCCGCCGGCCCCGACGGCGAGCCCCGCCGCGAACGTGGCGACCAGGAACGCCACGGCCCAGGTTGTGGAACGGTTCAGCATGACGGTCCCTTCCTTATGCGTGCTAGTTGTTGCCGATCACGGAGGCCAGGACGACCTCGACCTCCCCCGGGTGCGCCGGCGGCGCGATCAGGACGTCCGAGACAGTCGGGCGAACGGCGGTGGGGGACCCCGCCGTCGCGTGGCCCACGAAATAGCCAGCCGCCAGCGCGACGACGAGGGCGGCCGCCACGCCGGCGCGCGCCCACCGGGCGAGCACGGCGTCCCACGATGCCGCGCGAGCGTGCTCGGCGCCCGCCAGTACGCGCGCGGTGAAGAGCTGCGCGTCGTCGCCGGGGTCGAGCGCCTCTCGCAGCGCCCTCCCGAGCACCAGATCGGGCCGGTGATCGAACGGCAGTGGATCCTTCATCCCTCCTCCTTCCAGTCCGCGAGGAGCACCCGCAAGCGGCGCCGCGCGTGGAACACTTCTGATCGAACCGTGCCCTCGGGAATCCCGAGGATTAGGGCGATCTCGCCGTGCGAATAGCCTTCGACGTCGAACAGCACCACCGCCATGCGCCGCCGCTCGGGCAGCTCGGCGAGCGCCTGTCGCAACCGCTCGTTCAACGCCCGGCGCTCGGTCGTCGTGTCGGGCCGCGCGCCGCCGGCCGTGAGCCCGACGTCAAGTGGCTCGACGCGCCGGACCGAGCGGCGCCGCCGCCGGTCCGTGGCGGCGTTGGCGACGATCCGTAACAGCCAGGGGCCGAACGGCCGCCGCGCGTCGTACTGCTCGAGCTTGACGAGCGCCGAGAGCATGGCATCCTGCGCGGCGTCGTCCGCGTCCTCGGGATTGCCCAGCACCGCACGCGCCACGCGGCGCGCCACGCCGGCGTATCGCTCGACCAGGGTCCCGAACGCCGCCCGCTCGCCGGCGACGGCGCGGGCGACGAGATCGGCCTCGTCCTGCTCAGCTATACGCGCGACCTGCCGCGCCGGTTGGGGGGGGAGGGGGAGATCAGCCATCGTCCGAGTCCCGCGTGCGGCGCCGCTCCAGCGCGTACACGGCGAACGCCAGTGCCAAAGTGAACGCCCCGGCGGCGAACACGATGCCCATGATGCGGGGGAAGACCAGGAGCAGGCTGCCCACGACGACGCATCCGAGCGCGGCGGTCGCCGCAATGGCGCGCCGCAGCCCGCCCGCGACCCGGCGCAGAGCCACCACCGCCACGGCGCCGAGCTCGTAGCCCGAGCGCTTGTGCGGCGTGTCACCTTCGTCCGGTGCAGTTCCGGCCGCGAGGCGCGCCGGCAGCCGCATGCGGCGCGGCTGCAGCACGATCTCGCGGCTCGACGCGAGGTCGCGCCGGAACTGGCGCGCGAGCTCCTCGGTGAGCACTTCGCACTCGGCCGTGAGGTCGAGCTCGTAGTTCGTGAGCAGGCTCGACACATTCAAGTTGCTCGAGCCGACGCGCGCCCACCGCCGGTCCACGAGCATCGTCTTGGCGTGGATCATCGGACCCTGGTACTCGTACACCCGGACGCCGGCGCGCAACAGGTCGCGGTAGCCGATGCGCGTGAAGTTGCGGAGCACCGGTAGGTCGGTCGCGCCGGGAACGAGCAGGCGTACGTCCACCCCGCTCCGCGCCGCGTCGAGCAAGCTCGCGTACAACGGGGCGGGAGCGATGAGGTACGCGTCGGTGATCCACAGGCGCTCGGCGGCGCTCGCGGCGAGAAGCTCGACCGCGCGGTACACGCGGGCGCGCCCCGGCACGCCTTCCACCACGCGGACCGTCGAGTCGCCGTTGGACGCGGGGTCGGCGTCCAGCTCGTCGGGGGGGAGGGCCGTGCCGGCGCGCCGCCAGATCCGCGCGAAGGTGCCGTCGAGCGCCGAGGCGGCGGGCCCGGACACGGCGACCATCGTGTCGCGCCACGGCCGGCGGCCGCGTGCCGGGTCGCCGGCCCACTCGTCGCCGATGCACAGCCCGCCGGTCATCGCCCAGACGCCGTCTGCGACGAGGAGCTTGCGGTGGTCCCGCGCCAGCAGGTCGAGCGCGTGGCGGGTGAGCAGCGGGTGGAAGGCGCGCACTTCGGCGCCGGCCTGGGTGAGCCGCCGCCAGTAGCGGCGCGACGTGCCGAACGAGCCGAGGGCGTCGTACAACACGCGCACGCGGACGCCGGCACGGGCCCGCTCGGCGAGCGCGTCGGCGAAGCGCCGGCCAGTGGCGTCGTCGCGGATGATGTAGTTCTCGAAATGCACCCAGTGCCGCGCCGCGACGATCGCGGCGAGCATCGCGTCCAACGCGCGCGGGCTGTCGGGGTGATGTTCGAGCCGGTTGCCTTCGATCGGCCGCGCGCCGGCGGCGCGGTCGAGCGCCAGGGTCAGCTGGTCGCGCGCGGCGAGCGCGGCCGTGGCAGGAACGCTCACACCGCGGGCGCCTGCGCGCCGAGGCCCAGCGCGCCCTCCGCGGGACGGAGCGCCTGAATCACGAAGGCGATGTGCTCGTCCAACGCCACGCCCAGCTCCGCGGCTCCCTGGTGCACCTCGTCGCGGTTCACCCCGCGCGCGAACCCCTTGTCCTTGAGCTTCTTCTTCACCGACGACACCGCGAGATCCGCGAAGCTCTTGGACGGGCGCACCAGCGCGCACGCCACCAGGAAGCCGCACAGCTCGTCGACCGCGAACAGCGTCTGCGCCATCAGGGTATCCCGCGGTACGCCGGTGTACGTCCCGTGCCCGAGAATGGCGCGGCACAGGGGCTCGGGCACGCCCTTCTCGCGCAGCAGCCGCACGCCCCACGCGGGGTGACCGTCGGTGGGCGAGTGCTCGTGGTTCGGGAACTTCTCGTAGTCGAAGTCGTGCAGCAGCCCCACCATCCCCCACGTCTCGGGGTCTTCGCCGCGCTGCTCCGCGTAGGCGCGCATCGCCGCCTCGACTGCCAGCATGTGCTGGCGGAGGCTCGGCGCCTTCGTGTACTCCTCCATCAGGGCGAGGGCTTCGGTACGGTTCATCGTTCCTCCCCGGGCTCGCGCCCGGGGTTAGTTGTCACCGGTTCTGTCTCACTGACCCCGGGCGCCAGCCCGGGGTTACCCCACCCGCGCGGCCTCCGTCTCCACGTTCCATTTCTCCGCCCACAGCTCCGCGATGAGAATAGGCCAGAGCTTGCGGGCGTTGTTGCGCGCGCCGGCGCGGTGCTCCGCGAGGAGGCGGGCCGTCGGCGCGTCCCGGAACAGCCGGGGCGCCACGAGGTAGCGATCGGCGAGCGAACGGAGTCCCGCGTTGAGCCACCGCGCCACGGGCACCGACAGCCCGCGCTTCTTGCGCCGGATCACCGCGTCCGGAACGAGCCCGCGCGCCGCTTCCTTTAATATCGCCTTGGTGGTGAACCCCCGCACCTTGAGCGCCGACGGCGCTGGCAACGCCAGCTCCATCACCTCGCGGTCCAGGTATGGCGCCCGTGCCTCAATGGATGCGAGCATCGTCCCACGGTCCACCTTCACGAGCAGGTTGTCCGGGAGATAGGTGAGGAAGTCAAGCCACAACACTCGGTTGAGCGACGCATCTCCGGGAAAGCCGTTTAAGAGCCCGCCGGCCCACGCGAGCGCGCGTGTGTCCGGCCCCAGCGCGCCGAACCACGTCAGGTGACGCGCCACGAGCGGCAGCTCGGCGCCAGCGACGAACTGCTTGAGCAGGAACTCGAGCGTAACTTTGCCGGTAGAGGTCGGCAGCCGGTTCACGAGCCAGCGGAGCGTCGCTCGTCCGGGCATTCTGTGATACAACCCCGCCGCCTTGTGGCCCAGGTACGTCGGGTAGCCGCCGAACAGCTCGTCCGCGCCCTCCCCCGAGAGCACCACTTTGACGTGCTCCCGTGCCGACTCGGCGAGTAGAAAAGTCGGGAGGATGGCCGGGTCGCCCACCGGCTCGGCGAGCGAGCGGGTTATGTGATCGAACGCGCGCTCGAGCGCCGGGTCGTCCGCCATGACCACGTGGTGGCTGGTGCGGATATGGTGCGTCACCGCTTCCGCGTGGGGGCTCTCGTCGTAGCCCGGCTCGGCGAACTTCACGGAGTAGGTGTGGATCCGCTCGCCCGCCATGACCCGCGCCGCCGCGGCTGCGAGCAGCGACGAATCGAGCCCGCCACTCGTGAACACCCCCACGGGCACGTCCGACATCAGCTCGCGCTCGACCGCGCGGAGCAGAACGTCGCGCAGCGTGGCCGGGCCGTCGAGCCGCGACGGACGCGCGGCGACGGCGGCGGGATCCCAATAGCGGCGCACCGCCAGGCCTTTGCGATCGGCGACGAGCAAATGCGCCGGTGCCAACTTCGAGATGCCGTCGAGCATCGTGTACGGGGCGGGGACGTAGCCGAGCGCGCCGTACAGCGCCGCGGCGGCGGGGTTCACGCGACGCGCCTGGTCCGGGTAGGCGAGCAGCGCCTGGATCTCCGATCCGAACCGCAGCTCGCCGTTCAGCTCGGTCCAAAAGAGCGGCTTCTCACCGGCGCGGTCGCGTGCGAGCACCAACCGCTCGTGCCGGTCGTCCCACACCGCCAGCCCGAACATCCCCTCGAGCCGTCCGACGCCGTCGGCACCGAAGCGCTCATACAGCGGAACGATCGTCTCGATGTCGCCCGTCGAGCGGAACGGATAGCCGGCGAGGGTTTGTTCGCGGCGCAGCTCCGGCGCATTGTAGATCTCGCCGTTGCAAATCATCCAGATGGAGCCATCGGGGTTCTGGAACGGCTGGTCGCCGGTGGTCAAGTCCATGATGGCGAGCCGGCGGGCGCCCATGCGCGCGCGCTCGTGACCCACGATGCGCTCGCCGTCGGGACCGCGGTGGGCGAGCGCTGCGGCCATGGCGGTGATGCATTCGGGGTGCTTGAGCGGGGCGCCCGTGAGCGAGACGGCGCCGAAGATGCCGCACATTACCGCACACCCCCGCCCCGCCAGGGAGGTTGGGGAGGTTGGGGGGGTTGTGGGGGACGGCAGGGGCCATATGCCGCATAGTGGTCGTCCGCGGCGAGGAGCGGCAGCGCGGCGAGGAGGGCGGCCCGCGCCTCGCGGTGGCCGGCGCCCGTCAGGAACACCGTGGGCATGGGGCAGCGCGCCAGCGCCTCGCGCCAGTAGCCCGCGGGGAGGAGCGGCGAGCCGGGGATGGAGCGGAACCGCTCCACGTTGTCGGCGATGTAGTTGCTCGTGAGCTCTCGGCCCGTCTCGGTGGCGACCGCGATGGGGTGGCCGAGGTAGAAGGGTAGCGACGGCGGGTAGGCGAGGACGCCGAGCACGGTGCCGGTGCCGCCGCTGCGGTCGAGTGCCGCGGCGGTGGCGCTCGCCACGGCCGCGGAGGAGCGGTCCTCCCCCACCGCGACGAGCAGCTTTCCGCCGAGGAATGGGATGGCCATGACGACCAGAGCATACCCGAAAATCGTCGTGCGGGGCCGGCGGGTGAACGCGCCGAGCCCGACGAGGGCGGCGGAGCAAAGCACCACGATCCCGAGGGCCACCGCCGTAGGCGGAATAGCGGCTTTCTCGGCGGGCGTCAGGCTGAGGGGCGCAGGGAGCCAGCGGGTGAGCGCCACCAGGGCCAGGCCCGCGACGCCTGAGACGCCGACGTAGACGCGTGCCGCGGTGCGGCTCCCGCCCGTGACGAGGTTCCGGGTCGCGGCGAGGGCGAGCGCAGGGATCAACGGCAGCACGTACTGCGGCAGCTTGGACTGGTTGAGCGACAGGAAGACGAGCGGCACGACGACCCAGCACACCAGGAGCAGCGGCTCGCTGACCGCCGCGTCACGCCGGGCGCCCCAGGTGGCGCGGAAGTTCTTCACCCGCGCGAGCGCCGGGACGATCCAGGGGAAGGCGGCGAGCGGCACGATGGGCAGGTAGTACCAGAACGGCGCGGTGCGGTGGAAGCTCGGCGTGGTGACCCGCTCGAGCGTCTCGCGGAGGAATACGTAGCCGAGGAAATCCGGATGCTCGATCGACACGGCGATGCACCAGGGGAGGGCGATCGCACCGAACAGCGCGAGCCCACGCCACGGGAACAGTCGCCGGACGGGCGTGCCGGTGGCGAGCCCGTGCGGCGCGAGCACAAGCAGCGGGATCGCGATGGCGATCGGGCCTTTGGTGAGGGCGCCGGCTGCCATCGCCGCCCAGGCGGCCACGGGCCGCTCGTCTGCGAACCAGGCGATCGCGGCGGTGGTGCACAGCGTGAGCGTGCTGTCGAATATCGCCGTGCGGGCGTAGGCCAGCGGCAGCACCGTGGTGGCGTAGGCGAGCCCGGCGAGCCAGCCGGCCTCGTCGCCCCAGCGGCGCCGCGCGAACCACACCAGCAGCCCGATGGTGGCGAGCGTGGCGAGATAGGCGGGCAGCCGGGCGGCCGCTTCGGTCGGGCCGAGCAGCTCCATGGTGACGGCCGCGGCGGCGAAGTAGACGATCGGCTTGTCGAGATACGGGAGGCCGTCCAGATGCGGCACGACGTAATCGTTCGAGTGTGCCATCTCGCGCGCCACTTCGGCGTTGCGGCCCTCGTCGGGGTCGAAGAGGCGGTAGCCGTTCAGGTTCCAGCCGAGCGCGACCGCCGCGAGCAGGACGAGGAGCGGCAGGCTGATAAACGGGCGCGATGGCGGCGGCGAAGAGGTCTGAATAAGCTTGGCGTGTGGGTGATCGAGCTCGGGCGCTAAAGCTATTCGAGCGCGCGTACCAGTGCCAGTTGGCGGGCGATCTGGCGGGCGCGGTGCAACTGTATCAGGCATCGCTCGCGGAGCTGCCGACGGCGGAAGCGCACACGTTTCTCGGCTGGGTGTACTCGTTCGACCGGCGCTACGACGAGGCGATCGCCGAGTGCAAGCGCGCGATCGCGGTGGACGCCACGTTCGGCAATCCCTACAACGACATCGGGTGCTATCTCATCGAGCTGGGGCGCGAGGACGACGCGATTCCGTGGCTCAAGCGGGCAATGGACGCGCCGCGCTACGAGGCGCCGCAGTTCCCGCACGTGAACCTGGCGCGGATCTACGAGAAGAAGGGCCAGGTGCTCGACGCGGTGGCGGAGTACGGGAGGGCTCTAGATAAAATGCCGGGCTACGCTCCGGCGGTCGGGGGATTACGACGCTTGCAGGGAAGGGTGAACTAACGGGGAAGGCGGTGGCGCACATGCATCCGCAACTCCAACTGATCGCCGATGAGTATCGCAGCGCGCAGGCGCGTCTTCACGAGCTGGTGCGCGCGATTCCGGAGGAGCGCTGGGGGCTGCGCTCCGACCCGAAGCGCTGGTCCGTGGCCGAGTGCGTGGCGCATTTGAACCTCACGTCAATGGCCTATGTGCCGCTGTTGCAGCATGCCGTGTCTCGCGCTCGCATGCTGGAGCGGCGCCCGCCGGGTCGGTACCGTCGAGATCCCATCGGCTGGCTGCTGTGGGCGACGATGGGACCGCCGGTTCGTGTCCGGTTGAAGACCATCGCGCGGTTCCTGCCCTCGAGCTTGGCCGCCCCTGCGCTCCTGGTCCAAGAATTCGATCGTCTCCAGGCCGCGCAGCTCGACTGTCTCGCCCAGGCCGACGGCCTGCCGCTGTCCCAGGTGCGCGTGACTTCGCCGTTCAACGCGCATGTGCGGTACAATCTCTTTGCCTGCTTCACGATTCTGCCGCGGCACCAGCACCGGCACGTGTGGCAGGCGGAGCGGGTGTGGGTGGGCGGAGGTTGAACGAGGCGGATCCGGCGGCTCAGCGCCGTGGATACCCTGCCGTGGCCAAGGTCGCCGTGATCTCATCGAGACTCACGGGATCGTCGATCGTGGGTGGCACGCGGTACTCCTTCCCATCGGCGATCTTTTTGATCGTACCGCGCAGGATCTTGCCGGATCGCGTCTTCGGCAGCCGCTGCACGACGATCGCCTTCCTGAACGCCGCGACCGGGCCGATCCGCTCACGCACCCTGGCCACGAGCTCGTCGGCGATGGCGTCGGCGGGCCGCTGCACGCCCACCTTGAGCACGATGAGCCCCAGCGGAATCTCCCCCTTGATCTCGTCGGCCACGCCCACGACCGCACACTCGGCCACGTCGGGATGGGAGGCGAGCACCTCTTCCATGGCCCCGGTGGAGAGCCGGTGGCCCGCCACGTTGATGATGTCGTCGGTGCGACCCATCACCCAGAGGTAGCCGTCCTCGTCCTTGTAGCCGGCATCGGCCGTGAGGTAGTAGCCCGGGTACCGGCTCATGTACGAGCGCACGTAACCCTCGTCGTTGTTCCAGAGCGTCGGCAGGCAGCCCGGAGGCAACGGCAGCCGGATGACGATGTTTCCGGTCTCCCCGGCGGGCAGCTCGTGGCCGTCCTCGCCCAGGACGCGCACGTCGTAGCCCGCGACGGCCTTGGCGCACGACCCTGGTTTCACCGGGAGCATTCCCAGCCCCACGCAATTCACCCCGATGGGCCAACCGGTCTCCGTCTGCCACCAGTGGTCGATGACCGGGACGCCGAGCTGCTGCTCCGCCCAGTGCAGCGTGTCGGGATCGCACCGCTCGCCGGCGAGAAAGAACGTCCGGAACGCGCGCAGGTCGTAGCGCCGGACGTGTTCCCCCGTGGGATCGTCGCGTTTGATGGCGCGGATCGCCGTCGGAGCGGTAAAGAAGACGCGGACCCGGTGCTGCGAGATCACCCGCCAGAAGGCACCGGGATCGGGCGTGCCGACCGGTTTTCCCTCGTAAAGGATGGTGGCGTTCCCGTTGAGCAGCGGACCGTAGACGATGTAGGAGTGCCCGACCGCCCAGCCGAGGTCGGAGGCGGCCCAGAAGACTTCGCCGGGCTCGACGCCGTAGATGTGCCGCATGCTCCACTTGAGCGCGACGGCGTGGCCGCCGTTGTCGCGGACGACGCCCTTCGGCATCCCCGTGGTGCCCGACGTATAGAGGATGTAGAGCGGATCGGTCGCGGCGACGGGCACGCACTCCGCGCCTCGCGCCGCCGCCATCAGCTCCGCCCAGTCGCAGTCGCGCCCGGCGATCATCGGAGCCCGCTCTTCGGGCCGCTGGAGGATGATACAGCGACGCGGCTTCACCGTGGCGAGCTCGATCGCCTTGTCGAGCAACGGCTTGTAGGGAACGACGCGATTCACTTCGATGCCGCACGAGGCGGACACGATCAGCGTCGGCTCCGCGTGGCTGATGCGCGCCGCGAGCTCGTGCGAGGCGAAGCCCCCGAATACGACCGAATGAATCGCCCCGATCCGCGCGCACGCCAGCATCGCGATCACCGCCTCCGGGACCATGGGCATGTAGATGATGACCCGGTGGCCCTTCCCGGCGCCCTGTCCGACCAGCACTCCGGCGAACCGGGCGACCTCGTTCAGCAGCTCTCGAAAGGTGAAGGTCTTGATGGTTCCCGTTACGGGGCTGTCGTACACCAGCGCGGGCTGATCGCCCCGGCCGTGCTCCACGTGCCAATCGAGCGCGTTGTAGCACGTGTTGACCACCCCGCCTGGGAACCAGCGGTAGAACGGGGCGCGCGCGCTATCGAGGACGCGGTCCCATCGCTTGTTCCAGTGGATCGCTTCGCCGGCTTCGGCCCAAAACCCTTCGGGGTCTTTGACCCATTGGGCGTAGACGTCGTCTTGGATGCTCTGCGTGGCGTGGATGCCGGGCGTGGTGTGCATGAGTCCCCCGGGGCGGGGTGCGTGACGTTGGCGTCAAAGCTGCGGGCCGCGCGCCCGGTTGCGCCAGGGCGGGTAGTTGGCACCCCGCTCAGAACCGCACCGCCAGTTCAAGGCGGGCCGGTCTCAAGCGGGTTTCAAGGGCAGCGCATTGCGCCCGCGGGTTGAAGCCCGCAGGTTAGGCGCGGTCGCGTCCGATGCCCAACACTACTCTCTCCTCCGCCGTGGGCCGAGCGGCCGCATTCGCCATGGCGATCGTCTTCGTGGCGCTCATCGCGTGGTGCTCGCGAAGCAGCACGACGTACCGGCGCATGACCAGGGCCGATCACTGCATGGGGATGCCGGTCCACGCGGGGCCGACCGGACCCCTGGTCGGCTATTTGATCGGCGGCGCCATCGTTGATCCCGGAACCGGCCCGGTGCCGGCGATCAATGTCTCGGTCGTCGTCGATGGGGAGGTACGCAGCGTCTGGCGGCGCGAGGCTGACGTCATGACATGGTATGTGCCCGTCCGCGCCATCGCGCCGAAAGCATGTCTCTGGACAGCACCGAGCCTTACCGGCGGTACGTGGCAACCGACAAGGCTCGAATTCGGGCTCGATGCTCCCCTCTGGCACCGTCTGTTCGGTGGCTGGAGTCCCCATCACGGGTGGTTGACGAGCGGGGAGCCGATCTAGCCCCGCGAGGGGCGGGTCGCTCGCGGCTCGGCGTTTGCCCGTGCACGGGCGTCCAGTTGCCGCTTCAGCGGCAGTGCCGAGCCGCGGCTTCAGCCGCGACTCCTAGACGCTCGGGTGCGCACCCCTCCGTCGTAGGTCACACCACCGGCTCCGACACGAGCCCCGCGTCCAGCCGAACCTTCCGCAACAACCCCCCGAGGGCGAGGGCGTGCAGCAGGACCGACACCGGCACCGCGAAGGTCGGCACGAGGATCATCGGAAACACTCCCATCGCCGCGGCTGGTGGAACCCGCGCGCCGAGGTCCGGCGCCAGAACCGGGGCCAAGAAGCCCGTCCCCATCCCGACGGCGACGACCAGATCCAAGAGGCCGAGCACGCTCCAGGAGATGGCCAGCGTGCGGCCGCCCGGGACGCCGCGGGCGAGCGCCAGCGCCACGAGCGGGGCAGTGAGCCCGATCGCCACGTCGCCCCAACCGGCCGGCAGCGCGAAGTGGGCAGGGAGCTGTCCCTGGGCGAGCAGCACCACGAACACCGCCCCGATGGTGCGGTAGAACTGCACCCCGATGAGCGCGGGGAGAGACGCCGCGGCGACCACACTCCGGAGCGCCGCGGAGCGCCACAGCGCCAGCGACACGATCGTGAGCCCCAGCGCCGCGAACAACGGGATCAGCGGCGTGATGTAGAACTCGTCGCGGGCCGCGAGCGATGCCGGGGCGGGCGCGGCGAGCAGGGCTGCGCCGAGCCACGCGCCGAGGAAGAGGGCGGAGCCCGCACGGACCGCGCGCCGCGTGGCGGGCGGGAGGCCGCTTCGCCCCGCCGCGTTGGACACGAGGCGCCAGACGGTTACGGCGATCGTCAGGTTGATCGCGAGCACGATCAGCGTGATGTACCACGGAATGAGGGGGATCATGGTCGGGTTCCTTCTCGAGGGTTGATGTCAGCGAGCGCGGTGATCCGTTCGATGTCCCGGCGGAGGGAATCCCAGTGTCCCGCGCCCACGCCTGCGGTGATGCGCCGCTGCGCACGCTCCCACAGCGGGATCGCCCTGGCCAACGCCTTCCGGCCGCTGGTGGTGATCGCGACGAGCTTCACTCGACGGTCCGGTCCTCGGCGCATGGTCAGGAGCCCGTCTCGCTTGAGGGGAGCCACGTTCCGGGTGAACGTCGTGCGGTCCATTCCCAGAGCGCTCGCCAGCCTGGCGAACGGGACGGTGCCGGCGCGCGCCAGGGCGACCAGCAGCGTCAGCTGCGTCGCGCGGAGGCCGCTCGGCGCGAGCGTGCGGTCGTAGGCTTGCGTGACGGCGCGGGCCGCGCGGCGCACGCTGAAGCACACGCAGTGACTGGAGATCTCGTCGAGCGAAGTCGGCAGACGGCGTCGTGGCATATATACGTGTATATACACGTATATATGCGCCGGGACAAGGGGCCGGGCGGCGGTGGGAGATTGCCGCGTCGCACCGTCCCGGCAACGGGCGCTGTGCAGGTATTCGCTCCTCCCGCGTCAAACGTCCCATGCCCGTCGTCAAACCCGATTCGCATCAGGCCATCCCCATGCCATTCGTCCGCTCCGGGTGCTACAATCCGCTCGCTCCCCGGAGGTAGCATGGCATAGTGAGCCGCGCCCTGGTCGATTGGCGTGGCTCGCCGCATGCTTGATGGGATTCGAGGTCGGTCGAAGCGATGGAGACCCCCACGAAGGAACCCACGATGACCGCTCCGAGACACACGCTGATGGGCTTGACGCTGGTTGCGACCGTACTGACGACTCCGGTACTCGCACAGCGGCGCCTGGGGCCGGTAGAGCCCGCGAAAGCCACCACCATTCGGCACCTGCTGGATCTGACCGGCGCCGCTCGGCTTGCGCTGAGCGGTATGGAGGCGATGGTGCCGGCACAGCGGGCCGCCAATCCGCAAATCCCCGCCGCCTTCTGGGATGCGTTCCTCGCGCGAGCTCGGCGCGGCCTCACGCAGCTCGTGGACTCGCTCGTGCCGATTTACGCGTCGCATTTCAGCCAGGCGGAGCTCGATCAGCTCGTGCGCTTCTACGAGAGCCCGCTTGGCAAGCACTTGAGTGAGGTCCAGCCGCTGATCCTCCAGGAGAGCATGCAGGTAGGGCAAACCTGGGGCGCCGTCATCGGCAGAGAGGTGAGCGAGAGCTTGGCGCGGAGCGGCGTCAAGCCGCCGAATCCCAACTAGGCATCCTGCTCGCGCTCTCCGGCCTCGCGCTCGGCTTCTAGCCTCATGAACCACGCCCGGTTCGGGCTCCTCCTGCTGTTCGTCCCTGCGGGGCCGGCGCAGACCCCCACGCCGTTGGACTCGATCGACCGGTATATCCGAACCGACGTCACCCGTTACCGGATCCCCGGCCTTTCGGTCGCCGTGCTCCGCGGCGACAGCGTTGTGCTGGCGCGCGGCTACGGCTATGCCAACGTGGAGCATCACGTGCCCGCGACCGACAGTACCGTGTACCAGTCCGGATCGGTCGGCAAGCAGTTCACGGCGGCGGCGATAGTCATGCTCTCCGAGCAGGGACGTCTCTCTCTCGACGACTCGATCAGGCGGTTTCTCCCCGAGGGCCCGACCACGTGGCGAGGCATCACCATCCGGCACCTCCTCACGCACACCTCCGGCATCGCCGATTACACCGACAGCACGCTCGACGCCCGCCGCGACTACACCGAGGACGAGCTCGTGAAGCTCGCGGCCAATCGGCCACTCGAGTTCGCCCCCGGGGATCGCTGGAGCTACAGCAACACGGGGTACGTCCTCATCGGGATCATCATCCACCGCGTCACGGGTGTGTTCTACGGCGACTTCCTGCGGGACCACGTCTTTCGGCCGCTCGGCATGCGCACGACCCGTGTCATCTCCGAAGCGGACATCATCCCGAATCGGTCAGCAGGTTATCACCTGGTCAACGACACGCTGAAGAACCAGGACTGGGTGTCGCCGTCACTCAACACGACGGCGGACGGAGCGCTGTATTTCACGGTGCGCGATCTGGCACAATGGGCCATTGGGCTGAACCATTGGAAGATCCCGAGTCGGGCGGGGCTCGAGGCCAGTTGGACTCCCGTCCGCTTGAACGGCGGGGGCACGTACCCCTACGGGTTCGGCTGGCAGGTTGCCCAGCAGAGGGGCTATCGCCGCATCGGTCACGGCGGCGCCTGGCAAGGCTTTCGCACCGCCATCCAACGCTACCCCGACTTCGACCTGACCGTGATCGTGCTCGATAACCTCGAGCAATCGCTGCCCGAGGCGATGGCAGTGACGATCGCGGGGATCATGGAGCCGCGACTGACACCGCCGCACATGCTACGACGCGCGCCCTCCGAAGTGAAACCACCCCAGCCGATCGACCGTCTGCTGCGAGACGTCGCAGCTCGAGCCGAAGCGCCCCACGTTGCGCCGGGGCTCAAGGCCTTCGTCTCGGATGCCCTCC
>Ga0209761_1001305_pt1 | contig 16068 bp, 11 predicted proteins | sample GraSoi013_1_40cm_4_FD_185818 | JGI IMG/M metagenome (GOLD analysis project Ga0209761, IMG submission 185818) | Grasslands soil microbial communities from the Angelo Coastal Reserve, California, USA - Sample 09_25_2013_1_40cm (SPAdes) (version 2) | ecosystem: Environmental > Terrestrial > Soil >...
CCGGTGCCGCATCCCGTTCTGGCGTCAGGGACGGTGCGATACGTGGGCGAGCCGGTCGCGGCCGTCCTCGCTGTGACCGCGTCGGCCGCACAGGATGCGGCTGAGCACGTGATGGTCGACTACGATCCGCTTCCCGCCGTTGTTGATCCCCGTCGCGCCCTGAACGGTCCGGTGCGGCTCCATGCACAACTGCCGGACAATGTACTCTCGCGGTGGCAGAGGACCCATGGAGATGTGGACGGCGCGTTTGCCCGGGCCGCCCGCGTCGTACGGCAGCAGTTCCGCATCCCGCGGCTGGCGGCCGTGCCGATCGAGCCGCGCGGCGTGGTCGCGGTGTACGACCCCGGCGCGGACCTGCTCACCGTGTGGATCTCGGCGCAGGATCCGCACAGACCCCTCAATCAGTTGAGTCGCATGCTCGGCCGCCCCGACGACCGGATCCGCGTCATCGTGCCGGATGTCGGCGGTGGATTTGGTAGCAAAGGATCGGTGGCGGTCGACGTCGCGGTCGCGGCTTGGCTCGCCATTCACACCGGCCGTCCGGTGAAGTGGGTGGAAGCCCGCCGAGAGAATCTGGCCACGGCATATCAGGGTCGGGGCCTGGAGGTGGAGATGGAGCTGGCGGTGGATGCAGCGGGCGGGATGCTGGCCGTGCGGGCGCGGGTCATCGCTGATCTCGGGGCCTACCTGTACCCGCCCACGGCGATGGTGCCGGTGACCACATCGATGCTATTGACCGGTGCATATGCTATCCCCAACGCCAGCGTCGAGATGGTGGGAGTGGCCACCAACAAGGTGCCCACCGGTCCCTACCGCGGCGCCGGACGCCCGGAGGCCGCCTACGTCGTGGAACAGATGGTCGATCTGGCCGCCCGGGAACTGGAGATGGATCCCATCGTCCTACGCCGCCGGAATGTGGTCGCGCCGGATCGGTTTCCGTACCGCACGCCATTGGGCTTCACATACGACTCCGGCAACTATGCCCGCGCGCTGGATCGCGCCTACGCCTTGCTCGAGTACGACCGATGGCGCAGTGTGCAGACAGCGGCCCGGCGAGAGGGACGGCTGCTGGGTGTCGGGATGGCCCTCTATGTCGAGCGCGCCGGAAGTGCGTTGTGGGAGAGTGCGGCGGTCAGCGTCACGCCGGCCGGCCGCGTGGTGGCCCGCATTGGCTCAACGCCCAACGGTCAGGGTCACGCCACCATTTTCAGCCAGATCGCTGCTGAGGTACTGCAGGTCAACCTCGAGGCCATCACCGTCGAGCAGGGGGACTCGGCCGTGGTCCCGCGCGGGGTCGGCACGTTTGGCAGCCGGTCCACAACGATCGGAGGATCGGCGCTGCTGCGGGCGGCGGAGAAGGTGAAGGCCAAAGCGGTCCGGATCGCCGCGCATCTGCTCGAGGGAAGAACGGAGGACATCGTCTGGGCGGATGGCCGGCTGTATGTGCGCGGAGCCCCAGACCGCGCCCTCACCCTACCGGAGGTTGCCGCCGCTGCCTACCAGCCCGGTCGGCTGCCCCAGGATCTGGAGATGGGGCTCGATGCCCTTGACGTCTTCCGCCTGCCGGGTCCGGTCTTCCCGTTTGGGGCATACGGGGCAGTGGTCGAAATCAACCCATCGACAGGTGAGATCCGCGTGCTGCGATTGGTGGCCGTGGATGACGCCGGCCGCATTGTGAATCCGTTGCTGGCGGAAGGACAGGTCATCGGTGGATCGGTGCAGGGGCTGGGCCAGGCGCTTGCTGAGGAAGTCGTGTACGGTGAGGATGGACAGTTCCTGACGGCGACCCTTGCCGAGTACAGCATCCCGCGGGCGGAACAGGTGCCGGAGATTGCCAGCGAATTTCTGGAGACGCCCTCACCGCTCAACCCGCTCGGCGCCAAGGGCATCGGGGAAGCCGGTTGCATCGCCACTCCTGCGGCGGTCGCCAATGCGGTGATGGATGCGCTGGCGCCGCTGCGGATCCGTCATCTGGACTTTCCATTCACACCGCGCCTGGTGTGGGAGGCGATCGCCAGGGCGCGCCCGAGGTGATTCAGCTCAAGCTCTGCCGGCTCTGAGAAAGCTTGCGAGCGGTCTCCACACGCCGGGCCAGCATCCCCGTGCGAAAAGAGCGTCGAAGCTCGGGGCCATGCAGTTGCCCCTCGATGCGGCCCAGCAGATGCTCGGCCTGACGGAACCGGGCCTCGGCCGCCGCCGGATCGCCCTGCCGGAGGCGTAGCTCATACCACGCCAGCTCCACCTCCACCAGCGCCGGCAGCATGGGCGTGCCTTCGAACGAGATGTCCTGGAACGTGACTTCAGCGGATCGCAGATGCTGCTCGGCTTCGGCCAATCTGCCGCCGCGCATCGCCGACACGGCGAGCACCACATGGCTGATGCCGGTTCCCTCCTGGAATCCCCGTTCCCCCACGACGGTCATGAGTGCTTGGGCGGCTGCGGCCGCCCGAGTGGGGTGACCGGCCAGCATCCACCCATATCCGATATAGGCCCCGGCCAGCAGGAGATTATCGGCCCGGCGGTGGCGCCGCAGCGCGCTGTCGGCTTCTTCCAGCGCCTGAACCGCGTCGGTCGCCTCCCCACTGTGGAACAGCACGAAGCTCTTGACGGCCAGGACCGTCGGCAATTCCTGTGGAAACCATGTCAGGCCCCGTTCGGCTTCGTGCACACGCGCCTTTGCCTGGGTGATGTCCCCCGCCATCAGATAGGCTATCGCGCCCATCGCGGCGTCGCTGGGAGACATGTAGTCCAGTTCGCGGGCGATCGTTCGTGCCGCCTCAGACAACGCCGCCGCGCGATCGTAGCGGCCGATGAATAAGTAGACCTGCGACCGGAGGAAATGGACCCACATCAGCCTGCGCCGGTCGCCGATTTCCTGGGCCAGACTCTCCGACTGGTCCAGATACGCCGCCGCGGTGTCCAGGTGCCCCAGCCACAGGTGCATCACCGCGATGTAGCTGAGCGCCGTCGCCTCCCGTGACCGGTCGCTGGCGGCCCGCGCCTCGTCGAGGGCGCTCTGTGCCCACTGGAGCCCGTCGTCGAGTTCGAATGACATCAGGCGTGTCATCGATAGCAGATTGAGCGCTCCGGCGATCGCCCCGTGGTCACCGACCCGTTTCAGCGTGACCAGCGCGTCATGGGCGATGCGTCCGGCTTCAGTCAGACGGCCGGCATCCCAGTGCGCGGTGGCGATCTCCGTGAGGCACAAGCCCTCGGTGTGTCCGTCGCCGGCCCGGACCGCCAGCTGCCGGGCCTCCTCATATCCATGGATAATGTCGTCAATGGACCGGTTATGCCGGCGGTGGTGTAGCCGCGCGATCTCATAGCGGAGCCGGGCTTCCGTCGCGAGGTCGCCGCGAGCCTGCGCCGTGGCCAGCGCAGACTCGAAATCTCCCTGCGCGGCATCATATTGTCCCAAGAGTTGCAGCGCCTCCCCACGCTTGCGTCGGACCGCGGCCATCTCGGTAGCGGTGCGAGTCTCAGCGCCCAACGCCAGCGCCTGAGTGTACGCATCGGCGGCCCGACGGTTGGCGAACAGTTGCCGGGCACGATCTCCGGCGCGGATGAGATAGGCGACCGCCTTGCCCGCGTCCCCGGCGCTGCTCCAGTGGTAGGCCAGGAGGTCCACGACCTCATTGATACGCTGGCCAGAAGTCTGCTCTACCCACTGTGCCACTTTGGCGTGGGTGGGACCTCGGACGGCACGGGGCAGGCTGGCATAGGCCACTTCGCGTGTCAGCGCGTGCTTAAAGATGAACTCGCGATCCCCAGCCAGCGTGGATGATGGCCGTTCCCGGAGCAAATCCCGCCCCTCCAACCGTTCCAGGAGCCGAGGCAGTTCCGTCCGGCCGACGCCCAACGCCATCAGGGTGCCTTCCCAGAAAATTCGGCCGACGACCGAGGCGTGCTGGAGCAGCCGCTTCTCCTCATCGGGCAGGCGGTCCAGCCTGGCGGCCAGCACCCCCTGGATCGTATCTGGGAGGGGCAGCGAACCAATCGCGGCCGCCGCCCGCCACCGGCCGTCGCGTTGGACAATCGCGCCCATGTCCATGAGCATGTGCACGATCTCCTCGACGAAGAATGGATTGCCGTCAGCCTTGGAGACGATCTCCAACCGTACCGACTCCGGCAAATCGTCCACGGCGAGGAGTGCGGCGATCAGCGCGCGCGACTCCGTCTCGGACAGCGCCTCCAAGCGCATTATCGCAGTGTTCCGACCGAGCCCACCCAGCGGCGTCGGACGCTCCAGCAGTTCGGGTCTCGCCAGGCACAGCAGCAGGACGGGGGAGTCGTGCAGGTGTGACGCCGTGTACTCGACGAGTTCCAGCAGGCTGTCATCAGCCCAATGCACATCCTCGAAGACCAACACCAGCGCCGCGGCCGTAGACCTGGCCAGGAGATACCGCCGCCAGGAGGCGAACGCCTCTTCCCGAGCGCTCTTGGGATCGACTCCGGCCATCGGCGAATCTGGGAAGACGAGCCCAACGAGGAACCCCAGCGCCGCCGCGGCGCGTGTGGATCCATCGGGAAGCCAGCGAGTGACGGTGTCGAGGAGCTTCTTCCTGGCTGCGTCGGCTGGATCGCCGTCCATGATCTGAGCATCCTGCTTAAAAATCTCCGCAACCGGCGCGAACGCAAGCCCGTCCCCGTATGGCAGGCAACGCCCCTTGCGGATGGCCGGCGGTTCGGGCAGCGCGCGCAGTAGGGCCGCGAATTCTTGCTGCAGCCGCGACTTGCCGACGCCGGGCGCGCCGACAATCGTGACGAGCTGTGTTTGCCGCTCCCGCGCCACGCGATCGTAGAGATGGAGCAACAGGTCCATCTCTTCGCCGCGGCCGATCAAGGGAGCCTGGAGGCCCGGGATACCCCGCTGCGTCCGCTCGGGGCGCAGCCCGATCACTTCCCATGCTTCGATGGGCTGGGCCTTGCCCCGGAGCGTCACCGGCCCCAGCGAACTGGTCTCCGCGATGCCGCGGACCAGGCGTTCGGTCCGGGGAGCAAGAAGGATGCTCCCGGCCTTGGCCTGCTGCTGCAGACGGGCGGCGACGTTGATCGCGTCCGCGGCCAGCCGGAATTCTCCCTGCACTCCACCTTTGGGATCAGCGACAACTTCGCCGGTGTTGACGGCAATCCGCATCGTCAGCCGGGACCGGCCTTCCGCAGCGAGCCGGGCGTTCAACTCCGCCAGCGCATCGCGGGCGGCCAGCGCGGCCCGGACGGCTCGCTCGGCATCGTCTTCGTGGACATCGGGCAACCCGAAGATGGCGAGCGCGGCGTCACCCAGGTACTTTTCCACCGTGCCTCCGAACCGCCGGACTTCTGCGGCCACAAGATTGTAGAAGCGGCTCAGGATGGCGCGCAGATCCTCCGGATCCAGCGTCTCTGCCAGCGCCGTCGACTCTACGAGATCGGCGAACATCACGGTGACGACCCGCCGCTCCTCGGACACGCCGCGTTGTTTGGACGCGGGCGCGGGCGAATCCTTTGGAGGGCCATGCCGGGGGCGGAAACGGCGTGTGCCGCGTCGAATTCGAGTCATGGGCATTCACCAGGCCTTGGGGAGGCGATAGATGGGTCTCTATCTCGTCTTCAAGTACATTCATGTCTTGGCGGCCGTCGTCGCATTTGGGACAAACGCCACCTACGGGGTCTGGATGGCGCTGGGGGCGCGCCAACCAGAATCCCTGCGCGCCATCTTGACGGGGGTGCGTTTTCTGGACAACCGCATCGCCAACCCGGCCTACGGCCTCTTACTGATCAGTGGGCTGGCGATGCTCTACGCAGGCCGCCTGTCTGTGGGGACCCCGTGGATTGCGACGGCGTTGGGCCTATACATCGTGGCCATGGCCCTCGGCGCGCGAGGCTACACTCCCACGCTGCGCTCCCAGATTCAGGCCCTGGAGTCGGGGGGACCGAAGTCTGAGGCCTACCAGCGGGCGTCAGATCGTGGTCGCACGCTTGGGCTCATCTTCATGGTGATCGTGCTGATTATCGTGTTCCTCATGGTGACCAAGCCTGCGTTGTGGGGCTAACGCATCAGTGCGGACTCCGTCATTCTCTCTCGACCACGTCGTCATCTTCGTCGAAGACCTCAGCCGGGCTTCGGAGGACTACGCCGCGCTGGGGTTCACGGTGGTGCCGGGCGGGGTGCATGTGGGTGGTCTTACGCACAATGCGCTCATCCCATTCGCCGATGGCCGGTACCTGGAGTTGCTGGCGCTGACGGCATCCTGGAAACTGGCGGTGCTCCGGATACTGGCCCGCGGCGGTCTGGATAGCATACTGACCCGGCGGTCGCCGCTACTGGGCCGCGCGCTCCGGAGGATCCGATCGGGGGAGGGGCTTGCCGACTTCGCGCTGGCGTGTTCCCCGTTGGCGGAGGTCGTAGGGGCGGGCGAGATCGATGGGCCGGTGAGTGGAGGCCGGGTGCGTCCCGATGGGAAGGAGGTCTCGTGGCGGCTGGCCTTTCCGCGGGCATCCGTACTGCCGTTTCTGATCGAAGATGTGACGCCGCGACACCTGCGCGTGCCGCACAACGTCGCGCATGCCAATGGCGCAGCCGGCGTACAGGCGCTGACCGTCGCCACGGGGAGTTTCGATCGGGCGGTCGGGTACTACCAGGCGCTGCTCGGCCGAGAACCGTTTGAGACGGTGGCCCCCATCCCCCGGTCGCTGGGGGTCGAATTCAGGCTCAATGGGGTCGTGATCCGGGTGATCGCACCCATCGGCCCCACGCATCCGTTGCGCGCGCCGCTGGCCCGAAGGGGCGAAGGGCTCTACGGGGTCGTGCTGCGCGCGGATCGGGCGGCGAATCTCGATCCGGTGCGCGCCCACGGTGCGCAGATCACGCTCGCGTCCTCCAGAAATTCGCCAGAGCGAATCTCTGGGGGCCTGGAGCATCACTAACAACACGTGCGGATTCGGCGAAGCTGGGGGCGACGATGGATATCGCGATCATGGTGGAAGGTCAAAACGGACTGACCTGGTCCCGGTGGCAGGGCCTCGCCAAGGCGGTGGAGCGTCTGCGCTTTGCCGGGCTGTACCGATCCGACCACTTCACCAATGCGACTCCGCCGGACAAAGATTCCCTGGAGTTGTGGACGTCGCTGACCTGGCTCGCATCCCACACCAGACGGATCGAGTTTGGACCCCTGTGCACGCCGACGTCGTTCCGCCACCCGGCGTTCACGGCGCGCATCGCGGCGGCCGTGGATGACCTCTCCGGCGGGCGGCTGACATTGGGCCTGGGTGCCGGCTGGCAGGAACGGGAGCATGCCAACTTTGGATTCGACCTGCTGAGCATGAAGGAGCGGTTTGTGCGGTTCGACGAGTCGCTGGAGGTGATCTCGCGGCTGCTGACCGCTGACGACCCCGTCACGTTCTCCGGCCGATACTACCGGCTGCGCGAGGGCATCCTGCGTCCCCGGCCGCAGCGTCCCGGCGGACCCCCGATCCTCGTCGGCGGAAACGGGACGCGGCGGACGTTGCCTCTGGCGGCGCGGTATGCGACGGAGTGGAATGCCACGTTTCAAACTCCAGAGAATTTCGCCCGGCTCAGCCGGCGCCTCGATGATCTGCTGGCGGCGCGAGGCCAAAGCCCGTCATCGGTACGGCGATCGATGATGACGGGGTTGGTGTTTGGACGAGACGACGCCGCGGTGCGGCGCAAGATCGCCGAGCGCGGCCGCTCGCTCGAGGAGTCGCGCAGCCGCGGTGTGATCGTGGGCGTGCCGGCCCAGATCACAGATCAGCTCAGCGCGTTGCAGAACGCCGGGGTCCAGCGGGTGATGCTGCAGTGGTTCGACCTCGACGACCTGGAAGGGCTGGAAGAGTTTGCGGAGTTGGTGGCACGACCGTTTGGGAGAAAGAGGACGCGGTCACGCCGTCAGGCCGTCGCGCAGTCGCGGCAGGAACGGGGGAGGACCTGAGACCATGCGACGGTTGTTGCCGGTTCTGGCGATCGGGGGAGGGATGCTGGTCCTTCTCTGCCAAAGCGGCTCTGTCGCCGCGCCCGGAGGTTACACGCTCCAGGAGTACCCTGTACCCGGAGGCTCGCATCCGCACGACGTGGCTCCGGCCGCCGATGGCGGAATCTGGTACACGGCACAGACTGCGGGCGAGCTGGGCCATCTGGATCCGGCGACCGGGAAGACCAGGCACATCAAGCTGGGGGAGCGGTCAGCGCCGCACGGCGTGATCGTGGGGCCCGACGGGGCCCCGTGGATCACCGACGGAGGGCTCAACGCCATCGTGCGCGTCGACCCGAAGACGAGCAGCGTGCAGCGGTACCCGTTGCCGTCGGAGGCAGGCTGGGCGAACCTGAACACCGCCACCTTCGATAGTCGCGGTCTCCTATGGTTCACCGGCCAAAACGGGGTGTACGGACGTCTCGATCCAAGGACGGGAAGGGTGGACGTGTTTGATGCGCCACGGGGCCGCGGGCCGTACGGCATTTGCACAACACCCGACGGATCTGTATACTACGCGTCTCTCGCCGGCAACTACATCGCCCGGATCAATGCCGCCGGTGGCGGCGTGACGGTCCTGGAACCGCCGGCTGCCCGGCAAGGCGCGCGGCGGGTGTGGGCGGATTCGAGGGGCCGCCTCTGGGTCAGTGAGTGGAACGCCGGCCAGATCGCGCTGTATGATCCGGGGACCGGCCGCTGGCGGGAGTGGCGCCTGCCGGGATCCAATCCGATGGCCTATGCCGTGTATGTGGACGATCACGATATGGTCTGGGTGAGCGACTGGGGAGCCAATGCGCTGGTGCAGTTCGATCCGGCGCATGAAACATTCGACGTCCTGAAACTGCCCAGCGCCGAGGCCGGGGTGCGTCAACTGCTCGGCAGGTCCGGTGAAGTCTGGGGAGCAGAATCCGGAGTGAATAAGCTAGTTGTCGTTCGCCGCGCAAAATGAAACTGCGGGGACCAGGATGCCCATGGACCAGGGTACCCAGATGCCCAGGGACCACGCGGACATGACATTCGAGGTAGGCCTGGTCCCACGGTCCCCGGGTACCCGGTTTTACGTTCCCAGTGGGTGGACTCGAAGCCAGGACGCAGCGAGCGCGGCGGCCAGCAGGAGGGCAGCAAGACCCGCGACCGCGGCCGATACCTCCGTCGGTCGACGCTCCCATCCCAGGCTGCGCGCCAGCTTCCGGTACACGTCGTGCAGGCCCTGTGCCGACGACGCATGATAGTATGTCCCGCCCGTCCGGCTCGCCATGGCCTGGAGGGTTTCCTCATCGAGTGTGCCGCCGATCGTCCAGGTGTTGTCCGGTGTCACACGCGCGCCCACACCGACGGTGTACACCGTGACCTGCTGCTGCGCCGCCAGATCGGCGGCCAGGAGCGGATCGATCCCCGCGTTGCTACGGCCATCGGAGAGCAGCACCACCATCCCGGGTGGTAGGGGAGTCGCGGGCAGCGCCGGCAGGGTGCCATCAGCATTCGGCCGCACGCGGCCGGGGAGTGCCGCGACGGCTTCAATCAGCCCGTCGCCGATTGCGGTCCGGCGCGCCGTACTGACGCCATCGATCAGCGCCTCGATGCGGGCATGCTCAGTTCCCGGCGGTGCGAGCAGGACTGTGTATCCCGCGAACACAACGAGCCCGGCGCGCACGCTCGCTGGGAGGGACCGCAGGAAGGCTTTCGCTGAAGATTTCGCCGCCTCGAGGCGCGATGGGGCAATGTCGGTCGAGCGCATGCTGCCGCTGACATCTAAGGCGAGCATGATGGCCGAGCGGTTGGCCGGAACCGGCAACGGCAGCACCGGCCGGGCGGCCGATACCATCAGCAGGGCGAGCGAGATCGCGAGCAGCATGGGCGGCAGGTGCCGCAACCTGCTGGGGCGATGGGCAGCGATGAGCGCCGTGGTCGTCGAAAAGATCACCGCATAGCGACTCGCCCGCCTGAGCAATCGCGCGTATCCGGCGGCGAGCAGAGGGAGACTCAACAACGCCCACAGGAACGCCGGCCATGCAAAGGTCAGATCCATGCCAGTCGAGTGAGGCGTTCGATGTGAGAAAGCCGGGGCCCTGCGCCCGGCGGTCGGAGGGTCGGGCCGTGGCCCGGTCGCGGAGCTCCTTTGTCGAGTGGAACGGAGCTGGTCCCCACAATCGTTACTCGTGTGGAGGCTTCTCGTGGTGACAAAGATCAAGATGCGGCCGGACGCTGGCACGGCGTCGTCTTTGCGCCGGCATCTCATCCTGGCAGGCATCGTGGTGGTCGTAGGAGTCCTTGCTGCAACCGCTGTGGCGCTCATGCCGCGAGCGAAGCTCCCGCAGGTCGGGGACCACTGGCACGCCCGCTACCTCGTGGTCATCTGCGGAAAGCCGGTGCCCGACATGCCGTTTACGCGAGGGTCGATCCACACGCAGGGAGACGGCGTGATCCATGTGGAGCCGAAGACGAGAGCCGAGGCTGGACGCAATGCGAATCTCGGACGGTTCTTTGCCACCGCCGGCGTCACATTTGTCCGAGATCAGATCGCGTTTCCCACGGGCCAGATCTACCGAGATGGCGATCGCTGCCCCGATGGCACCGCAGGACACATTCGGCTCCTGGTCAACGGACGGCCTCACCGCGCTTTCGAGCGCTATGTGCCCTCTGACGGAGATACGATCGTCGTCCAGTTCGGTTTGTAGTATGCAGATCCTCACCCTGCTGACGCTGACGGTCGTCCTGGCCGTGCCGGCAGGATTGTGGGCGCACGCCACACTGGTGCGCTCGGAGCCCAAAGCCGGTGCCGTCCTGACCGGTCCGCCCACAGTGGTCCGGGCATGGTTTGACGACGAACTCGACCCGGACCGAAGCACGATAGGCGTGTGGGACGTCCGCGAGCATCGCGTGGACGACGGTGGCGGGGGCGTGGACCTGAGTGACCTGGACCGGAAGTCGATGATGGCGCGCCTGCGAGCGGTCGGTGCAGGAACGTACACCGTCCGCTGGCGGGCCGTCTCCGCCGATGATGGGTTCGTGGCTCAGGGAAGCTTCGCGTTCGCCGTGAAGCGGTAGCCGATGCACGCGGGATGGCGCCGGGGAGTCTATGCGGCGCTGGGCGCGGCGATGGTGCTCACGTTCGCGACCGGGATGGCCTCGGCCCACAGCGTCCTGCAGCGGTCGATCCCACCTGCCAACGCTTCACTTCCCGCACCGCCGCGGCAGATCGTCCTGATCTTCAGCGAACCAGTAGTCGACGGACTGAGTACGGCGACTGTTGCCGATCGCACCGCCGCGGTCGTCTCGCACGTGTCAACGGTGGCCCGGGACGGCCGGACACTCACCATATCCGTCGGTCCGCTCGCCACGGGCGTCTATACCGTGCGCTGGAGGGTGCTCTCCGCTACCGATGGTCACACGACCAGCGGGTTTCTCCTGTTTGGCGTCGGCCAGGGGCCTCCCGCGGGTGGACCGGCGGGAAGCGAGGTGATCGGCCCGCCGGTGTCAGAAGTCCTCGTTCGGTGGGCAAACTTCGCCGCGGCAATCCTACTCGCCGGAACGGTCTTTTTCCAGTATTTCATCCTGCGGCCCGCGCGGACACAGTTCGCTGCCGCCGGCGGGTCGCAGGCGCAGGGGGGGACAGACCGCCTGCTGGGGGCCACCACCGTTGCGTCGGGAGTGGTCCTCGTGTTCGGGCTGATCGGTGAGTTTGTTCTTGAAGCGGCGACGCTGCTGGATACGTCCGTGGTCGGGGTATGGCGCAGTGGAACGCTGTGGACGTTGCTTGGAGGGACAAAAGCCGGCTGGAGTACTCTCACCCGCGCCGCCGGAGCGTTCGTCCTGCTGATCCCGACGTCCCCATCCGGCCGGATCTTTCGCGCCGCGATGCTCGTCTGGTTCGCCATTGTCGGCGTGATGTCCGGGCTACTCGGTGGGCCGGTGGCGCTGGCCGGGTCAGTTCACCTGGCCGCCCTGGTCCTGGTGGCGTCGGTCTACGGACTGGTCAGCGTCATCGCCGCGGTGATCGTTCCGAAGATCCCCGATGCCATCGTCCCGGAGTTCCCGATCGTCGGTCCTGTCGCGGCCGCGGCGATCTTGGCCGGGTTTACCGTGAGTTCGCACGCCGTGGGCAGCGGGCCGACGGCGATCGTCCTGGACTGGGCCCATCTGTTCGGCGCCTCGCTGTGGGTGGGCGGTCTGCTGCCGTTGTGGCTGGCGCTGCGCCGCGTTTCGAAGGAGGAGCGGAGGGGCGTCGCGCGGATACTCGTACCCAGATTCTCGCGCATGGCCGCGATCGCGGTGGCGGTGCTGGCTGTCACCGGTGTATACAGCGCGCTGGTGCACGTCCCCAGCCTGCGGGCGTTGACGGTCACGACGTATGGAAGAACGCTGCTGATCAAACTGCTGCTCGTGCTTCCCGCCGTCGCGCTCGGCGCCTACAACCGTTTTGTGCTGCGTGCCAGGATGGAGGGCCAGCGGTCCGCAGACGGCGCACCGCACCGGTTGCTGCCCAGCCTGAGTGTGGAGATCACGTTGGGCGCGACAATCCTGCTCGTGGTGGCCGTGCTGACCGTCACGCCGCCCGCGGCCGTGACGATGCCGGTCCCAGCGCAGCCGCCGCTGATCCTCGCGGGGCTGGCGGGTCCGTTCCACGCTGACCTCACTGTCTCTCCCGCCGAACCGGGATGGAATCGTTTCGAGGCCGCCGTCCGCACGGTCGAGGGGCCGGTCAATCCCGCAGGAACACGAGTCCTCCTGCGACTGATCAAACTCGACGAGGATCTCGATCCGATCACGATTACGTTGCAGCCGGAGGGGGACCGCTTTGCGGCCGAAGGCGGGGAACTGGGGGTTCCCGGATGGTGGGAGGTGCGCCTCGTCGTCAGGCAGCGGGACAAGCGCGATGCTACCACGACGTTCCCGCTCAAGCTCGGCGTCGCGTCCGGCCGGCCCGATCCGCAGGCGCAGCGGATGCTGATGCAGGCCCAACAGGCCGCTGCCCGCATCCGGACGTGGCGCGAGGTCGAGCAGATCACCGATGGATCCGGAGGCGTAACCGTCACGAAACTGGAGATGGTGAAGCCCGACCGCGTGCGCTATCGTACGGCGAGCGGCGCCGAAGCCATCATCATCGGCGCCACACGCTTGTACCGGCAGGGCGGGGGGCCGTGGGAACGCGATACCCTCCCGTCCCCCGTCGTGCTGGAGGGCCCGTTCGTCTCATACATGCAGGGCGCTACGGCTGTCTCGCTGGGCAGGAGCGGGACCTGCGACGACGAGCCCCGTACCAAACGCGACCCGCCTCCAGGAGCTGGTCCGCAGGTCGGGACCGTCGCGGCGGCACGGGGCGAGCCATGTCGAATTCTCACCTGGGAGTTACCCAGTAGCCGCGCATCGTTCGCCGCGTGGGTCGGACTCGACACGTACCGGATCTACCGCCTCTACATGGCCGCACCGTTTCACTACATGACGGCGCAGGCGCTCGACCTCAACACTCCCCTGCGAATCACACCGCCCTAGCACCCGACCGGGCTGCCTCCGCGTCCTTCCACGGTGCCAGGCACCGTGGAAGGATGATCCGTCTACGTCCCCAGGTTCGGTGGTACAACATCGGCGGGGGCGGAGGCGAAGGGGAGGGAGCTATGCTCTGTCGGTCGTGCGGCCGGATGAATCGTGACGAGGACTTATTCTGCAGTTCATGCGGGGCAAAACTCCTACGATCAAAAGTCTGCCGGGCCTGCGGTGCAAAGAACCGCCACGATGCGACCTTCTGTGGAACCTGCGGTGCGAAGCTTCCCGATGATGGTCTGCACTGTCCGTCCTGTGGCCATCCGGTCGGGCCCCACTCCCAGTTCTGCGCGAACTGTGGCACGCAGGTCGTGGAGGGAATCGTATGCGGAACGTGCCATTCGGTCAACCGTAATGATGCGAGATTTTGTGCGTTCTGTGGGGGCGCGCTGAAGGTGCCCGCCGCGGCGGCCTCCTGATCCCTCCCTTGAGTTGGGGAGCGGCGAAGCCGGCGATGAGCCGGCTTCGCTGTTTTGCGCGTGCCATCAAGCCAGCCTGTGCTGGGCGAGGAACCTGTCGGCTTCCTCGCGTGAGGGAAAGGACGTCTGGGTCCCGATGCGCGTGACGGAGAGGGCGGCCACCGCATTCGCGCGCCCGACAGCATCCCGCAGGGACGCTCCTTCCCCGAGAAAGACAGCCAGACTGCCGATGAAGGCGTCGCCGGCGCCGGTGGGGTCGACTGCGTCGACCCGGATCGAGGGTACGTGCTCCGGAGCCCCTGCGTCGAGCACGAGCGCGCCCCGCGCCCCCAGCGTGATGATGACGACGCGCGGACCGCGTCTGAGGAGGATGCGGCCCGCCGCCGCCGCCTCTTCCACGGTCGTGACCGGTTGCCCCGTGAGGCTCTCGGTCTCGGTCTCGTTGGGGACGCAGAAATCGCAGAGCCTGAGCAACTCGTCCGGCAGCGCAGCGGCCGGGGCCGGGTTCAGGATCGTCCTCGCTTTAGCGGCCTTGGCGATGCGGAAGGCTTCCAGGGTGGTCTCCACCGGGATCTCCAGCTGGCAGATGAGGACGTCGGCAGCCTCGACGGCGGGCGTGCTCCGGCGCACGTCGGCCGGCGAGAGCCCCATGTTGGCCCCGGGGACAATCACGACAAAGTTCTGCGCGTTGTCGTCCACGAAAATCGGCGCGACCCCCGAGGCGCGTTCGTTATCGAAGAGCACATACGTGGTCTCCACACCCTGCTGGCGGTAGTTGCCGAGCGAGCCTTCGCCGAACACATCTCGCCCCAGCTTGGTCACCATGGTCACCTGCGCACGCAGTTTGGCCGCCATGACCGCCTGGTTCGCGCCTTTCCCGCCGTAGCCCATGTGGAAGGAATGGCCAACGATCGTTTCGCCCAGGCGGGGTAGGTGGGGGACCCTGGAGATCAGGTCCATGTTTGAGGATCCCACCACGCAGATTTTCGGCGGTGTGTGAGGCACTCGTGACCTCCGCGACTGCGGCCAATGTCCCGGGCCGGCCCTGCCGGGGGCCGGTACCGAGGCATCTTCCTGCCGCCGGGCCGAATCTCCTCGGCGGCGTACGGTAGTATTTGAATAGATGAGTGCATTGCACGGTGATGATCTGCACTTTGCGACCGTGGTCGATCTTGGTCGAGCCTTGCGAGCGAAGAAGATCACCGCGGTGGAATTGACGCGCCTCTTCCTCAATCGACTGGCGGCCGGGGGCCCTCGGTACAATGCGTTGGCCGAACTGACTCCTGAGCTGGCCGCGCGCCAGGCGCAGCGGGCCGACCTTATGCTCCGCCGCGGCCACGCCGCCTCTCCGCTGGTAGGCATTCCTTACGGTGCCAAGGACCTGCTCGCCACAAAAGGGATTCCCACCCGATGGGGCGCGCCGCCCTTCCGCGAGCAAGTCTTCGACTACGATGCGGCAGTGATCACTCGCCTGGGTGCTGCGGGGGCGGTGCTCATCGGAAAACTGGCGATGGTGGAACTGGCCGGGGGAGGTGGCTACCATTACGCATCCGCCTCGCTGCACGGCCCGGGGCTGAACCCCTGGAACGTGCATCACTGGTCGGGTGGTTCATCGTCGGGTTCAGCCAGCGCCGTGGCGGCCGGGCTGGCGCCGTTTGCCCTGGGTTCCGAGACGTGGGGGAGTATCATGACCCCCGTCAGCTATTGCGGGATCACAGGACTGCGGCCGACCTCGGGGCGGGTCAGCCGCGCCGGCGCGATGGAACTCGCCTGGAGCATGGACAAGATCGGACCACTGGCGCACAGCGCGGAGGATTGCGGCTGGGTCTTGCAGTCTATCGCCGGTCATGATCCGAACGATGCTGCTACGACCCGCCACAAATTCGTGTTTCAGCGCCGCGTACGGCGACACGGTTTCCGGCTTGGGGTGCTCCCACTCGACTACGGGACTGCGCCGGGCGGAGCGGAGACAGAGGAGGTTTTCGAGGAGGCGCTGCGCGTGTTGCGGGGGGCCGGCATGAACGTCGCCGCCGCGGGATGGCCGGACTACCCGTACACTGATATCGCCCGTAAGGTATTGGGCGGCGAGGTCGCGGCGGTCCATGAGAGTTTATCAGAAGCAAACGGTTGGATGAGCTGGT
>Ga0209761_1001307_pt1 | contig 16065 bp, 13 predicted proteins | sample GraSoi013_1_40cm_4_FD_185818 | JGI IMG/M metagenome (GOLD analysis project Ga0209761, IMG submission 185818) | Grasslands soil microbial communities from the Angelo Coastal Reserve, California, USA - Sample 09_25_2013_1_40cm (SPAdes) (version 2) | ecosystem: Environmental > Terrestrial > Soil >...
CAGCACCGTCGCCGTTGGTGTTGTCAAAGAGATAGTCGAGAAAGGCTAAGGACACTCAAATGTGGGGGGTACCACTGACCCCTACACTACCGTTAACGTCACCCCTACACTAACCCTTTTTAGGACCACAACCCAGCCGTTCCCTTCTCCCGAAGAAAAATGAAAATCAAGGTGTCCCGGAATGGTTTCGAAGGCTAGAATACGACTTTCAAGCACCAATCCCCAGGACATCAACACGATATGCACCGAGATACGAGACATAGCTGACAAGACCGGCGTCAAACTCAAAGGACCCATACCTCTGCCAACAAAGAAGCTGCAGATCCCGACCAGAAAATCACCATGCGGCCAGGGCACTCATACTTTCGACAAGTGGGAAATGCGGATCCATAAACGGCTCATCGATGTGGATCCTAACGAGAGATTCTTGAAACGGTTGATGAGGATCAGAGCACCTGACGATGTTTTTATCGAGATCGAGCTTCTGTAAAACTCGGACTCAGGAAGAACCTAGTTTTCAGATCGTTAGGATACGTAGACGTAACCGTTCAACATCGACGGATGAATCGAGCATGGAATAGTACAGGTGACTTTGAACTCGCCTGTCCGGTTCGCTACAAAGTTAACTTCAGCATTCTGGCCTGGTCCCGCCACCACGCCACTATTAGCGTAAAGGGCGACTGCGAGTCCGTGCGCTTGGCTTGCATCCTGGTTTTCTAGTCGTATGGTGACTGAGGAGCATCGGTTCACTCTCATAATTGGCCAGGGTTGGTCGGGATGGTTCTTGCTGTCGTTGAAGCCGTTGAGCGTTGAAACGATCGTGAAGAAATATTTCTGGATGGTTGTAGGACAGGGTTCAGGAGCTAGACTTGCTAGCGCTAGAACGGTCAGTGCACCCGCAACTGATAGCATTGCTATCGTGACAACCGTTAGGGATTTGTTGGAGAGTTTCGTTTGTGAACTTTCCTTTTCTGTTTTCTACCTGATAGAGTGGAGGAGTCCAGCAAGGAACATGAGCATTACCCCTGCGACAAGGGCGAGTGACCATTTGAACCGGCTCTTGAAGGTCATTGACGTAGCAAGAAGTGTAGACAGAAGCCAAAGGGCTCCTCCAGCTCCCAATGCGAAAAATATAGTGTCGTTCGGCGAGAAAACATATCCGGCGGCTGCGCCGACTACGGTTGGGACGCCTACGATCAGACCTGCGACCAAGGTGTGAGAATAGTACTTTCCAGTGCTGACAGCAAAGGCACTGACGATGAAGGCTTCTAGTCCCTTGTGAATCACGAAGCTTGCTGCCGAAAGGGGTCCTCCCACAGCAGCGATTGGATCAGTGGCTGAGATTAGTGTCGAGCCGATTGCAATTCCTTCTCCGATGCCATGCATTCCGACTATCGCAGCGGCTAGGAGGATTGGGTCGTAGAACTTGTCGGGTCTCGATGAGGGTTCCACCATGATGGTGACGAGGAATCCGAGGGCGAACAACAGTACTAGAAGAATGGTTGCGTTTGTCAGACCTTGATTAATCCCGAGAAATGTTGAGGCGGCCATTATGTCAAGGAAGTACCATGCGGTGAGTCCGGCCGCGAAACTGGTGAGAACCAGAATTCTAGTATTTGCTCCTAAAGAGGAGCTGGGTTTTCCTCGCAGGATGAACCCGCAAAGGAGACCGACAAAAACAGACGGCAGCGTGGCTATGGCCGCTAGCCCGATCGTTGTTGAAATGTCCCCCAGAAAGCCTTCCCTCGATCCGTTTCTCCGAGACTCAGTATTCTGTTCTTAAAGCCTCAACCGAGCGCAATGTGTGAAGTTTATCTGTTGACTGAAAGTCGTATCCTTTGTCGGGCGGGGGTACCAGAGTCAGGTCAAACCGACTGGGGGACCAGATGGGCGGGTCGCGCCCTTCGCATACCTAGCACGCGCGCGCTACACTCAAGACCCGATTTAAAGCAGGGACGATCATTGTGATCGTCATCTGTTTAGGGAGCGCGGGTGTGTTATCCCGTGGCGTAGGCCTTCGTGGGTTCGAATCCCACCCCCCGCACCAACAAACGATACAGTCGAATTATTTGTCGAAAATGATCAGCCAAATACTGGAACCACCTAGGGAGCCGAGTGTCGCCTTGAGAAACTGTTAAATTCGCGCTCTCAACTCTAACGTATTTCTTGCCATAAATCTGTGATCATCCGGTTTTTTTCACGCTTGGGTCGCTTCGACCAACCGGCAGGAGCGCCGAGGAGGGGCGCCGTGATAAAAAGTACCCAATAGAAAGGAGGAAGAAGAACAAGAAATGGAAGCTCAATACGCAGAAACAAAGGGCGACCTCTTAATTGAGGAAAAGTCGAAAATTACAACTGTTACTGTCAAGGATTTTGGCCCGTCAGGTGCGAAAATCGACTATAACATTCAGGGGGAAGTGAAAGGAAAGTACAACGCAAACCACATGGAGACCCTTAACATTGCCATAAATCCGGACGGAACTTCCGTCGGTGAGTCAAAAGCTATTCAGCTCACGCGAGACGGCGATACGATATTCGTGTCGTCGAAGGGAAGAGGAAGAGCCTCTGGCCCTACCAGTGTGATAGCTGAAGGCGAATCTACCTTCCAGACTCCTTCAACAAAACTATCCTGGCTGAACTCTACTAAAGCCCGGTTTGAGGCGACCGTCGACTTGATGACGGGCGAAATTAGGACAAAGTACTATACCAGTAAGTAGTCAGCAAGGCCCGCGAAACTCTCCTTTTTTTCTTTTTAACCATTTTCAGGCCGAGCTCTTTGTCCGGCTCGAATCATCTAATTGGCTGGTCACAATTGGGCAGGTTTTCTTTCTTTGCAATCTCGAACGGATGGACAGTTTCGGTTTTCTGTTCCAAGTTCTCTCTCTTCTAATAGTCCTACAGGGTGTTGAAGGCATGGACGCGGTTAGGAGGGTCAGATATCAAGTTCAATCTGGGGATAGCGACAGTGTTAAATTCTCAACGTGTTCCGATGCACGCGTCGCCATTGCCTGTCACCTGTTCGGCCATTTTTTCGGGCCCCTTACAATAGCTTCTGGCGTAGCGCCGAGGAGGGGCGCGATGACAACAAGTACCCTAAACACTAAGATAAGTGAAAAAATGAAAAAATTAAGGCTAGAAATTGCGGCAGCACTCATACTCCTGGTGCTTACGGTCCCTGTATCTGTTGCGGCTCGCCCGGTACCTCATCAGTCCCTGCTCCCAACCACTGTTTTTGCCACTGGTCTTAACAACCCGCGTGGACTGACCTTTGGTCCAGATGGGTTCCTTTACGTCGCTGAAGGCGGGACGGGAGGAGACACATCGTCCGTCGGCAAATGTACGCCACAGGTCATACCGCCGGTGGGACCATATACTGGTGGTTTCACAGCTCGCATCTCCAAGATCAGCTCTAACGGTGAACGTTCTACCGTTGCAGATGGATTGCCCTCGGACCAGACCTCTGCGGCTCTCGGCAGTCTTGTCAGCGGCGTTGCTGATGTGAAGTTCATACATAGAACCCTCTACGGATTGGAATCGGCCGGCGGCTGCTCCCATGGGCTCGCTGAGACAAGCAACACTATCTTCCGTGTGAATTCGGACGGCACCACCACTATCATCGCTGACCTTAGCGCCTTCCTGAAAGCCAACCCTGTCGCCCACCCGGACTTGGACGACTTTGAGCCAGACGGCACATGGTATAGCATGGTTGCAGTTCATGGAGCGTTCTATGCTACCGAACCCAACACGCAACAGATAGACCGGATAACACTTGACGGCAAGATCACCCGTGTCGCCGACCTGTCCACAATGTTCCTTCCTCCAGCGGGCTGGAAGGGCGCAACATCGATCGCTGCCCTTTCCGGTGATCACGGACGAGATGACAACTCGGAGACTTCAGCTCGTGAGGGAAGAGGCGAGAGTCACAACGTGAACCTGTACTTTAGCACACTCGGCACATTCCCAGTTGTTCCCGGAACAGAGAGCATCTACAAGCTCACGACAAGCGGAAGTGTCAAGCTCGTAGCCTCGGGTCTGACAGCAGTCCTAGGCGTCGCGTTCGACAGTCAAGGCCGCTTGTACGCCTTGGAGACTGACACGGTCGCCGGGTTCCCCGGACCCGCAGCCGTCGGCACAGGACAAGTAGTCCGCGTCAACCACGATGGCACACAAACCACTATCGCTAACGGTCTCACGTTTCCAACGGCTATGACGTTCGGTCCTGACGGCAGACTCTACGTCTCGAATCAAGGCTACGCTTTTCCTCCAGGCGCAGGACAAATTGTGGTCATCAATACATGCGGGGCACATTGCGATTCCCAGAATGACAACTCGTCTACCGGCACAGAATCAGTGAGTACTGGCGCTGACTTTTCCACATCAGAAGCAAATCACGAAGAATAGCAGCCCAAAATCCCCTCCTTTTTCTTTGTTTCATCGGAAAGGGACACCAAGGCACAACGCTTTTCGTTTGGATGGTGTTTTAGATTACGACCCCGTGACGCAGGCCTTCGTGGGTTCGAATCCCACCCCCCGCACCAAGGAAGTCAATCATTGCGCTCATGAGCGCCATCTAGATCATGCTTGCTTATGCCCCGAAGCGTGGATGCCGTTTACTCTCCTTTAGAAAAACGGATACCGGATCCGCCCAGAAGTTCACCTATGTCTTTCCCGAGCGTCTCCGCTCTGACCGTGCAAGTGAAAACGTACACTTGCTCGGGGGTGTAAATGTGCAGTATACTCCTCTTTCGTATTCTACCTGTTTCTGCTGCGCGCATATGAGTGACAGACGAGTAAGGAATAATGTAGCATTTGTATTGCTTATTTTTGAGTATTTCTCCGGTTGATTTGTGTTCAAACTTGGCCCAAGCTTTCTTCATTATGTGATAATCAGGAGTCCTAATTGCTCCCGCAAATTGAGCGATCTTGCTGGAGAAGAAGGCAACTATGATGATGTGCGTGGCGAAGACCAGTCCGCACTGAAGTGGTCCCTTGTTTTCCCAAGCTATTGCAGGGATAACACCTTTGACTTCTTCTTCCAAAATTCTGCTGTCTTCGTTCTTCTCGGTCAAATTGCTCAGGACTTTTGCTGGTAACACACCTATATTTCAACCTCGATGGCAGGAGGGCAGTCTCCTAACGCAGAGGAGTCCAAGTCCTGAGTATTCGGGTACTTCGTGGTTAGAATCCCACCAGGGACAGTCCTTCTTGATCTAAGGCATCCTGCAGTCATGAGACTTCTAGCTTAGTCAGGGGCAATACCCATATTCGTTTTTCACTCTATGTTTTTTTTGGGAATCACACCACCCGTACCGCCTATTCAGGTAAGACCCATTGCATCCATTCTCCGTGTGGATTGCAGTAAGCGAGTAATTGCTGTTGCTTGACTCCGTTCTCGAAAGTCGATAGCTCTAATTCAGGCTTGTCTCTTCCGGGCCACCATTCATAGGAGACTTGAAAGATGTCTCTGCGTGCTCCACACTCATTCAATACAGAAAAGAATCGTTCTCGCAACTCTTTCGGGAACTGATACACTACGTGAGAGTGTGAGATGCAAACAGTAGTTTCAACGGGGATTTTTGAAACGACTTCTGGCAAAACGGTTAGGATATCGCCGCGGATGACCGTTGGTGGGATTTGCTTGGCGAGTTCGATGGCTGAGTTGAGAGTCTCTGCTCGTTTCCGATGGTCTGGCCATACGAGAGCTTTCAACCATAACATCATCTCCGGGTCTTTAACATTAATCGGATTCAAATCTATACCCACCCGGAAAGCAACCGGGGGAAGGCGAGAAGGAAATGGGGGACTCGCGTCGCCACGAAGTAAACAAGTTAGCTGTACTGGTGAATCGGGGTTGCCGAGTCTTTTACCTTCACCGTAATAGTAGCCGTAATGGTCCCAGAGAAGGTGGAGTCCTGCGCTGGCACCCAAGTCGACTATGGACAATGGCTTGCCTGATCTTCGGTACGCTATCGAGTACGCGGGCACTAAGCAGGTGCAACGTTGGACTTCATTCGTTTGCACCCGACGCGTCGAGATGAGATCTTCGATTTCTCGTTTGTTCTCTAAACAGAAAGCTCGAAAGAAGGGATATGCATCATCTTGCCTAGTAGTCGAGCCGGACAATGATGGATAGAAGTTCGAGAGCCGATGCCGTGTACCTCTCAAAAGAAGATAGTGGACCGCTCCGAAAAACAAGTTAGGACTCAACTCACCTTTTCTAGCTCTGATTGCTAGAGATAGAAGCTCTGGGTCTTCTGACACATGACGGGATATCTCTTCGTAAAGAGGAGAAGATCCATGATACACTTTTTCTGCGAAGTTCCTGAACTGGCGCGACATGGCCTCGACATCAGATTCGTCACGGACTTGTCTTTGAGCGACCGAAGAAGTTCACCCACCGTTTGAATAGGTCAGTAAGTTCGCCAATGAGGTATGATCTAAGGTATAAGCTTCAAGAACGACGTTTCGTCTTGACACGGAAATTTTCTCAGGTTCGAATCTTACACTCCGCCCCGTTTCATGGGCGATTGTTTCGGAAGGCTATTATCTGGACCATGAGATGGTGACGCCGGATGGGCCGCCTAGGAAATCGGCGTAAGCTTGAGCCTCATCTTCAACGGATCTACGGAAATCTGGATCGAACTTGGCGAATCGTTGGCCTAGTGAAAGATCTGTGAAAGATACAGTCCTGAGTATGGGCCAAAAACATTCCTCGTTTCTATTAGAACAAACAGATGGAACGAAACTAAGCTTCTATCTTCATGGTAGACTTACGACCTTGACGTTGGAAATAGCATACCCCGTTACTATCCGTAGACGTGATCGAATTGCAGATGTTCGGCTCTGGGCCTTCTTTCTGGCTAATTTGAAATCTGTTGCGCTTGGAGGACCAGATCTCAGAAACACTCTGCGTGGTCGTTCCTTGAAATATGGTTTCATCGATTAGAGCCCGACTGTAAGAGCTGTTATTCATCGTAAGCAGAAACGGATGGTGGAAGGCATAAGCACAGCTAGAGAAGTCCATTCAATCGATCTGAGAACTTGGCGGGTGTCCTCCCCAGAGAAGGTTGTCGATCCTCTGGGTGATAGTCGGCCCTTGCGTGTACAAGCTTCGCTTTCTTGCCGTCTCGACTTTATTCTTCTCAATGTCTACAAGTCGCATCTCGTCAATCTTCTGTAGTGTAGAGAGAAAGTCTTCCTTTCCCAATATTTGGGCGGTCTTCAGGTCCGCCTTCAGGAACCGTTCTCTCTGAGTCTTGCCCGTCTGTCTAGTGTATACTATGGCAAGGGGTATGATAAGAACAGGACCAACAATAATGGCAATCAAGTAGAATATTCCTCCGGCAAATGCTCCCGCCATCACAAGTCCAAAATACACGAACAAAAACAGTATCCACTTGGTCATCCAGTTCAGTTTGGACCCTCGTATCTCTGGGTCGAAGTTGTAGATCAGAGCGGAAGCAATGATAGGCTTCCATTCTTTCGGAGTAAGCTGCTCTTTGAGTGTACTGGCCAGATAGATGCCTTCACGGTATGGAATTGCCCAGTCCGAGCGCATCCTTTCGAAGGTTGGGGGAGGAAACCCGCCGATGGTAGACGCAAGCCAAATAGGAGTTGAGGCCGGATTCCACTCAGCCCAAACCACTTCGCGGGGCCTAAAACGCGTTATACTCAACTTGTCACAGAGCTCGCTGGTCGTGTTCACAATTTCCATATCACTTGCCAACGCGACCGACCTCCCCTAGCGTGAGACTGCCTAGCTTCTGCGCGGGTTTCCGCATAAGTCCGATGGTACTCCCAACGAAGACAGATAGAGCATCCCGCCCGGTAAGATTGCGCTTTGAACAATGGTCACAATCTTACCAGAGTCATCCTGTGCTGACATGAGACTGGTAGTCATTGGCTACCAAGTAAGTATCATAAAGTGTTCCCTGTTGTAGCAGAAGTTTAATCCAAGCTCTCACTCATTATAGTTCAGTGATTCGAAATGAACGATGATGACGGGTCACTATTCGGCTTGGGTCGAGGATCATTGACAGTCATTGGGGCAGTGCTGGTTGTCTTCGGGATAATCCTCTTCCTGGTGGCGGCAACGACTCTGACGGCTCCGTCCTCAAACCCGTTTGACTTTGCTGCAAGCCAGGCCCGGATGAGTTCAGCCTTCGGTACCGCTGTAGTCGGGATGATTCTCTTAGGAGTTGGAGGCGTAACGTTAAGACTTGGGTTGATTAGGCCAGTGACTACGTATGTAGCTTCCGAGGCATCACCCGCGATCGAGCGAGTCTCAGAGGCCGCTGGCGAGGGCTTGAGGCAAGGATTTGGAGCGAACCCGCTTCAAAGTGGATCAGTCGTCAAGGTAAAATGCCGAAATTGCGGATACCTCGAGAACGAGGATGCGGTCTATTGCGGGAAATGCGGAAAGCCCTTATGATTCACAATCCGCCGGAACAATTCCTGTTAGGCCGTTAGGATGGAGAAGCTTCTCCGCGCAACGACGAGATAGGTGACGATTATCGCCGAGAGAATGGTTATGAAGAGTCCTAAAGAATAGTAGCCGAAGAACAGAGCTTCAAGTCCCGTAAGGAACCATAATGTCACCGAAACCCACCAGACTAACGGATGCCGGGACATTAGAAGACCGAAACCCACAAACGCGTAAGCTGCCATCATCGCGGTGTCGAATATTCGAACAAACGGGTCGTAGTAGTAATAACTGAAATAGGAGCCGCCCGCGACGAAAGACAGGAGCGCCGCCAATAGAGAGATCACTCCCACAAGTTTCACTCCGGCGCGGGGCCTCGACATACCACAGCCCGGACAAAACTCCCAGCCACGTATAAGACTGAATCCACAACTCGGACACTTCCTCCAGAAATGGCCGGAACTGGCGCGGCGTTCTTCACCCAGTAATGCCGGACCATTATTCCACTGTCTTGCGCCACAGAAACTACAATAGAAGGAGTCGTCGGAAATGTCTTGGCCGCACCCCTCACATTTCGACATATCCGTAATCTCACATATGCCTTTAACGATAATAAGACGAATATGCTGATTCGAGACGCATCTCTCATTGTCATCCCCGTCCAGCTTGCCCTCGCTCTCGTGCCGTAATTGTGGCGCGATGATACCCTCTGGTGGAACGTTCTGTCCGCGTTGCGGAGCACGGTACGGGACCACGCCCAGGCCCCGAGAGGATTTTACTGACGGACTTGTGGCGGTCGTGAAGGCAATAATCGGGATCGCAGGAGCATTCCTAGTAGCCTATGGTGGTTGGGCCGGAGCAGTAGCTGTTTATGAGGTCATACCGTACGACACGAGACCCTTCGTCCAAGCCATCACAGGCATTGTTGGAGGAATCTTCCTGATAATTCTCGCCTTCAACCTGATCGATAGAATCGCTGGAAGACGACAACCACGACTCAAAGCCGCAACAGCCGCAACTCAGACGGACCCAAGCTAACCTCGACAGTTGGATTGCGTGGGACCGCGTTCGGGCAATTCATGTTTCTTTTTGCCTCGGAGTTCCGGTTACATAGTAGCTCGGTCGACTCTTCGCAATTATCTGGCGCCACCGTTTGTCTCCTTCGATGGTAACCTCGCTAGCCATTTCTCGTCTCAGAAATCTTCCTAGTCTCTGACCTTCCTCTCGAACCTTTTCAATTATGATCCTCTCTAAGGGAACAAATTTCCTGACCAGGAGCCGTAGTACATGATCTGCAATTGTAATGCTCCATGTCCCCACGATTCTGCCGTCTACTAATAATGTCGGGAGAGCGCCACCCATAGGGTAAGCAATTCGTTCGAAATTACGATCTATCAATCTCTGTTTCAGCTTGAACCCTTTCGTATACGGGTCCTCGTAGGAGAGAAAGTGGACGCTCGAATCTTCCCGGTCCCGGCTTTGAAGAGTATTGAGGTCCTCTCTGTGAAGCAGGAACTCTTGTCTGAGTCCCTTGATTCGTATCTTGGCTAGTTTAGCAGAAATGCTCTCAACGATGTTCGCTACTGCCGTTCTCGGTAAATCCATCCACCAGGCGATATCGTCGATGGCAACGGGACCGTATCTCTTGATGTAAAACTCTACTAGCTTTGTCCTCGCGCTATTAGTATCGAGGATGTCATCGGTTCCTGTCTGGGTCGGGGAGTAAGTTATTTTTCTGACAGCGCTGAAGAATCTGAGACCGTAACCATCCCACTTGACATCCTTCCAAACCAAAGGCTCAGCCTGAGATTGGAGCCTACCCTGAACGACCAGAAGATTGAGCACCTCATCCACATTAGTTCTCTTCAAGACTCTCCTTCCCATCTTCATCGTGATGGTTCTCGACAGTTTTGACGGAATGTCTCGCTTGATCTCAGCTGTTGTTTTGGCATGCCCAGCGAGAGTGGACAGGATGGCTTTCGAAACCGCTTGGTATTCTTGGTTTGAAATATGCCACTTCACTAGTTTTCGTTGTATCCCATCGTCAGAGGCCCGTGTCGCGGTTGCAACGACAGGAAACATTTCGCGAGAGACTAGGAATAATGTACCTCGCATCGCTCTTACTCGCTGAAGCCTCTTGAGATCCAGTTCCCGGTTGAGATCTTCGGGCGAGAAACCGTCGATTCTATTGGACAAGGAAAGGTATGGAGTGATCGATGATGTCGCGTGCAATCCACAAAGATCGTCAGCTACACCAACAACACTTCCCTTACCGTTCTGGCGGAGAATATGATTTTTCACCATAACGAGGCGGTTTGCCTCGGAGATAGAAAGTGAGAGGCCGTCCATCGAAGAGACTTCCTTAAGTAGACGATTCCATCGACAAGCTCAGATTCTGCGGCAATAAATCTATATCTGGTAATGGAGCTCTCAACCTTCCTATTCTCGTATCGAGCTATGAATAGATAAAGCTAAATTCCGATTGGTAGAGCACTCGCGCAGCCTTGAACGCGCATTTCTCCAGTGGGTCCGAGTGGATGCATCCTTGGTAACCTTTGCAAGTAATATGCCCCGAAGATCTCTGACTGCTCTTTCCATAGTCTATTTGTCGATCGCGGTTCTTCTAGTTGCTCCGAGTGTCCAGCCGACGTTCAGCAACCTGTCCGCTGTCAACACCCTCCCCAATACGCATAACCTAGATGCGAATAGCGAAATATTGGCCGCGAAGAATTCACTTGAATCTGGGCAGGGTCCGCCTGGACTCGGTGCCATGATTTGCTCAGGGAATGGATTGGTGAGCGGAAGTTGCGCTACCAGCACTCTCGTAGCTTCTCCTCTTCTTTCAGCAGCCTCTTCAGCTCCGGGTTGGACAGAGCTGGGACCTGCGCATCCTTCTAGTTTCCTCTTGGGCAGCATTGCCTACGACGCGGCCGACGGATACGTGGTATTGTTCGGAGGAGCAACTTCCCTCGGATCTATCAACGGCGAAACGTGGAAGTACTCTGGCGGCGCTTGGACCCAAATCACACCCACTTCCGGCCCACCAGCTCGTCTCGGAGCAGGCATGGCGTATGATTCTGCTGACGGTTACGTACTACTCTTCGGCGGATTCGACTCAGCATTCAAACCGTTGAGAGATACCTGGAAATTTTCGAGCGGCAGTTGGACGAACATCACTGGCACTAACGGTCCTGCAGCCCGAGCCGTAGCCTCCATGGCTTACGATGCTCTGCCCGCAGACCAGTATATAGTTCTCTTCGGCGGTACACCAGTACTTCCTCCTACCTCAGGCACTATTACGAGTGCGCTCAAGGATACTTGGAAATTTTCCGGTGGTTCATGGCAGAACATCACGATGGTCAGTGGTCCCCCCGCGCGGGCCGGCGCATCAATCTCGTATGATGCCGCCGATGGCTACATCGTTCTCTTCGGGGGACAGAGCCCGACCGCCTTTCTAGGCGACACTTGGAAGTTCTCCGGTGGGTCTTGGACCGGCATCTCGGTAAGTAACAGCCCTGGACGACGTATCCTGGGGTCGATGACTTACGACGCTGCACCCGGCGACGGTTACGTGATCCTCTTTGGAGGAGCAAACAACACGATTAGCACTGGCTACAAGGATTTCCAGATGGACACGTGGAAGTTCTCAGCCGGTTCATGGAACAACATTACGACGGCTACCAGTCCTGGAGGCCAATGGGGTCAACCGATAGTGTTCGATGCGGGTCAGGGCGATGGCTACCTGCTCCTTTTCAGCATTGGTCTTTTGTCATGGAAGTTTTCCGCAGGCATTTGGACTCTGCTAACACCCTTCCTCCCAAGTCCCTCTCCGAGGGTCGGAGCTTCAATGACATACGATGCGGCTGATGGTTACGTCGTCCTCTTCGGCGGGGCCGCAGACACCTCGATAAGCCCAGGGTTACTTGGCGATACGTGGAAATTCCAAGGAGGTGTTTGGACGAACATTACTACAACATCGGGCCCCAATCGCGGAGCCTACATCCCCATGGTGTATGATGCCAGCGATGGATACGTATTTCTCACTGTAGGAAGCGTCAGCTGGGCTTTCAAAGGGGGTCTCTGGACCAATATCCCGACAAATTGCTCGACAGCAGGCGCCTGCCCCCCACCTAGGTACGGTTCCTCGACGATTTACGATGTCGTTGACGGCTACGTTGTCCTGTTCGGAGGTTGTTGCAAAACCTCCTCTCGCGACGGCCTTCTCGACACTTGGGAGTTCCACGCCGGCGTCTGGACGAACGTTACGACTAGCGCTGGTCCCTCCCCGCGCTTGTTCACCGCCATGGCCTACGATGCTGTTGACGGTTACGGGGTTCTCTTCGGAGGTGTCTCAAGTAATCCAACGGTTTTCCCGTTTAGCGGCACTCTCGGCGATACGTGGAAGTTCGCTGGAGGTTCATGGACGAACATCACAACAACCACAGGTCCTCCAGCACGGACACTCTCAACCCTAGCTTATGACGCCGCCGACGGCTACACGCTTCTCTTCGGCGGAGTTAGTGGTACTACTGGCTTCTTCGGAGATACGTGGAGATTCCTAGCAGGCACATGGACCAACATTCCTACCGGCACGGCACCTTCAGCACGTTCGAACGGGTCAATAGCCTATGACGATGCTGATCATTATATTGTTCTTTTCGGCGGCACTTCTTCCGCAGTCGGACTAAGCGATACTTGGACTTGGGGGCAAGTCGCAGGCATAAAGACGACCTCGACCTCTTTGCTATGCTTCCTTGCGACCATTGACATTGGCCAAACCTCGGAATGCCAAGTCTATGTTTACGATTCTAGTGGTACGGGTACCTCAACCCCAACCGGCACTGTATTATTCAGTCAGACAGGCATCTCAACAGGAGCGTCCTTCACTGGGAACCCATGCACTCTGACCGCCCCTCCGGGCGGAGCAGCAACATGCTCCGTTACATTCAGCTCGACAAGCACAGGAGTCGCCAGCATAACCGCGGTCTACAGCGGTGACACAGGATATGCGGCGAGTACAAGCACAAGCGTAGACGTAACAGTAACGATCGCAGCTCATCAAACAACAGCCGCAATATCATGTAGTCCCAACCCTGTCCTCGCCGGAGTGTACAGTACCTGCACCGCAACTGTGACAGACACCTCTACCAGTGGGGCTACAACGCCAACCGGCCAGGTCACCATGAGCTTTCAGTCACCAGCCGGAGGAAAGGCGAATGAGCTTTGCACCCTGTCGGGCACAGGAGCAACAGCTTCATGCTCGGGGACGATTGCATATTTGGCGGCGTTCACCGCAAATATCCAAGCTGCCTACGCTGGCGATACAGGACCACCTGCACACTATGGTAGTACAGGTTCAACAATCCTGACAGCTACCGCCCGACCAACAACAACCACTCTCACATGCATCCCTGCATCAGTCAACACAGGATCAGCTACAACCTGTACCGCATCAGTAACAGATAATGCACCAATAAGCACGGGTTTGTCCCTTCCGCCAACTGGAACAGTAGGTTTCACGACCAGTGGAACAGCGACATTCGCAACCTCATGCACATTAGTAGCAGTTACAACCGCGACAGCCTTATGCTCAGTCACGTACACTCCCACTGGAACATCCGCACGTACAGACACCATAACGGCTAACTATGTAGGAGACTCAACTCATGCGACTAGCAGCTATACTTTCAGCCTAGACGTGACATCCTCCCTCGACTCGACTAGCACGACCGTCTCGTGCACGCCCTCAAGGATAGTTCTCGGTCAGACCTCATCTTGCACAGCAACCGTCACAGACACATCAACATCTCCAACCATGCCAACGGGTACTGTCGCCTTCCAGGCAGCTTGCTATTACACCTGCACCGCTTCGTTCACTGCCAGTCCTTGTACGTTAACCGCTGGAACGACCCTTGGCACGGCAACGTGTATCGCACCAGCAATTTTCAGCTCGACGAGCATTGGTGCCGCGAGTGTTACGGGAACTTACAATGGCGACAGTACGCACGCCATGAGCTCTGGTACGGAGGTCAGTGGAGGGTTTGGTCAATGTTTCGTTCTCGTGAATCAGTGGTCTGTGTGTGTCGATCTCCGCCCCACTGCGACCGTTATCTCATGTCCTGCGACTGGCACGGTCAACCTCCCCACCAGCTGCTCGGCAACTGTGACGGACTATGCTTCCGGCACCGGTTTGGTACCCGGCGGTTGGGTAAGCTTCTTCGTCACCGGTGGCACCGTCACTTTCTCCATGCCACCCAACCCATTGATCCCACCCGGTGTTTGCGTTCTACAACCGGGTACAGGTCTAACCTCTTCATGCTCGATCAGCCTAACGCCGGACTCGGCGGGCACGTTGTCCGTCTACGGGATTTATGCTCCTCTAGGTAGTGAGGGGACCTTTCACAACGGGAGCACGAGCAACACACTCACGATTATTGTAACCTCGGCACTCAACCCTACCAGCACAGCCGTAACCTGCGCAAGTCCTGTGGTCATAGGGCAAGCCTCAACATGCACGATAACCGTGACTGACACGTCGACCACTGGAGCTTCCACTCCAACGGGCTTCGTCGCCTTCGCAGTATCTGGAATAACCGGCACCTTGCCTAACTGTAATCTCGCAGTTGGCACGACCACTGACAAAGCAACTTGCACTTCGACTTTCACATCCTCCACCGCCGGAACAGCCACCATAACTGCATCATACAACGGAGACACTACTCACAGCACTAGCACCTCTCTTGCTGCAACTGTGACCGTCAATCTCAGGACCACAGGCACAGCAGTCTTCTGCTCGCCCTCGACCATAGTCATTGGGCAAGCAATCAACTGCACAGCCACAGTGACCGATACTGCCTCCGGAACTTTGGTTACACCTACCGGGATCGTGAATTTCGGTCCAACCCTGTCTTGCAGACTGACAAGCGGGACCGTGGCAGGGTCCGCTACATGTTCAGTCCAGGTCACACCCGACGCTGTTGGCTTGCTGGTCTCGGTTGGAGCCGACTACCCCGGCGATAGGGTCCACTCAGGGAGCAGAGGCGCAAGCAACTCAATAATGGTGAGCAAGCGCGCAACAAGCATCACAATAAACTGCTTACCATCAACCCTGACCGTTGGCCAACCCACTACATGCACCTTCACAGTATCCGACACTGACACTGGGACGGCGATCACTCCAACTGGAACGGTAACTATGTCGACGAGCCTGACCTGCACACTCTCCGGAACCGGGTCGTCTGTAGCATGCATGATCACCGTTACTCCACCTTTTGCCGGAGCTTCGGTGAACATCCCGGGCACTTATGGGGGCGACACCAGCCACTCCGGCAACACTGGCAGTACGTCAATTACTGTGAACAGACGTCCAACGACTACTTCAGTATCATGCACTCCTTCGTCTGTCAACACCGGATCAGCCACAACCTGTACTGCAACAGTGACCGACTCAAGCGGCATCGGTGCTGCCAGCACCCCGCAAGGCTATGTCTTATTCATCTCCAGCGGACAGGGCACCTTCACAACGTCACCCTGCACTCTAGCAGCAGGGACCGCGACTGCGACTGCGAGTTGCAGCGTCCAGTACACGCCCTCCTCTCCTACGGCCGAGACTGACACTATAACCGCGACCTACTGCGACGCGT
>Ga0209761_1001308_pt1 | contig 16059 bp, 15 predicted proteins | sample GraSoi013_1_40cm_4_FD_185818 | JGI IMG/M metagenome (GOLD analysis project Ga0209761, IMG submission 185818) | Grasslands soil microbial communities from the Angelo Coastal Reserve, California, USA - Sample 09_25_2013_1_40cm (SPAdes) (version 2) | ecosystem: Environmental > Terrestrial > Soil >...
TGATCAGTCGCGCCCGCTGCCGCGCGTAGTCCTTCGAGAGCAAGCCTTGGATCGGCTCCTCCGGCGGGTACGCGGGGTCGCCGTAATAGAAGTCGCGGTCCGCGAACGCGAGGCTCATCGCCTGGTAGACGGTGTGGATGTAGCGCGCGCTGTTGTAGCCCATCGCCTTGAGATCGAAGGTCTCGAGGATATTCAGCGCCTCGAGCATCGCGGGCCCTTGCGACCAGGGCTGCAGCTTGTAGACGTCGATGCCGCGATAGGTCGTCATGACGGGCTCTTCGATCTTGACCTTCCAGCCCGCCAGGTCGGGCAGCGTGATGAGTCCCCCTTCCTCTCGTAGTCCGCGGACGAATTCCTGCGCGATGTCGCCCTTGTAGAACCGGTCGTAGGCGGCCATGATCGCATCGCGCCGGCTTTTTCCTTGGCGCAGCGCCTGCTGCTCGGCATCGACCAGCTTCCGCAACGTGGCGGCGAGGTCGGCCTGCCGGAAGATCTCTCCCGCCTCGGGCGCCTCGCGCGCTTCCCCGGCATGCGGCAGCATGACGGCACTCGAGTAGCGCCACCGCTTGAGCCAACCTTTGTTCCGCTCGATGGAGTTGGCCGTCTCTGCTTCGATCGGGTAGCCGTCGGCCATCCGGATCGCCGGCTCGAGCACGTCGCGCAGGCTCAGCTTGCCGTACTCGGCGAGCATCGTCATGAGGCCGCCCGGAGTGCCGGGGGTGATGGCGGCGAGCGGCCCGTACTCGGGCGGGAAGTGCATCCCCTTCGAGCGGTAGAAGGCCGGTGTAGCGCCGGTGGGCGCGACGCCGAGGGCGTTGATCGCGATGACCTTCTTGGTCTGCGGGTTATAGATCAGCGCCTGGGTTTCGCCGCCCCAGGAGAGCACGTCCCACATGGTGGTGACGGCGGCGAGCATGGCGCACGCCGCGTCGACGGGGTTGCCGCCCTTCTGGAAGATCATGGCGCCCGCCGTGGCGGCGAGCGGCTTGCCGGTGATCGCGACCCAGTGGCGCCCGTGCAGCGGGGGCTTCTGGGTGCGCTGGCTCGCGAGCGCGACCGGCGAGATGAGAAGAGCGAGGGTGAGGAAACGGACGGGCATACGTGCTCCGACGGAGATCGAACTCGAGAACATATCGTTCCGTGATGCGGCTCGCCATCGAGGGACCCGTGCCCGATGAAGGGCCCGCGCCCTTGCGGCTCTCTCTCGTGCCGGTAGTATAGGCAGCCTCCTCTCTCTCGGGGGCGCGGCATGCGTTGCTCTTCAGTCCTATGTAGTCTCGCTCTCACATTCGGAATCGTTGCGCCTGTTGCCGTGACGGCGCAGGGTGGCTCGGTCGCAGGCATCGTGGTGAGCCGGGGCTCCGGCGCCCCGGTGGGCGATGCGCAGATCACCGTGACGGGTACCGCCCTGCGGGCCTTCACCGACGCGAGTGGTCGGTTCCACTTCGACGACGTGGCGGGCACCACCGCCGTCCTCCAAGTACGCCGCATCGGATTCCGCGCGGCAACCGACACCGTGAACGTCGGCGATACGAACCTGCGGCTCGCGCTCGACGAGAAGGGGCTCGAGCTGTCGCAGGTGGTGGTGACGGGGACGTCGAGCGCCACGGAGATCGGCCGGATCGGCAACGCGGTCTCCCGGATCAACGCCGCCGAGCTCACGCAGAAGGCTCCCATCGATGGTGTGCAGGACCTGCTCAACGCCCGCGCCGCCGGGGTGGTCATCCAGCGCGCCACGGGTGCCGTGGGGAGCGGCTCGCGCATCCGCATCCGGGGCGCTTCGAGCTTTTCGCTTTCAAACCAGCCGCTGATGTACGTGGACGGCGTGCGGGTGGATGCAGACCCAGCTACGGGACCGGCGAACCAGGCGTTCGGCTCGGCGTCCATCTCGCGCTACAACGACTTCAACCCCGACGACATCGAGAGCATCGAGATCCTTAAGGGACCGGCGGCGACGACCCTGTACGGCACCGAGGCCTCGAGTGGAGTGATGCAGATCATCACCAAGCAGGGTACCCCGGGCCCGGCGCGGTGGAACCTCATTGTGCGCCAGGGCGCGAACTTCCTGAGCAACCCGGAAGGACGGTTCCCGACCAACTATCAGCGCGATGCCCTGGGGAACATCATTTCCGTCAACATGCGGGATCTCGAATCGCAGCTGGGGGGATCGATTTTCCGCACCGGCCATGCCGCCGATTACCAGTTGAGCGTGAGCGGTGGCTCGAGCGCCGTCCGCTACTACGCCGCCGGCGGGACGGAGCTGCAGGGCGGGGCGGAGCCGAACAACGACATCCGGCATACGACCGGGCGCGCCAATCTCACGATTACGCCGAGCGACAAGGTCACGCTGTCGGCCCGCGTCGGCTACGTCTCGGGGCCGACTCACCTGAGCGCCGAAGCGGGCTTCGGCGGACGCATCTGGACCACGGTCCTGGCCGACCCCCGCAACCTGGGCACACCACGGCTCGGCTTTTTCAGTGGCCTCCCGCCTGAATACGACCAGGTGTATCACTTCACGCAGGACCTGGATCGGTTCACAGGCTCCGTGCAGCTGCAGCACCACCCCGTGAAATGGTTCACCCACCGGGTCACGTTCGGCGTCGATCGCACGCGCGAAGTGAACAGCTTGTACCAGCCGCGGATCGATTCGCTCGTGTCCAACCCGACGTTCGGGTCGGACGCGCTTGGCTTCATCTCCATCGAGAACCACAACGTCGATTACACGACGGTCGATTACGCAGCCACCGCGGCGTTCGACGTGTCGCCCACACTGCACTCGAGCTCCTCGGCCGGGCTCCAGTTTTACCACACGCTGGGAGACACCGTCTACGCCGACGGCTTATTCTTCCCGGCCCCGGGCCTCTCGGCGATCAGCGCGACGACGGGTCCGCGCTCGAATTCGAACGGGACTGAAGAAACCAAGAGCATCGGCGCCTACGGCCAAGAACAGATCTCCTGGCGTGATCGGCTCTTCTTGACCGCGGGACTTCGGTCCGACGATCACAGCACCTTTGGCGCCAATTTCAACCGCGTGTACTACCCGAAGTTCAGCGCGAGCTGGATCATGAGCGAGGAGCCGTTCTGGAAGTACCGGTTCGTGAACCAGCTGCGGCTGCGGGCCGCGTATGGAGAGTCAGGACGGGCGCCCCCGCAGAACGCCGCCGTTCGGTCTGATCAGCCCGCCACCGGCCCGAACGACGTGGATGCCGTGACGCCGCTGTTCATCGGCAACCCCGATCTGGGACCGGAGCGGGGCAAAGAGATCGAACTGGGTTTCGACGCGGGGCTGTGGAACGACCGCGCGGGCATCGAGTTCACGTATTACCGCAAGAAGACGGTCGACGAGATCCTGTTGCGCGAGGTCGCGCCATCGATCGGGTTTCCGCCGGTGTCCCCAGGCGGGCAGTACTTCAACGCCGGCGCAGTGCTGAATAAGGGGATTGAGCTGCTGGCCCGCGCCCGCCCCTACGACAAGGGCCCGGTGAGCGTGGACATGACGCTCAACCTCGGCACGAACAGCAACAAGATCCTGAGCCTGAGCCCGGGCGTGACCTTCGTGACGGCAGGGACCAACCTGCAGCACCGCGTCGGCTATCCCGTCGGCTCCTGGTTCACGAAGAGGGTGGTGAGTGCCGAGTTCGACCCGACCACCGGACAGGCGATCAACATCATGTGCGACGACGGTAAGGGCGGCGCGATGGCGTGCGCCACTGCCCCCGTCGTCTACATCGGCCGGACCACGCCAAGCTTCGAGGGGGGGTTCTCCACCACGCTGACGCTGTGGAACCGCCTCCGCCTGTACGGCCTGCTCGACTTCAAGTCGGGGTACCGGAAGCTCGACGGCACGACGCGCGTGCGCTGCACGTTCTTCGGCCAGGTGTGCCGAGAGAACTTCTTCCCGCTCGAGTTCGACCCGAAACGGATCGCGGGAATTCAGTCGAACCGCAGCTTGGTCGATTTCCTAATTGCCGACGCGAAGTTCATGAAGCTGCGCGAAGTCTCGGTCGTGTACACGCTCCCCGACGCCTGGGCGACCGCCCTCCGTGCGAGCCAGGCGACGGTTTCGCTCGCCGGACGAAACCTGCACACGTGGACCGGCTATACCGGTCTCGACCCGGAGGCGATGTTCCTCGGCGGCAGCCGCGGCGGCAACTTCAGCCAATGGGAGCAGGCCGACCTGCCGCAGTTGACCCAATGGATCGTCACCGTCAACCTGGCATTCTGAAAGGCGGACCGATGAGACACACAGCGATGGTCGTGCTCGTGGGGCTCGTGGCCGCCGCCGGGTGCGACTTGTTCAACAACGCGCTCGAAGTCCAGAGCCCAAGCACTATCCCGGCGGGCGGGCTCGAGGTACCCGCGAACGCGGGACTGCTTGTGAACGGGGCGATCGGAGACTTCGAGTGTGCCGCAGGGGCGTACGCCGTGATGAGTGGATTGATCACCGACGAGCTGATTGATGCCACCCAAACCGCCGACCGTTACCCATACGAGCTGCGGACGATGCTGTCGAGCGACCGCCGCTATGCGGTCAACGACTGCATCGGCCTCGGTGTCTACACGCCCCTTCAGACGGCCCGGTTTTCGGCAGCCAACATTCTGTCTCTGCTGAACGGTTGGACCGTGGCTCAGGTGCCGGCTCGCGACAGCCTCATCGCCACTGCCTCGGCCTACGAGGGCTATAGCCTCGTCCTGCTCGGCGAAGGCTTCTGCACCATGGTCGTGTCCGGCCTCGACGCCAATCGACACATTGTGTACGGGGGCGAGATTTCACGCGACAGCGTGTTCACTCTGGCGGTGGCTGCCTTCGGCGACGCGATCACCAAGGGACAGGCGGTCGGAAACAGCGACATCGTGAACATGGCTCACGTCGGGCGCGCGCGGGCCTACCTCGACCTCGGTCAACCTGCTTTGGCGAGGGCAGACGGGCAGCTCGTCCCCGCCGCGTACCTGAAGGTCGTGAGTGCGTCGGGGATCAACTCGCGCCGCAACAACCGCGTGTGGCAGGAGAACAGCGCAACCAGCGACAATACTTCCCTCGACGCGGTGTACCGCGCCATGGCCGACCCCCGTGTTCCATTCGCCGACAAAGGCAAGAACAGCGTGACGGGGATCCATCTCTACCAGCAGCTCAAAGACGCGAGCGCCAGCACCTCGATCCGACTCGCGTCCGGTGACGAGGCGCGGCTCATCAACGCGGAAGCCTATATCAGGACGGGCACCTTCGGAGCGGCAGACAGCATCATCAACAGCTTCCGCACGCGCGGCGGCCAAGGCGCGATTACCAGCCCAGACTCGGCGACGGCGTCGGACTCGTTGTTCGATCAACGGAGGCGGGAGCTGTTCCTGGAGGGGCAGCACCTGTTCGACCTCGTCCGGTTCGGCAAGACGCCGGGTCCGCCGGCAGGAACTCCGTACGCGGGCGGTGGGGTGTACGGATCGCAGTTGTGCCTGCCCCTGCCGGACGTGGAGAAGCAAAACAACCCGAACTTCCCGTAGCCTCGGGATCGTGCATTGGTAACAGTTGAGGGCCCGGGAAAGCGCCGGGCCCTCTGTATTGTCAGCACTCGTGTCGGGATGCTGTACGCTTACTGTCACTCCTCCAGAACGGCAAACGCCCTCACCGGGAAGCTCCCCATTCCCTTCACTCGCGGGGGAACGGCATAGAACCGGAATCCCGTGTCCGGCAGCTCGTCCAAGCAGCAGAGGTGCTCCACGATGGGGATCGCCGCCGCGAGCAGGATCGAATGCACGGGGCGCGCGCCGTCGGCCGCGTCGTCGATGTTGAGCGAGTCGATCCCGACGAGTGCCGCGCCGGCGGCGACGAGATGCTCCGCCGCGGCGCGCGTCAGGAAGGGATGGCCGGTGCCATACCGCTCGGTCCGCCAGTGGACGTCCCACCCGGTGTGCACGAGCACCGCCTTCCCCTTCAGTTCCCACCCCCTGAACATCCCCGAGTCGAGCGCCCGGCCGGCGCGCCCGGTTGCCCGGACCACGACGCCCTCGAGGTTCGCCACGGCTTGAAGCGGATAGTCGGCGACGTCCTTACCGCCGTCGTACCGATGAAACGGCGCATCGATGTAGGTGCCCGTGTTGGCGAGCAGCTCGATCTTTCCGATCTGGAAGGTCGTGCCGGGGGCGTAGCGGGCCTGGGACGCATCGCGCGGCAGCCAGTCGCTGACTACCGGTACGGGGAGGCCGGGATAGGTGACCATGCCGTGCTCGATCGTATGGCTCAGGTCGACCAGCCGGCCGCGCGACGATGTCACGGGGCGGCGGGCGGCGCTCGCCGTGCGGGATCCTGCCGGTAGAACTGCTGCAGCTGCGAGTACAGCTCCGGATGCTCGCGCTCGAGCTGGACCGGCTTCTCGAAGAACGTCTCCGTCGCGACGGCGAAGAACTCGGCCTTGTTCGTCGCCCCGTATTCGTCCAGCGCGGACCGCCGATCATCGGCGGCCTCCCGGCGCAACCGCTCGTACTCCTCCGAGAGCACGCCCCCCCACGTGCGCAGGGCGCCCGGCGCCAGGATCGGCGCGCCGTCCGCGGTGCCGTCTTCCGCATCCAGCTGGTGCGCGAACTCGTGCAGCACAACGTTGTCCCCGTCCGCGGGATTGCGCGCCCCGCGGACCGCGTCGTCCCACGAGATCACGACGACGCCGTCGCCCCACGATTCGCCGATCAGCGGAACGGGGGACCGTGCGATCTCGCCCGTCCCGGGAGCCCCGGCAATTTTCGGAACGAATCCATAGGGATACACGAGCACTGTCCGGAGCGTCGGATAGCACGGACCCTCGAGATTGAGCAGCAACAGGCACGCCTCCGCCGCGATCCTGACTTTCATCTCCTCGGTCACGGTGAGTCCCCCACATCCTTCGAAGTGCTTCTCCGCCAGAAATACCTGCACCAGACGTAGCAAGCGCTCCCGCTCTTCCGCGCTCAACCATCGAGCGAGCGGGACGTCGTGGTCCACAATTCCGTACCACGAGTCCGGGATCGGGCCGGTCGGCAGCCGGCGTGACGTCACTGGAATGCGACGCAGCACGGCGGACACGCCGACGTATCCCACGACAATCAGAACCAAGGCCGCGCCCACGACTGCGAGCCCTTCCATCAGGTCTCCCCCCCGCGGCTCACTAGTCCCACCAGCAGTACAGCCGTCGCGACTCTACGAGCTCTCGCGCCAGCGCCTCGACCGTTTCCGTTCCCTGGTCCACAATGTCCGGACAGAGCGCGTAGAAGCGTCGGGCCAGCACTTCCGCGTCGCCGATCGCGGAGCGGAATCGACCCTCCACCCAATCGAACGCGATCCCGGTGAGGACGAGCGGGTGATCGCGCTCGAGGGCCCGCAACCAGGCGACGATGCTGTCTGGGCCGATGTCGTAGTTCCAACCGTTCGTCCCCATGAGTCGAAGAATCTCATAAGGATCGCTCCTGGGAAACAACGCGACGTGGTCAGGCCGGCCACGGATCCCGAAGTTCTGCTGCGACCGGAAGAGATAAAATCCCTTGTCGAAGAACCGCTGCTGTGCGGCGGCGATGAGTCCTTCGGCGCGAGACTCCGCCACCCACGCGATCGAGACGCGCGCGCGTGGTTGGGCGATGGGGCGCGGGTCGGGGCCCGCCATGCCTAGCTCTCGCAAAATCTCCACCGCGCGATCGGCAGCCGCACCACGATGCGGGACGGCGGCGGTGGGAAGGATCCCACTAGCGGACTGTTGTGGACCGAGACCGACCGCCCGAGTACTGACGCGCTTCACCTGACCGGTCTGGAATAAATCGGCGACGACGTGAAAGCCCGCGTGGCGCTCCGGAGCGAAGGGCTCGAAGGCCGCCTCGGCACGGACCTTCTGCGTCAGCCACACAAGGATAGGCCCGAGCCAGTACGGGACGAGCAGGATGACGAGCCCGGCGAGATAGCTCACGGGAGCCCCGGCCAGCTGCTACGGCGCTTGGGCCGGGGAAGGTCCCGCGGGCGGCAGCACTCGCCCGAGCGCCTTGAGCAGCTGCCCGTCGGACGTGCCGCCGTCACGAGCCTCCGTCAGCACGATGGCGAAGCGCCGCCGGAGCAACGGATCGCGCATGGCGTGGGCGGCGAATTGCAGCGTGAGAGGGATGAACCACGGTGCCTGGCGCGCTCCGGCCCCCGCCCGCGCCACAGCGGCGTACTGCTCGAACACTGCGAGGAGAAACGCGCCCTTCGAAGGAAACTGCCGGTAGACGGCACCCTTGGTGAAGCCCGCCGTCCGAGCGACCTCGTCGAGCGTTGTGAACTCAATGCCGCGCTCCGCGACGACGGTCAGCCCCGCCTCAAGGAGCAGGGCTTTGGTCTCCGCCTTTCGCCTCTGACGGATGATACCCATAGGAATCTATGATACCCACCGGAACCGCATCCGCCAACCAAATGTCACAAAAAACACAGTTCGGATACCGGCTGGTATCTGAAAGCGGACCAAGTCTATCACCGGCAAGGCCTTCCCACCCCCGGGTCGTTTCTCACTGCAACCCGTCAGGTGCCCTTCCAAGATAGGGGCCGCGCCCGCCCCATGCCGGTTTCCAGGAGGCACCTGTGACTCAACCACCAGCTGGGACTTCCGTCGGGGGTCTCCAGTTCGAGCGCGCCGAGCGCGACGCCTCTACGTCCATTCTCGCGTGCGCGGGCTGCGGCCAGCCTATTGCCGCCTCGTATTACGAAGTCAACGGCAAGGTTACCTGCCAGCGGTGCCGCAATCGGATCATGGCAGGATGGAACCGGGGCTCCGCGGGCGGGCGGTTGGCGAAGGCACTGGGACTCGGGTTGGGTGCTGCAGTGTTGGGGGCCGGGATCTACTTCGGCATCGCGGCGCTGACCGGGTACGAATTCGGCCTGGTAGCGATCGTCGTCGGCGTCCTCGTGGGCGGCGCAGTGCGCAAGGGTTCGAACGGCCGCGGTGGCCGGCGCTACCAGCTGCTCGCCATGTTCCTCACGTACACGGCCGTCGTGGTGACTGACTCCACGCTGATTGCCCGGGAATTGAAGAAGGAGTGGCGAGCGCAGGGAGACTCACCGGCCGCAGTGGCCCCTGGGCTCAACGCCGGTGCCGCCGGAGCGCCTGGGAGTTCGCGTCTGCCGCGGCCGCTGGCGGTCGCCCTCGGGCTCGGGCTGATCGTCGTGCTCGCGTACGCGGCACCTATCATGATCGGCATTACGAGTCCGATCCACCTCCTGATCGCCGGCTTCGCACTGTATGAGGCGTGGAAGCTGAACCGGGGGGTCGTGTTCCAAGTCACCGGACCGTACCAGGCCGCGGCTCGCCCGGCGGCCTAGTTCATCGCCGATGGTCGCCGAGCTCCAGGGGGGGGCGCCGCGCGGCTGCCCGCGGTGCGGCACACAGATCGCGCCCGTCCTGCTCGCCTGCCCAACCTGCCAGAGCCTGGTCCATTCCGACGACCTCAATCGCCTCGCCGCGGAGGCAGGGCGCACCTCTCAGGCCGGCGACGTGAGCGCCGCCCTGGCCGCGTGGCGGCAAGCGCTCGATCTCCTCCCGCCCGACTCGACCCAATACAAGGTCGTCTCAGCCCACATTCTCGACCTCAGCCGTGCCTTGGATAGCCGGCGGGGCGGGACGAAACACCCGTCGCCCTGGGCAAAGGGGGTGACCGGCCTCGGCGCACTCGGCGCCCTGCTCTTCAAGCTCAAGTTCGCGCTGACGTTCGTACTCACGAAGGCCAAGCTGCTGCTGTTCGGCCTGACGAAGGGCGGGACGCTCTTCAGCATGCTCCTCTCGGCGGGCGTGTACTGGACGATCTGGGGCTGGAAGTTCGCGTTCGGCATCGTCCTTTCCATCTATATTCACGAAATGGGGCACGTGCAGGCGCTGCAACGCTACGGCATCAAGGCCACCGCACCCATGTTCATTCCCGGGATCGGCGCTGTCATCCGGCTGAAGCAGTACCCGACCGATGCGCGGGAAGACGCGCGAGTCGGGCTCGCCGGCCCGCTCTGGGGACTGGGCGCTGCACTCGTGGTCTACGCCGTCTATCGCGTCACCAACGTCGAGGTGTGGGGCGCGATCGCCCACTTCGGCGCCTGGGTCAACCTCTTCAATCTGCTCCCAGTGTGGCAGCTCGACGGCGCGCGCGGCTTCCGGGCGCTGACCCGTCGACAACGCTGGATCGCAGTAGCCGTCATCGCGGTGATGTGGTTCGCGACCGCCGAGGGACTGCTGGTGCTGCTCGGCGTCGCCGCCGCGGCGACGCTCGGCTTTGGTCGCGCGGCAGATGAACCGGATCACACCGCGCTACTCCAGTACGCGTTCCTCGTGGGTGTCCTGTCGCTCATGACCCGGATCGCGGTGCCGGCCACCAGGCCTTGAACGGGGGTGGGGCCCCTTCTATGTTTGCGATTCGGCGCTAGTCTGGCGGCGCCTGAGCGACGCGACATGCTTGGAGCCTGAATGCCGTACATCATCGCAGAGCCCTGCATCAATGTGAAGGATCGGTCGTGCGTGGACGTCTGCCCCGTGGACTGCATCTACGAGGGTGAGGATCAACTGTATATCCACCCGGACGAATGCATCGATTGCGGCGCCTGCGAGCCGGAGTGCCCCGTCACCGCGATTTTCCCGGAGGAAGACACGCCTCCGCAGTGGAAGTCCTATATCGCCAAGAATCGGGACGTGTTCCAGGGCGCGAGCCCGCCCGGCAAGCCGCAGCGCAAGGGATCGTAAACGAAGCCCCGGGGTTGTCACCCCGGGGTTCTCGCCTCAGGAGGGAAGCGCCCTCAGGAAGTCGGCCAGCAACCGGCTGGTCGCCAGGGGCTGTTCGAGGGGCGCGATGTGTCCTGCGGCGGGCACGACGTGACACTGGGCGCCGGGGATGAGCTGCGCCATGGCGCGGGCCGTATCGGGGGGCGCGATCTCGTCGTCGCTCCCCACCAGCACCAGCGTCGGCGTCCGGACACCACGGAGGGTCTCGGTGGAGTCGGGTCGATCGCGCAACGTCCGCAACGCCCCGACGAGTCCGGGCAACGACCAACGGCGCGCCATCTCTCGCACCTGTCCGACCACCTCGGGCTGGGTGGCCTGCGTGGCCGGCGCGAGTAGCCGAGGGAGCAACCGCTCGATCACGGCGTCCTGGCCCTCCTGCTCCGCCACTCGAGTGAGCTCCTCGCGCCCCCGCTTCGCCTCGACCGAGTCCGCCTGAGGCTTGGTATCGGCAAGGATCATCGCTTTCACCCGTCCCGGATGCCGGCGCAACAGCTCGAAGATGACGTAGCCACCCATCGAGAGGCCGCACAGCACGGCCTCCCGCACCCCGAGGGCGTCGAGCACCGCCACGACGTCGTCGGCGTACCGCGCCAGGGAATACCCGTCCGCTGCGGATGGCACCCCTGAGCCGCCCACCCCGCGCAAATCCGGCGCGATGCGCCGAACCCGAGACAGCGTGGCGAGCTGGTGCCGCCACACCGTGCGATCGAACGGGAAGCCATGCACGAACAGCACCGGCTCGCCTTCGCCGCGCACATCGACGGCGAGCTCGACGTCGCCCACCGACACCCGGATCGGCTGATGCCCGCCCCCGCCCCCGCCCCCGGCCGGCGAGCGGGGTCCGAGAAATCGGGCGATCTCGTCCGGAATCGGCGTGGCGCGACCCAATCGATCGATGCACACGAAGACCATCTCGGCCTCCGCCACCGCGGCATCGTCCGAGACCCGCCGGACCACGTGGCGCAGGGTCAGGCTGGTGGTGCCTCGCCTCACGACCGTGGTCTCCACGCGCAGGACGTCGCGCGCGAACGCCGGCGCTCGGTATTCGATCGTCGCCTTGCGCACCGCGGGCCACACGCCGTTCCGGTCGAACAGGTCCATCCCCGGACCGCGAGCGAGCGCGTCCCATCGGGCGCGCTCGAGCAACGTGAGGAGCGCCGCCTGGTTCAAGTGACCGAACGCGTCGCATTCGTATGCGTACACGGTCAACTCGACCGGTCCGAACGGCGTCACGGTGCGGGCTCCGGCTGCGGAACGGGGACCGCAAACGTATGCCAGAATACGACCCGTTGCACGTCGCACGTTGCACGTCGCAAGAGAAAGGCGAAGGCCTTGGCCCCGTAGGTGGGATCGAGGATGAGGCCGTGCTCGGACGCGAGCCGACTGGCCGCCTCACCTTCCGGCGTCGGGTGGCCGTAGCCCTGCCCCAGCCCATCCACCACCACCAGCGGGAGGCGGGATGCGGGATGCGGGATGCGGATGTCGTGGTGTGCGAGCAGCCGCCGCGCGGCATGCGCGAGTCGCGCCGTCCGCCAACGATTGGCGACGATCCGTGGTGCCACGCGGACGCCCACGACGCGCGTCGGCCAGCCGAGCGCGGCGACGGCGAGGGCGAGGCCCGCGGCGGTACCGCCGGTACCGAGCGGGAGGACGATCGCGTCCGGCGGCGCGGCGACCTGCGAGGCGAGCTCCAACCCCCCGAGCAGCTGGCCCACCACCGCGTGGGGATGGGCGCCCCCGCCGGGAATCCAGCGACGGGGGCCGAGGGCAGCTGCACGACGCCACGCCGCGAGCAGCGCGAGCGGCAGCGATCCCCTCGCCCGAGCGCGAACGACGAGCGCCGCCTGCGCCCCGCAGGCGGCGGCCACGGCGCGGCTCGCGGGAGTGTCGGGCTGGGGGAACTGCGCCAGCACGGCGCGGCCGCCGACGGCGGCGGCGTGCACGGCGGTCGCGAGGCAATGAGTCGAGCCGGTGCCGCCCAGGGTGACGAATACCGTACCGGGCGGCGCGCCCGCAAACAAAAACTCGAGCCCACGCACCTTGTTCCCCCCGCAGGACGCGGACGCGCGGTCCTCCCGCTTGAGGGCGAGCTCGGCCACGCCGATGGCGCTGGCGAGCCCAGGAGCCGGCTCGAGCGGCGTGGGCCAGTCACCCAGGCTACAAGGCGCCAGCGTCGCACGTATCTTTTGAATCAGCTGTGCCGGATCCGACACCCGAAACCCCGATCCCGAGGACGCCGATGCGGGTTGCCACCGACTACATCCGTCACGCCGCGCGCGCCGCCCGCAAGTGCGCGGGCGATCCGCTGGGCGGCGCCCCCCAGCCGCCGGACGCTGAATTCTACAAGACGCTCGCCAAGGCGCTCGAGGAGATCGCCGCCGGCCTGGACGAACTCAGCCAGCAAGAGTGAGCTACATCCGCACACCGGAAGCGCTGGCCGAAGCGATTGCGGCCCTCTCGCGGGAGCCGCTCGTCGCCGCCGATACCGAGGCGGCGAGCTTCCACCGCTACCGCGACCGGATCTTCCTGATTCAGCTGTCGAGCCCGTCCCGAACCGAGATCATCGATCCGCTGGCGGTGGCGGACCTCTCGCCTGTCGGCCGGCTGCTCGCCGATGCGAAGGTCGAGAAGGTCTTCCACGACGCGGACTACGACCTGCGGATTCTCGACCGAGACTACGGATTCCGGGCGCGGCGGCTGTTTGACACGCGCATCGCGGCCCAGCTCGCCGGCGAGCCGGCGGTTGGCCTCGCCGCGCTCCTGGAAAAGTACGCCGGCGTGAAGCTCGCCAAGGAGCACCAGAAGGCCGACTGGTCGCGCCGCCCGCTCCCCCCCGCGATGCTCGCCTACGCCGCGGCCGATACCGCGCACCTGCCGGCGCTGCGCGAGCAGCTGCGCGCCAAGCTCGTGGCGCTTGGTCGGCTCACATGGGCGGAGGAGGAATTCACGCGGCTCGAAGACCTCCGGTGGACGGGAGGAGGCACGGCCGACGGAGGGGGACCGGACGCGTTCTTGCGTGTGAAAGGGGCCAAGGCGCTCGCACCCCGACAACTGGCGGCGCTGCGGGAGCTGTACCGGTGGCGCGAGGCCGTGGCCGCCGAGCAGGATCGGGCCACGTTCCGCATCATCGGGAACGATGCCCTCCTCGCCGTGGCCAAGGCCCTGCCTGGTGCACCTGCTGAGCTGACCGGGATCGCCGCGCTTCCGGCCAGCCTGGCCGCACGGCACGGCCCCGCCTTGCTCGACGGTGTGCGCCGCGCCGTCGCGCTCCCGGAGAGCAAGCTGCCCCGCGTGGAGCGGGTCCCCCGCCAGGCGCGCGATCCGGCGCTCGAGGCGCGGGTCGAGCGGCTCAAGGCGGCCCGCAATCGTGCCGCGGCGGATCTGGGGCTCGATCCCGGGGTGCTGTGCGGGCGCTCGACCCTCGAAGCCGTCGCCCGCGCCCAGCCGCCCCCAAACGATCGCGCCGGGCTGTCCCGTATCGGGGAGCTCCGGCGCTGGCAAATCGAGGCGTTCGGGGACGCGCTGCTCGAGAGCTTCGAGCGGCCCTAGAGTCCCATCAACGCCCGCACTTTGGGATCCATCCGCTCGGGCGTCCAGTACGGCTCCCACACGATCTCGATGTCGACGTCCTTCACGCCTTCGAGCCCGCGCAGCACTCGGTAGGCGTCGTTGGTGATCATCGGACCCGCGGGGCAGCCGGGGGACGTGAGGGTCATTTTCACGCGCACCTCGCCGTCGGCGATCTCGACGTCGTACACGAGGCCGAGGTCGATGATGTTCATGTCGAGCTCCGGATCCTTGACCTGCCGGAGCGCATTGCGCGCCGCCTCGGCATTGAGCGCCACGGGTGCCGTCATCACCGACTCCTCTCCGCCATCCTGTTTCGGAACCTAGTGCCGTTCCAGCTCGTTTGCCACCGGAGCAGGCTCGGGCGCCTCACCGCGCCGCGCCCTGGAACGGCACTAGCCAACGCCCGAGCCCCGCACCAGGCAGTGCCGTCGCCGCGCGATCCAGGCGTACACCCGCCGCGCGATGGGCCGCACGCCCGGGATGCGGAAGCCCCAGGCCAACCAGGCCTTTCCGGGCAGCCGTCGCAGGAGCTCCGGGACCGCGTCCGCGCCGGAGAGCACCCGGCCGTCGGGGGGCAGCACGAGATGCATCGCCGCCGCCAGGGCCGGAAGCGGGATGTTGAACGCCGCCACGCGGGCCCGATCCTGGAACGGGACCAGCGCGATGCGATGTTCCCGGTCCCAGCGCTGGAGCAAGTCGACCGAGCGCCGGCAGAAGCCGCACTCGCCATCGTAGATGAGCGTCGGGCGGGTCCGGTCAGCGCGCATCGGACGCCCGCGCCGCCGCGTCGGCGACACGGCCGCGCACCTGCTTTAGGAGCGTGAACGGGCGGCGGGCGCGCGGCACGTACGCGCGGTTGGTGAGCAGTACCACGAACAGGTCGCGATCGGGATCGATCCACAGCGACGTTCCCGTCCAGCCGGTGTGGCCGTAGCTCCTCGGGCCGAACAGCGTTCCCGCGCTCGAGACGCTCTCCCCGGTCGGGACCGCCTGCCACCCCAGGGCCCGGGCTTCGGTCCCGGCTCCGAACGTCGTCGCCTTGGACGTGAACAGGAGAACCGTCTCCTCGCGAAGCAGGCGGCGGCCGTCCAGGCTCGTCGTCCCGCCGCGCAGGACGAACTGCGCGAACCGTGCGACGTCGACCGCGGTGGCGAACAACCCTGCGTTGCCCGACACGCCGCGGAGCTTGAACGCGCTTCCGTCATTCACGGTACCGGCGACGGGATGCCCGCGCCACAGCCCGGTCGGCGCAATGCGAGCGCGCAGGCGTGACGGCGGCCGGAACATCGTCTGGTGAAGGCCCAAGGGCACGAACACCTCCCGCGTCACGAAGGCGTCCAGCGCCTCGCCCGCCACGCGCCGCACGACTTCGCCGAGCAGGATCGCGTTCAGGTCGCTGTAGATGACGCGGGTGCCGGGCGGGACGCGGGGGGTCTCGCGCAGTACGCGCGTCATGAGCGCCGCACTGTCGGGAATCGCTTTGAGCTCTGGGTCCGGGATGTCGGCCCGCAACCCGGACGTGTGCGTGAGGAGCTGGCGCACCGTGACCCCCGCGGTCGCCAACCCTTTGAGCTCTGCGATGTAGGCCGAGACAGGTTCATCGAGGCGCACCAACCCTCGCTCCACGAGCAGCATCAGCGAGGTCGTGGTCGCGATGACTTTGGTGAGCGACGCCAGGTCGTAGATCGTGCTGTCGGGATCGACGGCCGGGCTCGACGCCGACCACGTGAGGTGCCCGTAGCCT
>Ga0209761_1001309_pt1 | contig 16046 bp, 14 predicted proteins | sample GraSoi013_1_40cm_4_FD_185818 | JGI IMG/M metagenome (GOLD analysis project Ga0209761, IMG submission 185818) | Grasslands soil microbial communities from the Angelo Coastal Reserve, California, USA - Sample 09_25_2013_1_40cm (SPAdes) (version 2) | ecosystem: Environmental > Terrestrial > Soil >...
CGCGGTCGAGCCCGCCGCGGCTGCCGCCGCGCCGACCGGCGCCGCGCGTCCGGGCAACGAGCGCGCCGCGGATCTCGCCCGCCGGGCGGCCGAGTTGTACCAGCGCGCCGTCGCGGCGCAGCGCAGCGGCGACTGGGCCAGCTACGGCGAAGAGCTGTCCCGGCTGGGGGAGGTGCTGCGCCAGCTGCAGACCGTCCTCGGAGGCGGTCGGCCCTAGTCGTCAATCGGTTGTCCGGTGTGGGGAGCATGAAGACGCTGAAGTTGCAACGCGACCCTGATGGGTTTTTCCTCTGGCATCCTGATTACGCGCCGTGGATCGTCGGGCGTCGCTCGCTCGAAGCGAACCCGAACGATCGCGCTTTCTTCGATCCGAACGCAGGCGAGATCGTGTGGTCGAGTCGCGACGGGATGAAGGACTACGAGATGGACGAGCTGGCGGCTCGCCACCTTGTTGGTGAGCTCGTGGAGATGCCCCAGTTTGAGAGCGAGCGGGAGGTTGAGGACTGGTTCCTCGAGCGCGGGTTCACGGTCGAGTGGATCTGAGCGGCATAGCCCGAAGCGCTTCTCGCGTGCTTCGGGTGATGGAGCGGATGGGATTCGAACCCACGACCCCCTGGTTGCAAAGCGGATCGAGCAAAAGCCGAGTTACGACAAATGTAGCATTCACGCGGTGTTCTGGGCATCGGAGTCGTAACTCGGGGACGCGGAGCGACCCGAAAGTAGCACGAAACTCACAACGCAACTCACACCACGCGCGACCCCCTGACTGACAATCAGGGGATCGTCGTTTAAGCGTCGGAAGCTGGAATCGACAGCTAGTCTAGAACCGTTTCCTCGCTGGCGACGCTCAGCCGCGCAGGCCTTTCACACCTTCCCTGCCTTGGCATACGCGAGTTGGATCACCGTCTCGGCTTCCGCGTCGGACGCGAGCACGCAGACGACCGCGCCCTCCTGCCAGAACACCACCGTGAGTCTCCCCGCACGGTACACCTGGAACGTGATGCCGTTATGCTCGCGCACGTCGTCGCTTCGGGGCAGCTCCTCGAGCCGCCCCTCGTACATCTGGCACACGAGGTCGCGGCCTTCAGGTCCTCGATAGGCGAACAAGGCACTGGGACGGCCGCGAAGCCGATGGATGCGACCGCCGACCAACCGGTATTGCATCATCCCGAGGTCGAAGACGCGCGTTCGGAAATCGATCCCACCCCTGGCATAGAGGCTCTCGACCGCCGTGCCGTCGGAGCTGCGGAGATCGAGCGCGAGGGTGCCGCTGGAATACGCAGCGAAATCGCGGGTTACGGCGTCGACTAGATCCGCTCGCGGCTGGGACAGAAGCAGCAGCGCCAGGGCGGCGGCCGTGAGCAAGGCGCCCGCCGTGGCCCACTGCCACGACCGCCGCCGGATGGTCCGGTTCGCGGCAGGCCGAGTTCGCCCGTCGGCCGCGTCGAGGGCGGCGGTAACTCGGTCCGCGAGCTCGGGCGGCACCTGCTCGCCTGGGAGCTGTTTGAGCGCGACGTCCCGGACCCACCGCAGGGCCTCCAGCTCGCCGCGGCACTGCGGACACCCGTCGAGGTGCGCCCGGACCTGGACCTGCCGCGTGTCGTCGAGCCGGCCGTCGAGGAAGTCCTGGAGCGTGGCGCCGAGGTGTTTCACCGTGTCGGTCATCGGTCCAGTGAGGTGCCTTTGCCGTAGCCGGCCTCGTGCGCGTACGCCTGCAGCATGGCGAATAACAACTTGCGGCCGCGGAACAACCGTGACCCGACGGTCCCGACCGCGCAGCCCAGGACCGAGGCGGCCTCCTCGTACGCCAACTCTTCGACGTCGACCAGCAGCAGCGGCGCGCGGAAATCCTCCGGGAGCTGCCGCAGGGCACGCTCCACCTCGGGGCTCCACCGCCACCCCCAGCCTTCGACCGTGGTAATGTCTGATGCCGGATCCGGCGCCTGGGCGAACTGGTGAAATCGCTCCTCCAGCGCCTCCAGCGACTCCACGCGTGGCCGTTGCTTCGCCTGGCGATACTGGTTGACGAAGATCGAGTAAAGGATGGTGAACAGCCAGGCCTTGCAATTCGTTCCGGGAGTGAAGTTCTCGAACGTGCGATAGGCCCGAAGGAAGGTCTCCTGCATCAAATCGGCGGCATCTTGGGGCTCCTGCGTAAGCCGCAGCGCCGTGTTGTACAGCGCCCGCATGAACGGCAGGGCGAGGGACTCGAACCGGAGTCTTTGTTCGTCGGCGTCGCTGTGCGGCATGCCTGGGTCTCGCGCTCGGGAATTTTTCCGAGGGTTGGCCTGTTGACTCAATACGACTCATGCGCCCGCCGCCGATGTCGGCGGGCCGTGGCACGTGCACCAACATGAAGAGGAGGGCTCACTATGTACAGGATTTTCCGCGTGGCTCGCGCAGCGGGACTTGGTGTTCTGGTGGCCGCCGGCTGCGCGCCTGATGTGCCCGTCCGGCCGAGCGGCGCGGTGTCTTTCGACGCCGCGGCAGCGAGCCGCCCACCCTTCGTCTTCCCCGCCGGCTGCTGCTATTACCAAGGCCGCATCGTGCGCACCGTAGTGCCGCCAGCGAGCGATCCGCAGGCAGGGATTGACAATTTCTACGGGTTCCCCGCGGGCGCCACAGCTGGGCAGAAGGGCGTGGTGGGCGTGGCACCGGGAGCCCCCGGCTATCACGGTGGGCACTGGAAGTTCTTCGCGGTCACGTGGAACGTGACGCCCTACCTGTTGACTTCCGAAACCGCCGTGCTCGCCGCCGCCGCCGCGGGTGATGCGACGGTGACACGCGTCCCCGACAACGACTTCAAGTGCCCGATCCAACCCTAGCATCCCGACTCCTCCGACCGCGAGCGACCGGCGGCGCGTAACCCTGGCCGCTCGCGCCGTTTCACACGCCTGACGGGTGACTCCCAAAGGCGTATAGATCGGCTCCGGTCAGATCGGCGGCCGCCACAGACGCGAGGGGTCTCTTGAGGGGGAAAAACGTGATGCGCCACTTCTCTCTTGCGGCCCTTTGCGCCGCCGCCCTCGCGGCACCGCTCGCCACGCAACTGTCGCCCATCTCACTCGACGCGTCAGTCGGTGGTAAGGGCGGGGCGCGGCGGGCCGCCGTCAGCGCCTGGTATCCCGTGGTCCATCTCGCTGGGCGCCTGCACTTGGGCCTTGGCGCGCGGGTCTCGGCGTACGGGGGCGACCCGATCGACTACACGAACCGTGGCACGGTGCAGGGCAGCCTTGCCTCCAACGTGCCGATCGACCCCGTGGTGTACGCGCTCAACAGCGCGGTGTTCGGCGAGCTCGATCTCACGAACCCCGTCGCCCTGGGCGCGAACCTCGACGTCATCGGCGTCGCCACAGGCCCGACGCGGACGGCGGGCTCGCTCTCGGAGAAGCCTCAGGGGTTCTCCTACTTCCGTTACGGCTCGGGGGACCACGGCGCGCTGAACTCGGAGTTTTTCGTCTCGTTGCGGGTGGCGCCGCGAGTGCGGGTGCGTGGCGGCGCGAGCCATTATGTGACCACCTACACGGTCACAGATACGGCGGCCGTGGGCGCACCAAGCAGCCGCTACCAGAAGTTCCAAACTGTGCCGTTCATCGCCGTCAGGCTGCGGCTGTAGTGCGAAGTTCGGTGCCAGCGCGCAGGTGCGCAGGTGTGGACGGCGGATGTAGAAGTTGCCTTCGAACGGAGTGATCCCCTACTTCGCCTTCGCGAATCGTCTCGCCGAGGGGCTGGGGGTGGAGTTAGAGGACCGTTTTCAGCGCTACTGTGTCACTGCAGTGCTGAACCGGAGCTTGTTCCCGTCGGGATCGACGACCGTCATCTCGCGAGCGTGCCACTCCGTGTCGCCGGGGGGCTCCGCCGGCGTGATGCCACGGCCGCCAATCTCGCGAAACAGAGCATCGACGTCGTCCACCACGAGATACGCGGCACCTCCGGGTAGGCAGTCGCCGCTGTGCTCGGTCAGGAATAGCGACAGGCCGTCGCGAGTGAGCTGGGCAAAGACGGGCAAGCCCGGCTCGAATCGATGTTCCCAATCCACAGTGAACCCAAGGCCATCCACGTAGAAGGCACGCGTGCGCTTCCAGTTGGTCACGCGCAATTGGGGGAAGACCCGCTGACTCATGGCCGGCTCCGATCCAGTACAGGCAGCAGCTTAAGCTGCGGGTCTTGCCCCGCCGCCGCAAAGGCCCTCGACCTTGTACCTAGGTACATGGTCTATACTGAACCCAGACCTTAAAGGACGTGGAGGATGCCGCTCACCATGGGCCAAGTCGCGACTTCGGCTTGACGTGAACGTCCAGACAATCCGCTACTAACGCAACGGGGGGGCACGGTGGATGCGGAGGCCCCCTGACGCACGTACGGGGGGTTTAGCCTCCTCGGCCTCAGTGTGGTCACGCGCCGGGCAGTGTGCCGGCCGGCAGCGATTGCGCGGCTCGGGCGAGATACCAACGACAGCCGGAAGTGAGCGGGCACCGATCGCACAGCGGCCGCGCGCGCTTGCACACCTCTTGGCCGTGGCGTCGCAGCAACTGGTGGGCGCGGATGAGCCAGGAGAAATCGGTGAGTAGTTCAGGTGCCGAGGCCTCGACGGCCGAGCGGTACTTTCGCGGGTAGTCCGAGCTCTCCCGCCCGTACCCGAGTCGCACGAGCACCCGCAGCGCGTTCGAGTCGGGCCCCAATCCCAGCCCGCCGCGGCAGAACAGCAGGATCTTGTCGGCGCCGGGGTCGCCGATGCCAGGAAACCGCTTGAGGATCTTCCGCGCCTCCGCGGGCGACCGCTTGACGAGCCGCCGCAGGGTCGCGACGCCGACATCGAGCGCGAGGTCAGCGGCGGTATGGAGCTTTTCGGCGCGGCGCAGCGGCAGCATCCCGCCATCCCTGATTACGTCGGCAAGTAGCGGCAGCGGCATGCGGAGGATAGCGCTGGGCCTCGTGCCCACCGTTCGCTTGAGACGCCGGAAGGCCGTGGCGCGCCGCTTGTCGTCGACCAAATAGGCGCAGTTCTCCAGCAGGACAAGCTCGAAGGGGTCTGCGGGCGGAGGTACGGGGCGGCCGTAGCGCTGCTCGAGTTGTGCGATGCGCTCTTTTAGATGGTGTCGAGTCCGGGTGGCCACCCATCAAGCCTGCACGCGGTTCGCATGGCGCGCCAGGCATGGATCCGTCGTGCAGCTCGGTTGGCATCGGGCGCCCCGCGCCCGCTCAGTCGCGGTCGACCGCGGTACGCACCGAGTCTACTTGCTACTCGCCCACGTGAGCAGGCATCCTGTTCTACGGGTGCTGGTGCCGAACGATTCCCAAACTGCAGGAGGAGGAAATGGAACGAACCCCTCGATTCGCTGTGGCGTCGTTGGGCGCGGTCACGCTGAGCATTGCCTTGGGCGTTCCTCGAAACCCGAGTGCCGCTGAGCTCACGCCGCTGAGTGGGCAGGCGGCGCCGGCGGTCATTTGGCATTTCGATTCACTGCCACCGGGGCAGCCGCCGGCCGGCTTCTCCTTCGGCCGTACCGGCCGTGGCCGCGTGGGTCATTGGATTGTGCAGTCAGCCCCAGACGCGCCGAGTCCACCGAACGTGTTGGCCCAAGTCGACAGCGACCGCACGGACTACCGGTTCCCCGTCGCGGCAGCACCGTCGCCGACCTTCACCGACGGCAGCCTCTCCGTAAAGTGCAAGCCCGTGTCGGGGCATGTCGACCGCGCCTGTGGTGTCGTGTTCCGGTACCAGGATGAGAACAACTACTATCTCGCGCGCGCGAACGCGCTTGAGGACAACGTCCGTTTCTACTACGTGAAGAACGGACGCCGGATCCAGCTCGCCAACTGGAGCGGGAAGGTCACATCGGGCGTCTGGCACGAGTTGCGTGTCGAGTTCCTAGGGGATCATGTGGAGGTGTACTGGGACGGCACCAAGCGGATCGACGCGCGCGACCGCACGTTCAGTGGTCCCGGCCGCGTGGGCGTCTGGACCAAGGCCGACTCGTACACCTTGTTCGACGACCTCACCGCGAGGCCGCGGGAGTAGATCCACGGAGCTGACACGTTGCGTGAGACCATAGCGGGCCTGATCGGGTCCTACGGCTACGTCGTTCTCTTCCTCCTGGTGGGCCTCGAGAGCCTCGGGATGCACGCAGGTCTCCGTGCTGCTGGGCGCCGCCCTCGTGATCATGGCCGTCCGGGTCAGCCAGCTCTACCTTGGGGTGCACTACTTCAGCGACGTGGTGGGTGGCTACGCGGCAGGGCTGTTGTGGCTCTCCGCGTGTATCTCCGGCCTCGAGGTCGCACGCCGGTGGCGCGCCGGGGCACCGCCGACAGCCGCTCCACCCGCGCCGGCCTGACGCCGGCCCTTGGAGCGCTCCGCGCGCGCCAGCCTCATCGCCTAGGTTCTAAAGCGAGTTCGGAGGAATCTCTCGCGTGCATCGTGGACTGTTCGCTGTGCTCGGCCTGGTCCTGGCCCCCCGGCCGATCGTGGGACAGGCACCGGCGGCCCCGTACCGCGTCACGTGGGGTGACGCGGCATCAGTGGCAACCGCCGGTGTGCTGTATGTGCTGCCCGGCGCCCTGGGATTGCCACATGGCGCCCCATCCTGTGGTCCCTGCGATCCAGCCACGCTTCCAGGCGTGGATCGCTGGGCGCTGCGGCCGGTGTCCGCGACCGGGGACGTAGCGAGCGATGTGTTCCTCGCTGGCGTCGCGGGCTTCACGGCGTTCGCCAGCCTACAAGACCTGCCGGCCCAACAGTGGCACGGCAACTTCGCGGTGCTCGCCAGTGCCGCGAGCTGGACCGCGGCCTCAACGGAGTGGCTCAAAGTCCTCGTGCGCCGCAAGCGACCGGTGTTGTACACGAGCGATGCGATAACGGCGGCGACCGATCCGGAGAATCAACAGTCACTGCCTTCCCTTCACGCGTCCCTCGCGTTTGCGGCGGCGACGTCCTACCTGGTGATCGCGCGCCGGCAACACCTGCCGCACCGGAGGCGGAACACCATCCTCCTCTATGCGGGCGCGGTAGGGGTGGCGGCACTCCGTGTCGCGGGCGGCAAACATTTTCCAACGGACGTGCTAGCTGGCGCTGCGCTCGGCAGCGGGATCGGCTGGCTCGTCCCAACCATTCATCCGACCCAGCCCTGATCCGCGGGGCGTCCCCGGGCGGCGGTCAATCTCCTGGTGCGCCTAGCGGCCGTGATCGGTGGCACACGGCATTAAGGGCGGTGCCCTGATGCGCGTACAGGGGGTGGCCGTCGAGCTGCAGTTCTGATCACAGCGTCGATTTGTAGGTCTCCCACTGGAGCTTCAATCGCGCGAGGAAGGCGACAAACTGCGGGTCCCGCCGCAGGCTGTCGAGGTAGGGGTCCCCGGCGAACAGCGGATAGCAGGGCAGCCCATCTTCGGCGGTCCGGCGCAGCCATGCCATCGCCTTGGCGTGATCCCCCTGCAGGGCGTAGGCGGTCGCGATGTTGTACTCGGCGTGGTGGAAGTGGGAGAGCCCGGTCCCCCTGGCCACGGCGATCGCGATCTGCTGCGCCACCCGGGCGCGCTGTCCACGACGCGCTAGGATCACCGCCCGCGCCGACGCGATGTCCGCCGGCTCACGCGGCCCCCGTCCCTCCGCCTGCTGCAGCAGCCGGAGCGCTTCGTCGGTCCGTCCCAGGTGATCGAGCACCAGCGCATGCTCGTCCTCCCACCCGGGCATCCGCTCGAACTCCACGAGTGCGGTGTCAAACTGCTGCTCATACCAGTGCACCCGGGCGATGCGCGGCGGCGCCTCGGGGACGCTCGGGTCAAGGCTCACCGCGAGGCGCAACTCCTGGAGCGCTTTGTCCAGCAGTCCGATGTGCATATAGACGGCGCCCAGCCAGTAGTGCGCCGTTGCCAGGTTCGGGTTTAGGGCCAGCGCGCGCTTCATGTCCTGGATTGCCCGGGCGTGCGGGAAGTGGTTCGCGAGCGTCCAGGTCAGCTTGCCACGCGCGAGGTACGCGTCCGCCAGATCGGGGTCGAGCGCCAGCGTCTTCTGGATCGCGACGTAGGCCCGCTCCTCCCACCGCCGGTCGGAGTCGTAGTCAAAGAGCTTCTCCGTGTAGGCGTACGCGAGCGCCGAGTAGCCGGGGGCGAACTGCGGGTCGGCGGTCGTAGCGCGTTCCAGCAGCGCGATGGCGGAGTCGGTCGCCGCGCGACTCTCCCGGTGGGATTCGTACAGGCCGCGCAGGTAGAGGTCGTAGGCGGTGTCGTTGGGCGTCGTCCGCCGGCCTAGCTGGCCCTGCTCGGCAGCGAGCAGGCGGACCTGCAGCTTGTCCGCCACCGACCGGGCCACCTCCCGCTGGACGGTGAGCGCGTCCTGGAGGCGCTCGTCGTATGTGTGCGACCAGAGGTTCTCTTGCGTGCGCGAATCGACGAGCTCGACGTGGATGCGCAGGCGCTCGCCCTGGCGCCCCACGGTCCCCTCGAGCACGGTCCCGACGCCGAGGTCGCGCGCGATGTCGGCCGAACCGGCGGATGGGGCGGCGTAGCGCTGCACCGCGCCGCGGGCGAGCACCCGGAGGCCGCTGATCTGGGAGAGCGTCCCGATCAGCTCCTCCGTGATCCCCTCGGCCACATAGGCATCCCGGGCGTCGGTGCCGATGTTTTTGAGCGGCAGCACCGCGAGCCGCGTGCGGTCTGTGGCCATCGGTCCCGCCCCTCCCCCGGCGGTCCGGTCCCACAGCCAGCGGCCGGCGACGAGCAGAACGAGCAACGCGAGAAGGACGACGACGGCGATCACGGCGCGACGTCTGCGTGGCGACAGAGCCGCCATTGCCAGCGGTGTGGGCTCCGCGAGCGACGGGGTCGTCAACGTAACGGGGGCGGCCGTTTCCCGCGCGCGCACCGCCGCGAGCAACGCCTTGGTCTCAGCAGCGGGCTCGGCCTCGTACTCCTCGGCGAGATGCTGGGCGAACTCTTCGTACGCTTGTAACGCACCCGCCCGGTCTCCGTTCCGGTCAAGGACGGCGATCAGCTGGCGCAGCAGGCCCTCATCATTCGGCGCCAGCTCGATCGAACGGCGCGCCCAGTGCACGGCGGTCGAGAGGTCCCCGCGCCTCTCGCAGCTCTCGGCGAGCGTCCGTGCCGTGCGGGCGGCCACGCCGGCCAGCTTGGCGCGCTCGGACTCAAGCCACCGCTCGAATTCTGGTGCGTCGGAGATGAAGAATCCTTCCAGAAGGTTGCCACGGTAGAGGTCGAGCGCCTGCCCTAGCTCTCCGCCAACGATGGCACCGGCGAACGCAGCCACGTCGCACCAAATCCGTTCGAAATCCAGCCCGATCTCCTCGTCGCCGCGGCTCACCATCGCGTCGGCGCCGAGCGCACTCCGGAGCACGTGGAGCGACTGGCGCAGGGCTGCGCGTGCATGCTCCTGGTCGAACTCCGGCCAGAAGAGCGCCAGCAGGGTGTCGCGTCGATGCGGGCCTCGAGGTGTCGCGGCGGCGAGGTAGGCGAGGAGGGCGAGCCGACGGGGCTGGCTGAGCAAGCTGCCGACCTCACGTCCGTCTGCGGTTGTGAGGCTCAGAGTTCCGAGCAGCCGGAACTCGACCATAGGAAGCCCTCTCGGCGTCGGGGGCGCAGTTCCAAGGCTACGAGGCGCGGGGTGCTGTCACGACGGCGTGACGGTCCCATCACGGTCGCGTGATGCGTCCGCCTCAAACTGGCTCCGTATCCTGAAACTAGTCCCGCGCCAGCAGGGCGGCAAACCGTGAGGAGGACCCGTGAACATCGTGCTGCAGTCTTCGACAGTCGTATTGCTCTTCAGCGTCGTGGCGTTGGGCGGCTGCAGTGACCATCCCACAAGCACCGCCCCGACCGCGCAGCCCCTGAGCGCGGACCGCGCGGCAGGACTGTCATCCACCGAGGGGCTCGCCAGCCCCGAGTGGCAAGAGATCGCGCGCAACTTCGTGATGCAGTCTATGATCTCCCGCAACTCCGCGGCCGCGACGCGGGTGTATGCCTATCTCGCCGTAGCGCAGCATGACGCGGTGGTGCGTGCCGAGGACGCGATCGGCAGGAACGAGTCTGAGACGGAGCCCGAGCCCGGGAATGGCCTCGGACGTGGCGGCCGCAGCCGGCTCGAAGCAGACCGCGGGGCGGTCGCGGGCGCGTCCGCCGCTGTGCTGACCTACTTCGATCCCGCCGAGGCGCACCTCTTTGAGGCAACAGTCCAGGAGCAGGCGAACGCGGGACCGGGACAGCCGCATCCTGACTTTGCGCGGGGAGAGGCGGTGGGCCGGCAAGTGGGCGCGGAAGCGATCGCGCGAGCCCAGACTGACGGCTTCGATCTGCCGTGGACCGGCACGGTTCCAGTTGGGCCGGGCCTGTGGTTCAGCAGCGCGAAGCCGCCTCAGCCACCTGTCAACGCACAGCTCCCAGGGATGCACCCGTTCTTCCTGACGTCGGCCGATCAGTTCCGCCCGGCCCCGCCGCCGGCGTTCGGGTCGCCGGCCTACCTCACCGCGCTCGCCGAGGTGCGCAGCATCTCCGACACGCGTACGGCTGAGCAAGTGGACATCGCCCTGTTCTGGGCGAGGGGCGCGGGCACCAGCACCATCTCGGGGCTCTGGAACGTGATGGCCACGGGGTGGATCGAGGAGAGCGGGCTGCGCGAGCGCGAGGCGACGCACGTGTTCGCGCTGCTCGACGCGGCCATGATGGACGCGGCGATCGGCTGCTTCGACGCGAAGCTCACGTACTGGTTCATTCGTCCTCCGCAGGCCGACCCCGCCATCAAGCTCATCGCCGCGATCGGTCTGCCCAATCACCCGTCGTACCCGTCAGCGCACAGTTGCTTCTCCGGAGCGGCCGCCGAGATGTTGAGCGCGTTCTTCCCCGCCAAGGCCGATAGCCTGAATGCCATGGTGGACCAAGCCGGGCTCGCGCGGATTTACGCCGGCATTCACTACCGGTTCGACGTCGACATGGGGCAACAGCTCGGTCGGCAGGTCGCACGGTTTGCGGCCGAGGTTGATAGGTCTCGTGGTTCGGCAGTTGCGGAGCGATGAGCTCGTGTCGACAGCTCCCCATGGGCAGCCACATGCCTGCGAGCAGCAGCTCGCGGTTGGAGGATGTATGAAGACACGTTTCTTCTTGGTCGGACTGTTCCTGGCCGTCGGCTGCAAGGACAGCACTGGGCCCTCGACGGGCTCGGCTCGAGTAATGGTGACCACCTCCGCTGCGGGCGCCGACACCACAGCCCACTACTCCGTTAGCGTGGATGGTGGAACGGGCAGGCTTATCGCCCTGAAGGGTAGCATCACGATCGACGGGCTGAGTGTCGGCAGCCACACCGTGACACTCACCGGTACCCCCAGCAACTGCACGGTGGACCAAGACCCCCGGACCGTGACGATCAGCGCTGGTGCTACCGCCACGGTCCTGTTCGCCGTGAGCTGCGTAGCCGTGGGCACGCTGCGGGTGACTGTGGTCACGACCGGGGTGGATCTCGATACCAGCGGCTACACGGTCTTGGTGGACGGAGAGCCAGTAGGCGCGGTCGCGTCGAACGGAGCCGTGACCGTGTCGCCTGTTACTTCAGGGACGCGCAGCGTCTCACTCGCGGATGTCTCGTCCAACTGCATGCTGACGGGAGGCAACCCCCGGTCCGTGGTGATTCCGGTATACGATACCGCACGGGTGGCCTTCGAGGTCTCGTGCGTCAAGTCACCGCAGATCGCCTTCTCGAGCGGCGACGCCAACAACATGCAGATCTTTCTGACGAACGTCGCCGGCACGAGCTTGGTGCCGCTCACGAGCAGGCCCCTGGCGTTGAACGCAGCACCGGCGTGGTCGCCCGACGGGAGCAAGATCGCCTTCCACACCAACCGCGACGGCGACTTCGAGATCTACGTGATGAACGCCGATGGCACAGGCCTCGTCAACCTCACCAACCGGGCGGCAGTCGACTCCGATCCCGCCTGGTCGCCCGACGGGACCAAGATCGCGTTCTACTCGAACCGGGACGACACCGACGGGCTCTACGTGATGAGCCCCGATGGCAGCGGGGTCTCGAAGGTGATTTCGGGCATCGGCGGATTCCACCCTGCGTGGTCCCCGGACGGCACGAAGCTCGCGTTCGAGTGCCACATCGACTTTGGCAACCGCGACATCTGCGTGATCAACTCCAACGGCACCGGTGTCGCGCGGCTGACGAGTGATGCAGCGGTGGACTATGAGCCGGCCTGGAAGCCCGACGGCTCAAAGATTCTGTTCGTCACCGGGCGCTTCGGACGCACTTACCTCGCACTCATGAACCCGGACGGCACGGGGGTGACGCCCCTCCTCGAGTACGGCGAGGTTGTGGACGACCCCGCCTGGTCCCCAGATGGCACGAAGATCGCGTTCCACGCGCTGATCAACGACTGCAGTGACGAGGGGTGCTATTTGGATGACTACATCTTGGTTGCGAACGCCGACGGCACGGGAGCCATGGGCATCGCCTTCGCCTACGGCCGGCAGCCCGCGTGGCGTCCGTGAGCAGCGCACGTCGGATTCGGCCGGTCTTCGCCGTCGCCTGGAGCCTGGCAGCCGCAGCGTGCATCGGCGACCATCAGAACGGGCTGGAGGGGCTCGGCCAGGCGTGTCAGGCACGGTGATCGCGTCTAAGCCGGGGAACGTCCCGTCGGCAGTCGTCGCGTTTGACGCGGCTAACGCGGGACGCCGCGCAGGTCGTCTGCTGGGCCGCTCTCAAGACCGCCTGATGCACGTACAGGGGGTCGGGAGAGGAGCCTTCCTCCGCGTGGGTTCGAGCCCCGCTTGTCTAGAGAGGACTTGGCGAGAGGGAGCCTTGGGTGCTTTCATCTCGAGCTCATGCGCTAAGCGCCGCGGGGAGCCAAGATTTCGACCCTAGGGTCGCCTGCGAGTCTCAGCGCGAACCCGCACGGGACTCGTCGCCCAAGGGATTTTAAGCCGTCGTCCCCGGCATTGCGCGACCAGGACCACCAGCTACCACTAACTACTACCCGTTACTACAACGGCACTTCGGCCGTCGCCGTGGGCGGCCGTTGTGCGGTTGGTCACCGCTCGTTGTCGGTGGTCAGGAGGAACACGGGGGGACAGTCGATCATCGGGGACTGGACCCTGGCAACTGAATTCGGACAGCTGCGGCGAGGCGCTCAGCTCGCTTCTTCTCGAGGTCGTAGAGGTGAGCGGACTCGATAGGGCGCCAGACGCCGCTGAAGTTGGCGCACAAGCGCACGATGTACGTGATGTGTTGGAACGGGCACACGCGCGCAATCACCTCGGTCGCGTTGTCAGCGTCCCACCCGACCGTGACCAGGTGGCCCCGCGCGGGCAGCTCGCGGCCCCTGAAGTCGCGCAGCACCGGGGCGGCCCCGAACTGCACGAAGTCCGGGGGTCTCCCCTCACCCTGTCGCACGAATCGTCGGACGGGATCGAAGTCTGGTCGGAGGGCCAACTCGGCCCCCCGAGTCTTGGCGAAGTAGTTGAAGCCGATCTTGGCGACTGCCCGGGCGAGCACCTTGTCGAACGTGAACTCCAATTCGGCGTTCACGCGCCCGTCGCGGAAGGCTGGCACCGCCTCCACGATCTGCTTTTGACTCTTGAACCCCATGCCTTTCTCGGCGAGGAGGGTCAGCAGTCGCTGCTTGGCGTCCTTTGTCTCAGCCCACAGCACCCGAACGGGGCCGCAGTCGCGCGCAACGACCTCCTTGACCTCGTCCGCGCGCTCGCGCAAGTCCTCCTCGGAGAAGTACACCCACCCTTTACCGTCGCGGCGCTCGCACGCCAGTTGCGGCGCCAGCTCGACGTACGGCTCCTTCTCGCCGGCGGGCGGAACGACGAAGGCGAGGTAGGCCCCTCCCCACTTGGAGCCGTCTCGCGGATGCCGGACGCGAACGCGGCGGCTGAACGTCTCGTGCACCTCCGCCGGGTCCTTGAGGCCGTGGCGGAATCGGAACATGGCCTCGGCGCTGTCGCGGTTGAGGAACCGTTCGAGCGTGTCACCGAAGTGCTGGTTGCACTCGGCGCACGCCTCCTGGGTGAGCGTTACCACGTCACCCACGAAGGTGCCGAGAGCCTCCGGGATGACGTGCTCCCGGTGGAAACCGCAAGGCGGGTCGGTCCGCCGGCAGTAGATGCACGTCGGCATGGCACCCCAAACGTAGCCGGACCCCGACCGCTCACGCCGCGCTCGCCACCCCGCGCGCATCGGGGCGCAAGGGGTGCCGATTCTCCCCCGCCCTAGGAGCCGTTGCGGCGCCTGCGCTTCCTGACGCCTGTCCCCCCGCTGTCCCCCCAATTGCAAGCGGATCGCTGGCGGCCGTCGAGCGCGCCATTAGCGCCTCGTTAGCGCGCGGTAGGCGCGCCCCGGCGGCCCCAGGAGCGCGCCGGGAAGGCGCCGGCACGTGGGGCCGTGAGGACCGCCGCGGGTTCACGAGCGAAAGCGCTACGGAGGCGCAGGCATTGGTTAGGGTGTTCTGCGGCACGAAGGGTCGGGAACGCGACACCTCTAGAGCGCGAGGATGTCCGTCTCGAGAGCTCCGAACCCGCCCGGGAAGTCCGTCCGCAGAAGTGCTAGATTTGCGGCGAGTCGCTCGGCTTGCGTCATCGCGACCCCGGTCATGATCTGGTGACCCGCCCGATCCGTACCGTAGGCCGCGCGCTTCAGTGATAGCTTGTCGTAGCCCCGCGCTCCACCTGCAGCCCACTTCTGCTCAGACGGGTGCGGCTGCATCCCACGCAGATACCAGGCCTCAATGGCGGGAGTCGCCGCGCCGATGGCCACGCGGAGCGCCGGCCGTCCGGGCACCCGCGTGAGTTGTGCGAGGGTAGTCCCCGCAACCGTTCGCAGCGCGCACAGTCGGCAGTCAGGGTGTGGGTTGCCGGTGTGCGCCGCAGTGTGGAGGATGGAGTTGTTCGTATCCGCGACGACGATCACCGCCCTTGCGTCCGTGCGGTAGTGCGCGTACCTGATCACGACCGGCAGATTCTGCCGCAGCACCGCGGGCCAGCCCCGACTGCGCAACGCGGGCGGTTCCACCCACTCGACCATCCCCGGGCCTCGGATGGCCTCGGTTAAGATGCGGATTGCAGCTTCGTCTGCGGATGACTCGGCGAGAACGACGAGCTTCACTCGGTTGGCACGCCGCCGAGCACACCGGTGAACCACGCATCGCTTAACTGCGCGTCATGGAGAACCTTCTCGATGTCGGGTCTATGGGCCAGCGGTTCGAACTTGGCTTCGTTGCCTCGTTTCTCCGCGATCACGACTTCCTCGAGGTGCTCACGGAACAGGTCCAGCATGTAAGGGGAGTGCGTCGTAGCGATCACCTGGACGGGCGGCCGCGACTCTCCGTAGTCCTTGGGGTAGGCGAGGCGGTACAGCGCGTCCCGGACATCGCGCAGCAGGCGCGGGTGGATGCCGCGGTCCGGCTCCTCGAACCCGGCGACCGGCGGCGGATCGGGCAGGTACGCGATTGTGAGAATGCCGAGCGCGAGCAGCGTCCCTTGCGAGACGTCCCAGGCGGGAATCCGATGCCCGCTGGCTCGGTCCCGGAGGAAGATTGCCTTCTGCCCCGGCCCTACAGTATCAAACAGGACCTTGTCGAACTCCGGTAACCAACGCGCCAGTTCCGCGTTCAGGGCGTCGAACCGTTCGGGGTGCTGATCGCGCAGACGGTCAAGCACACCGGCGAGTCCCATGCCAGTCTCACCAAGCGCCATTTCCGGCTGCGACTGTACCGTAGCCGCAAGATGGGTAGCGTCGAAGGAATAAACCCGCACGCGGCTGAGCTCATCCCGAAGTGCCTGCACAAGTGGGCCGGTGGCACCACCGGGGGCATTGATGGAGTGTCCGACAGGGCCGTTGGCCGTCCAGCGCGCTGTGAGAGTCGCACGGTAGGGTTCGCCCCATTGCACTTCGACGGTGACGTCTTGGCCCGGCGGCGCACTAGCCGACGCGATTAGCTGCGAGGGGCCTGAAGGCTCTGAAGTCAGCGCCTTGCGGAATGCCGAGATGGCCGTGCTCTTGCCGCTCCCGTTCGGCCCGATGAGCAGCGTGAACTTACCGA
>Ga0209761_1001310_pt1 | contig 16039 bp, 9 predicted proteins | sample GraSoi013_1_40cm_4_FD_185818 | JGI IMG/M metagenome (GOLD analysis project Ga0209761, IMG submission 185818) | Grasslands soil microbial communities from the Angelo Coastal Reserve, California, USA - Sample 09_25_2013_1_40cm (SPAdes) (version 2) | ecosystem: Environmental > Terrestrial > Soil >...
GCGAGCAGTCCGAGGTTCGCCGCGGGCGGTGCCGCCAGCACGAGCAGCTCGACAGCGCGTGCCACGTCCGCCGCGCGGGCGGGCGCATCGTCGATCGCGCCTTGCTGCGCCGCCGACACACGCTCCGCCGGCTCCGGCGACCAGCCGAGCACCGTGGGCACGCCGGCGCGCTTCGCCTGGCGGGCGAGCGAGCCGCCGATCGCGCCGAGGCCGAGGATGCCGAGTTTGGTAGGGCGCACGGCCTAGAAGGTAGCGGCGACGCTGGGGGCCGTAAACGCGAAGGGCGGCGCCACGGACTCCCCTTATCTCATAGCAGCAGATCGCTCCTAATCCGTTTGCGCACGGCCCACGCAAGCGCGCCCCACACGTTGGACTGCCGCACCACGATCTTCGCCTCGCCGGTGACGCCGGGCCGCAGTCCAGCAACCTTAATCGCGACGCGGATCCGTGCCTCGACGAGTCCCTGCTCCGTGACGGCAGCCCCAACGCTCGTCACGTGCGCCTCCAGCGAGTGTCCCGCGCCGACGCGCGCGAACAGCGCCGCGACCTGGCCGCGCCGCACCAGGGTGGCGCCCGCGCGCTCGAGCGCTACAACCAACTCCACCGAATCGGGCTCGAGCACCCGGAGGACCTCCTCGCCGGCCGACATCCAGCGCCCCACCCGCTCCTCCAGCCGCGGGGTGACCACAACGCCGGCCACTGGCGCTCGGAGAGCCAGTGCGGCGAGACGGCGCTCGACGCCATCCTGTTCGGCGGCCCACGCTCCCCGCTCCGCCTCACGCCGCCGCACCTCCGCAGTCGGACCGCGGGCCCGGGCGCGCGCTTCCGCCGCGGTGAGCGAGTCGACGATCCGCTGGAGCACTGCCGCCTGCCGCTCGAGTGCGAAGCTCCGGATCAGGACGAGCCGCGCGCCGGGAGGCACCCGCTCGCCCTCCGTGACGAACACCTGCGCGAGCACGCCGCCCTCGGGCGCGGACACCAGGAGCTCGAGCAGCGGCCGAGCCGTGAATGCGCCCTGCACGGTGATCGGCCATGGCACGAGGAGGCCGCCGATCGCCACCAGCGCCGCCGTTCCGCCCGCGCGAGACCAGAAGCGTCGCGATCGCCACAGCTTCCGGTGCTCGCGGAGAGACGTCACGAGCGCTCGGCCCCACCCCCGCAGCTTGCCCCGCAGCGCGCCCCAGAGCGCGAGCGCGAAGGCCAGTACGCCGATCGTGCCGAGCGCACGGCTCGCCCACCCGAACGCCGCACCGGCGAGCAGGATGAGGATCGTGACAGAGTAGATGAGCGCCAATGTCCCGTAGATCAGGAACGCCCGGTGCCGGTCCCGCCGCTGACCGAGGACGACGTGTGGCGCTTGATCCGTGAGCTGGCCCGGATCGAGTCGCCGACCGGAGGCCTCCGGTTCGCCCGCCGGGTGCATGAGGTGACCGATGGCAACCCGTTCCACGTCATCGAAATGCTGAAGACGCTGTTCGTCCAGGGCGTGCTCACGATCGAAGCGGCCACGGGGGCGTGGGTCGTCGCGCCGGTGGCGAGCGCGGCCGACTACCGGCAGCTGCCGATGGCCGAGACCGTGCGAGACGCGATCGCCGCGCGGGTCGCGCGCCTGCCCTACGAGCTGCGCGATCTGCTCGCCACGGTAGCGGTGTCAGGGCGAGGCGCTCGAACCGACCTGTTGTCGCACGTGCACGGGATGTCCCGGCTGCGCGCCGCCGCGCTGGCCGATGCGCTGGTCGAGCGCCGGCTGCTGTTGGAGGAGCAAGCGGTGTATCGCTGCGCGCATCCCGTGATCGCGGAGGTGGTGCGCGATCTGCTGACGCCGGCGCGGCGCCGCGAGCTGCACCGCGCGATCGCTCTGTCGCTCGTCACGATCACGGCCCCCGGCGGGCCGGGCGAGCTCGCCGGGGACATCGCGCGTCACGCCGAACGCAGCGGCGAGCAGCGGTTGGCCTACGAGTACGCGCTGCGCGCGAGCGAGGCGGCGATCGCGCGCTACGCGTTCGAGGAAGCGCTGTCCTGGCTCGACCTCGCGTCGGGGATCGCGGGAGAAGGGCCGGACGCCGACGAGGTCAACCACCGCACGGCGGAGGTGCTGCGGCTGGCGGGCTGGAGCGAGCCGCCGCCACTGGCAGCGCGACGCTCGGGGTCGGGCGGCGCGATCGAGCGGCGCGATCTGGACATCGGCCCGGTCGGCGAGCGAGTGTAGGGGCGAAACTGGTCCAGCGCGCCAAACCGCCTCCCGTCCAGATGGCGAGTTTGGTGGGGCGCACGGGTGGACGCTAGCGGGACCCCGCGGCGCGTAAACGAGAAGGGCGGCATTCATCGCGCGGCCCTCGTTGCAACCCTGAGCTGCCGACTGACTCTCGAAGCGCCGAGCGCGCCCTGCTGCGCCGCCGACACGCGCTCCGCCGGCTCGGGGGACCAGCCGAGCACCGTGGGGATGCCGGCGCGTTTGGCCTGGCGCGCGAGCGAGCCGCCGATCGCGCGCAGGCCGATGATGCCGAGTTTGGAGGGGCGCACCGAGGAGAAGGTAGCGGGCTTTGGCGATCACGGGAACCGGAGCTTCGGTTGGTCGTGAGATCGGGACGGGCGTCGTGCGAGGCGCACAGGGTGAAAGCTGGTGGAGGAAGGAAGTGCCGTAAACGAAGAAGGGCGGCTCGGGAAGCCGCCCCCTCCTATCCGAAAGTTCCGTCGCGCCGATCAAGGCGACCTGGCGATGATGTACGGCAAGATGGTCGTGGTCTCGCCGGACTGTCGGTCCGCCGTCGCCAGCACGCTAAAGTCGGACGGGAAACTGAAGAAAAACTCGTGAACCGAGCAGGACCAATTTGACAGGCCGTCATTGGTCAGCCCGGCCATGACCGGATGCTCAGGGGCAACGATGGTCACGTTGCCCGGGCACCCTAGCTGACCAGAAGTCAGGAAGCCCTGACCAATCACTTGGAAGTCGCCTAACTGGCTCAGGAACTCCACCGGCGTGGCGGAGGACACGTTGAAGTAATAGCAGCTCAGGGTCACGTACAGCCCGGTGCCACTTCCTCGAGCGGAGAAGTTGATCCCCTTTGTGATGAGCTGCGGCGCCTGAGCTTGCGCGTTGGAGTGGAGCTGGGGATCCGTTCCGATCACGACAGTCGGTCCGCGGACCGCGGCCGACCATGTTGCCTTGTTGTCATTGGCCGTTGCGACCGGAGAGGGATTGCCCGTGCAACTCGGATCACCGAACACGATGGCGTTAAACCTGGCGAAGTCCGCAGTGCTGAAGCTCGACCAGGTTGCGGCGTTCGCCACCGTCACGGAGTATCCGGCGGCCTCAGCCAGGGTTTGCTCGTTGTTTGGCAGAGCTTGGGTCGGGGCGCTCATTGACGGTCCGTAGATCAAGATGCTGTTCCCGATGTTGAAAGCCGCGCTCGTCGCCGAGACCGGGAGTGGGGCGCCGCCGGTGCCGAGGGCGTTAGCCGTGAGCGTATAGCCCGCCCCCTCCTTGTCGATGCTGAGGTCGGCAAAGGTGGCAACGCCGCTGCTTGGACTTTGCGTCGTGGTGCCGCCGAGCGTGCCTCCAGCGGGATTAGTTCCGATCGCAACTCGGATCGGGTTGGTGACCTCCGGCGCCACCGCTCCCGTTTCGACATTCTCGATCGCGACCTTGATGGCCGGGGTGACGGTGGCGCCGGCTGCCGTGTTGGTGGGCTGCTGCACGAAGTCCAACTTGGCGCGCACCGCCATGAAGTTACTAAAACAGCAGGTCAAGCCCCCGAGTCCCGAGTGACCCGCGTACAGCATCTTCGGCGTAATCAATTTCATCGCGAGGGCCTTGAGGCGATTGAACAGGCCCTTGGAAGCTGTCAACTCCGCAGCGGTGCAAGTGAGCGGGAACAGGTCCCCGACGACCGGCAGGATTTCGATCCCGTTCCCACCGGGAGCAGCGTGCGCCAGCGCCAGGCCAGCGGGATGACCTGGCGGGGTGGTTTCGAGCTGGCAAATCGCCAACGTGACAGGCGGGTTGAAGGTCGTAGTCGGGAATACCGAGTAGTCATAGCACAACGGGAACTGTTCGAGAGTCGTGTTCAGGCAGGTGCTCTGCCCCCCGTTGGGGGTAAGGTCATCCCGCCGGGTGATGGTGAACAGGTGGTCGCTAGACACGGATCCCGGTGGAACCATCAGCCCAGCCAGTCCCTGGCCTGTTGTGAACTGGCCGCCCCCCAACCCGATCACCGCTACTCCTCCGCTCGTTCCGAGCGCGTCCGGCGAGATATCAGGCGCCGGCAGTCCTACGTACTGATACAGGAGGTCGATGAACTGGGAGACAGCCAACGCCGTGGTCCCCGGCGTCAGCTGACCACCCTGGTACTTCTTGGACGCAAAGCCGGCCAGGTCGACCGTCATGTCAATAGCAGGTTGAATTTGGCTCGGGCACTTCCTCTTGATGTTAGTGAACTGCGAACGCGCCGCGCCGCGCAGCTCCGGCTTGTTCGGAAACAGCGCTATGATCTGGTTATCGATCGGTGTGGCGAGTGTCGGATCGCAGAGCGTAGAGGAGGTGACATCGAGGCTCGGAGCCTGGGTGGGCAGCGGCGAGCGCTGCTCGGTACAGGCAGCGGCCAACAAGCCGCCCACGAGGAGTGCACTGCTCAGGAACGCGCGGCGCATAGCGATCCTCTCAGCGTTGGGCTCTCCGGCGCTGAGACGGCAACACGTGCCGCACACACGGTCATCCCGGCCAGGACGAGCAGGAGGAGGGTGTTATAACTTGAAACAGAGGTCTCTGCAAGGCGGGTCGCGGTCGGGCCGTCGCCCCTCGCCTGTCATTTCGCGGTCCCGATCAGCTCCTTGAACCGGCGGTCGTCCTGAATATCGCGCCACCACCAGTGGGTGGACCTCATCAATCCACCGCGATGAGCGGGGTTCGCCGCCACCTGCTCCTTCAAGAGTCGCAGTGCCTGGTCACGGTCGCCGAGCAGCACGTAGGCAAATGCCTGGTACGAAAGCAGTTCGCTCTCAGGGTCCACGTCCGGGCCGCCCCGCGACCTTGCGAGGACGCTCCGCGCGCTGTCCGGGAGCCGAGCGCGCGCCAGCACGGCCGCAACCGCGTTCTGCGACTCCAGCCGAACGTACTCCCGCATCTGCGTCGGGGTGAGCCTAACGACGTCGTCCAGTAGCTTCCACGCCAGTGCGACGTCGGGGGCCTTCGCGCTCGACGTCATGAGCCAGAGCTGGCATTCTACGAACCTCACGTTCTCCGGGAAGCGCCGGCGCCCTTCTTCACACCAGCGCTGCGCGTCCGCGAATTGCTCCAGGTCGTACGACGTCGTGTACAGCCGCCACAGAATCTGGTCGGCGGCGCTCAGGTAGGCGTCAGCTTCGTACGCGCGTTGCGCGTCGATCTTCGCTTCGACGAAGTCGGGCTTTTGATAGTTGAGATGGCTGAGCGTGTTCCAGGCGCTCGCCTGCCCCGGCGCGAGCGACACGACTGTCCGCAGGTCCTCCTCCGCCCTCCCCAGAAGATCGGCAGCGGCAGTGGGCGTAGGAGCGAGGTGCAGCAAGTACTGCAAGTAATGCAGTGTGCCCCTGAGCTCGAGCGCGTTCGCGTTTCGCTGGTCGATCTTCAGGGCCTCCGCAGCGAATGTTAGTCCCTTCTCAATCCACGGGCTCGCTTGCGGAGGCCTGAAATCCGCCCGCGCCTGGCGATACGCAAGCGCCGCGCGAAGCGCCAGCGGCTCGGCCCACTGCAGGTCTAACCCCTGGGCCTCGCCCGCGAGCGAATCGGCACGATGGAGCGCGCGTGTCGCGGCCGCGAGGCTGTCGGCTGCCAGCAGCGCGTCGGCGCTCTTCCGCGCCTGCTCGGCTCGCTGAAGCAGCGACCAAGCCGGAACGCTCCGCGTCCCGGCGCGGCGCTCCCGAAGCTGCACTTCTTCCCCCAACCGCTCGCGCAGGAACTCGGTCGCCTTCTGCGTCAGGGTGTCGCGGATCACCAGAAGCTCGCCCCCTGCTTGCTCGAAGCTCGTCCGCTTGAAGTCCGCCCCACTGGCGCCGTCGATCAGACGAACCGAGACGCGATAGCGGCTACCTGCCTCCTCGACGCTCCCCCGCACCAGCGTCCCGACTGCCAATGCTTTCGCAACGCTGTCCGGAGCCAGATCAGGATTGCGGTACGGACCGACACCGTTCTTGGAGACGACGCTCAGCCCAGGCACCTGGCTCAGGGCGTCAATCAGCGCCTCGGTCAACGCATCGGTGAGGTACGCCAAGTTCTTCTTCGGGCTCAGGTCCTCGAAGTACAGCACCGCAATCCGCCGTGGATCGAGCCCGCCGGCAGCGCCCGCCGCCGGCCGGGCGTTGCGCGACCACACGGCGCGCGTGCCCCACGCGGCGGCCAGGACTAAAACGCCGACCACGCCGAGCGCGACCCCCGACCGCATTCCGAGCCACCGCTTCGGCACGGGCGTCGGCCGCGTCACCCGCCGCAACGGGCCCGTCACCGGCGACGGCCGCTGCAGTGCCTCGGCAAACAGAGCCGTCGTCGGGAAGCGGTCGGCCGGCGTCTTCGCCAGCGCCCGCAGGATCGCGTCCTCGACCGCATCCGGGATCGTCGTCCGCACGATCGACGGAGGCGACACTATGTCGAGCGAGTGACGTGCCATGATCGCCTGCGCCGAGGGCCCGGAGAAGGGCGGCGCCCCGACCAGCATCTCGTACAGCACGCACGCCAGGCTATACTGGTCGCTGCGCCCGTCGATCTCACTACTCCCGGTCGCCTGCTCGGGGCTCATATACATCGGAGTCCCGATGACCGTCCCGGTCTGCGTGAGGTGCTGCGCTTCTCCCGCCACGCTGATCGCGCGCGCGATCCCGAAGTCCGCGACCACGGCGGTGCCGCCCTCCAGCATGATGTTCTCGGGCTTGATGTCGCGGTGCACCACGCCGTGGCTGTGCGCGTAGGCGAGCGCGCTCGCTACCTCGGCCGTGATCTTCAGTGCGTCCTCGAGCGAAAACTGTTTCTCCCGCTCGAGTCGGTCGCGCAGCGACTCGCCCTCGACGTACGGCATGACGTAGTAGAGGAAGCGGCCCGCGCTGCCGGAGTCGTACAGCGGCAAGATGTGAGGGTGTCGCAGCCGGGCGGCGATCTCGATCTCGCGCAGGAAACGGTCGCTCCCCAGCGCCGCCGCCAGCTCGGAGTGCAGCACCTTGATCGCGACCGGCCGTTGGTGCTTCAGGTCCTCGGCGAGAAAGACCGTGGCCATCCCGCCGCGGCCGAGCTCCCGCTCGACGGCGTAGTGCTCGACGAGTGCGTCACGCAGAGTTTCGAGAAGATCAGCCACTGGGCCGCCGCACGCTGGCGAAGTCGCCGCCTAGCATACCGTGCGGAGCAGACACCCGCCAGGTGGTCACCCAGCGCGCTCCCGCTCTTGTTCCGCGCGGCCAAACCCCAACTACTGGAGCCTCGCGTGCTCTGGCGAATCCTGCGCGTGGTCCGCCCTCGCTCGTGTCATGGAGTCGGGGGCACTTGTCCGGAAACGAGCACGGGCGTTGAGCTGGCGGTCGTTGTTCCGTTGCCAAGCTGTCCGTGGCTGTTGCCGCCCCAACAGTATGCCTGGCCGGAGGTGGTGATGGCGCACGTGTGATCAATTCCTGCGGCTATCATCCTAAGCAACAGTCCGCCAGAGACGCCCACGGGGGACCTTGCGCACGGGTGGGGCGGGTTGGCACCGATTCCCGGGCAGGTCTCGGATGTCGGCGCCCCGAGTTCTCCAGCGACATTCTCCCCCCAGCAGTACGCCGCGTTCGCGGCAGTAATGCCGCACGTATGCCCGAAGATGTCGTTCTGGTTGTCGGCGGCCAGCGCGACGAACCTGAGTTCGCCCGAGACCGGCGTCGGGACCAGCCGCGCGGACAGGTCGGGCCCGGTTCCCAGCTGGCCGCTCGCGTTGTTACCCCAGCAGAACGCGGCCCCTTCACCCGTGAGCCCGCAGGTGTATAAAGCCCCACTTGTGATTGCGGTAAACGCTAACTCGCCGGACACGGGCACTGGGGCGGTGCAGCGAGCGATATCACACAGCTGGGGTGTGTTGTCCCCTTTACCCAAGGCGCCAAGAGATGCGTCGCCCCAGCAAAACGCCGCGCCGCCCTCGGTCAACCCGCACGTGTGGAAGAACCCAGCGCTAATCGTCGTGAAGACCAAGCCTCCCGATACCGGTACTGGCACACTGCTCGAAAGCGTGTTGCCGGTGCCCAACTGTCCGCGGCTGTTCGCTCCCCAGCAGTAGGCCGCGCCATTCGATGTGAGAGCGCAGGTGTGTAATCCACCCGTAGAGACTGCCCCAAAGGTGAAGTCTCCTGACACGGCAACAGGCGTTGCGCGATTCACAGATGTCCCGTCGCCTAGCTGACCGGAATCGTTCCGCCCCCAGCAACTCACTTGGCCGTTTGGTGCCAACGCGCAGGTGTGTTCGAACGTGCTTGAAATCCCGGTAAATGCGAGGTCACCGCTCACCGGCGTGGGCACGATCCTGTCCGAAGCCCCACCGTCGCCGAGCTGACCGACAGCATCAGACCCCCAGCAGTACGCGACTCTGTTGCTGGCGATCGCACAGGCTTGCCGCTCTCCCGCCTCGAGCGAGGTGAAGGCGGCCACGAGTCCGGTTGCCGTGAACGTCTGGGGGCTGCCGTCCGCCAAGGCTGTTGCCGTGAGGGTATTGCCGCCTGGGGTTGTGGACCGCCCCAGCACCCACGCGACGTGTGCGCAGCCGTCCTCTCCAGTGTGTGCGGTCGTGCTGCTCCCGCCGTCCACGGTCCCACCGCCCGTCGTGACGGTGAAGGTCACCGGCTCGTTGACCAGGGGCTGGGGCTCCGAGTGGTGCGTGAACTTCAGGCATACGGTCGGGTCCGCCGGAAGCCTGGACCCGGGGGTGCCGATCTGGTTGTCGGTCGTCAGCACCTTCGTCATCGTCGCCGACCGCAGCCAGCCGAACCGGCTGAACCCGTCGGTGCTGCCCCCTGCCCCAAGATCGACTGCGTTCAGCGCACGCGGTTGCACCACGCGCGCGACTCCCCGGAGGAGAGCGTGCCAGGCGGCGCCCGGCAGCTCGCGCAGCTGACCAGACCTGATGACGCCGAGCACCGATGGCGGCGGGGTGCGCGTAAAGGTGCCGCAGTTCAAGAACGGCGCCGGCACGTCTTCAAGGGTGACGATCGGTCCCGCGAGTACGCCTTCGACCTCCTCTCGCCGGTTCATCCCGTACGGCGGCGCCAGCTCCGGGTTCCCCACGACTCCCGAGATCTCGAAGCACACCCCCGCGATGACCGGGATCGCGAACGGCAAGTCCGCACCTTCGAGGCCCAGACCGTGCAGATCGGGGTCCGTCCGGAACCGGTAGCATCCTTCGAGCTCGGAGAGGTCGCTCCGTAGGCAGCTCGTGCCTCCCGCCGCGTCATTCACGGGGACGCGTTCGATGATCACGACGACCTGATCGAACCCGACCGGCAGCCAGCCGTCGAAGAACCGCGCTCCAGCGAATCCGGTGTTCGTGGTCACATCAAGGAAGGGCGTAGTGATGTGACTCGGGACAACCTGCTCGACGTGATCCGGGTTGGTCGCTCCGAACGCCCCCTGCTGGATGCGCACCCTGATCGGCAGCGTACGACCGTCCTGGAACTGCACGACGTCGCCCGTTCTCAAGTTCTTCACACCCTGGTCGACCGGATCCAGGTCGAGGGTGCCGAGCGGCGTGCCGCCGCGCGCGCCGCGGACCGTCATCCGATAGAACTTGCTCGCATCGAGCGGCGCCGGAGACTTCGTGTCCCAGTTGACGCGATACTGCTGGCTGCTCCCGTCCAGGGCCAACGGCGTAGGTCCAAACACGAGCTGGGGGTGATCGCCGCATGCAACGGTTGCCGTCCCCGGGTCGCCCGGCAGTACGCACACTTCCACCACCGGCGCCAGGTTGGGGTTGAACGTTGCGGCATTGAAGTTGGGGCTGCCGCTCGGATCGGGGACGAGTGGCGGGAGGAAGAAGAAGGCGGCATTCCCGCCGTGGGCCCCGTCGACGATCAACGCCGCCGGACCGACGCGTGCCGGGGGCTGGAGCGGCTGCTGGTCACGACATGCAACCAAGAGGACGGCGGCGGCGACGGCGAGTGCCAAGCGCTTCATGCGACGGCTCCTGTGGATGACGACGGCGAGGGGACGGACTGCCTGCGTACCAAAGGCAAGATCTGAACCATAGAACCCAGGCCGGAGGCCAAGTGGGGCGCTGCGAGGCGCGCTCATCGCGGGGCGGCGCGTATTCGTGTGCCACCCCTGCCACAACTCTGTCCGAAGCTGCCACAGGTCAGCGGGCGCCGATGAGCGCCTTGAACTTCGCGTCATCCTGGATGCTCCGCCACCACCAGTGCACGTTTTTGCGGAACCCGTCGCGGTGCTTGGGATTGGCCACGAGATACTGCTCGAGCAGTCGCAGCGCTTCCTCTTTGTCGCCGAGCGCGACGCGCGCCGCGGCGACATAGCCGAGCAGTTCCCGCTGGGGGTCGATGTCCGGGTCCCCTTTCGAGCGCTCGAGCACGTGGCGGGCGCTGTCCGCGAGCCCGGCGCGGCCGAGGACGAAGCCGACCCACACCTGCTCGAGCAGCCGCTTGCGGGTGCGGTCTCGCTCGGGCGTGAGTCGCCCGACCTCGTCGGCAAGCTGCCAAGCGCGATCGACGTCCGGATCCGCGGCCTTGGACGTCATCAGCATCAGCTGGCACTCGACAAACTGCGGATTGGTGGGAAAGCGCCGCCGCCCCTTGTCGCACCAGTCGATCGCTGGCAGGAACAGCTCCAGATCGTAGGACGTGACGAACAGCCGGTATAGGATCACATCCGCAGACGCGAGATAGGCATCTCCCTCGTAGGCGCTGCGGGCCGCACGGTTCGCCTCGACGAGATCCCGCGTCTGATAGTAGAGGCTGGACAGCACGTTCCATGCACCGACTTGCGCCGGGTTCAAACGCGTGGCGTCCTCGAGATCCGCCCGCGCCGCCGCGAGCAGCTTGTCGGCGGCTGCAGGGTCAGGCTCTAGTCCCTGAAGGAATCGCCGGAACCGGATCGTGCCCCGAGCCTCCAGGGCGTCGGGGTTGTGTGGCTCACGGTCGACCGCCCGCTGCGCGTGCCGCAGACCCAGTTGGAGCCACTTGTCCGCCTCGCGCGGCTCCCGCTCCAGCCGCGATCGCAGGTACGCCACGCGGGCCCGTTGCACGACCGGCTCTACCCACTTCGGGTCGGCTCGCTCGGCCGCGTCGAGCAGCGAGTCCGCCTGGGCGTATCGCGCTGCCGCCCCGGTCGGATCCCCCGCGGCCAGTCCGCTCGCCTCCTTCTGAGCCTGTTCCGCCTTCTGCACGAGCGCCCAGGCGGCCGGGCTGCGGGTGCCCGCTTCCTCCTCGCGCAACCGGACTTCTTCCCCGAGCCGCTGGCGCAGAAAGTCCGCGACCTCCCCAGCGAGGCTGTCGCGGATATCGAGCAGGTTGGCTTTGGGCACCTCGAAGCTTCCGCGCCGGAAGTCGACACCACTCGATCCTTCGACCAGCCGTACCGAAATCCGGTACCGATTCCCCGTTGCCTCCACGCTGCCCCGGACGAGCGTGCCGACGCTGAGGGCACGCGCTACACTGTCGGGCGGGATCTCGGGATTGCGATAACGGGCCACGCCGTTCTTTGAGACAACGTCGAGCCCAACCACCCGTTTCAGGTCGGCGATCAGCGCCTCCGTCAACCCGTCAGCGAGGTAGGCGAGATCCGTGTTGCTGCTCGCTGGCTCGAAGTACAGCACGGCGACCCGGCGCGGATCGAGCCCGCCCGCCTCGACGCCGCTGGGCCGCGCGCGTCCCCGCACCCGCGCCAACACTCCCCACCCCGCGACCGCCACTACGAGCGCGACGCCCGCGAGCACAACGCCGCGAGGCAGTCCGATCCATCGGGCTGCCGGAGTCGCGCGGGTAGTGCGGCGTGTGCCTGCGCCTAGCGGCGCCCCGGGGGCGGCCAGCGCCTCCGCGAACAGGGCTGTCGTGGGATACCGGTCCGCCGGCACCTTCGCGAGCGCCCGCAAGACGGCGCGCTCCACGGTGTCGGGGATCGTGGCGCGCACGATCGACGGCGGCGACACCGAATCGAGCGAATGCCGCGCGATGATCGCCTGCGCCGTGGACCCGGTGAATGGGGGCTCGCCCACCAGCATCTCGTACGTCACGCACGCCAGGCTGTACTCGTCGCTCCGCCCGTCGATCTCCACGCTCCCGGTGGCCTGCTCGGGGCTCATGTACGCCGGCGTGCCGATGACGGTCCCCGTCTGCGTGAGGTGGTGCGCTTCGCCGGCGGCGCTGAGCGCCCGCGCGATGCCGAAGTCGGCCACCACGGCGCTGCCGCCCGAGAGCATGATGTTCTCCGGCTTGATGTCCCGGTGCACCACACCGTGGCTGTGCGCGTACGCGAGCGCGCCCGCCACCTCCCCGGTGATCCGCAGCGTTTCCTCGAGCGACAGCTGCTTCTCCCGGTCGAGGCGATCGCGCAGCGACTCTCCCTCCACGTACGGCATGACGTAGAAGAGGAGCCCGCGGGCGGCGCCGGAATCGTACAGCGGCAGGATGTGGGGATGCTGCAGCCGCGCGGCGATGGCGATCTCGCGCAGGAAGCGCTCCGCCCCCCCTCCGAGCGCGGCCGCGAGCTCGGGGTGCAACAGCTTGATGGCTACGGGCCGGCGGTGCTTCAGGTCTTCGGCCAGGAACACCGTCGCCATGCCACCGCGCCCGAGCTCACGCTCGACGGCGTAGCGCTCGGCCAGCGCGTCACGGAGGGTTTCCAAAAGGTCGGGCACGGGAGTGCGGCGCGCCTCGCGGGGTCGGCGCGTAGCATACAGCACTTGTCTCAGGCGGGCAAACCCCTACTAATAGAAACCGCCGCATGACCTCCGAGCCGCCGGTACCGACCCCCGCGACCCCCGCGATCCCCGCGGCCTCCACGCGGGGCCCGCGCCGGGCACCCAGCATCACGCGGGTGTTCACGGCCGCGTTTCTCGCCATCGCCGTAGGCGTGCTCGCGGACCGCTACGTCACCTGGCAAGACGCGCGCCGCACCCAGGCCGACATGGTCGACCTGACCCATCGCCTGGAGCGGCTGGAGCGGCTGCACCCCTCGCTCGGCCTCGAAACGCAGCTCGAGGAGCTGCGCGAGCTCGCGGCCGACGTGGGCGACAACGCCATCCAATCGGCGCTCCAGACCACGGTGATCCTCGCGATCGTGCTGGTGGTGCTCGCCATCGGCCTGTGGTACAATCGCCGCCGCCTCGCCGCGCCGTTCGCCCACATCGTGAGGGCGCTCGAGCGCGTCGCCGCCGGGCAGTACGAGGAGCGCGTCGACGAGCGCCAGCCCGAAGAGTTGGGCATGATCGCCCACAGCGTGAACCGGATGGCGAGCGCCCTGGCGTGGCGCGAACGGATGCAGGAGCACATCGCGCGGCTCCTGACCGCGCTGAATGCACCGCCGGGCAGCACAGGTGCGGGGAGCGGGGGGAGCGCGGGGAGCTTCGGGCCGACGCTGGAGGTGCTGGCCGCGACCACCGGCGCGGCGGGGCTGGCCCTGTACCAGCCGAACTACGACACGAACGAGTGGGCGGCGACGGCGGTCCGGCGCGCGACGGCCCACACGTTGTCCCGCGACATCGTGCGGCGGCTCGTCGGCGACGCGGCGAACGTGATGCATTATGCCGGCGCCGCCGCCGCGCCGGTGCGGGCGCAGCTCCACCTGCCCGAGAGCGCCGCTCCGCCCGACCGGGCCGGTCTCGCCCTCGTGCCGCTCCGCTCGCGCGACCGCCTGGTAGGGCTGCTCGTCGTGCTGCTCGCGGGCGACCTGCCCGCCGACGCCCAGACCGTCCTCGAGCAGGCTGCGCCCAATCTCGCCATCGCCTGCGAGCGCGAATCGGCCCACCAGCATACCCGCCGGCTAGCGGTCGAGGTGCGGCACGCGGCGCAACGGCTCGAGTCGCAGAACGCCGCGCTCACGACCCTGAACGACAAGCTCGAGGAGCAGCACCGCGAGCTATCCCGGCTGAACGTCAAGCTCGATCAGGCGAGCAAGCTGAAGGACCAGTTCCTCGCCAACGTCTCGCATGAGCTCCGAACCCCGCTCAACAGCGTCATCGGGTTCAGCGACCTGCTGTTGACCGGCCAAGTCGAGGGCGCCCCGCTCAGCGGCACGCAGCGCGACTACCTCGAGACCATCTCGCGCAACGGCCGCCACCTGCTGCAGCTCATCAACGAGCTACTCGACCTGTCCAAGATCGCGGCCGGCCACATGGATCTCCGGCTCGAGCCGGTTACGCTGGACTCCCTGTTCCGCGAGGCGGCCGACAGCGTACGCGCGCAGCTCGAGGCGCGGCGGCACAAGCTCGCGATCGAGCCCGCGCCCGAGCCCTACACGGTCACGGCGGATCGGGGGCGCCTGCTCCAGGTGCTCCTCAACCTGCTTTCGAACGCGATCAAGTTCACCACTGACGGCGGCCGTGTCACGCTGAGCGCCCGTCTCGCGGACGGAGGCCGCCACGTGCGCGTGGCGGTGAGCGACACAGGGATCGGCATCGCGCCGCACGACCAAGCGAAGCTGTTTCAGGAGTTCGTGCAGCTGGACGCGACGCCGAGCCGCCGCTATGAGGGAACGGGGCTCGGGCTCGCGCTCTCCAAGCGGCTGGTCGAGCTGCACGGCGGCACCATCGGCGTCGAAAGCGAGCTCGGCAAAGGCAGTACGTTCTGGTTCACGCTGCCCCGGGCCGAGCCCGCAGGGGCCTGATGGCGACCATCCTAGTCGTGGAGGACCAGCCCGACAACCTGAAGCTGATCACGGCGCTGCTGACGCTGAAGGGGCATCGCGTAGTCGGATTGCCCTCGGGCGAGCGTGTCGTCGCTACACTGCTCGCCGAGGAGCCCGCTCCCGCACTGGTGCTGCTGGACATCCAGCTGCCCGGACGCGACGGCTTCAGCGTGCTCGCCGACGTGGGAAAGATCGAGGGCGACCACCCCTGGAAGGTGGTCGCCCTCACGGCGCATGCGATGCCCGGGGACCGGGAAAAGGCGCTGGCGGCGGGGTTCGACGGCTACATCTCGAAGCCGATCGACGTCCGCACCTTCAGCGATGAAGTCGGACGCTACCTCAGCTCGGCCGGGTCGTCTTCCGCAGGTTGATGGCGCCGTTCACGGTCGTGATGCGCACCTTCCGCCCGCCGGCGCCGAGCGTACCCTGGAGATGCTTCCCGAGCTTCCCGGTCACGACGAGCGGATAGTCGGTCTCGATCGCGCCGTTCACCGTGCTCGCCTCGACGTCCGCGTCGAGCTGAACGGGAAGCTCGGCGGTGGCTGCCCCGTTCACCGTGAACAGCGCCACCTCACCCGTGTCGCCGAAGGCACGCATCCGCGCGCGCACGCTACCATTCACCGATGTGGCGCGCACGGGCCCGGCGGACGTTTCCGCGTCGACGTCGCCGTTAACCGTCGCGACCACGAGTGGCGCGGTCGCGTTCGCGACGTGCACCGCTCCGTTGACCGTGCTCGCGCCTAGGCGCACGCGCTTGGGCAGGCGCACGGTGAAATCGACCGCGACATCGTTGTGCCGCAGCGAGGAAGGCTTGAAGTCTTCTCCCGGGCCGCAGCGGCTGCGCCCCTGGCCCCACACGGCGCAAATCGCGATGCCGTCGGCCACCTTTACGGTCTCGATGTGCACGCTGGCGGGGTCGGACCGGTGGTGCGTCTTCACCGCCACGACTTCGAGCGAATCGCCCTTCGCCGCTTCGACTCTTACCGAGCCGACGGTGTTCCGGATCCACACCCAGTGTTGGGGAGCGACCTTCGCTTGATACTGCCACGTGTCCGCGGTGTCGCGGGGCCCCCCGTAGGCGTCCGGGTCGAAGTCGAAGTTGTTCGGCAGATTCTTCAGATCCCTCAAGCCTCTCAGGCTTCGCAGGGCGACTGGAAGGTTATCGACGACGCCCTGGCGAGCCCGCGCGATCACGTACCGCACGCACAG
>Ga0209761_1001311_pt1 | contig 16039 bp, 12 predicted proteins | sample GraSoi013_1_40cm_4_FD_185818 | JGI IMG/M metagenome (GOLD analysis project Ga0209761, IMG submission 185818) | Grasslands soil microbial communities from the Angelo Coastal Reserve, California, USA - Sample 09_25_2013_1_40cm (SPAdes) (version 2) | ecosystem: Environmental > Terrestrial > Soil >...
TATTGTTCCATTGAAGCAGAATGTGGATGCCGCTCTGGAAAATTGCCCAGAGGTCGAAAATGTGGTAGTCGTCGACCGTGTAGGTGAAAGATCAAAGTCCGGATTTGTAGAAGGCCGGGACCATCGGTGGCATGATCTAATGGAGAAGGCCGACAATTATTGTCCGCCTGAGCCGATGGACTCCGAGGACATCCTGTACATATTGTACACGTCCGGCACTACTGGAAAGCCGAAAGGGATCGTGCATACGACCGCCGGCTACTTGGTTGGCGTTTCGACGACTCACAAGTGGGTCTTCGATGTCAAAGACGAGGACGTCTACTGGTGCACCGCCGATATCGGATGGGTAACAGGCCACTCGTACATTGTCTATGGTCCCTTAGCCAATGGGACAACGAGTGTAATGTACGAGGGTGCTCCGGATTGGCCGGACAAGGATCGTTTCTGGAGCAACTGCGAAAAATACCGGGTCAATATCTTCTACACTGCGCCGACAGCGATCAGAACTTTCATGCGATGGGGAGCCGAACACGTGAAGAAACATGATCTCTCCTCCTTAAGATTGCTAGGCACTGTTGGTGAGCCGATCAATCCGGAAGCATGGATGTGGTACCACAAGGTCGTCGGCGGAGAACGTTGTCCAATAGTCGATACGTGGTGGCAAACCGAGACAGGAATGATCATGATAACCCCACTACCCGGAATCACAACAACCAAGCCTGGCAGCGCCACGGTTCCATTCCCGGGAGTGGAAGCTGAGATTGTGGACGAGAAGGGTCAACCCGTTCCACCGGGACGCGGTGGTTTTCTCGTGTTGAAAGAGCCATGGCCAGCAATGCTTAGAGGAATATGGCGAGACCCTGAAAGATACGTTAAGACCTACTGGTCGAGATATGGAAATCTCTACTTTACCGGTGACGGAAGCAAACTTGACGAGGACGGTTACTTCTGGCTCCTCGGCAGAGTGGACGATATCATGTTGATAGCCGGACACAACATCAGCACGATGGAGGTCGAGTCGGCCCTGGTGGATCATCCTGATGTTGCGGAGGCGGCAGTTATAGGAAGATCCGATCCGATAACTGGGCAAGCAATCACAGCCTTCGTCACACTAAAGCTAGGAAGAGCAACCGGAAGTGACAAGGCGGAGGAATTGAAGGCACACGTGTCGAAGAAGATCGGAAGCCTCGCCCGTCCCAAAGAGATACTGTTCACAGCGGATCTACCGAAGACCAGAAGCGGTAAGATCATGCGCAGACTTCTACGCGATGTTGCAGAAGGCAGAGCACTGGGAGACACTACAACCCTAGCTGATCCATCAGTTATTGCCATCTTGAAGCAGAAGTACGAAGAGCAAGAGCAATAGGCCGGGCTTGATGATCCCAGGGCCTGACAAGTAGCAAGAAGAAAATCACTTAACACCCTTCTTTGATCGCGGGATCGAGAAGAAATGCCGTATAGCGGACCGATCTACATCGATGACGTTATGCCTATCCTGGAGAGAATGAGGACGTCCAAGATCTTCTATTCCGGCGTGATACCGAAGATAGACCTTCTCGAGCAGGACATCCGTGGTCTAAGGACCGCAACAACTAGTAAGGTTCCCAGTGAAGGACCGGTGTCTGATGCTGTTGTTGAAATTCTAACCGTCTTGGATAGAGTCCGATGGATTACTAGTCGTTATCGTAGAGGGCTTTTTGAGCCGAAGCTTGGCGAGGAGCTATTGCAAATCTGGCCACTATTTATCGAGCTATACAATATTGTACTGAAGGAAAAGGCGTATGGTTCCGACTCGAGCCTTCAAAACCGTGCATCTGAATACATCGCGAAACTGCATGATGTCGCGGTTAAAGAGGGTCTGCATTAGTAATAGGTTGGATAAAGAATTGGGCGATGGTTCACTCTATCGCCCAGGTTTTCCATTTGGGGTTTTATCCCGGCTTTCCTGGGTTCTTTGGCCGGGGTTTGTGGGTTCTTGTCTATCCGTAGTCTTAGGCTTCGTCCTCGGTCTCCGTCTCGCTCTCCTCGCCCATTGACGAGGACATGCTGGAGCTAGACATTGAGGAGGATTGGCTGCTGCTGCCGCCGCGTTGCTTCCACGCTCCGACAGCCTCTGTCATCGTCATTCCCTGCTTCATCTTGTCCTTGAGATAGAGGTTGTACTCGCTTGGCTTGCGTTTGGCACGTTTCTGGTTGCTTTTTTCGCCCATTTTGGTCCATGCTTTGGCTTGAGTCCTGAACTCCTTTGTGAAGTCCCGGAGTTGAGTTTCGACGGTTTGGACCTTGGCGTGTATGCGATCGAGTGTGGCTGTGACAGATTTTGGTATGGTGACGGTGGTTGATGTCTTCTTTGGCTTCGCTGAACCCTTCTTGCTTGACTTGTTTGACTTCGGCATGTCACGTGATACGAAAGGCACGTGCATAAGAGCGTTTCCCTATCCGTTAAGAAACGGCTATTTTCGCTGTTTTCCAGTGTCTAGGCGAGCCGGCCTGAATCTAGAGGGAAAATTGGGGAATATGTACGCTACTCGCTGGGCTTTTCTTCCGTTTGGGGTCCTTCTCTCTGGGCGCCGGTCACGTAGCCTCGGATCTGCCCAACGAGGCTTGTGAACTCCATCGGGAAGATGTACTTTGTAGAGGGACTAGCGCCTAGCGCCTTCAATGCGTCCAAGTACTGCAATGCCATGGTTTTAGCGTCGATTCCCTTCGCCGCTTGGAAGACTAATCCCAGGGCTTGCGCGTATCCTTCGGCTCTCAATATTGCGGATTGCTTGTCGCCTTCCGCTATGAGGACCGTAGCGTTCTTGCTACCTTCAGCGACTAAGACAGTGGATTCTCTTTTCCCGTCCGCTTCCAAAACCATTGCTCTCCTGCTTCTTTCCGCGGTCATCTGTTTGACCATCGCGTCTTGCACATCTTTGGGTGGACGAATCTCTCGGATCTCGACGTTGGTAACTTTGATTCCCCAGCGTTCTGTAACTTCATCTAGCTTGTTACGTAGAGTAGAATTGATCTGTTCCCTTTTTGCTAACAGTTCATCAAGAGGAATGTCGCCTACTACGGCTCTCAGTGTTGTAGTAGCAAGACCGACCGATGCGCCGGTGAAGTTTTGCACCTTGACAACGCTCAGGGCCGCGTCTACTACCTGGTAGTAGATTAGAAAGTCGATGTCCGCTGGAGCATTGTCCTTTGTGATAGTTGTTTGGTGTGGAACCTCTAGGTATCTTTCTCGTAGGTCGATCTTCTGGAGCCGGTTGACGATAGGAGCGATGAATACGATTCCAGGACCCTTCGCTCCGAGAAGTCTTCCAAATCGTAAGACCACGACTCGCTCGTATTCTTTGACGATCTTAATGGACGCCGCGAGAAGCCATAGGATGATGATTATCGCTAAGATCGCTAGGAATGCTGTTACTAACGCCGAAGTCTCGCCTTGGAGGGGTACTTGTGAAAGCGATACCATGTTCTAGGCCTCCTTTTTCGGCTCAACGATAAGTTTGAGTCCGCTTCGCTCTTTGACTGTTACACGTGTCCCTTTGGGAATGTCCACGGATCCGGTTACTGTCCAATCTTCAGAAGCGATGTTGGCTGTGGCGAACGAACCGGCCTTCAAATCACTTGTTAAGTATCCTTCTTTGCCTATTATAGACTTGGCATCATAAGCGACCGGCACGTGTCCCATAGCCTCTCGGATCTTGTAGAGGTAGAGGCTGCCAACAACCATTCCTGCCCCGATTAGTCCCAAGATCACGTAGGTGATCAGTCCTATGGGGAAGAAGTTGACGGAGGGAAGACAGTTGGACGTGCAACCAGGTTGTGGAGGAGAGGCTGGGGGCGTGTGGAAGATAAGTAGAAAACCGATAATGAATATGATCACACCAATCATGGCGCTTATTCCATGATGAGTCTTAATTTCTAGGAAGATGAAGACGGTCCCGAGCATCATGAGGATGATCGATATCAGTGATGCTCCGAATAGTCCGAGACCCAGGAGTGCTAGAGCTATTGCAGCGCCGCCTACGAAAGTGAGGATCAATGTTGGATGTGTTAGATCGGTTAGTATTGCGAATGCTCCAAGCAGGAACAGTATCGCATCCACGTTGGGATCGCTGATTATAGCAAGTGCTTGTGATTTGATACCGATATTATGGACAGGAGTTCCTGCCGGAACCCCGATGGCTGCGAGAGAATCGTCTAGGGTCGTTGCGCTGAGCATTCCAGTGACTACGTTAAGTCGCGCCGCGTCCTGTGCACCGTAGGATACGCCCGCGCTTACCATTAGTCCCGTAGCGTTAGCGTTCCTTCCGTGAAACTTAGTTAGTTCTTGCATGTATGTTGTGAAGGCAGCCTTGACTTTTGTCAGGGTGCTGTTCACTTCTTCACCCGGAATTCCTGTAATGATGGGAGTAGCTGAGCCGATTGTGGTCCCTGGAACCATCCATATCTGGTCCGAAGCTTCTGCGATGAAGGCTCCAGCGCTGAAAGCGTGACGTGAAACAGGTGCGATTAACGTAGTGAAGTTGTTTTTGGCGCCTTGATAGTCGCTGATGGCGTTGATGATGTTCTCCATATTATTCCCGGCTCCGCCGTTTGTGTTCATGACAAGGACGAAGTGGTTAGCACCAACGGATCTGGCGTCGTTGATCGCTGTGACTACAAAGTCCTCGGCGCCGGGATCGATGACCATGTCCAAGGAAGCGACATAGTACGACGAAGCCCCGGCTGCTTTTTGAGGAAGATATGATTGCGCAATCATGAGCACCGAGAAGGAGCAAAGGCAGAGAACGAGGGCTCTGAGGATGTAGTGCCAGTGCCTACGTCTGGATTGCGACAAGCTTCTGGATGAAAGATCTAGTTCACGCGCTGTACTTACGTTTTGGGACGAGTATGAGCGGATTCACGTGGTAGGCTCGTGTCCAAGGGAGAAGGATACTCGCAGTCAAAGCATGGTCTAGACGATGCACGCAATTGGAGGAGGAATGGAGACTCCGATTCCAAACATGGCGTAACTTGGCGACTGCCATCCGGTTCCATGCATTGATGCAGTTGTGCTTCCTTGACAAGGAACGTCAACCTGACGCGGAATTACCGGAGCAAGAAAGAACACGGCTAGGCAAATGAGCGCGGCGACAAGCATGACCCTCTTTCTATTCATTCACGCATAACCGTCCCAGATACGTAATCCTAGCTGATCAGATTCACTTCTTCTCGTGTCAAGGTTGATACGCTCCTCAGGAGTAGGATGGCAACATGCCCCATAAGATTGTCGCTTTCACGGGGAACTGTCCATTGTGCAACGAAGTCGTTGACGAGATGGAGGCGGGCAAGTGCGCTGGTTGCCAATTAGTCGTCGTCAACGTAGCCGAGAACAGAGCCCTAGCCAAGGAGTATGATATCAAAGTAGTTCCAACAGTAATAATTGATGGAGAAGTCAGGATTGAAGGGAAACCTGACATACCATTCGTATGCAGCGACGAAACCTATCTGCACTTCAAGAGCCGTTATCCCCTCATACACAAACTCAATCAATCCACGGCTTAGGAAAGACCCATGTCGTTGAAATGACCGACCAGAAAGAGGGCTGGGGCTAGACCGCAACAAGACTCTTCTCGACTCTTTTCAACAGTACAGCGTTCGTTGCAACTATTATCGAAGATGCACTCATTAGCAGTGCAGATATCTCCGGTGCCAATATTATCCCATAATTGGGATAGAGAATGCCAGCAGCCACGGGAATAGCCAGAAGATTATAGAACGAAGCCCAAAACAGATTCTGTTTCATTTTTGAGACCGTGGCCTTACTCAACCTGATGGCTCTCAAAACGTCCGCCGGATCAGATTTCATCAAGACAACTTTGGCCGTCTCAATCGCAACATCAGTCCCTGCGCCGATGGCAATGCCGATGTCTGCTTGTGCGAGCGCTGGTGCGTCATTCACACCATCTCCAACCATCGCAACGAACTTGCCCTCATCCTGTAGTTTCTTGGCATACTTCGCCTTGTCCCCCGGCAACACCTCTGAAAAGACACGGGTAATTCCCAATGTGTTGGCCACAGCCTGAGCAGTTCCAGAATTGTCTCCGGTGATCATCGCCGTTTCAATGCCCAGTTCCTTCAATCTGTCGACGGCTCTTCTTGCTGTGGGCTTTACCGGATCTGCAGCTCCGATTACGGCCGAAAGCCTGTTATCAACTGCAAGAAGTATGAGGGTTTCTCCCTTTTGAAGAAAAGCGTCTATCTGTCCCTGAAGGGCCGAGGTGTCCACCCCGTTCTGCTTCATCAACTTAGGTGTTCCTACAAGCAACTGCCTTCCTTCCACCTTCGCTTTCACCCCCAAACCCGAAAGATTCTCGAATTGCTCGATCTTCGTTGGAAGTACAAGCTTTCTTCTCTCCACTTCTTCTAGTACAGCTCTGCTCAGAGGGTGGTTTGACTCGATCTCCGCAGCACCGACCAGTCTCAATGCATCGTTCTCGTCTATACCCTCAGCTACTGCGACATCTACAATCTTGGGCTTACCTTGCGTTAGCGTTCCTGTCTTGTCGAACACTATCGACTGGATTCTGGAGATTTGTTCCAGAGTGGGTGCGTCTTTGATGAGAATGTTGTACTTCGCCCCCAATCCGGTGCCGACTGCCACTGCTGTCGGCGTGGCCAGTCCAAGAGCGTCAGGACAGGCAATAACGATAGTGGAAATGGCAAAGGTCAGTGCCAGCAACAACGTTTGTCTCATTACGAAAGACCAGAACAGGAAAGTGATCAGCCCAGAGCCGATCGCAAGTATCACGAGGTATCCGGCAAATCGGTCTGCTAGTTTCTGCGCGGGAGCTTTCGAATTTTGTGCAGTTTCGACCAGCTTTACTATCTGGGCGAGGGCTGTGTCTTCACCTACCTTTGCCGCCTCGAATTTGACCGAACCAGACTGGTTGATCGATCCGCCAATGACATCGTCGCCTGGCTTCTTAGAGGCGGGAATCGACTCGCCTGTTACAAGAGATTCGTCAATGGATGTCTCCCCTTCGATGATTTTGCCATCGACCGGAACTCTGTCTCCGGGTTTGAGGATGATGGTATCCCCTATATTCACCTCGGAGGTCGGAACAAGCTCTTCTCTTTGATCGCGCAGAACCCTGGCTTGTGGCGGAACTAGATTGAATAGAGCTTGTAGAGCATCGGTCGTTCCTCGTCTTGATTTCATCTCCAGCCAGTGGCCGAATAGAACGAATGTTACGAGAAGCGCGGTCGCTTCGTAATACGAATCTCGACTGCCTAGGATTGTTAAGACCACGCTGAACCCGTACGAGGCTGTGATACCAACGGCAATCAACACAGCCATGTTCAATGTTCTTTGTTGGAGCGCCTTGTAGCTGGAATAGAGAAAGATCCAGCCGGAATAGAAGAACAAGGGAGTGGTTAGAATGAACAATAGCAACGGAATAGGAATCGGCGCAGGCGGCCGAGAGCCGAGAACAAATGCGCCTACAGGCGAGTAGACGATTATTGGAATCGAGAGAATCAAAGCAAAGAAAAATTTGCGTCGGATATCAAGTTCCATCAATCTTGCCATCTCTCTCCCTGCAATACCGGTGTGCTCCATGCCCATCGTCATTGTCATGCTCGTCTTGAATGACTGCCAACGAGAGACTTCGTGAGATGGTTTCATCTCATGAGAGTGTTCTTGGATTGTTGCCCTACCTTCCCTCTTTGTTGGGACGAGCTGCATCCCGCACTTTGGGCAGTGACCTGGAGAGTTGGACCTGACCTCAGGATGCATCGGACAGGTGTAGATTGCGCGCGAATTCCTATCAGCGTGCGAATGAGTATCGTGTTCCGTAGAGGTTATGGCACCTCAGGGATAGTTGTCCCCAATGTCACCGGAATTTCCCTCACTATTTCTTCCCTTTATGGAGAGAATAAGTCTTCCATCATCTAATGTTGCACATCTCTTTATGTTGGCGTATAGAACCCTGTTGATGGTACTCCTTACGAAACACTTTCCACAGAGATCGTGAAGATTTGGGTGGGATAGCTGAAGATCAACTTGAGTCGGGTCCCGGAAGAGACACATGCCAAGGACACGAGTCTCCACAGAAAAACCCAAAAAGACTACTGGTGAAGAAAATACCGCCTCGGTAGTCGCTCCAATCTCTGGGGCTAGTGTTCTAGCTCTTCGGCAAAGAGGAGAGAAAGAACTAACGACATCGGACGAGAAAGGGTGTGACCATGAGCACATAGGGCGAGTCCGTGAAGATCCCGGTCAGCCGAAGAACCGCCTGGTCATGCTCATGCTGCGAGCCCAATTTCCACACCGTGGTTAATGGTCGTCATTAACAAAATGTATAGCTCGCACTACTCGGCTTCCACCCTCGAGATGTTAGATGACCATTATGTTGTCCGTGACTTGGCCAAATCTTCCGAGGGCGAAGGACAGCCTGGTTCAGATGTATGTCTAAATGTACGGAACCATTGCTTAATATGTGAACAGTTATGCAACTAATCCTATGTCGAAAACAGCCACCATCGTGAGGGAAGGCGAGTCTTGCGAGGTTACATGCATCAACCCTGGTAAGGTCAGGTCGCTCGCTCGTTCTCTTCCGAGGACAAGCGCGGTCGAGCGGATTTCCGGCATATTCCAGATCATGAGCGACCCTAGCCGTCTCAAGATCCTTCACTGCGTATCTCAGGGAGATGTTTGCGTGTGCGACCTTTCGGCGGTTCTGGGAATGAACGTGTCCGCTGTTTCCCACCAGCTCCGACTGCTGAGAGCTCTCAACCTGGTCAAGTCGAGGCGTGACGGCCGGATAGTGTACTACTCCCTATCGGACGAGCATGTGGGCGAACTGATGAGAATGGGTCTCGAGCATGAACGTGAAAACTGACGCAACAGAGTGCGAGCTTTGCTCCGTCCATGCTCCGGAAGACTCGGAGTCGGGCTGGGAGAAGCACAGAGTTCTCGTCATAGCCGCTTCAACGGCTCTGTTCGGCGCTGCGTTCGGTGTCGAGTACTTGACAAGAAACGTACTTTACGGCCACGCAGTCTTTCTTGCGGTCATTCTATTCTCAGGCCGCGAAATCATCGGGGCCGCTTTCAGCTCGGTTATTCGTAGAAGGCTAGACGTCAACTTCCTCATGACGGTTGCGGCTTTCGGGGCCTTCGCCATCGGCCAGGCGGACGAGGGAGCCGCGGTCATGTACCTCTTCTCCCTCGCCGAGTACTTGGAGAATGTGGCTTCTGACAAGGTAAGGAGTTCCATCGCTGGACTGCTCAAACTCTCGCCCAGCTCCGCTACGATAAGGGTCAAAGGCGGAGAAGTTGAGAAACACATTCACGATGTGGCTGTTGGAGATGTCGCCATCGTCAGGCCTGGACAAAGGATACCCGTCGACGGGCTCGTAGTGAGCGGGTCCTCATCAGTCAACCAGGCAGTGATAACTGGCGAATCGGTCCCCGTGGACAGGGAAGTGGGAAGCGAGGTCTTCGCGGGAAGCATCAACGAAGAGGGCTTTCTAGAGATCAAAGCGACCAAGCCGACCACTGAGACGGTCATCTCGAAAGTTGTCAGGCTCGTCCAGCAGGCTCAGTCCGAGAGGTCACCCACCGAGAGTTTTGTGGAACGGTTCGCCAAGTACTACACTCCCCTAGTTGTGGTCGCCGCCATATCCGTGGCGCTCGTTCCCCCACTCATCTTGGGAGCGAGTTTCACCACTTGGTTCTACAGGGCGTTGATCTTGCTTGTTGTTTCGTGTCCGTGCGCACTGACCATCTCAACTCCGGTATCCATGGCTTCCGCTATCACGGCCGCCGCCAGCAACGGTGTGCTCGTGAAGGGTGGAAAGTACGTGGAAGGTCTTGCGAGAGTCAAAACGTTCGTCTTCGACAAGACAGGCACGCTGACCAGGGGAAGGCTCGACGTCGCGGACGTGGTTTCCTTCAGCCTCTCCCCCACAGAGGTTCTGCAGCTCGCGGCCTCGTTAGAAGCGAAGTCGGAACACCCGATTGCTAGGGCGATCGTGGAGAAGGCTAAGGCAGAGACGGTAACGCTTGTTCCTGTCGAAGAGTTCAATTCGATTCCTGGAAAAGGACTCGAAGGCATGGTCGGCAGCAGAAGTGTAGTGATGGGCAAGCAGGAGCTCTTTCAGAACATCCCTGACAAGATACTCAACAAAATCCGGGAGCTCCAGGCCCAGGGCAAGACCACGGTGATGCTGGGGGTCAGAAATGAGATTGTTGGACTCGTCGCTCTGAAAGACAGGGTGAAGGATGCTGCAGCCGGAGCCATAGAGGAGCTGAAGGCGAGAGGCGTGCAGTCCGTAATAATCAGCGGGGACAATGAGGCGACGACCGCCGCTCTTGCGAGAGATGTTGGTGTGGACCACTTCCACGCTGACCTTCTTCCTGAGGACAAGCTAGAAGAGATTTCCCATCTGAAGGAGAAATATGGTAGCGTCGCTATGGTGGGCGACGGAGTCAACGATGCGCCCGCTCTCGCTAAGGCGAACGTGGGCATAGCCATGGGTGTCCTTGGAAGCGACGTTTCCATAGAAACGGCCGACATCGCACTGATGCGGGACGATCTGTCGAAGGTTCCCTACATATTTGACCTGAGCCAGAACACTCTTAGAGTCGTCAAGCAGAACATTACAGCATCGATACTCGTCAAGGCCGCTTTCGCCCTTCTAGCCCTTCCAGGTCTTGTGACACTGGCTCTTGCAGTCGGTGTCGGAGACATGGGCCTAAGCCTAGCGGTCATTCTCAACGCAATGAGACTAAGATTCGTCCGATAGCCGGGTTCCGCTCATCAGTCACATCCCCTGTTTTGGGAGTCCTCGGTCAAAAAACGTCATCCACAACAAAAGAACGCTGTCTGGAAGAACACGGAAAGTAATCCTCATCTAAGTCTCTCATACCACGCAGTCCCATTTGGGATACAAGAGGCTCCTCTTGTCATATTCGAAAGTTGGGTTTGATATGAGACGTGACTGGAACGGGAATGACAAGGTGAAGGATTCTGGATAATTCGACGAATCGATTGGGAAAGTTGTTGATTGTGCTGGGTGTCGTCCTAGCAATCGGAGTTCTAGTGACAGACATCACTGCTGCTCCTGCCCCGACAGCCCTCCCTGATCATGGCGGCCATGGCGGTCAGGAGGCGATTCCTGTTCATTCTACCGTCTCTTTGACCTTCGCCCTCTTGGGTCCTCCAATAGTTTTGGTGGGGCTTGTCCTCAGTTATCGTGAATCACTCCGATACGTTCAAGGAATCGGCCTAGTGGCCGGGTTGACTCTGCTCTACGCAGATGGACTGCTTCATTGGTTGGCTGTGCTAGAACACTTGAGCGAGCCGCTATCCGCCGGCTTCTTCGTGATATCAGGAGCAATTCAAGTGGGAGCGATTCCACTGCCCCGTCGTCGCGAGAAGTTGATCTGGTTGGTCGGGGTCGCACTCACTTTGGTCTTCATAGAACTGTACATCATAACCAGAATAATCCCTCCTCCATTCTCGCTTGAGCCAGAATCCGTCGAGTCTCTAGGAACATTTTCAAAAGGTGTTGAGATCGCCCTCTTGGCCGCGCTCGGACTTTTCTTCAGGTCCCGGATAATTCCTATGAGGTTGAGAATAGCTGTAGTTGACCGCCCATCCATTGCCCTCCTCTTTCTGGGTGTGCTTGCCAGCTTGATAACAAGTAATGTTGAGAGCTACCAGTACTGGTGGGTTGTGAGCACGAGGGCATTTGTGCTGAATGATTTCTTATTGATTGGCCTAATTGCTTTCGCTGGACTGGCTTATTATCTTCGAACAGGGATTCTAGTTGGAATGACCTGGAGCTTTGCGGCAATGGTCATAATAGTTCACGTCATTTTCGCCATAAGCTATGCCAGTGATGCATTGGTATTCCCTATCTTGCTTTGCATCATCAGCGCAGGCCTGCTCTCGGCGTCCATGTTCACATACGGGGGAATGTTCGGAGGAAAATACCTCAGAAGAAAATTCTTGAGTTTAGGCAAGCTTTTTGTTCAGGAATCTGAGATCTGAATTCATGGAAACCGAGCAATGTTTTCTCTGCGGGGTATCGGTCAAAAGGGAGAACCTCAAGGGACATTATGTAAGGGTGCATCCCAAGCGACCCGCGTCTGTAGTCAGACCGACCCAAACTTTTGCTAGGGCTTCAGTCTTCAAGAGTCATCGTCGGAGGAATCTTGCGATATTGGCATTGTTCACGCTTGCTGTGATCGGGATTTCCTACGCGGCCTCGGAGTTTGCCGCGGCCAACACGATGGCGATGCATTGGCACCCTCAGCTTTCTGTGACGATAAACGGTAGTCCGGTGACGGTTCCGGCCCGGATCGGAATAGACCCGAGCCTCTGGAAGGATCATTCGTTGGACCAATACGGCATGGAAGGAATGTCCCCCTTGCACACTCACGATACGTCCGGCCAAATTCACGAAGAATCGAATACCGTCCATGACTTTACCCTTCAAGAGCTTCTCGCTATCTGGGGCCAGCGCCTAGACTCAAACCAAGTGCTGAATCATCCAGTGGACCCCGGTCACAGGGCATACATCATCGTAGACGGAGTTCAGAAGCCGATGGGCACTCTAGACGTGGTATTTGTTGACGGGCAGAGGATTCAAGTAGTGTGCGGACCATGAATGGTGTGAGTGAGTAGTATGGCGGGCTTAGGCGTCGGACAGAAACCATTTGCGCCCTTCATTCTAGGTCTGATCGCAGGGATCTTCATTTTGTTGGGAGCCGTCGTAATGTCGATGTTCACCTTCGGGGTGGCTGGCATTATGGGTAACATGAGCGGAATGGCTGGTATGATGTCGGGAATGAACGGAGGAATGAGTATGGGAATGATGATGGGTTTTGCCCCTGCTCTTACAGTCCTAGGACTTGCCTCAGGCGTTATCGTGCTTTTGGGTTCAGCAATGCTTTACAGTCGGCCTTCTGAAAGTCAGCTCTGGGGAGCGATCATTCTGACGTTCTCGGTCGTTAGTATCCTCGGAGGAATGGGAGGGCTCCTAGTAGGGCTTGTCCTGGGCATTGCGAGCGGTATCCTTGCGTTGATATGGACGAGGCCGCCACCAATCGCGAGGAGTGCAAGCCTTCAATGAAGCATCTCCAAGTTTGCCCGCTCAGATTCTGTGACTAGGCCGTCCGATTCTGTTCTGGGCTGAAGCGATTCTTCAAATAACAAGACAGCCTCTTTCCTACTGAATCATGGCGACAGACCCGATTTGCGGTATGTACGTGGAGGAATCCCCACGTGCCTTGAAAGTAGCCCGCAACGGGATAACCTACTACTTCTGTAGCGAGTCATGCCTACAACAATTCCAAGCGCCAGAGCTGGCACTAAGCCGGTTGAAAATACTGGTCGCTCTCGGCGCCATTCTCACAATCCCGATCATCCCACTCAGCTATTTGCCAATTATTACGGACATGAAGCTGAACAATTACCTCCTCTTCCTACTCTCTCTGCCGGTCCAATTTATCGTCGGAGCACGATTCTATCGAGGAAGCTACGACGCACTAAGGATGAAGGCCGGAAACATGGACCTATTGATAGCTCTGGGCTCCACGGCCGCATGGTTGTACAGTGTTATCGTGACGTTCGCCCCGGGATTCTTCGGCAGTCTGTCCCAGACTACCTACTATGAGACTGCCGCCGTAATTATCACCCTCATACAGACTGGTAACCTTCTGGACCACATTACGAAGCGGAAGGCTTCAGAGGCTGTGAGAAAACTGGTCAGTCTGCAGCCACAGATTGCTAAGATCCTCAGGGACGGACGAGAGGTCGAGGTGCCAGTTGAGCGGGTTCAGCCCGGGGACATCATCGTAGTCCGACCTGGCGAAAGAATTCCCGTAGACGGAGTGGTTGTTGAAGGTGGTTCTGCCGTTGACGAGTCTACGATAACCGGGGAAAGTATGCCGAGGGACAAGAAGCCCGGGGACGAGGTAATCGGAGCGACTGTCAACAAGACGGGTATGCTGAAAGTTCGCGCGTCCAAGGTCGGACAGGACACTGTCCTTGCACAGATTGTCAAGCTAGTAGAAGAAGCACAGATGGGAAGGGCTCCCCTTCAAAAACTCGCCGATAAGATCGCTAGCTACTTTGTCCCAGCGGTCGTGATAATTGCTATAGCCTCATCCCTTCTCTGGTACTTCATTGGCAAGATAGGCCTAACATTCTCCCTGCTAGCCTTCGTCTCAGTCGTAATCATCGCGTGCCCGTGCGCACTCGGACTCGCCACGCCTGCAGCCTTACTCGTCGGGGCGGGGAAGGGAGCGGAGAATGGCATTCTGATAAAGGGCGGCGACGTATTGGAGAAACTCCAGAAAATAGACACTATCATATTCGATAAGACAGGGACGTTGACGAAGGGTCAACCCTCCGTGACGGACGTTATCCCTGTAGGCAAAGCTGCGGAGAAATCGATACTCTACTATGCAGCAGGGGCCGAGAGTGGAAGCGAGCATCCAATGGGCAAGGCGATTGTTGCGGCCGCCCGGAAAGCAGGAGTAACAATTCCTGAGGCGTCCAACTTCGAGGCAGTACCAGGACTCGGCGTCCGGGCCGAAGTGGATGGCCGAGAAGTCTTGTTAGGTGGGCCCTTGATGGCTAAATTCTCGATTCCCTCGGACACTCTGTACATAGAGGCTTGGAATAGACTGCAAGACCAAGGAAAGACAGTGACGCCTCTTGCACTGGATAGGAAACCAGTGGCTTTGCTAGCACTTGCGGACACGGTGAAGGATGAGGCTCAGGCTGCGGTGGCCAGTTTGAAGAGGATGGGACTCAAGGTGATCATGCTCACCGGCGATCAGGAGAAGACTGCTCGTGCAATCGCACAGAAACTAGGGATAGATGAAGTGATCGCAAGCGTTAGGCCAGAACAGAAGGAGCAGATTGTGGAAAAGCTTCAGAAAGAGGGAAGAATCGTCGCCATGGTGGGTGACGGAATTAATGATGCGCCGGCATTGGCCAAGGCAGATGTGGGGATGGCGATTGGGAGCGGTACCGACGTGGCAAAGGAAACGGGGGGAATCATTCTGATCAAGAACGACCTACGGGACGTAGTCACCGCAATCGAGTTAGGAAGGGCGACTGTTCGAAAGATTAAGGAGAATCTGCTTTGGGCCTTCATCTACAATGTGGGTCTCATTCCGATCGCCGCAGGGGCCCTGGTGCCCTTCCTTGGGCCCTCGATCTATCAAGTACTGCCTTTCCTGGCAGCAGGAGCAATGGCTTTTAGCTCAGTCACGGTCGTCTCCAACTCGCTATTACTTCGAAGGTTCAAAGTTCCAAGTATCTAGTGACTGGGAGGTGAAGTATTGCAGAAAGATCCAATTTGTGGAATGATGGTCGACGAGAAGAAGACGAAGCTAACCTCATCGCATGACGCGAAGACGTTCTACTTCTGTTCCGCGTCTTGCAAGAGCACGTTCGACAAGGACGCACACCGCCACGCACACGGTTAAGCTGAGAGTGCCAGACCAGACAGGTGCTCGACCGTTTTCTTGTCGTAATCCTATTTGATCTTCATTATTTGTTTCATGATGCCGAGTTTGAACGAGGTTTCATCGTCGGGACCAAAATATGGATAGACGCAGGGAAGATTGATGCCTGCGTTCCGAAACTTGTCCACGAGTTTTTGAAGTTGGTCGACTGATGGGTTTGCCGCGCTGATCGTGTACAGTGAGTCAGGAATTTCAGGTGAGCGTACTGAGGAGAGACTCCTGCTAGCCGATAAGATATCGTTGGCAGTGCCATCCTGGATGAACACATCATGGTAGTGAGGGTTGGCGTCGTAGTGTACGAACTCTTCAATCAAGAGTCTCTTGGCCGTGGCCTCATCTTTGGAATAGAAAATTTTGATGTAGCAGGCGAATGTTCGTTGATCAAATGCACCGGACGCAATTTCCAATCTAAGGTTTTTGATTAGGTTACCGGCGTATTCGGGAGAGCAGAAGTTCAGGATCAAACCATTAGCACGGCGTATCGCCCGCTTGGCGATCCCCAGCCTCAGGGCT
>Ga0209761_1001316_pt1 | contig 16006 bp, 20 predicted proteins | sample GraSoi013_1_40cm_4_FD_185818 | JGI IMG/M metagenome (GOLD analysis project Ga0209761, IMG submission 185818) | Grasslands soil microbial communities from the Angelo Coastal Reserve, California, USA - Sample 09_25_2013_1_40cm (SPAdes) (version 2) | ecosystem: Environmental > Terrestrial > Soil >...
TCGCCGCCGAACACCGCGCGCGCCGCGCGGCGCGCCGCCCCGTACCCGAACAACCGCGGCGCCGCGCGGGCGGCGAGCCGCGAGAGCGGGAACAGTCGCCGCACCGCCCGGCGCGCCGCGCGACGGCCCGCGTCGGCGAACACCAGGTCGGCGTCCGGCCGGCGCCCCACGAGACGCAGCAGCGCCTCGACGTGGGCCGGGTCGGCGGCGGCGTCGCGCCGCACCATCGCCTCGTACTCGCGCAGCTGCATCGCGACCGTCGGCGACAGCCCCAGGCGCTTCGAGAGCAGCTCTTCGGCGAACTCCGACAGCCCGTCCTCGACCGGGGTATCGAGGTTCTTGACCGCTTCCAGGACCGCGAGTGGGAGGATGCTGTGGACCACGGCGCGCGAAACCTAGCACCCCGGGCCCCTATTGCGGAACCCGGTTGCGCAGGGAGAGGTTAAGGCACTCTATGGCGACGCCCACGACCCCCCCATCCCCCCCGTCCCCGCCATCCCCCCCGGTCCCCACCCCGGCGCCGCCGAGTCCGGCGGACGAGGCCGAAAAGCGGACGAGCTTCGAGCGCGAGGCGCTGGTCCACCTCGACAGCCTGTACCGCGTCGCCCTCCGCCTCACCGGCAACGCCGCCGAGGCGGACGACCTGGTGCAGGAAACGATGCTGAAGGCCTACCGCGCGTGGGAGCAGTACCAGAAGGGGACCAATGCGAAGGGATGGCTGCTGACCATCCTGCGGCACGCTTTCATTAATGAATACCGGCGCCGCACGCGCCACCCGGAGACGGTGGACCTGGACGCGATCGAGCCCTTCTCCGTGTTCGAGGAGCTCCAGGACGAAGACCCCCAGGGGACCTTCTTCGACCGCATCGTGGACGACGAGGTGCTGCGGGCGATCGACCAGCTCCCGGAACAATTTCGGGAGACGGTGGTGTTGAGTGACGTCGAGGGGCTGTCGTACGAGGAGATCGCCCGGGTGCTGGACGTGCCCGTCGGCACCGTGAAGTCCCGGCTGTTCCGGGCGCGGCGGCTGCTGCAACAGCAACTGTACGACTACGCCGTCGGGATGGGATACATCAAGGGGAGCTCAACGGGATGAACTGCCGCGAGTGCGCCGAGCACCTCTACGAGTATCTCGACCGGGAGCTGACGCCGGACCTGGAGCGGGAGATCCGTCAGCATCTCACCGAGTGCCCTCCCTGCGGTGAGCACTTCGACTTCGAGAAGCTGTTCCTCGATTTCCTGCGCGCCCGCTGCCGGGCCCAGGGCGCGCCCCCCGAGCTGAAGCACCGGATCCTGCGCGAGCTGTTCGACGAGTGAGGTGGCTCACCCCGGACGGCGTCGTGGCCGCGCTCGCCGTCGGGGGTGCGGTCACGTGGGGCGTTTCGTGGCGCGGCCTGGTGTTGCTCCTGGCCTTCTTCCTCTCCGGTAGCCTCCTCACACAGCTGGCCGAGCGGCGTGCTCCCCGGCGCACCGCGCGGCAGGTGCTGGCGAACGGGGGCGTCGCCGCCGTCGCGGCGCTGTTCAGCGCGTGGCCGATCGCGGCCGGCGCGCTCGCCGCCGCCGCCGCCGACACCTGGGCGACGGAGATCGGCGCCTTCTCCCCCTTCGCTCCACGGCTCATCACGAGCGGCCGGCAGGTCCCCCGGGGTACGTCCGGGGGTATCACCGTTTTGGGCTCGCTCGGTGGCGCGGCGGGCGCGGTGATGATCGCCCTGCTGGCCGAGGCCTTCCGACCCCAGGGCGCCGCCCCGGGGTCAGCCGCGCTGATCGCCGGCGCCGGCGTCGCCGGGATGGTTGCCGACTCGCTGCTTGGGGCCACGGTACAGGGCAAGCACGAGTGCCCCGAGTGTGGCGCGCGGTTCGAGCGCGGGAATACCGTGTGCCACCAGCCGGTACGGCGCATCAGAGGCTTCCGATGGCTCGACAACGACGCGGTGAATCTCGCGGCGACGCTGTGCGGTGCAGTGGTCGTCGCGCTGGGCGTGCGGATCGTGTGAGCGATCGCTGGGACGCGATCGTCGTGGGCGCCGGGCCGGCCGGTGCGGCTACCGCCCTGCTGCTGTCCCGCGGCGGCGCGCGGGTGTTGCTGCTCGATCGCGCCCGCTTCCCCCGCCACAAACCCTGCTCGGAGTATCTCAGCCCCGCCACCACGGCGATCCTCGGGCGGCTCGACGGTGTGCTGGAGGCGGTGGAGCGCGCGCCCCACGCCAAGGTGTACGGGATGAAGGTGGTCGCCCCGAGTGGCGCGGTGATGTGCGGGCGCCTCGCCGGCGCGTACAGCTTTGCCCTGCCCCGCGCCACGTTCGACACCATCCTGCTGCGCGCAGCCGCGCGCGCGGGGGCCGTTGTCCGTGAGAGCACGAGGGTGCAGGACCTCCTCTGGGACGGGCGCGCGGTGGCCGGCGTCGTGGCACGAGGGGGGGGGGACGGGAAACGGGAGACGTGGCGCGCGCGGGTCGTGGTGGGGGCCGACGGCCTGCGGTCCGTGGTCGCGCGGCGGCTCGGGCTGCTGCGAGCGTCCGCGCCGCGCCGGGTCGCGTTCACCGCGCACGTCGCGCACGTCGCCGGCGTGGATGGGGTCGGCGAGCTGCACGTCGGCGACACGGGGTACGTCGGGCTCGGGCCCGTGGGCGAGGGGGTGACCACGGTCGCGCTGGTGGTGCCGCTCCGGTCGGTGCGGGCCGGCGGGACGGACTATCGCGCCGGGCTGTTCGCCCAGCTCGAGCGCTTCCCGGGACTGGCCGGCCGGTTCGACCCGCGGCAGTTGGTGCGCGGTGTGCTCGCCACGGGCCCGTTCGCGCAGTGGGCCGAGCGGCCCTGCGTGGCCGGTGCGCTGCTGGTGGGAGACGCTGCGGACTTCTTCGACCCGTTTACGGGGCAAGGCATTTACGCGGCGTTGCGCGGCGCGGAGCTCGCCGCCGCGGCGCTCCTGCCCGCCCTGGCCGCAGGAAACGGGAGCGGCTCCCTGTCGCACGCCGCGCTCGCACCCTACGCCGCCGCCCGCCGGCGCGAGTTCCGGAGCAAGTGGCTGTTCGAGCGTCTGATCGCCCTCGGCATCGGCTGGCCGGCGCTGACGAACCGCGTGGTCCGCCGGCTGGCGGTGCGGCCCGACCTCGCGGATCTTGTGGTCGGGGCCGCCGGGAATATCGTGCCCGCGGCCCGGGTCCTTGCTCCGAGCGTCCTCGCCCAACTCGTGTCGTGACCACGCACGGCGTCGATCCCGCGCAGTTCCGCCAGCTCCTGGGCCGATTCGCCACCGGCGTGACGATCCTCACGACGCGCGATCGCGAGGGACGGCCGATCGGGATGACCGCCAGCTCCGTGGCGTCGGTGTCGCTCCAGCCGCCGCTCGTGCTGGTGTCGGTCGACAAGAGCAACGACATGCATGGGGCACTCAAGACGGCGCAGCGTTTCGTCCTCAACGTGCTGGCGGCCGACCAGGAAGCGATGTCCCGCCGGTTCGCGGTCGATCACCCGGATCGGTTCGAGGGGATCGGCTACCGCGAGACGAAGCACGGGATGCCCGTGCTCGACGGAGTGCTCGCAAGCATCGAGTGCGAGAAGCAGGGCGAAACGCCGGGCGGAGACCACACCGTGTTCTTCGGGCTCGTGACCGGGGGCTCGGTGACCGACCGGAGCCCGTTGCTCTACTACCGCGGCGGCTACGCCGGCCTGCACGGCGGATGATCGGCCGCGAGCTGCTCGACGACCCGCGCGCCGACCCGGCCGCCGTCCGGTGCGAGTTGCATGACATCGGCCGGCTGAACGTCCTGTTCGGCGGGACGCGGGCGGTCGTTCGGGAGCTGGAGCCGTTCTTGGAAATGGGAAAGCGGGAGGCGGGAAGCGGGAACAGTGGGGCCTGTTGGACCCTCTTGGATGTCGGCACCGGGTCCGGCGACATCGCCATCGCCGCGGCCGCCGTCGCGCGGCGCTGCGGCGTCGACCTGAAGCCCGTCGGCGTCGAACTGAACCGCACCGCGGCGCGTCTCGCGCGGGGCAACGGGATGCACGTCGTGCTCGGTGACGGGAACGCGCTGCCGTTCGGCCCGAAATCGGTGGACGTCGTGATCGCGAGCCAGGTGTTGCACCACCTCCCGCGCGAGCGCGCGGTGCGCTGGATCGCGACCGTGGACGGCCTCGCGCGGCGCGTGGTGGTACTCGCCGATCTGCGGCGCTCGGGGGTCGCGATCGTGGGGGTCTGGGCGGCGGCGCTCGGGCTGCGCATGAGCCGCGTGACGCGGCACGACGCGGTGGTGTCGCTCAGGCGCGGGTACACGAAGCGGGAGTTCGACGGGATGTTGCGGGAGGCGGGCGTGCCAGCGGTGGCGCGGTGCCGGCCTGGGTTTCGCATCGTAGCGGCGTGGGCGCCGGAAGCGTCATCCGTTATCCGTCGTCCGCTACTACGGATGACGGATGACGGATAACGGATGACGACTCGCATGCGCACCGTCGATCAAACCGTCATCCGGGCACCCGTCGAGCGCGTCTTTCGCGTCGCGTCCGACGTTGAGCGCTGGCCGGACATCCTGTCGCATTACCGTTGGGTACGGTTTCTCCAGCGCCGCGAAGGTGGCGGCACCGTCGAGATGGCGGCGTGGCGGCCGTTCGGCCCGCTCCGCTACCCGACGTGGTGGGTGTCGGAAATGACGGTGGACCCGCGCGCGCGGGAAATCCACTATCGCCACGTGCGGGGTATCACGCAGGGGATGGACGTGGTATGGCAGATCGTTCCGGGCCGCGCGGGGGCGGAAGTCACGATCATGCACGACTGGGCCGGTCCCGCTTGGCCGCTCGTCGGCGCGCTCGCGGCGGACCTCGTGATCGGGCCGATCTTCATCCACGGGATCGCCGCGCGGACTTTGGCAGGGATCAAACGAGCGGTCGAGCGCGATGAGCGCGGCTTCAGCCGCGGACCAACGGGGAGCGAAATGTGAAGAACGGTGGACGGAGGGTTGTGATCACCGGCGTGGGCGCCGTGACGCCGATCGGCACGGGCGCCGACGGTCTCTGGGTCGGGCTCGCCGCCCGCCGCTCGGCCGTGCGGGAGCTGACGCGGTTCGACCCCACGCCGTTCCGGAGCCGCATCGCCGCCGAGATCCCCGACTTCCGGCCGCAGGACCACCTCGACGCGAAGCGGGCGAAGCGGCTCGACCGCTTCTCCCAGCTGGCGGTGACGAGCGCGCGGTTCGCGCTCGCGGACGCCGAGCTCGAGCCGGCGCGCGAGGACGGCGACCGCGCCGGCGCGATGATGGGTTCCGCGCTGGGCGGGGTGGCGTTCGCCGAGTCGCAGGTGGCGGGGTTCCACCGCGACGGGCCGCGCGGGCTCGACCCGGCGCTTGCCCTGGCGGTGTTTCCCGGCGCGGCGAGCTGCAACATCGCCATTGAGTTCGGGTTCACCGGCCCCAATTCGACGAACGCCATGAGCTGCGCGTCCGGCACGATCGCCGTGGGCGACGCGTTCCACGCGATCCGCGCGGGCCAGGCCGACCTGATGCTCGCGGGCGGTGCCGAGGCCCCGCTCGCGCCGATGACCTACGCCGCATTCAGTGTGATCCGGGCGATGAGCACCCGCAACGACGACCCCGCGCACGCCTCGCGGCCGTTCGACGCCGCGCGCGACGGGTTCGTGATGGGCGAGGGGGCGGCGGTGCTCGTGCTCGAGGAGCGTGCGCGCGCGCTCGCCCGCGGCGCGAAGATCTACGCCGAGATCGTGGGCTACGGGTTCACGAACGACGCCTACCACATGACCGCGCCGCGGCCGGACGGGCGGCAGGCGGCCCGGGCCATGCGGCTCGCGCTCGCCGACGGACACGTCGACCCGACCGACGTCGGCTACATCAACGCCCACGGCTCCTCGACCCCGCTCAACGACGCCACCGAGACCGCCGCCATCAAGCAGGTGTTCGCGGAGCACGCCTACCGCCTCACCGTGAGCGGCACCAAGGGGTATTACGGCCACGCGCTGGGCGCGAGCGGCGCGATTGAGGCGGGCATCTGCGCGCTCGCGATCGAGCGGCGCTGGCTCCCGCCCACCATCAATCTCGAGCGCCCCGACCCCGCGTGCGACCTCGATTGCCTCCCGGGCGAGGGGCGGGCCGCGGCGCCCGAGGTCGTGGTGTCGAACTCGTTCGGGTTCGGCGGGATCAACGCGTCCCTGGTGTTGCGGCGCGCCTAGCCCGCGCCCTAGATTGCCGTCGCCCACAACCCGAGGCCCACCAGCCATGTCCAAGGATCTGCGGCCGCTCACGGCCGAGTTCGTCGGCACGCTGCTCTTCGTGTTTCTCGGCGCGGGGAGCGTGGTCGCGCTCGTCAGCGCCGGGTCCACCCTCGGCGCGAACAGCATCGGCCCGCTCGGCGTGGCCCTGGCGCACGGCGTCGGGATGGCGATCATCGTGTCGATGACCATGAGCATCTCCGGCGGCCATATCAATCCTGCCGTCACCGTCGGACTGTGGATCGCGAACAAGATCGACGGCCTGCTCGCCGGCAAGTACATCGTGGCCCAGCTGCTGGGCGCGATCGCCGGCGCGGCGCTCCTCAAGGGCGTGCTGCCCAAGATTCCCGTGAGCGTCGCGCTCGGCGGCACGCCGCGCCTCGCGAATGACGTGACCTTCGCGCAGGGTGTGTGGATCGAGGCGCTCCTCACCTTCTTCCTGGTGAGCGCCGTGTTCGGGACGGCCGTCTCGTCGCAGGCGCCAAAGATCGCGGGCTTCGGAATCGGCCTCGCGATCTTCGTGGACGCGCTGGTCGGCGGCAACCTCACGGGCGCGGCGATGAACCCCGCGCGCGCGTTCGGGCCGGCGCTCGTGGCGTGGCAATGGAACGGGCACGCCGTCTACTGGATCGGTCCGCTGCTGGGCGCCGCGGTCGCCGGCGCCCTCTGGAAGGCGGTTCTGCTACCGCGATCGTGAGGGACGGCATCGGTGTAGGGGCACGGCAGTGCCGTGCCCCTACAGCAATTCGGCGACCGTCGGCGCGAAGTACGTCAGGATGATGTCGGCGCCCGCGCGCCGGATGGCGTACAGCGTCTCCCACATGGCGCGGGTCTCGTCCAGCATGCCGCGCTGAGCGGCCGCCTTGATCATCGCGTACTCGCCGCTCACCTGATAGGCGGCGAGCGGCGAGCCGAACTCCGCCTTGGCGCGGCGGATCAGGTCGAGGCAGGGGAGCGCCGGCTTGACCAGGAGGATGTCCGCGCCCTCGTCCGCGTCGAGCCGGATCTCCTTCATCGCTTCGTCGGCGTTGGTGCCTTGCATCTGGTAGGACTGCCGGTCGCCGAACTGCGGCGTGGAGCCCGCGGCTTCGCGGAACGGCCCGTAGAACGCCGACGCCGTCTTCGCGGCGTAGGACATGATCGGCACCCGGGACAGCCCGGCGGCGTCGAGCGCCTTGCGGATGCCCGCGACGCGGCCGTCCATCATGTCGCTCGGCGCGACGAGGTCGACCCCCGCGCGCGCCTGCGTCACCGCCACCTTGCCGAGCAGGTACACCGACGCGTCGTTCTCCACCTCGCCGTCCTGGATCACGCCGCAGTGGCCGTGGTCGGTGTACTCGCACAGGCAGACATCGCCCACCACGAGCAGGTCCGGCACCGCCCGCTTCACCGCGCGCGCCGCCTGCTGCACGATCCCCTGCTCGTCGTACGCCTCGGAGCCGGTCGCGTCCTTCGCCGCCGGAAGGCCGAACAGCATGACCCCGCCGAGCCCAAGGCGGTGGGCCCGCTCCGCGTCCTTCACGAGCTCGTCCAGCGAGGTCTGGTACACGCCGGGGAGCGCGGGCACCTCACGGCGCACGCCCTCGCCGTGGCACACGAACAGGGGCCACACGAGTTGCGCGGGGACGACGTGCGTCTCCTGCACGAGGCGGCGCAGCGCCGCGGTGCGGCGCAACCGGCGCATCCGGCGGATCGGGAACTGGGCGGAGCTGGGGGTGCTCATCGGCCGAGCAATTTCGATGCGCCCTGCGCCCGCAGCAAGCCCGCCACCGCCGCGCCGGCTCCGGCGGGATCGCGCTCGTCGATCTCGGCTGACGCCGTGATCTGCACCGTTCCGTCCTGCGCCGTCACTCGCCCAAACAACCTGCTCCCCGCTCCCTGCTCCCTGCTCCCGCAGTACGCCGCCACCGGCGCCTGACACCCGCCTTCGAGCGCCGCCAGCAGGCTCCGCTCCGCCGCCACCTGCCGCGCGCTCGGCGGGTGCTCGAGCGGCGCGAGCGCGGCGCGCGCCCGGGCGTCGTCCGAGCGCACCTCGAGCCCGAGCGCGCCCTGCCCCGGCGCGGGCATCACCTCCAGCGGATCGAGCCGCGCGGCGATCTCGCCCCCGAGCTCGAGCCGCTCGAGCCCCGCCCGCGCGAGCAGCGCGGCGTCGAGTCCGTCGCGTCCGGCCTTCACCTTCTGCACTCGCGTCGGCACATTGCCGCGGAGCGGCACGATCTCGAGGTCGGGACGGAGGTAGCGGAGCTGCGCGACGCGCCGCAGGCTCGAGGTCCCGATCCTGCCGCCGGGCGCGAGCTCGGCGATCGAGACAACGCCGTCCAGACGGGTCACCAGCGCTTCGGCCGGATCGGCCCGGGGCGGCACGGCGCCCAGCGCGAGCCCATCCGGCAGGCGCGTCGGCAGGTCCTTGAGCGAGTGCACGGCGACGTCGATGCGGCCCGCGAGCAGCGCCTCCTCGATTTCCTTGGTGAAGAACCCCTTCCCCTCGAGCTCGTGCAGCGGCCGGTCTACGTCGGCGTCGCCGCGCGTCCTGACGATCACGAGCTCGACCACCACGCCGCCGCGCGCCAGCTCGGCCCTCACCCATTCCGCCTGCCACAGGGCCAGCCGGCTGCCCCGCGTACCGATCTTCAGGGTCGCCGTCACCCGTCCCTCTTCCCGCTTCCCTCTTCCCCGAAGTATCGCACCAGCGCCTCCACCAGTCCCGGAACCGTGTACTCTCTCGCTTCGATCGCGACCTGGATTCCCAGCTCCCGGGCGGCCTCGGCGGTGACCGGCCCGATCGCCGCGGCGGCGAACCGGCCCGACGTCGCGGCCTCGCGGCCCACGATGTCGACGAAATGACGCACCGTCGAGGAGGACGTGAAGGTGATCGCGTCGATCCCGCCCGCGACGACGTCGCGCGCGAGCTGGCTCCCGTCTCCCGCGTCGCGGACGGTCTCGTAGACCGGGAGCGCGTCGACCACCGCGCCGAGCGCCCGCAGACCATCGGGGAGCACGTCGCGCGCTTCCCGGGCCCGGGGCAGCAGGATGTGCTTCCCGCGCAGCTCGCCGCGTTCGGCGAGCGCCTCGACGACCGCCTCCGCGACGTACGTGCGCGGCACGAGGGCCGGCGTGACGCCGTATCGTTCCAGCGCCGCCGCCGTCGCCGGCCCGATGGCAGCGACGGCCACCCGCGCGAGGTCGCGCGCCGCGAGCCCCCAGTCGGGGAGGTGATCGCACACCACGGCGACCGCGTTCTGGCTCGTGAAAATCACCCAGGCGTAGCTCGGCAGCCGGGCGAGCGCCGCGCGCAGCGGCGCGAGGTCGGCGAGCGGCTGGATGCGGATCATGGGCGCAGCGACGACGGCGGCGCCGAGCGCCTCGAGCGCCCGTACCAGCTCATCCGCCTGCTCGCGGGCGCGCGTCACCGCGATGCGCCGGCCAAGCAGGGGAGGGCGCGAGGAGCGCGGCGACTGTGACATACGTGTAATATCAAGCAATGTTCCGCTCACTGCGCTCCGCTCTCGCCCGCTTTGCCGTGCGCCGGGCGGCCGCCTGCCAGCGCCACGCCCCCAAGCGCGCGGCCTGGTGGCTGGAGATCGGCTGCGCACTGACGCCCGTGTTCGCAGAGTCCTACCCCGCGCTCGTGCGGCTGCGGCGGGCCATCGAAGACCGCTGGGGGGCGCTCGCCGCCGCGCAGGAGGCGGTCGAGCGCTTTCCCGAAAACCCCGATGCGTGGTTGTTGCTCGGCGCGGCGTACCAGATGGTGTTCCGGCAGCAGGAGGCGCTCGTCGCCTACGAGCAGGCGCTCGCGCTCGAGGAGCGCCCCGACGCCGCCCTGGCGGCGGGCGACCTGTACCGCCGCGCCGGCCGGTACGCGGACGCGGCAGCGCGCTTCGCCCGCGCGCACGCCGCGGGGGGCGGCGCCGAGGCCCTGTGGCTCAACGCCCAGGCCCTGTTCCAGGCGGGCGACGTCCGGGCCGCGGAAGAGGCCCTCCACCTCTGGGCCACCCAGGTCCCTGGCGGGCAGGAGCGGCTCTCGGAGGCGCGCGCTGAATTGTTCGTGGAAAAGCCCGGCAGCTAGCCCTTGCTCGACCGACGGTAGAGGGAGAAGGTATAGCCGAGCAGGATGACGGCCGTCACGACGTAGGCCGCCACGAGGTAGCCGGCGTTCTGTGGGACCTCAGGCACCGTTCCGTTCCTCCCATAGCAACGACAGCGCATACCGCTGGGTCACGAACCCGACGTACAGCAGCGTGAACACGCCGAGCGAGAACAGCCAGGTCGCGAGCATGCTCCCCGGCAGCGACGGCGCGCTCGGCTTCAGGATGATCGGCTGGGGATGGAGCGTACGGAACAGGTACACGCTCAGGTGAATGAAGGGCACCAGGCACATCCCGCAAATGCCCAGCACGGCCGCGTAGCGGGCGCCGAGGGCGGGGTCTCGCACCGCGCCGCGCAGCAGCAGGTACCCTATATAGAGGAAGAACAGCAGCAGGGTCGACGTGAGCCGCGCGTCCCACGTCCACCAGGTCCCCCAGATCGGCTTCCCCCAGATGGGACCGGTGGTGAGCACGATCGCGGCGAACACCGTGCCCACCTCCGCGGACGCCGCGGCAAAGCGGTCGAGGCGGCGGTCCTTCAAGAACAGGTAGAAGATGCTCCCGAGGCCCACGAGCACCATCGCCGTCTCGGCCCAGATCGCCGCGGGGACGTGGAGGTAATAGATCTTCTGCGCCGGTCCTTGCAGCCGCTCGACCGGGGTGAACGCGAGCGCCCGCACGTACACGCCCGCGAGCAGCGCCAGGCCGAGCAGCGTGATCCACCGGCCCCTGTGCAGGAGGCTCATTCATCCACCGTGAAACGGAACAGGAAGCTCGCGAGCGACACGAATACGATGTCGTAGGCGGCGAGCAACTTAAGATACCCCACGGCCTCGCTCAAGGGACGGTCGCCCAACAGACGCGCGGTCACCTGAACCGCTCCGATGAGCGGAGGGACCAGGAACGGCAGCAGCAGCACCACCAGGAGCAGCTCGGCGAACCGCGTCCTGATCACGAGCGCGCTGAACAGCGTGCCGACGGCGACGAACCCCACCGTGGCCAGCGCGATCACCGCGACGAGCGGCAGCAACACCCGGCCCACCGGGACGTTGAAGAACAGCACGAACAGCGGCAGGCCGACGCTCTCCACGACCGCCACGAATGCCAGATTCGCGAGCAGCTTGCCCCAGTAGAGGCTGGTGCGACTCAAGGGCGAGACGAGCAGGCCCTCGAGCGCCTGATTCTCGAGCTCCAGCTGGAATGCGCGGTTCAACGCCAGCATGGCGGCGAACGTGAAGGTCACCCAGAGAATCGTCGGGGCGAGATCGAGGGCCGACACCGCGGTGGGGTCCCGCCCGAAGTTGAACACCGTGAGCACGAGGGCGGTGAACACGACGGCCGAGACGATGGCGGTGCGGGTGCGGAACTCGAGCAGCAGGTCTTTGCGCGCCACCGCCCACGCCTGCCGCAACAGCTCAGCCATCGGCCATGGCGCGCCGGTAGGCTGCGGCGATCTCGGCGGCGCTGCGCGTTCCGCGCGGCGCGAAGTGCACGAACCGCCCGCGTCGCTGGAACGCGACGTCGGTGGCGAGCTCCGCGCCCTCATCCACGTTGTGCGTCGCGAGCACCATCATGCGGCCCCCGTCGTGCAGCTCGCCCAGCAGCACGCGGAGCTGCCCTGCGGCCGCGAGGTCGAGCCCGGTGAACGGCTCGTCGAGCAGCAGCACGGCGGGATCGTGCAGCAGCGCCTTCGCGATCGCGGCCCGCTGCAGCAGGCCGCGCGACAGCGACCACACCGGCTCGCCGGCGCGGTCGCTCATGTCGAGCCGGGCGAGCACCTCGGCGGCGCGCGCGGCGCGTCGGGCCGCGCTCAACCCGTAAAGCGACCCCCAGAACAACAGGTTCTCGCGCACGGTGAGGTGCCCGTAGAGGTGGGACTGATGGCCGATCCAGCCGATGGCGCGCCGGCCGCCGTCCACCCGGGCCGACCCGGCCTGCGGGTTGATCAGTCCGGCGAGCACTTTGAGGAGGGTGGTCTTGCCCGCGCCGTTGGGCCCGAAGATCGCGAGCGTCTGCCCGGGGGCGAGGCTGAACGAGACACCGTCGAGCGCCACGACCCGCCCGAACGCGTGGTGCAACCCCTCAGCCAAGAGCATCAATGCGGGCGGCCAGGTCTTCCAGGTCGAACGGCTTGACGAGGTATCCCGAGTGGCCGAGGTCCAGCACGTTGATCAGCGGCTCCATGCTGACGTAGGAGGTGGTGACGATGACGGGGAGCGCGGGGCGGGAGCGGCGGATCTCCTGGAGCAACGTGACGCCGTCGGTGTCCGGCAGGCGCAGGTCCAGGACCAGCACCTGGGGCTCGAACTCCTCGAGCTGGCGGCGGGCCTCCGTGCCGCTCGCCGCGAACGCCAGGTCGTAACGCGGGGCGAAGAAGCGCTTGTAGGTGCGTCGGAGCGCCGATTCATCCTCGACGAACAGGACCTTACGTCGCGGCGTGCGGGACCCCATAGGTGGGGCCCAATATAATCAGCTCGCGCCGCTCTCCAACTCGAACAGGTCGTCGAGCTTGGTCAACACGAGCAGGAAACGCAGCTCTTCGTTCGCCCCGCGCAGGCTCACGCTGAGCCGACGCTCGGCCGCCTTGCGCTGAATCAGCATGAGCGCTCCGAGGCCGGCGGAGTCCACCTGCCGGGTCCCCGAAAGGTCGATCACCAAGCGCCCGGCTCCCTCAGACAGCTGCTCGAGCAGCTCGCCCGCCGCGCGGCGGAACGCCGTGCGCGACTCGAGCCCCAGCTCCTCTGGAGCGGCAAGCACCCTTTCGGTCGGACGCGTGGACATCGTCATCATCTCCTCCACAGTCGGCTCCCTTGAATGCCGGCCGACCGCTTGTGCGACTCCAGTGCCACCCAGCTAACCTGCGGGCCGTCAACCGGTTGTCAAAGACGGCGTGAGGTGCCTCACGTGACGCGTTGCCGCAGAGCGAGCGGCAGGGCGCATATTGCAAGGTCGCAACACCCGCCCCTGGCCAGCGCCTTGACCTCGCCTCAGTCGAGCGGCATACCTTACCTGCAACGTGGACTAGTGCTGGCCAGGAGGCCAATCACATGGCAAAGACAGTCGCGTCGAAGGAGCTAACCGAGGTCAGCGAAGCGCAGATCGCGGTGCATTGGAAGGAAGAGGAGCACTATCAGCCTTCCGAGAAATTCAAGGCACAAGCGAACATGCGGGACACGCACATCCTTGAAAAGTTCGGCCTCGCCAAGTTCCCCGACTGCTTCAAAGAATACGCGGACATGCTGACCTGGTTCGAGCCATATCACACGGTCCTCGATACCAGCGACGCGCCGTTCTGGAAGTGGTTCGTCGGCGGCAAGATCAACGCGTCGTACAACTGCGTGGACCGTCATCTCGCCAAGTACGGGAACAAAGCAGCCTTCATCTTCGTGCCCGAGCCCGAAGCAGAGCGGGATGTGACCATCAAGTACCAGGAGCTGTATACCAGCGTAAATGAACTGGCCGCCCTGCTGCGCGGCTTGGGACTCAAGGCAGGAGACCGCGTCACGTTTCACATGCCGATGGTCCCGGAGCTGCCGATCACGATGCTGGCGTGTGCGCGCCTGGGCATCATCCACTCGCAAGTCTTCGGCGGGTTCAGCGGTCAGGCGTGCGGCTCGCGCATTCAGGACTCGGGCAGCCGGGTGCTGATCACGATGGACAGCTACTGGCGCAATGGCACGCTCGTCGATCACAAGACGAACGCCGACATCGCCGTGCGTACGGCGAAAGACCTGGGGCAGGACGTCGACAAGGTGCTGGTGTGGCAGCGTTATCCCGGAAAGTATTCCGCCAAAACGCCGATGATTCCCGGCCGCGACTTCTTCATGAACGACCTGCTCAAGGAGTACAAAGGCCAGAAGGTCGAGCCGGTTCCCCTGCCGTCCGAAGGGCAACTGTTCTTGATGTACTCGAGCGGCACGACGGGCAAGCCCAAGGGCGCGCAGCACAGCATCGCGGGCTATTTGGCTTACGTGACCGGCACGTCCAGGTGGATTCTCGACATCCATCCGGAAGACGTCTATTGGTGCATGGCGGACATCGGCTGGATCACGGGCCATTCCTACATCGTCTACGGTCCGCTGGCGAACGCGGCGACGAGCGTGCTGTACGAAGGCGTGCCGACGTTTCCCGACGCGGGGCGGCCGTGGCGCATCGCCGAGCGACTGGGCGTGAACATCTTCCATACCGCGCCGACGGCGATCCGGATGCTGCGGAAGCTCGGTCCCCAAGAACCCCGCAAGTACAAGTACCGTTTCAAATCCATGACGACGGTGGGCGAGCCGATCGAGCCGGAGGCGTGGCGCTGGTATTACGACGAGGTCGGCAAACGCGAGGCCGTGATCACCGACACGTGGTGGCTGACCGAAACAGGCGGCTTTCTCGGCACCACAGTTCCGGCGATTCATGCGATGAAGCCGGGCAGCTGCGGTCCCGGCGCGCCGGGGATTCATCCCATCATTTACGACGAGACCGGCGCAGAGATTCCCAAGGGTTCCGGCAAGGCGGGCAACATCTGCATCCGCAATCCCTGGCCGGGCCTCATGCAGACGTTGTGGGGCGACCGCGACCGCTATGTCAAGACCTACTTCGCCAAGTACAACAAGAATCCCCGTAGCAAGGACTGGCGCGACTGGCCCTTCATGTGCGGCGACGGCGCCGTGCAGGCGGCGGATGGCTATTACCGCATCCTGGGCCGTATTGACGACGTGATCAATGTCGCCGGCCACCGGCTCGGCACCAAAGAGATCGAGTCCGCCTGTCTCACGGTCCCGGAAGTGGCCGAGGCCGCCGTCGTCCCCGTCCAGGATGAGGTAAAGGGACGGGTGCCCGAAGTGTACATCGCGGTCAAGCCGGGCGTGCCGCCGAGCCAGGACGTGATCGACCGCGTGATCAAGGCGAACGAAGAGGTGATTGGCAAGATCGCCCGACCCAAGCACGTCTACATCGTGCCGGACATGCCCAAGACCCGCTCCGGGAAGATCATGCGGCGGGTGCTCGCGGCGATCTCGAATCGCCGGGATGTGGGCGACGTGACGACGCTCGCGAACCCGGACGTGGTGGAGCAAATCCGCGCGATGGTACAAGGGAAGGACACAATAACCACGCGAGAAGCATTGCCGGAGGACATCGCGAAGTTCGGCCAGGCTGAATAAGCGACCGTCGCCAAACGGCTCAGGCCCCACGAAGCGACTGCGTATTTTTGTCGCGGAGTGGGGCCTGGGCCGTTTGGCCGCTGCTACAGCTCCACCTGCGCTCCCACCTCGAACACCTGGTTCGCCGGGATCTTGAAGAAGGCGGTCGCCCGCAGGGCGTTCCGCGACATGAAGGCGAACAGGTTCTCGCGCCACTGGGCCATGCCGTGCCGCTCCGAGGTGACGAGGGTCTCGCGCCCGAGGAAGAACGTCGTTCCTTCAATCCGGATGTCGAGGGCCTTGACCCGGCAGGCCGCCAGCACGTCGCCGATGTCCGGATCGTCCATGAACCCGTAGCTGGCGGTCACGCTGTGAAACCCCTTGCCGATGCGCTTCACGGTGACGCGCTCCGGGGGCGCGACGTGGGGAACGTCGTGCGTGACGACGGTCAGAAAGACGATCTTCTCGTGGAGGACCTTGTTATGGGCGAGATTGTGAATGAGCGCGGGCGGCGTGCCGTCGCTCGTGCCGTACATGAAGACGGCCGTGCCGGGCACGCGGATCGGCGGCTCCGC
>Ga0209761_1001322_pt1 | contig 15969 bp, 20 predicted proteins | sample GraSoi013_1_40cm_4_FD_185818 | JGI IMG/M metagenome (GOLD analysis project Ga0209761, IMG submission 185818) | Grasslands soil microbial communities from the Angelo Coastal Reserve, California, USA - Sample 09_25_2013_1_40cm (SPAdes) (version 2) | ecosystem: Environmental > Terrestrial > Soil >...
CGGTTAGGAGTAAAGCAGATCCTAGATGAAGAGCGAAGATCTACGCTTCATCGCTTCGCCAGAATAACCCGGCTTCTTCGGCAGTTGAGAAGTGGAAATGGGAAGATGAGCATGACCGGGGCCGAGGAGATGTTGAGGGATCACGATGGCAAACCAGAGTCTGTATGCCGACACGAGAATCAGTCGTTTCCTGCGGATGAGAGATATCGAACAGTGGTCTCAGTGGTAATGGATCTATACTCAAGACAGCTCCAGACCACCCTCGGCTCGCCCTGCGAGAGAGAATATCAGACACTCCGACTCTGACACTAAGTTCGGATCAAGTTAACTGAGGCGAAAATGTCTCAGCACTCGAGTGATAGCGGGAATTGAAAGAAAGAGGGGAACCGTTCCTAGGAGAACGGTTAGTCGTCGCCTTATTCGGCCTGGTCATTCTCGTCGTCTTGTTCGTGTACTAGTTGACCTCGAATCTCTCCACCTGTGTGGGCCGTTGTGTGTACGTTGACGTAGGTATTTCCGGCAATTAGGGCGTTGATGAAGTCGGTCCAAGTGTTGATCCCTGCATCGGGGCGAGCTACGAGGTTGGCTGATGTTCGGGTGCCTTCGGCGAGAGTGTCGCATCCTTTGGTGCTATTGAATGGAGACGTAGAGCCAAAGAAGGGTAGAACGACTGGTCCGTTGGTACCGGCGGCGCCTACGTGGATGTGAGAAGCGGTGACGCTAACGATGTTGCAGACTACTACTTCGAACGATAGAGTGTTGTTGTCTTCGCTGAGTTGCACTTCAGCGGACCCGAACGCTGTTGTGGTGACCGCTGGTACCTGCTGGTCGCCTGTTAGACGAATATCGAATCGTATCCTAAGACCTTCGTGATTTGTCTCGTGATCAGTCTGGTGGTGAGCGCCTTCGTTCTGGCCCTGATCGTCAGCATTTGCAATGTGAGGCAGCGCTGCTAGCATTCCGAGCGTGGCGAGAAGAAGCAAGGGTAGAAGTATTTTCAAAACCTAAAACCCTCGTAGGCGACCCTCTTCCTTCCAAATTTAACGCTTTGCAATGGAGCGTTTGAGAGCATGCCTTGTATGTGCGCGCCTGCCTCGGGATAGCCAGAGACAGAATCCTCGTCCGCCAGGCTCGAGGGTCGGTGCAATTACAGCTCAGATTGGTTGGCTGTGGCAACAAAGGTTTCCAAAGAAACAATCTCGACTACTTCGCAGTTCTTCAAATACTCGCGAATCTGACCACTAACATAGAATTCCCGTAGAGTCCAACCGCTACCTCCAAGCACAAGGTAGGCTTTGTTGAATCTTCCACGGCTCTTGTGCACTGCATCGGCTAGACATAGGATTTCGAACGGGACCTTTTGTTCCGCGGTCCCAGATGTCTGTTGCCATTTTAACGAAATCGGGATTTGCTCGCTTTCAACTCTCCACGCCAATACGTCCACCCTCTGGTTGTGTCCTCCGAGACGTTTGCCAATGACAACTTGTTTCTTGTATTGATAACCCCCTCTTTCTAGAGCTGGTAGAACCATGTTTTCTAGAACGCCACCGGTTCGCGTATCCCTTGGCATTCCCACCTCTCCGTATCGCCATCTCACGATTGAGGATCCCAAAGAGTTTGGTGATCAATGATTGGTTGGCGAGCAGAGCTATTTCGAACACTTTCTCGTGACTAGGGCTTATTAGCGAAAGATTATGAACGCAAAAGTGGTCACGCGCTCAGTGCTCCAAACAGTCGAAGAGACACAGCTTAGCGTAGATACCAGCAAACAACATCTTGCGCCATTCGTCAAATGGGCCGGAGGAAAAACAAGTCTTCTACCTCATCTCCTACCACTTGTGCCACTGCATCCAACAGAGTATTACGAGCCATTTCTGGGCGGCGGTGCGCTCTTTTTTGGAATATGCGCGCGGACCACAAGCTTCAGCGCTCACCTGTCTGACACTAACGAGGAACTCATCACAGCATACATAGTTATCAAAGAATCCCCGAAGGAACTGATACGCCTCCTTTCGAGATTGCAGGGAGAGTACGACTCAGCAGTAGACAAATGCGCTTATTTCTATCAGAAGAGAGATTGGCGACCCGCTGATCGCATCGAGTCGGCCGCCCGACTAATTTTTCTGAACAAGACCTGCTACAACGGTCTTTACAGAGTGAACTCGAAGGGCGAGTTCAACGTGCCCTTCGGCCGGTACAAGAATCCTAGGATACTCAATTCAGACGTCATCCGCGCGGCCAGTCACGTTCTCGAAAACACGAAAACTGAGCTGCGTGCCCTTGATTACAAGGATGCACTTGCCCCATGTGGCAAGTCCGATTTCATCTATCTAGATCCCCCATATCAACCGCCAACCAAGACTTCATCCTTCACGGACTACACTCCGGGCGGCTTTTCTGAGAAGGACCAAAAAGAATTGGCTGCAGAATTCGGGAAATTGGTTGATAGAGGCTGCACAGTTGTTCTGTCAAATTCCGAGACTGCATTGACCAGGCATCTGTACCATGATTTTGAGATAAGGAAGGTCACTGTAAATCGGCCCATCAACTCTGTCGGTGCAGGAAGGACGGGCTACAAAGAACTAATCGTTCTTGGGCGTCCACGATGAATTGAGACTGGGTTGCTAGGGCAACCTTGGCTTAGGACATAGTAGACCCTTTCTTCCGAGATGCTCCTCCTTAGAAGCGATAGTTCGAGGTTGATTTTCTTCGAACGTTTTTATCGCTCACTACTGGAGTTCTGCTTTCATCTTTGTTTGCAGTGGAGACTCTCAGTCTTTCGAAGAGGTATGGGAAGACAGATGCTCTTCGAGAGCTGAACTTTACAGTCGACGAGGGCGAGATAATGGTAATTCTAGGCCCAAACGGATCTGGAAAAACCACTCTCCTAATGATCCTCTGCACTATTCTAAAGCCATCATCTGGCACTGCGAAAGTGATGGGGATCGATGTTGTCGAGGAGGGCACGAAGGTTCGCGAGGTTATGGGAATCGCCTTTCAGGAAGCGCGAGGGTTCTGGCGTCACAAGCCCTCTTCGATATTGAGATTTCACGCTTCCATGTTCGACATCGACCCCGTGAAGCGTCAGGACCTCATCGAGCAGACGATGAAGGACTTGGAATTGTGGGAATCGCGTGACAAGAAGTTCATGCATCTCTCCGGAGGCCAAGCCAAGAGGCTAGAGACGGCTAAGGTTCTGGTCCAGAGACCTAAGCTCGCTATCTTCGACGAGCCAACAAGCCAGGTGGATTTGAGAGGAAAACGGAAGATATGGGACAAGATCAGAGAGTTGAGAGATCAAGGGTCCACTGTGATTGTTGCGACAAATGAAGTTAGGGAGGCTGAGTATTTGGCCGACAGGGTCACTATTCTCCACCAAGGCAATCTAGTAGTGCGTGACTCTATTCCAAAGTTGAAGGACGCGATCGCCGGCGGAGACGTGGTGGAGGTTGGCTTCGAGGACCCCGTTTCGGACAAGCTTGTGGCGGAGCTGAAAAACCTCGGTGGGGCATTGGCTTTGTCTCCGGAAGGCAACGAGTTGCGAGCAAAGGTTTCGAGAGCGGAGGACTGGGTACCGAAAATGACTTCTGTCAGTTACAACTTGGGGGCGAAAATCTCGTCGATCAGGATAACAGAGCCCTCTCTAGATGACGTCTTCCTTCACTTCACAGGCAAAGCTCTGATCGATCAACAATGAATCGAGCACTAAATCTCGCCGCTTTCAACATCAGAGTCCTTCTCGGTGATCCAACTTGGTTCATTCTTTCTTGGGCTCTCTTCGCTTTACAACTAGCCATCTACGGGTCCCTCATATCTCGACTAGTAGGCTCGAACCTACCGAACTATTTCTTCTTCTACAGCATCGGATTGATGATAATCGTCGTCTTCGAATCAGCAGAAGACGTAGGTCGACACTTCGTGGAACACGCCCACGAAGGAGAACTACCGTACTTTCTATCCCTCCCCGTTTCAAGGAGCGGATTCCTAGTGGCCCAGGCAATCTACGGAGTCGTGAACACTCTGCTGAAAGTAGCGCCCCCGCTGCTAGCGGTCCTCTTCATCTGGGGAAATCTTACACTCGCCGGAGCGCTCTTTGCTCTGGCAGCCCTGTTTCTCCTGGGATTGGGTATCACGGGGACTATGGTATCTTTGTCTTTCATCGCTTTCAAAGCCGTAGATATCTACATGGCGGTGCTAGCGGGGCTCTCGGCTCTTCTGATTAGATTCAGTACGGTCTTCTACCCACTTGCTGTCATGCCCAACTACTATTCTCCGGTTTCCGTTCTCAGTCCCCTAACATATGGAGCGGACCTGACTAGGTGGGTTCTAGGCTTCGACCCGAAATACCTGCTCAATCCAGTGCTAGCTGCAGTTGTAGTCACCGCGATAGCGGTTAGTACTCTATCTCTTAGCGCGAGGATTGTGGACAAGATCATTGAAGGAGTCAAGGCAGCTTGAGCGAATTCTCTCGTCTGTTGTTGGTCGCTCGGACTGATTTCTCCTACTTCTTCAGAACCAAGTGGCTGATGGCCGTATTGATCAGCCTCAGCCTCTCAGACATGCTCGTAACTGCCCTAGTTATGGGGAGGATGATCAGCCCCGAATACTTCTCATTCTTAGTTCCGGGTATAGTGACTGTGGGATTGTTCACCGCGGCCACTGACACGGGACGGAGAATCTGGTTGGCCTTGCGTGAGGGAGTGGTCCAATACTACATGACTCTGCCAATCAGAACATCGGGCCTGGTTGTCGCCTACATCATTTCCGGAGGCCTCGGAGGAGTGGTCTACTCATCTGCGCTTCTGATAATCGCCTCTTTCGCAGTTCATCCTCAGAATATCCTAAACACTATCCTTCTGCTTCCTTTCATGTTCGTACTCGCAACGGGAATCGCTGGTCTCGCAGCCTTCTTCGCTAGCATCTCGAGAAGGGGGGAAATATACTGGGTCTATGCCCAAGCTCTTCAAGTGTCTCTCGTCACGATCAGCACTATCTTCTATTCAGCCCAGACGATCGCTCGATATCTTCCAGGTCCGATCGCAACGATTGCTGATTATAATCCTCTCAGCCTAGCTGCTACTGCTCTTAGAGATTCAGTGTTTAATGGACAGCTACTTGACACGACAGTGCTCTCTAATCTGCTCGCTACGTCTCTACCCCTCGCGGCTCTAGGTGCCTTGGCTTACTGGGTCATTCTCAGAACCCTAAGATTGAGAGGCAAACCTTAGGCTCTCGCTGATCCAAGCGTGGGTCTCAAGAGTAATCGACTGGGACATCAATCACACTCGGGTTAGGCGAGTCAAGAGCGCTCTCGAGGATGGATACCAGTTCGGAGGCTTTGCTCGGGCGATAGCCTTGAGCGTTGAACGCTTTGGCCAACTGGACAAAGTCTGGATTCCCGAAATCCACTCCTGAGGCCCGGCTGAAACGAGCCAATTGTTTTCTCTTAATTGATCCGTAAGCGTTGTCGTGGAACACGACTGCGGTAATGCCTACTCCTAGCCGGACAGCCGTTTCTAGCTCGTGGGCTGTCATGAGAAATCCTCCATCTCCGCAGACCGCGACCACTCTTCGATTCGGATGGACTAACTTGGCGGCTATCGCTCCCGGCAGTCCTATGCCCATGCTGGCGTATCCGTTGGAAACGAGCACCGTGTTTGGCTCGTATGTCGGAAATAGCCGTGAGATCCAGAGCTTGTGATCGCCTACATCGCTGACGAGAATGTCATCCCGTTTCAAAGCCTCTCGTAGGTCATGCAGGATCCGTTGCGGTTTCAGCGGATACGAGTCGTCTTGCGACTTGGCACTGGCTTCAGCGAGGATGCTGTCCCGGACCGATTTTGCGAAGTTGGTCGGTCGAGGCTTGACTTGGCCCGTTAGAATTGATAGCGTCTGGCCAATATGCCCTACGAGTTGTATGCTCGGCTGATAGTTAGTGTCAATCTCGGCGCTCGTGCTGTCCACATGAATTATCGTCTTGTCATTATGAGGGTTCCAAAGTGACGGAGCGTATTCGACGAGGTCGTATCCTACTGCGAGGATCAGGTCTGCGAGTTCGAAGGCATTGCTGACCAGCTCTTGAGAAGGTAGTCCAATCGCGTACAGACTGAGAGGGTTATCGTCGGGCAATGCACCCTTCCCCATGAAAGTATGAGCCACCGGGATCTTCGCTTCGGCTAAGAACTCGCGAAAGGGTCCAGTGGACCGCGCCCGGATGATCCCGTTGCCCGCCAGAATTAGAGGCGCCTTGGATTTGTTGATGAGCTGCGCGGCTTGCTGTGTCTGGCTGGTCGTAGGACGAGGTTGTTCGGGACCAGCAATCTGAGGAATCGGCGTGGTATGGGCAGTTTCGTCAGCGATATCCTCGGGGATTTCCAGGTGGCACGAGCCGGGCTTCTCCGCCTCAGCGGTCCTGAAAGCCTTCCTAACCGCTTCGGGAATCGTGTCCGCTTTGAAAATCCGAGTGTTCCATTTCGTGATAGGACGCAGAATACTCACTACGTCGACGTATTGATGGTACTCCTTGTGGAAATGCTCGAGGGCCGCCTGCCCTGTTACGGCGATCAGAGGAGCTCTGTCTACGTTAGCATCTGCGATTCCAGTCGCCAGGTTTGTGGCACCGGGTCCCAGGGTTGATACGCATATTCCCGGCCGACCTGTGAGACGGCCGTAGACCCCGGCCATGAAAGCGGCGGCTTGCTCGTGGCGCACAGTGATGAGTTTGATCTTCTTCGATTGTCCGAGAGAGTCGGTGATCGCAAGGGTCTCTTCGCCGGGAACCTGGAAAACAAATTCCACTTCTTCATTCTCAAGGCATCGCGCCAACAAGTCTGACCCTTTCATTGAACTGGGAGCCTCGAGACCGATGCCCAATGACGACATATTTAGAGGGATTAACTTCGAATCTTTCCGAGAAAGACTGTAGTGTCGCATAGCATTCGGACCTTGCCCAACTGCTCATACGTCTGGAAGAGACGGGCAACATCTTCCTTCAAGGAAGCGAACTGTTCTTCATCATCGGGACTTGGCATATAAGATGCGGAAGTCATTCGGCCCAAGAGGCCTTCAAAGTCTAGAAGCTGTTCATTAGGCATACTGAACTTCGAGTATTTTCCACGCCTGAAAAACCTAGACAAATAATCGTCATCGATGTTCGGAACGCTTGCTCGGTTTCTAGCGTATTTGCTAACAACTTGGTTGTAGTCTTTCATGAAGGAATCTTCGTTATTTCTGTCGTTGTATACAATGCAAACGTGGCCCTTCATTTTCAGAATCCTGGCAAACTCTCTTGATGAAGCCTCACAATCGAACCAGTGAAGCGCTTGTCCAACCGTAACCAGATCGATACTCGCACTCTCAAGACTTGTATGCTCCGCTGTTCCTCTTACGTTAAGAAATTTTGAAAACTTGCCGACGCTCTTCTCGGCGAAGATCCTCATGTCGTCATTGGGCTCGACTCCAATCACATGGTTACCATTGGCTAAGAAGAGCTCCGAGAGCAGACCCGTTCCGGATCCGATATCTGCCACGATATGACTCTGGTCAAACCCGACGTTCGTTCTGAGAATATCAAGGATCCTGCTTGGGTAGCTGGGCCTCGAGGTTGAGTAGAAGCGTGCTCGACCCGTGAATCGACTAGTAAAATCCTCTGGCATTAGTTCCCCGCGATCGAGCCCAATCAAATACTGCCCTATAACGGGGATCGCGACATCTGAATTTCTAGGTCGAAACGTACTATCTGAGCGTTCTGGACGGTCCATGATTGGAGCTTAATTACGCTCAAACTTCTCAATATCGAGATCCGCATGTCGTCCAGCGTAGAAAACTTACTCTCTAAGAACATCGATGATCTCTACGACGAACTGGGTCGGTCCCTAATAGCCCCAGAATTCTCTAAGGCTGGGTCGGTCACAAGGCAGAATGCAGTCCAGAGAGGCAAATCTTTCGTCTCGGGGTCTCTGGAGAAGTTTAGGGCTAAAATCTGTGTTGATTGGCACTATTGTGGCAAGAGAGGTGAATACGGAGATTTTCAGTCGCTTGCCTACGCAATTGCGCCTCTAGTATCAAGCGTCGTGGGAGTCCCCGCGACGACAGCGATGATTGTCGCAATTATTCTGATCAAGTCTGGACTGGAAAGACTCTGCAACTGCCCCTAAAGGATCCGGAGGCGGGGCAGACAAGAATTTTCGTAAGATAACAAAAAGAGGGTTTATCCTAACTTCCGGCCCTGTTTTGATAGAACTGGTCTGGTGTTCGCTTCTCGGTGAACTAGTTGGTCAGTAAGTGCTTGGAGGTGTTTTTGCCTTCGAGGGCGTTGACTGTGTTCATGACGACCTTGATGGTTGGTCCAATAGCTATCAGCAGGAATATCAATGGATAGGCCCATGGGATTGTTGTGAAGTAGCTAGCTGTGATGGGCTTGGAAACATTGTAGAGGATTACCAGCGCTATCATCTGAAATAGCCAAGCGATCAGTGGTGTATAGCTTCGGTAGCTCTTGTAAGCATCGCCCAGAGAGGTAGCCAGTTGTGTTCCGAACTTTAGCACAATGGCGGACACGACTAGTCCGAGCGTGAAGATCACCAAAGCAGCGATTGTGAATGTGGTGGTGGGGATAAGAGCTGTTATGCCTGGAAAGCCGAGGACTGTTGCTTGTATGACGACAAGTACGATGATTCCTGCGAGCAGGCGAATGAGAGGTGGCATTATGGGTCGGAGATCGTCCATGAGGCTTGACTGCGACTGCTTCGACATTACGACCACTTTTTCCAATCTAAAGATGGGGTCCTGAGAAGTTACCCGTGTCGGAACCCGTCATCCGAGGGTCCATGTTACAATAGCCAGTTTACCTTCGTCCCTTTAGTGACATAGTGACAAAGATAGGTGAGCAAGTGGCAGAGTTGAAGATCTATCTCTCAGACAGTTTGAACGAGAAGTTCAGACAAATCGCGATGAGCGTGCACGGCTATGGCCGCGGATCCCTCAGCAAAGCAGCTGAGGAAGCACTCACTAAATGGTGTTCGGAACACGAGTCTCGTCCGATACATAGGGAAACGGTTGACCAATCAGAGACGACCCACCAACGCACCAAGGCAGAAGTTGAGTCCCACATCAACCCGGACGAACGCGAATCCTCCAACCAGGAAGTGCGGGGCGTCGGAGAAAATGACTCCAAGAATGCAACCGGCCCAACCGCGTAGCCCCAGGACCACTTCACTTTCGAAATGCGAGTTTGCGTCCCGACACTTCAGATTTGCCCTAACCTATCGATCAGGTCTATTCACGTCAGTTAGTACCCGTCTCAGATTGTGTTGAGTTCAGTAGGATTAAGTCGCGACAGGAAAGAAGATCTTGCTGAATAGCTGTTGTCTAAGGGCCCAATCGCTGTCATCCTAGCGATCATCATTATCGGCGCTGTCGCCGGTTATCTGTTCTACACGGACTACGTCGAAGGAACGCTTGTCTTGAGCATCACGGACCCGGCCCTAGCTCCTCCAGGCAATTCCCAACAGTACGATCCATCGATCGTGCACATCTACGCAACCGTCTCGCAATTCCAAGTCCATATTGTAGGTCAGGGAAATGCAAGTGGGTGGAAGACGGTAACGGTGGCTCGTCAGAACATAGACTTGATGACGGTGCTGAGCACGTCAAAAATCCTCGGCTCGGTCAAGCTTTCGACAGGAGAATACGACTCTCTTCGCTTCAACATAACGAACATAACAGTCAACTTCTCGACGGGAGCAAGTGCGACTTACAACATTCCCAGTGGAAGCTTGAAGGTTACCATCATGAACGGAGGCTTCCAGATTACTCCAACGAGCTCTGTAGCAGTGCAAGTAACGCTCTCGTTCAAGAACAACGAGATTCTAGCAATGAACGGCCACCTAGCGCCTGTTGCAACAGGTAAAGTCGTAGCATGACCTACTCAATTCTGAAACAGATCAGTTTCTCAGATTAATCCGATTATCTCGATTCTTGCTAGGCTACGACCTCATGCTCTGGCTCCCTATTTGGCGAAGGATGGTATGATGTTCTCGGCAAAATCTAGGAGTGATCCTAAGTAGTTTGTCGAGGGAAATGGTGTAACAAAATATTTGCTGCCGGCAGTGCTTGCCGCCTCAACGTGTTTCAGATACTCCTTTTGATCGTACTTTGACTCGGGACTTCGAGGGAAGGGTGCCATGTCGGCCATTGAGATCTTCCCGGTTCTTTGTCGGCGGTGAGCTTCGTCTATGACGATCTTGCGTGACTTGGTATTGTCAACATTGGGGAATGCGGCTATCATACAAATGTCTGCACATTCTCCTGCCATTCTGAGCATTCGTGGACCAATGCCTGCGAAGAGGAGTGGAGGATGAGGTTTCTGAACAGGCTTCGGGTCCAGGACTGCTCCCTTGGCGTGGTAGAATTTTCCTTTGAAGTCGACCTTTTCCTGGGTCCAGAGTTTCAGAATAAGATCCAATCCCTCCCGAGTCTTATCGACTCGGATCTTGTTCGAATTCCATTCGCTGTATCCCTCAAACTCGGTCTGGGACCAACCCGCTCCTACACCTAGAATCGTCCGGCCGTTTGAGAGTAGGTCGAGGGTGGACACGATCTTCGCTAGCATCCCAGGAGGGCGAAAAGGAATGGGTGTTACAAGCGTCCCGAGTCTGATCTTTTCCGTCTTCGCGGCAAGATAGGTCAGGGCTGTCCAAGTCTCAAAAGTAGAATCTCCGCCTCTCTCGGACCCCCACATGTAGTGGTCCGGTAGGACGAATCCCCAATATCCAAGCTGGTCAGCTTCGATTGCCGCTTTCTGAATCTGTTTCCAGTCGGCGAACATGTTCAGTCCGCCAGCTACGATGAACTTCACTAGTGATCTTTCCGACTAGATTCGATGGATTACAAAAAGCTGACAACGCTTCCGCTTGAAAACTCGGCCAAGTTCAGGTCTCATGTTTCTGTCAAAGACGCTTAATATCCAATCGATTGTTTGTGGTCCTAAGCTAAGGACAGAGGGATTCCTTGACTGCGACGCTACCACGAGTGAACTTCCTCGGAGTAATGGCGGGCATTCTAGCCCTCGTTAGCATCTTATTGCCTTGGTGGGGAATAACAACCACGGGCTTGGGTAGCTCCACCTCCTCGATGTGGGGGTTCTTTGGTGGTCCCACCCACAACCCCGATATCAATAACGCTTCAGGCTTCTCCAGTACGATCACAACCTACAGCCCAATCATTCTCGCCCTGGTGCTCCTTTCCATTGCACTGGCTATTGCTGGAAGCTTCACACCGCGCGTCAGAATCCTCACCGGAGGCCTTGTGACCTCCGTCGCCGCCCTAGTAAGCTACGCGGAACTCATCGGCTACACTGCATCCAACAACTGTCAAGGAACGGGTTGCATCACTCAGCCGACAGGTTCAGAAACAATATTTGGAGTAACCCGCACCTGGGGCTTCCAGCAAGGATTCTACCTGTTCACCGCGGCAACAATCCTGGTGCTCATTGGAATGGTATTCCATCAAACCCTGACCCGGAATCGCTCTAAAGGAGCGACCCCCAGTCAGAAAGCATGATTCGTCGCTGACCGCGAACAAAACTTTCCGCTGATTTTGGTTCACCCAAGGTTAGGACATATCTATTAGTCCCAGAGGACATATCATATCCAAGGTCAGCTATCATGGCCGAATCCCTTACGGTGGACGGAGTTATGAACGCACTCCGCAACTGCTATGATCCCGAGATACCTGTGAACATCGTAGACCTCGGGCTCGTTTATGGAGTCGCAATCGACGATGACAACGTCAAAGTCCGTATGACCCTGACCACAATCGGATGCCCCGCACACGCTTACCTGATGAACCAGGTCCAGAAAGAGATCGAGAAGATCCCTGGGGTGAAAAAGGCAGAAGTCGAGATTGTCTGGGAGCCGCCTTGGACCCCGGACAAGATGAGCCCAGAGGCCAAGAAACGCTTGGAGGCCGCGCAAGAGCCTGCTACGATAGAATTCAATCCAGCGACATTCAAACCCAGAAAGAAGGGGCACATCGCCAAGAACCCAGACGGAAAGATAGTACTAATCAACGAAGCCAACTCCCGATACTTGGGAAGCGACGACATCGCCAACCTCTGGGAAAAAAGTAGCGGAGAAAAAACAATCGACGAGATCACGACTGATATCGCCAGCGAGAAGAATCTCTCACCTGCTGAGATTCGGATACAAGTCCTAGAGAGCATTACCCAGCTCATAACAATCGGACTCCTCCATCCCGAGGAATCCATCATACTGCCTCTCCACACTTAAACAGACAGCAGATACCTCTAGATAGTCGTCGGAGCAACAGTCCGGATCCTTGCGAATGTATAGGCAACTAGCAAACTACTACGACGAGATCTACCACTTCAAAAACTACCAGAAAGAAGCTGAGAAAATCGAGAGTCTAATCCAGCAGCACAAGAAATCCCCGGGCAACCATCTTCTTGATGTTGCCTGTGGAACTGGCAATCACATAACGTACTTGAAACGACACTACAGTGTCGAGGGATTGGACTTTAGCCCAGAAATGCTGAAGATAGCTCGCAAGAAATACCCTGATGTCGCCTTCCACCGCGGGGATATGACCAGTTTCAAACTCAATAATCGGTTCGACATCATTACGTGCTTATTCAGCGCTATCGGGCATGTCAAGACAAAGGCTCGTATGAGAAAGGCGGTTCGCAACATGGCCGACCATCTTCAACCTGGGGGTTTGATGATTCTTGAACCATGGATCACGCCGGCCAACTTCCAGAAGGGACTCGTCGGCTTCAACTACGTTGACAAGCCGAATCTGAAGATCGCCCGGATTAACATCAGCAAGGTCCGGGGACCGGTCTCAGCCTTCGAATACCACTACCTTATCGGGACTCCTAGCAAGGTTCAGTATATCATCGACAAAGAGTCGATGGGTCTCTGGACCCGCGGAGAACATCTTGAGGCGTTCCGCGACGCAGGCTTGAAGGTTAGCTTCGATAGCGAGGGTTTGATGGGTCGGGGATTGTACCTTGGGGTCAAACCCTAGACTCACGTCGCAACTTTCTACTAATTCTACTCAGCTAGATAGCTACCAATTCTACTCATCTTAGTATCGACGTTCCCAATGACAACTTTGTATAGCCACGGGTAGCGTTCTACAGCTTTACCAGTCCACAGTTCTTATACCAAAGAGCCGCTAAGGGTATGGCATGAGCAGTGTGCTAGAAGTAAAAATGATCAACGAAGGCGACGACCTGAGAATAGTCGTACCAAGGTCCTACTTCCAGCGGTTGGGTATTGAGAGGGGAGATACACTCCTCGTAACGGTAGAGGAAGAGAGAACTAGGGCCAGAAAGAAGAACGGGAAAGCCCGAGTTCACCGAGTACACAAGCACAACTAGTCCGAAAATCAGCAGCCCTCAACGGAGGTCAGACGCGCCTCTCCGATACTCGGTAACTTCTTTGTTTTAGACTCTGAACGGTCCTAAATTGGAAGAATAAGCCTGAATCGTTCGATTGTGTCATTCATCTCACCATGTTCACAGTTGAAATCAGAGTAGAATTCCCATCTCGACCTCATCATGATAATTCCCGTCCTCGCCAAGGTAGTTCTCGCGTTTCACGCCTTCTCGCTGGAAACCCACCTTCTCATACAGTCTAATTGCTCGATGATTATCGGCCACCACAGTCAACTCGACCCTATGCACCCGTCGGGCTCGAGCTAGGGCGATACCCTCATTCATCAAGGCCGCACCCAACCCAGCGTTCTGAAAATCCTGATGCAGATAGATGAAGAGATCCCCTGTCCCTCGAAACCGGGCATTAGTGGCGAGAGAAATCTGAAGATGCCCAACAACCTTCTGACCATCAAACGCTAAGACAATTATCCTGTTTTCCAAGTCAGAAGTCATGCGCTCAATTCTCTCCCGATTGTAAGGAGGCATACTCCACCTGAGAGCCTCCTGCGAAAGACCCGCATACAACGAAACAAGCCCCTCTTTGTCCGAAGGCTTGTAGGTACGAATCGCAAGTCTTCGCCCATCCTTCAGGATCGCCAGCTTTTCCCCATCACCCATTTTGACTCAACCCAAGTCTAGTATCAAACTTCGACCGTCGATCCTTTGCTTCCAAGCTCGACCATTGTAAGATCCTTCACGAACAAACGGTATAATTCAGGCTGCTCCGTATGGATGGGTATCAATCGCTTCGGCTTAACCTGGGCGATCGTCTCTCGCAGCTCTGTGGGCATCATGTGGCCCGAGCTGTGAATCTGGTACATGGGCAGCCCGAAATGGTTGAGCCAGTTTGTGAACCGTTCATGGTCCATCTCCATCTCTTCATTGAACGGCTCAGAACTACTATTGATGAACGCGCCACCTGGGCCGGGTTGTATGTCGAGGACTTCGTTCATGTCATAGGGGCTGGAGGCTAGGATTATCTTCGGCTGCATCTCTCGAATATCCTTCGAGGTCTTCACAGTTACAGCACTGAGAATATCTTTCTCCCAATGGAAGTAGGTCTTCTTGGACCTTTGATAGACCGCCATATGCGAATCCCCGATGACGTCTGGAACCTCTAGGTGCTTGTCGGTCGCGAGAGACCTGAGAAGGTATGCTTGCTTCATCGAGACGACAAGAAGCCGGTCGTTTTTCTCGGCAATCTGATGGAACGTCCTCAACCGGTCGATATCCGCGGAAGAGAAACTGGCCAACACCGCTCCCTTCGTCTTTCTAACGACATGTTCCGACTTCTCAAACACTTCTTGCTCTGTCCGAAGGTCTCCTCTGACCAGGTTTGTGCCCTCGCAAAGAAAGAGTTCAGGCTCCGACCGTTCAGCCGCGTCGACAAAATCCTTGGTCATGTTAGACTTTGGTCCGTGCGCCCGGAAGTCCCCACTGTAAGCGATCGTTCCCTTCGACGTGTGAACTAGGAACGCGTAAGATCCAGGAATGCTATGGTCCACATGGATCGGTTCCAGCTGGATCTTTCCGAAACTGACGTTATCGCCAGTTCTGAAGGTTCTGAAGTCTATTCCTTCAAGGTCGTTTTCGAAACCCTTCTGACGCATCTCCGAGAGGGTCTTGAGAATCGATAGAGTCGTCTCGCCGCAATAGACAGGAATCTTCCGGTTAAGCAGAGAGATGCACATCGAGTGGTCGATATGGGCGTGACTGAGAACCACGGCATCTATGGGAGCACTCTCCTCGTCTCTGTAAAGCCCGTGAATGTCGGGCAATATTCCGAGCGTCACGAGGCCTTGTCTGTCCCTGGGGGAGAGGAAGGGTTCGGAGAAGAACTGACCCCTGGCTCCTAGGCTCATTCCGAAGTCTAGGAGTATTCGAGAGTCGGAGTCTTCGACTAGGAACTTATTTCCGCCGATTTCTCCCATCCCGCCCAGCAGATCGACTTGAACCATCGGTTCAGCCAGGTCGCGAGTCGATCGGGACTTGGTAATAACCTAGGTTCTACGAGGATGATGTTGAACCTGCAAGAAGTACCGTCCACCGCCCTTAACGTCGCGTTGAATCGTAACTCGATCGCCAGCTCTCAGACCCTTTGACTTGACAAAGTAGTGAGAGTGGGGCTGGTCAGGCCCCCTACAAGAGCATGGGTATGATTCGATCTTTGCCTTTCTAGGCTGGCCGTTGTGGATGAGCCTGAATGTCTCTCCTTCCTCTGGGAAGAATGAGAGTCGGTCCTTCAATACGAGGAGGAAATTCTTCTGCTCCTCCTCCGATGTTATTTTCTTGGAGTAGACATCCTTCTGAGGCATTCGGGTCCAACGCGCCATCTGGCTCCAGGTTTTTGAAGCCTATGCATGCTAGTTCTGCCAAATCGGCCGGGTTCAGATAGCTTTTCAAACATCACTATCGACAGGAATCGTCACTAGCGTCATGTTCTTTCTCTACGACTGGATTACATGGGTTGCAGGGCTCTTCGCGGGCAATCCTCTCCTCCTAGTCTTCTT
>Ga0209761_1001324_pt1 | contig 15963 bp, 17 predicted proteins | sample GraSoi013_1_40cm_4_FD_185818 | JGI IMG/M metagenome (GOLD analysis project Ga0209761, IMG submission 185818) | Grasslands soil microbial communities from the Angelo Coastal Reserve, California, USA - Sample 09_25_2013_1_40cm (SPAdes) (version 2) | ecosystem: Environmental > Terrestrial > Soil >...
AACCGGATTCAGACGACATTGTTAACCTAGAATGAACGTAGCTTTCCTATGAACATTTACGAGAAGACAAGTGGAAAACCGACCTCATAGGGTGATAGTGACACGACTGCTGAGATTGGAAAAGAAAGAAGTTGACCCTGGCTTTTGGGCCAGAGTCAGGTTTTTGCAGGGTTTGTCTATTCTTCTGCTTCTGTTGGTGTTACCGTCAGCTGCGTGAGTTTCTCTCCGCGAAGAACCGATATGTTGACGTGTCTTCCGATTGCTTTGTCGTCTAATAGTCCGCGAAGGTCGATGAGGCTCTCAACCGGTTTCCCGTCGAGCTTCACTATGACATCGCCTATTGCTAGGCCTGCTTTCTTTGCAGCACTATCCTGGTCTACGCCGTAGACGATCAGTCCAGCGTCCTGGCCGATACCGGCTTGCTCGGATAGATTGTCGGGGAGGTTGATGCTGTCTGCGGTTATGCCCATGTATGCTCGCTTGATTTTTCCATCGTGCATTAGCTTGTCGATGACGCCTTTGACAGTGTTGACTGGTACTGAGATTCCGCGGTTGTTGGCGTATGCAGCATTGATTCCGATCAGTCGACCCCTAGCATCAACTAGTGGTCCGCCGGAGTATCCTGGGTTGAGACGTGCGTCTGTGACGACGACCTTGTCCATTGTGCTTCCCCACCATCCGCGTACATTGTAGGCTGGGTTGGTTACGATTCCTGATGTGGCGCTTGGTTGTCTGCCGAAGGGGTTGCTTACTGCGAGGACGAATTGTCCGACTTTCAGGTTGTCGGAATTACCAACATCAACTGGTGTGAGGTTGTTCGAGTCTATTTTCAAGAGTGCAATGTCAGAGTACGGGTCTCGTCCGACAACTTTTGCCGTGTGTTTTGTTCCGTCGCTGAAGCCTACTTCGACTTCGCGCATGTCGCCGATGACGTGGTTGCTTGTGACGATGTGTCCGTCTTTGCTCCAGACGGTACCTGTTCCGCCTCTCCATCTTCCGGCTCCTACCCGGACAACGGATCGAGAGACTCTCTCTGTAACTTCGACTACTGCGTCGGAGATTGATTCAAGTATAGCCGACGAATTTGTTTGTTTACTCATTTTTTCACCTTACCCAGTGTAGGGGGGTGGGGCTATTTGTTGACCGAGGAGCCCGGAGCCGGGTCACAAGCCTAGGCGAAAGACGTGTCCGGAAAGAACACAACAGGTGTCAGGAGGTTTCGGCCACGCTTGGGTCCGCCGTAGAGTTGTGAAATGTGGCCCATGAGCTGGTGGGACGCTTTCACTGCTTGGCTGACTTCTTTTTCTCCTCCAACCTTGGCGTCGATGCTGAGGTAGTTCTCGGTGAACTTTGCGTCGATTTGGATGCTGTCCTCTGTGATCCATTTCAGAACCAAGCCCTCGTCAGTCTGCGAATAACCTAGCCAGCGTAGACTTCCGAACCAGCGACCCTTGAGACCGGCGATTATCCTCTGAAGGTCAATGTCATGTGGTAGGAGGGATTGGACGATTGGGATTCGTGGCTGAGTTGAACTTAGAGGGCGAGCAACCTGTTGGCTGCCCCTGTCGGTTAGTCTGTACCCTTCGGACACCTTCTCTAGAAGACCTTCATCCTCTAATCTGTCGAGAACCCTAGACAACATTTCCTGGTGGACCCCGAGCAAACGCTTCAGTCCGTCGAAGGCGAATACTGTCAAGCCTTCATCCTGAATTGCATGGAGAATGTTGCTGTCCCTCGGTGTGAGGTCGATGTCTTCAGAATGCTCAAGCTCTGAGAATCGGCCGAGGTTCTCTTCCGTGGTGACCATCTATGGTTCTAGCTGCTTGGCTTGATTATAAACCTGGTAGTAGACGGCTACCAAGTAGGTTGCTCCAAGCGTATCAAGTAAGGCCGACTTGACCGGTGAAAAGCGGGGCGCATAAATATCGCAAATCCCTCCGTCTCATAACATGTCTCCGAGGAGTATGAAACCGCCGAAAGACGATGATGAGTATTTCGAACGATTGACCAAGTCTGTCTTCACAGCCGGACTCAACTGGACCCTGGTCGAGAACAAGTGGCCCGATTTCCAGAAAGCTTTCGCGCAATTCTCTCTTCCCAAGGTCGCGAAGTTCAATGAGAAAGATGTGAAGATGTTGATGGGCAACGCGGGAATCGTCCGTAATGAGAAGAAAATAAGAGCGACCATCCACAACGCGAGCGAGTTCCTGAAACTGCGGCAAGAGTTCGGTTCAGTCAAGAAGTATATCGACTCTTATGGTAAAGACGAGGAGCGATTGCAGACAGATGTCCAGGGTAGATTCCAGCATGTCGGCCCTTCAACCGCTAGAACCTTCCTCTGGTCGTCCGGATGCCAACTCACCCCCAACAAGGAAGAAAAGAAATGGATGGCCGGCCACAAGTAAGGTTTCCATTGAAGCAAACAGATCTTGCGAATTCGACCCATGGTTCCCTCCCGTGTAGTATTGACTAGTATCCTTCATAATTCACGATAAGCCAACTCTGCGCAGGATTTCCCTGGGAAGGAGCCTAGATTAATGGACAAGAAACGAGGCTCTTTCACGAGCCGCGACCTAGCACTCGTTGCCGGCCTGACCGGATTGTATCTAGTCTATGGTTACGCGTCCGGAGTAACATTCGGACACACCATCCTAGAGCTGGACCTTTTCTTTCTAATCTCAGCCCTCTTCACAATAGTAGTCTCGATGATAGGAAAACGTTGGAGCGCCACACTTCTGGGCACCGTCAACGGTCTCATCCTTCTCGGAGAACCTAACGCGCCCCTCGCGATCACCCTCTCCCTAATCCCTAACGGGCTAGTTTTCGACCTAGCCCTCTACACACGCGACCATACAATCGACGGTTTATCGAGGGAGCGCTTCGTAGTTGCTGGAACACTCGGCAACCTTGCAATGGCCATCTCCGGGCTAGTAATCCTCCAGGCAATAGGATTCTTCCAAGGAAAAGGACTAGATTTCATTCTGGCCACTTCGGTTATTGCTCTCGTGACTAATCCTCTAGTCGGTGGCATTGGAGCACTCTTTGGGACGATAGTAGTGAAGCGCGTCGGGGAACGTGTGAGGTCTCCGCTTATTCGCTAGACTAGAAACGGCTCTTTTCAGAATAGAGCTAACAGACAACGAACCGGTTACCGTGCGAGCACCAGGCTTTCGAACAGTAATTCCTTCGAAAGACTGGCCAGGTCCACTACAGATTTTCCGTCGTTCTTGGCGAGCTGTTGTCTTGCAGGAGGCTCTTTCAAGTAGCTCGGGCTTCGCTCGCTGAGCCGTTCCTCGTAGATCGGCACTGTCTCGTTCTGGTAGAATACACCGATCGGAATCTTGTCTCCCCATTCTCTCGATTTCTCTATGACCTGGAGAAGGTTCTTGCCAACATCGTCTTCGCTCATGTCCGCGGTTACTCTGCCATTATAGCCTGTGGTTTCTAGATCGTAGGTTCGTGGCATAGGTCTCTTCGTCGCCGGGTCGATTCGGTCCTCGCCGCCATACCATTCCTTCGTGTTGATGTCGTTGTAAGTTGGGCATGGTTGAAGTGCGTCTATAAGGGCGAAGCCTTTGTGTGCGACGGCCTTCTTGATCATCTCCTTGAGATGTCTAGTGTTGTACGCATAGCTCCGGGCGATGAACGTGAACCCTGATGCCAGCGCGAGCATTATCGGGTTGATGTTAGAATTGATGTTGGGCTCGGGAAGCGATTTCGTCTGCACTCCCAGATGCAGTGTTGGAGCCGCCTGTCCCTTGGTCAAACCGTAGACACCGTTATCATGGATGATGTAGGCCATGTCTATGTTTCGCCTTCCCGCATGTACGAAGTGTCCTACTCCAATTCCTAGTCCATCACCGTCTCCTCCAACCGCGATTACTTCGAGATCTGGATTGGCGAGCTTGGCTCCCTGCGCGTACCCAAGAACTCTACCGTGTAGCGTATGGATTCCGAAGGCGTTCGTGAAGTGGACGAGTTTGCTGGAGCAGCCGATTCCTGAGAACAGTGCGACCTTGTTGATGTCAACGGGCATCTCTGTCAAGGCCATTTTCAGGGAAGCCTCGATGCCGAAGTCTCCGCATCCGGGACACCAATCGTTGTGGACCTCGGTCTTCAGATCAGTGAGCTTAAGCGCCATGGGTTAGTACGACTCTCCTATTTTGTGCAGGATTTGATATTACTTGTTTGACTGATTGGTAGATCTCGTCCTGTGACATCGGTCTGCCATTGAATTTCACGATCTTATTTTTGATATCTATCATTGTCTTTTCCGCTATCACGGCGGCCATCTGACCTGAATAGTTCTGTTCAATGTCCACGATGAGTTTGGCTCCCGCCAGTTTTTGCTTCACGGCATCACTCGGGAAGGGACTGACGAGTCTTATTTGGAGAAATTCTACTCCAATCCCGTCTCTCTCCAGTAGTTTCATCGCGTCTAATATTGGTCCTTTCGGGGATCCCCAGCTTACGATTGTGACATCAGCTTGTTTCTTGGAGGAGCGGAAGAAGTTGAACTTCTCATCCTCAGGAATCTCCTTTGCTGCCGTATCCAACTTTGTCATTCTCTTCGTCATCATTTTCACTCTGTTGTCCGGGTCTTCCTCGATATGTCCCATCTCGTCATGCTCGTCTCCAGTGTTCCAGAACCGATAGCCTGGCATCCCGAGAACCGCTCTCGGCGAGACCCCGTCCTCAGTGAAAGCAAATCGTCTATACGGTTCCCCATCACCATTTCCCTGATGATCTCCTTGGATCAGTTTTCCCCTCTGAATTGGGACAAGATCTGCCTTTGGTGGGGAAATGGTCATGCTGTTGTTCGCTAATCCCTTGTCGATCAGGTGTATGCTGGGCATCTGGAATCGTTCTGCGTAGTTGAATATCCTGATCGCGTCGTAGAAGCTTTCCTCCATGTCCCCTGAGCATAGTACGATTCGCGGAAACTCTCCATGGGCAGCGCTGAGGACGAACTTCAGATCTCCCTGCTCGTGTCTCGTTGGTTGTCCCGTCGCCGGGCCGCCTCTCTGGTAGTGGGTTATGACGAGCGGAACCTCGTTCATCCCCGCCCATCCCAATCCCTCGACCATCAAGGAAAACCCCGGGCCCGACGTGGACGTTGCGGCTCTCGCTCCTGTCAACGCAGCTCCCGTCGCCATGGTTATGGCCGCGATCTCATCCTCTGTCTGTGTAACTAGAATCGAGCCTTTTTGGCCCGGATTGTTTCCCCCCGAGATGTCGAAGTTTCCGTGCGACTCTAAGAACTCGCTCTCGTCAGCAGCAGGGGTTATCGGGTAATAGGTCTGGACCCTGCAACCGCCCACCAGCTTCCCAAGTGCAACTGCTTCAACACCCATTAGCAACAGCCTCGGTTGGTTCTGAATAGGTTGGAGTTGGAATGGAAACGGTTGTTTCAATTGAGTCTTGGCGGCGTCGTAGGCGAGCTTTGCGCCTATCTCGTTCATGTCGACGACCTTCTTCTTGCTGGCGAACGCTCTCTCGATAGACTGGTTGAGATAGGTCTCGTCAAAACCGAGGATTGCGAAGGAGGCTGAGACTGAGAGAACGTTGACGATTCTTGAGAGCTTGCTCAGCTGGTGCTCTCCGATCTGGGCAGCCGTTTTAGCAATGATGTCAGTGTATGGAATTGGGAATAAGTTGACGCCTCTTCTCTTCGCTTCCTCTAAGATTCCGGTGACGTTTCCAGGCAGACCCTGCTTTGCCAGTCTCGCCTTGATCCTCAATACGACAGGGGTTTCGATCGTGTCGACCTTGTCGATCTCGACATTTGCAAAAGTAGGATCGTAAAGTATTCCTCCGCCAGAGGCTACTTCGTCAGCATGCCGGATCAGGGTCTCCGCGTCGAACGTGGCCAACACGTCCACGCTGTTTACGTGGGATCTAATCTTGTCACTGTTGACCCTGACTTCGAAGTAACTATGCGGCCCTTTGATGCTCGAGTAGTATTCTCGGAGCCCGAAGGTCCAGAGCCCACCCAGCACGCAGGCTCCTGCGAAAATGTTGGCGGATGAATCGACTCCACTACCCTGAGGACCTCCTGTCATCCAAGATAGATCGTTGACCTTAACAGTTGCACGACTCAAGATCTTAGCCTCCAGTCGCCTTATCGTGTCCGATGGCACAGTCACAGTTTCTATTCTCGTCGCAGTAGGGACATGCGCACTGACAACTGTCTATTTCAAAATCGCAGTTCGGGCAGGCGTATCGCTCACCCTCAATCAGGAGAACCAATCTCCCCCGCTTGGACAGATGGAAACGGTCGTTCGACATAAGGCTTCACCGCACAACATCGCTAGAAGACCTCTATGTGGTCCTCAGGAAACCCTAACTTGACTAGCTCTCCCTTGATCCTTGCTCGGTGGTCGCCTTGCAGCATTATGACGCCCTCCTTAGCTGTCCCTCCTGTCGCCAATCGCTCTTTCAATTTGTGAGCAACTTCGGCCAGAGACCGTCCGGTCTTGGGTAGTCCTTGTACGACGGTTACCGGTTTTCCCCATCTGCGAAACTCTACTCTTACGGTGAGGTGGGTTTCGCTCTTGTCGAGTTCTTTCAGTGCGCTGTTAAAGTCGAATCCTTCACTCAATCCTGTCACCCCGGACAGTTTCGACCACGCATTAGTTCTTTTCGGCTACTTCCAAGAACCGGTTCAGATAGTCGGCGAGAAGCTTTCGATACTGATCCCTAGTCATATTCTCTTTCAGATTGATCATTAGGTCCCGGAAGTATTGGAACTGGCTTGCGACTGTTGGTGGCAGCCGTGAGAGAAATCTTTTGTTTGAATCCGCGGCTTTTCCGCCTGTATCTTGTATAGCGTGTCTCGTCATCTGGCCTATTGCACGGGCGTTATGGACCATGATTGACGCGTTCATCCAACCATCCCTCTCTGAATTTCCGGATTCAACGGGCTCATCTTTTACCCAGTCTTGGAGGAAGCTGTTTATCTGCCCTGGTTCGAGTATCTCGCCCTTCTTGATGACCTTCATCGATATGTCGTCAGCGTACAAGTCTTGAATATCGTTCAGTAGATCATGGACGATCTTCTGTTGATAGTCATGCGACAAGTACTGTTTTCCGATCTTGTCTATTGCCTCCTCGATTATTTCAGCGTCGTGGGATGGGTGATTATTTTCCATCCTGTAGATGTGTGACATTTCGTGAACCAGCAAGCCCTCGAGCATTCCTGAACCGACAGAGCCGCCTGATACGACTATTCTGTAGCCTCTGCCCTGTGGCATGGTGTATCCCATGAATGGGAGTTGGGGGTCGATTGCGACCTCCACGTCACTCTTGATGCCAAAGCCTGACTTCTTCATCATGTGAGACGCGTTCAGCTCGGCTTTCTTGACAAGTTCGTTGTTCGCGCGATCGTTTGTCGCCGATGCTGTCTTGGCGACAGTCGTGTTTCTTCTGACCGACATCTCTTGTTCTTCCTATAGTCCTAGAAGGTGGTCGATAGAGTACATTCCGCCCCCAAGGAGGGCGAGGGCAAACGCTGCTAGGAGCAAGGTGATGTCCAGCTCGTACCCAGCCATGTACTTTTTCTTGAGCTTGCTTATCGCGAACCAAGTTGTGGAAAGCATCCACAGGGCGGAGAGTGTTGCAACAATAGGCGTCAGGATTCCGAGGATTAGGCCAAGTCCGCCGAAAAACTCCACGAAGCCTGAGAATGGAACCATCGCAGTCGGCATTCCCATGCTCTTCATCCACCCCTCGCCTTCTTTCCTTTTGGCGGTAAGCTTTGGGTAGCCGTGATACATGAAGAGGGATCCGACAGCTAATCTCAGAATGAGAGCAGCCAGATCAGGGTAAGAGTTGAAAATTGTCATGAATCTTCCTCTTCGATCACTAAGGGTCTGTCGTTTCGGAAGTTATCCGTCATACCCCTAACTCGTAGAAGGTCTTGATTATAAAGTAAGTAGTAATACGCTACCAAGTAGGTTGTCGCAAGCATATTAAGTCAAGTCGGCTTTACCTTCGGGCTATCCAGACAGAATCGTAACTGAAAACTGTCCCAATCAAAGAACAGCTTACCTATCTTCTCCCAACCACTACCTTCCTTCAAGTGAACCGAAACGGACTCTCCCAACCATAAAGCCTCCGCGGAGGGTGTTCCTTGAGAGCCGCTGTTGGCATAGACGACATAGCTGTCTACACTCCTCGATTGTACTTGGAGCTCGCTGACGAGAATCGGCCGGAGAAACCAACAGAGTTCTCTATGGCCAGGAAGTCGGACCCTTCAAAGTATCTTCATGGTATTGGAATTGCCAAGATGTCCATTCCAGACACTTACCAAGACAGCGCCGTTTTGGCTGCGAACGCAATCTTCGAATTGATCGAGAGAAACAGTGTTCATCCGACCAGTTTGGCCAGGATTGACATAGCGACCGAAACCGGGGTGGACGAATCCAAACCTGTCGCCGCCTACGTTCACGGAATGCTGGAACAAAAATATGGTAAAGGTTCTCTGAAGAGAACCTCAGGTGTCGAGTACAAGTTCGCATGTGTAAGCACCGCAGACGCGTTGGAAAGTTCACTCGACTGGGCATGGGCAGGCAGAAGCAATGGAAGATACAGCATAATCTGCGCAACCGACATAGCCAGATATCCGCTTACCAGCCCTGGGGAACCAACCCAGGGAGCGGGGGCGGTCGCCCTTCTTGTCAAGGAGGATCCTCGTTTGCTAGCGATCGACCCGGTCATCGGCACTCATATGGAGGACGAGGATGATTTCTGGAGACCACTATTCTCGACGACAGCAGTCGTCCACGGAAAACATTCTGAGAGATGCTACCTAAGAGCCATGGAAGGCGCGGTGGACAACTGGGCAGAGCAGGCGATCGCCTCTGGTATCATCAAAGCGGGACCTGGCGAGTCGTTGGTGGATCACATTGGTCCCATGTCTTTTCACGTCCCATACCCGAAAATGGCTGAGAAAGCCTTCGCGTACTTGCTACGGCATTTTTGGCGAGGCCTCCCTCGATGGAAGGAGATTCTGCGCGAGATCGGCGAGGAGCCTAAAGCAGACGGCTACAAGAAGAGAGAGGAATTCGAGAAGAAAGAAGCTGATTACATGAAACTCTTCATGGAGACGCATCAATTCCAGACGGAGTATCTGGACAAGGTGGCGGACGGACTCGTGCACGCGAGGGAAAGTGGGAACAGTTATTCTGCGTCTGAGAAAAGCTGCCTCTCGATGCTGTTGGAGACGAAGGCGATGAGGGGAACGGATCTTGCCGGAAAGAGAGGAGGGTCCGGAAATTACGGTAGCGGCTGCAAAGCCAAGGCATCTAGCTGGACTATTCAGGAAGAATGGGCGGCCGTTGCGAAGAGGTTTGGTCACGCCGAGAAACTGCGGCATCGCCGACCAGTATCTCTCGCGGAGTATGAAATCTTGCACGAGGGAAACCTATTTCCGGATGGAAGAAAGTTTGTTGCGGAGCCCGAGAATGAGTTCGTTCTGGTAGACGTGACCTCTCAGGGCTATCGACACTACAAGTTTGCCGACTGATTGCAAGCTCAAAGTCAGCAGTTAGCGCCTCTCGAATTACTTCGGTCAAGTGTTCACGGTTTCAAACCGTTATTCAAGGAAGAGCCGCAAACATGCGGATTATGAGCGCGCTCGGGGAACAGAGGCCTAGTGAAGAAGATGAGCTCGTCCTGGTTTTTAGGCCGCCCGAGAATCCTGCGGCGCAAGTAGCAGTGGAAACTCCCTTCAGGGGACATAGGGTCAGGCTTGAGGAGCTTCTAGAGTGGTTCAAGGCCCTCAGAGTAGATTCGATTGAGCTTTGGATTGAGGGCGCAAAGACCTCTGGAAAGAACACCGAGCTTTTTCTCTCGACAGAAGGCAAGACTGGAGCGAAGATCACCCTCAAGCCACACCACGAGGGCGTATCAAGAGAACTCTCACTTGACAAAGTCGTAAGATCTTCTCCCTCGAACACGCCGGGAGATCCGCTAGGGAATGCGGCTAATTTCTCGGCGAAACAAGTTCAAACGGTAGCAGATACTTCCGAGTCACCTCTAACGGCCTTCTTTTCGCCCAAAGGAGGAATTGAACAACAGATTCTCACGAGCATAGGTGGAGCGGTTGCAACTATTGAGATGGCGGCCTACGCATTCACAAACGAGAACATCGCGAACGCCTTGCTCGACGCAATCAAGCGAGGAGTCAAGGTCGCCTTGGTCATGGATAGATCCGAGACAAAGGGTCCTCAAGCCTCACTACATGACGAACTGGAGAAGGCGGGAACTGCGATTCGGTTGATTTCCCCGCCGGGAGGGATAATGCACGACAAGTTCATAGTCGTGGACGGCAAGAACGTTGAGTGGGGGAGCTACAATTATACCGGCCGAGCGGAAGAAGCGAATTTCGAGAACGCCACCTTCCTGTCCAATGGCAACCTTGCCCAAAAGTACCACTCAGATTTTGTATCCATATACGACTGGGCTACTCCTGAGGCTCTTGGGCTTAGACGCCCACTACGACGATTCTTGAGGAGACTAAGATCGCCGTTCAAGCCGAGAGGATGAGGTTTTACGATAATTGGGATCTTGCCCAAAGTGAGTTTGAGACTGCTCCAAAAGTTGCATTGATCCCAAGACAACATTAGAAATTCGCAGAGTAGCTGTCCAAGGTTCAGTCCGCCGAAGAAGTTGCAACACAAATCGCGTCGCTCATAGCCCATCCTGTAGCGGAACTCTACACCAATCCAGCCTCATCTGAATTGGTCTGACAGTGCTATGCGGACGTGGAAGCTTTCGAAGAGAATATGGCCAGACCATCGGCTGGCAACTAATCACCTGCAGGGTTTGTCTGTGGGACGCGCGAGTCTGTCGATTAGCGGGGATGCAAGAGCAGTTACGAGAACTGCTAAACCCGCTACAGGGTAGAGTTGCGGACCAACCAGTCCGGTATCAACTCCTGTCTTGGCGAGCACTAGCGAGAACTCTCCGCGGGGAATTAGAATCGAGCCGACCAGAATTGGACGGCCGATTCTAGCAAGACGCGCTCCAAAGAAACCCCCAGCAAGTTTGCCGAAGACCGCACCGACCAAGATAACCACGAGCGGCAGGCCAACGGATAGTGCTGTCGACGTGTCGATCAGGGTTCCCATCGACAGAAAGAAAAACACGATGAACGCATCCTTGAGAGGCAGAATCTTCTCCCTGACATACCTTGATTGCTTGACGGGCATAAAGAATCCGACCAGCAGAGCTCCAATCGCGGGCGAGAAACCGAGATAGTCCGAAAGTACCCCGAATAGGAAACCGAAAGACAAAGCGAGGAGAAACGCGACCTCCCCGATCTCTAGCTCGTACTGGCTCACCTTGTTGATCAGCCGCGGGCCGAGATATCTGCCGAACCCGAAGCTTGCGATGAACAAGAAAAATCCCTTTGCCGCGATAAGAATTAGCCCTGACGCCTGAAGTTGGCCTCCCCCCGCAAGCTCAGGAGTAAGAAAGAGCAAGAAAACCGCAATTACATCTTCTACAACCATCACCATCATTAGTGCAGTGAAATTTTCATCATGTTCGGGGGAGCGATCTAGAATCAATTTTGCAACTATAGCCGTGCTGCTGAGACCGAGGACAGACCCAAGAAAGAGGGCCGTCCCTATATCCCAGCCAGCAGAAAGAGCTGACAGTACACTGGCGGAGAAGGCGACAAGAAACTCCACCGTACTCAGAACGAGAACCCTTGACCCAACCTCCCCAAACTTGCGTGGGTCGAGCTCGAGCCCTACAACGAACAAGAGGAGTATTATTCCGAGGGTCGCTAGAAAGTCAATGGCTGTTGTGTCCCGGATCAATCCGAGACCAAAGGGTCCAACGATCATTCCTGCGACCAGTTGGCCGACGATCATAGGGAAGCCTAGCCGGTAGAAGAGGAGACTGACGAGAAGAGCGGCGGCCACAGCAATTCCCACATCCAGCAGGAGGGTCGTCTGCAAGAACGAGCCAAGATAAATCGCACTTGAATGGCTAAAGCACTTTCTCAATGGAAACTTGGCTGTCAGAACCAATCAATCAGAATCAGGCTCTGCTCCGAATGGTTAACTAGTTGGTTGATTCCCTTTAATTCCTTGGGCCCGTAGTCGAGCCTCACAAGATCCTTCTCGGCTCGAAGATTGTGGGTTTTACCAAAGATTAAGCACGCTGAGCGTAGCTCTGGGGCGATGGTTGGCGACTTGAGTGAGTCTTCTAGGGGAAGGGTCAAGGGCCAAGGCACCATCACTCTCGCGTTCGCTATACTGTTCTCAACCACTCTGATCGTCGTTCATGTTATTGAGCCAGAGATGAACTTCGGCCCTCTGAGTCTGTATTCTCTCGGACCCTATGGCATCGTGATGAGAGCTGGTTTCGTAGTTCTCGGTCTCGCATTTTTCTCCCTAGCAACGGCGTTACGAATCAGCGCGAGACCAACTATTCTCTACATCGTTGATATGACCGTGTTTTCCGTAGCTGGTGCAGGGCTTGTCATTATAGGTGCCTTCAACACAGATGCTCCCGGGACCACTCCTACTCTCTCGGGTGTGATTCATAGTTCGGCTGCAAACATTTGGTCAATCTGCGCCTTGGTCGGAATATTACTGTTCGCTGTAGCTTTTCGGCAAGGGGGCAGGAGCCTAGCCATAGGACAATTATCGAGGAATCTGGGGATCGCTGTAATGATAACGTATATCGGAGGTTTTTTCGTCTTCGGAACGTATCTTGCCGCCGTTCAGCCTAGACTTTTCTTCTCACTAGTCGTGCTATGGGTATGCTTCATCGCTAACCAGCTTCGATCCGGAAAACTCACAAGCGTTGCGAACGTCTCAAGTAATGATTAACTAGTCTATCATTCTCATACTTTTTGATGGGCCCGTAGTCGAGCCAGGACCAAGACGTGGGCCTTCGGAGCCCAAAATCGTGGGTTCGAATCCCACCGGGCCCGCTTTTAACTCCCTGACTAGACCAACCCGAGTAAGCTGCTTCCGGAAACAACCTAAGGTAGAGGCTGCCGCAGTAGCCTATTCTTTCTCTGAATCGAGAAAAGATGACTGTTTCGAGAAGGAGATTTCTTCTGTCCCGGTGGCAAGGGGCAGAAAAGGCCCCATCACCATAGAACAAATTGGGAAGCCCAGCAAGTGGGTTACGCTCAATTGCTATAGAGTCCTGACGCAAAACCGGGCGACTTAGAGATTCCTGGGGACTTCAAGTAAACTGAACGAATAGTCAATGAAAAGAAGAGGCCGGAGAGTCGAGGTCGAGTTGGTCTTCTAGTATGGCGATGTTGGTGTCCAGGCGACGAGGGTCTCCATGGCTGTTACCCCGTTGATGCTACCTAATTTCTCAACGGAAGTTTCTAGGAGCTCTTCTGGACTGTAGCCGTGGAATGCAGCGAATATGTCGAACTCTCCGGGAATCACGTGGGCTTCGACAAAGTTCGGGAAGGTGTTGATCTTTTGTAGAACGTTTTTGAAAGCGCCCTTCACCTTCACCAATGCGAAGGCGATTGGATCTTCTGATTCGTTCTTTTTCGCGTTCGAGATTTTCTGCAGGGAAATTCCCGTCTGGGTAGACGCGATCCCCTTGATCTTTCTGATCTTCTCGACGATATTGAACGTCTTGTTAGGTTCGTTGGTTCTTAGCTTGATGATAAGATCGAATCTGCCTGTTACAGGTGTGACTGACTCAACGTTGTTGACCTTTCGTAGTTGGCTGATGGTGCGTGTTATTCCTCCCTTGACGTTGGCAAAGACCCAGCTGGTCTGGTCGGATTTCGGCATTTTTTCCTACTATTGTGGCTGGCGAACGAGGCGCCTATTTCCAATGGCGCGTACCTAGAACGTTAGCTAAGGGTAACGTCGCGTGTTCTCGTCAAGGGGCTGGCTTCGTCGCGGAAGCGCATTGCAAAGTTGGGGAGGGCTGAGTTAAGGGATAGACTAAAAAAGATAGGCAGTGTTATTCGGGTACCATCATGAATGAGACAACCCTTTCCCTGAAGACGAACATGCGCAAGCTCTGGGCAGATCACGCCATCTGGACACGCCAGTACGCCGTTTCGGCACTAGACGAGGCACCCGATATGGTCGCGGCAAAAGAGAGACTTTTGAAGACTCCTGATAGCATCGGCAATTCTATCGTCCCGTACTACGGCGAAGGAACCGGCAGAAAACTCGCGGAACTCTTGAGGAAACACGTCCTCTTGGGCGTCGACCTCATCGAGTTCGCCAAGGCTGGAGATCAGAAGAATTTCGAGACGCAAGATAGCAAGTGGACCGTGAACGCTGAAGAGATAGCCGGCTTCCTAAGCCAGACGAATCCTCACTGGCCCAAGGACGACATGTTTGACTTGGTCCATCAGCATCTGACCTTGACAAAGAAACAGGTCGAAGCACGACTTGACAAGAGATGGAACGATGACGTTGCGGCTTTCGACGACGTCTTCACCGAGATCAACACGGTCGCGGACACGATCTCGCAAGGCATCATGAAACATTTCCCCGACAAGTTCTAGCAAAGACCAGAATAAGCGCTCATCAACCGCTACCGACGGCCGATGAGTACGACAGGTGCTGTAACTGGACCTCCCCCAAGCTAGAACAGAAACTGTCACCATGGGAGCAGCCGCTCCGGATTTCGGGAATCTACTCGGCGTGGACGGGGAACGCTACTCTCTTTCATCCTTCCAAAATAAGAGACTGCTCGTTCTGCTATTCATCTCAAATGGCTGCCCAACAGTAAAAGCCTGTCAGGATCGGATGATCAAGATCCAAAGAGACTACTCAGGGAAAAACGTCCAGTTGCTGGCTCTGAACTCAAACAGCTCGTACCTCTCTCCGGCCGATACCTATGCAGAAATGGTCCTGAGAGTACGGGAGAAAGGTTTCAACTTTCCATACGTCAAGGATGAAGATAGGACGATTGCCAGAGCCTACGGGGCCGTTTGCACCCCGCATGTGTTTCTGCTGGATGAGGAAAGGAGGCTTCGCTACAAGGGTCGTATAGACGACTCTAGAAACCCCGAAAGAGTGACGGTCAGCGATTTGCGAAACGCAATCGACGATCTTCTCGCAAATAAGACTGTTCGAGTATCCGAGACAACGCCCTTCGGCTGTAGCATCGTGTGGTAATTCGGCAAGAAGCTTGTCTCGCCCTTGTTGAAGGCAGGCCATGTCTACAAACGGTTCACTCTTGCCAGCGGAAAGAAGGTAACTCTGCGTGTAATCCGATGGGAAGACCTTGATGGGCTTCTCTCGTTCATCAACAGCCTCGTAAAAGAGAAACAGGGAGACTCAAAGTCAGGCCTTTACGCGGGATTTGACAAGAAGATCACCCGTGAGGAAGAAGCCGAATGGCTAGCGCAGACCCTAGTGGAAATAGAAGCAGGAGAGGTCATCAACACAATCGCTGAAATCGGCGGAGAAATAATCGCAAATGGTGAGGTAACACGGGGCAGATACAAAGACACACGCCACCACGGACACATGGGGCTGACCATGTTCAGTGGATACAGGGGACAAGGCATAGGACGTATGATCATCGAAACTCTCGTTCGAGAAAGCCGCAGAGCAGGACTGACAACGCTCGACGCTGAGTTTCTTGCCGAGAACGAGACAGCTCGACGAGCCTACGAGAAAGGAGGATTCAAACAAGCAGGAATAATCCCCCGCAAAGTCTTCAGAGACGGAAAATATTTCGATGGTCTAATTATGGCCGGAGAACTATGACCCTTTTCTCAGAAGAAAAGAGGCTCCTTTTTGTGTTACCATTTTACTGGGTCTTGCGGTTTCTCCTGGCTCCTCCAGAGGTAGAGTGTGGCGATGGAACAATAGGGATGCCATTTTTTCGACAATTGTTCGAATTTTTCTTTTGTCGGCAGTTTTCGTAATCGGTAGATTTTCTGGGCAGCTTTCTGAAGCCCAAGATCGTCGACTGGTAGAACGTCTGTGCGTCCTAGGA
>Ga0209761_1001325_pt1 | contig 15959 bp, 16 predicted proteins | sample GraSoi013_1_40cm_4_FD_185818 | JGI IMG/M metagenome (GOLD analysis project Ga0209761, IMG submission 185818) | Grasslands soil microbial communities from the Angelo Coastal Reserve, California, USA - Sample 09_25_2013_1_40cm (SPAdes) (version 2) | ecosystem: Environmental > Terrestrial > Soil >...
AGTCGCTGCGCGCCCCGAGCTGCAGGTAATCGTGAGCAATGTGACTGAAGCTGGCTTCCGGCTGGAGCCGGGAGGAACGGGGGGCTTCCCCGGTCGCTTGACCGACGTGCTGCGCGCCCGGTTCGAGCGCCTGCGCGACGGCCCGCCGCTGTTCGTAATCCCCACCGAGCTGGTCCCCGATAACGGCCCGCAGCTGGCCGCGATGGTGGATGAGGTGGCGCGGGAAGGCAGCCGCAGCGACGAATTCCGCGCATGGCGCGCTGCCCACGTCCGATTCTGCTCATCTCTCGTGGATCGCATTACCACGGGCGCTCCCCCTCCAGACCAGCGCGCGGACCTCGAGACCAGCTTGGGGTATTCGGATGAGCTCCTCACTGTGGCGGAGCCCTACTCCTTCTGGGCGATTGAAGGCGACCCGCGCGAGCTCCGAACGGCGTTTCCCATCGACGTCAGGCCAGAGTCGGTTGTCTTCGCGCCCGACATCGGCTTCTACGAAGAGCGCAAGCTGCGGCTCCTGAACGCGACCCATACCGCGATGGCGCCGCTCGCGCTCCTGGCCGGCGTGCGGACGGTTCGCGAGGTGGTCGAGCACCCGCGCTTGGGCGCGTTCTTGCGGCGGATGCTGTTCGACGAGATCATCCCCGCCACCGACCTTCCGCGGGAGGCGGCCGAGGAGTTCGCTCAGTCGGTCGTGGAGCGCTTCCGGAACCCGTGGCTCGATCACGAGTGGCGTGTAATCCTGACGAATCAGGAGACGAAAATGCGGATTCGGGTCGTGCCCCTCATTGTCGCCTGCGGGAAGCGGCGCGCGCGCCCACCCGAGGGCCTCGCGCTCGCGTGCGCGGCGCACCTCGCGCTCCTGAAATTGCCAGTCGAGTCGCTCGCGGAGGCGTCGCGGCTCCCGGACTTCGTCGAGGCCACAACGCGCTGGATGCGCGTACTCGAGCGCGAGGGTGTGGAGGCGGCGCTCGCGCATGACTGAGCCCTGGCTCGCAAGCGGAGTGATCGCGGTCGTGCGGGTCCCGGAGTCTGCGGGCCTCAATGGTGTGGCGACGGCGCTCGCGGCTGGCGGCGTGGGTGCTCTCGAGATCACGCTGACGACTCCTGGCGCGCTCGACGCGATCGCCGATCTGGTGTCGCGGGGCGGCGCCTGCGTCATCGGGGCGGGCACGGTGCTCGACGAGAAAGCCGCCCGCGACGTCATCGCGGCTGGTGCGCGCTTCGTGGTGAGCCCGACGCTCGACCGGGGTGTCGTCCGCTACTGCCACGATCGGGGCGTCACCTGCCTGCCGGGGGCGTTCACGCCCACCGAGCTGCTGGAGGCGTGGCGCGCCAGCGCGTCGCTGGTGAAGCTGTTCCCCGCGTGCGCCGTCGGGCCTCGCTATCTCCAGGAGGTCCTGGCCCCGCTGCCGTTCCTCCGCGTGGTGCCGTCCGGCGGGGTGACGCTCGAGAACACGGCCGAGTGGATCCGCGCCGGCGCCGCAGCGGTGAGCGTGGGCAGCGCGCTCGTGAGCGCGACGCTCGTCCGAGACCAGTCGTGGGGCGAGCTGACGGCGCGGGCGCGGGCCCTCGTCGAGTGCGTGGCCGCCGCCCGCGGTCTCGCCCGAGCACCCGCGTGAGCGCCCTGCCGCGCGTGGTCGCCTTTGGGGAGCTCCTCCTCCGGCTCAGTCCGCCTGGAGAGCAGCGGCTGTTCGATTCGCCGGCGCTGCAGACGTTTTTCGGCGGGGCGGAGGCGAACGTCGCGGTTGCGTTGAGCCACATGGGGCTCGGGGCCGACTACGTGACGCGCCTCCCCGAAGGCCCCCTCGGCGATGCGGCGCTCGACGCGCTCCGGCGCGAAGGCGTCGGGACCGCGTCGATCCTGCGCGGCGGCACGCGAATGGGGCTCTATTTCGTAGAGCCCGGCGCGGACCTGCGCACGATGCGCGTGGTGTACGACCGCGCGGGCTCGGCACTCGCCCAAATCGATCCGGGCGAGATCGACTGGACGCGGGTCCTGGCGGGCGCAGCCTGGTTCCACTCCACAGGGATCACGCCCGCGTTGGGGGACGGACCGGTCGCGGCGCTCGCGCGCGCGATCGCCTGCGCTCGCGCCGAGCATGTGCCGGTGAGCCTCGACCTGAACTATCGGGAGGCGCTGTGGCGCGGCCGGGACCCGCGGGCCTTGATCGAGCCTCTGGCGCGTCAGGCCGATGTCCTGATCGGTAACCGTGACGCCGTGCGGGCGCTGCTCGACGTCGAGGCGGCCGCCGACGGGCTCGGGCCGCTCCTTTCCGAGCGCTACGGCAGTCGCGTCGTCGCGATCACACAGCGGGAGATCCTGGGCGCGCGCGAGCATGCCTGGAGCGCCACTTTCTACGACGCCGCGACCGGCTCGCTCGCGCGCAGCCGACGACACGTCGTGCGCGTCGTGGATCGCGTCGGGGGGGGCGACTGCTTCGCGGCGGGGTTGATCGCCGCGCTGCTGGACAAGCAGGCGCCGGCCGACGCGTTGGAATTCGCGGTCGCGGCGGGCGCCTTGAAGCTCGGCGTCCCCGGAGACTTCGGGCGCGCCACCGCCCAGGAAATCCAGAAGTTGGTTCACGCGTGTACATGACGTTCCGCTGGTTCGGTCCCACCGATCCCATCCCGCTCGCCCACATACGGCAGATCCCAGGCGTCCGCGGCGTGGTCAGCGCGCTGTACGACGTTCCCGTCGGCGCCCTCTGGCCGCGCGAGCAGCTCGGGCGGCTCGGCGAGGAAATCGATGCGGCCGGGCTCACGCTCGCGGTCGTCGAGAGCATCCCCGTGCACGAGGACATCAAACTCGGCCGTCCCACGCGGGACCGGTTCATCGCGAACTACTGCGAGAGTGTGCGGGCCATGGGCGAGCTCGGGATTTCTGTCCTGTGCTACAACTTCATGCCCGTGTTCGACTGGATGCGCACCGACCTCGCGATGCGGCTGGAGGACGGCTCGACAGCGCTCGCCTACGACGACCGAGCGCTGAGCGCAGTGAATTTGGAGCGCGGCACGGGCGATCTGCCCGGTTGGGCCGCGGCCTACGGACCCGGAGAGCTGCAGGCGCTCCTCGCCGCCTACCGCGACGTCGACGCCGAACGGTTGTGGGATCATCTGGCCTACTTCCTCGAGCGCGTGGTGCCAGTCGCCGAGGAAGCCCGGGTCCGGATGGCGATCCACCCCGACGATCCCCCCTGGTCGATCTTCGGGTTGCCGCGGATCATCTGCAGCGGCCCGGACCTGGAGCGGCTGGTGGGGCTCGTCGACCGGCCGGCGAACGGCGTGACGTTCTGCACCGGGTCGCTCGGCGCGCGGCCCGACAACGACCTCCCCGCCATGGCGCGGCGGCTCGGCGAGATGGGGCGAATCCATTTCGCCCACTGCCGCAACGTGCGCATCACCGGCGAGCGCCAGTTCCACGAGACCCCGCATCCCTCGGCCTTGGGCGGCGTGGACCTCGGCGAGGTACTGCGCGCCCTGCACGACACAGCCTTCAACGGTCCGATGCGACCCGACCATGGCCGTATGATCTGGGGCGAGCGGGGCCGCCCCGGCTACGGACTCTACGATCGCGCTCTTGGCGCGACGTACCTGCAGGGACTGTGGGAGGGCCTGAACCCGTGACGTCGACCCTCGCCGCGCCCCCCCCGCCCGCCCCCCGGTTCCGCTACCGCTGGACGATTTGCGCCCTCTTGTTCGCGGTCACGACCATCAACTACGTGGACCGGCAGGTGCTCGGCATTCTGGCCCCCACGCTGCAGCGGGAGCTGAGCTGGTCGGAGTCGCAGTACGGCGACGTCGTGTCGTGGTTCAGCCTGGTCTATGCGTTCGGCTTTCTGCTCGCCGGGCGGTGGCTCGACCGGGTCGGGGTGCGGCGCGGCTTCGGCACCGCGGTGGTCGTGTGGAGCCTGGCGGCGATGGCCCACGCGTTCGCCCGGACGACGGCGGCGTTCTCCGCAGCGCGCGCCCTGCTCGGGCTGGGTGAATCGGCCAACTTTCCCGGCGCGATCAAGTCCGTCGCCGAGTGGTTCCCCAAGGACGAGCGGGCACTCGCGACAGGAATCTTCAACGCCGGAACCAACACCGGAGCCATCGTCACACCGCTGCTCGTACCGTGGATCGCGCTGACGTGGGGCTGGCGCTGGGCGTTCATCATTACAGGGGCCTTCGGGTTCCTGTGGCTGGCCGTCTGGCTTGCGCTGTACCGCAGTCCGCCCGCGGACGCTCACCCGGACGAGCCCGACCAGCCCCGCGTCCCCTGGATCCGCCTCCTCGGCGTGCGGCAGACGTGGGCGATCGTCGTGGGCAAGCTCATGGCCGATCCGATCTGGTGGTTCTATCTGTACTGGATGCCCAAGTTTCTCGACGCAAAGTACGGAATCAAGCTGGCGCAGGTGGCGCTGCCGCTCATCGCCGTCTATCTCGTCGCCGACGTCGGCTCGATCACCGGTGGCTGGCTGTCGAGCAGCCTGATCAAGCGGGGTTGGACGGTGAACCGCGCGCGCAAGACGGCGATGCTGATAATGGCACTCGTGATCGTGCCCACCGCGTTCGCCCCCCGCGCCGGGAGTATGTGGACAGCGGTGTTGATCGTCAGCGTCGCCGCCGCGGCGCATCAGGGGTGGTCGGCGAACGTGTATACGCTCGCAAGCGACATGTTCCCGCGCTCGACGGTCGCGTCGATCTCCGGTATCGGCGGGTTCGCGGGCGCCATGGGCGGCGTGCTGTTTCAGCGCGTCACCGGCCGCATCCTCGACGCCACCGCCTGGACCATCATTCACATTCTCGCACCGAGCCTCGAGCCGGCCCGGCTGAAGGAGGTCTCATGATCCTGTCTCTCACGCTTTTGCTCGCACTCCAGACCTACGATGCCCCCCCCCCCGCGCCGTCCGCGCCGCTGAACCAGTTGACACCCACCGAACGGGCCGCCGGCTGGCGGTTGCTCTTCGACGGGCGCACCCTGGCGGGCTGGCGGGGCGTTGGCTACGACACCGTCCCGACCGGCCATTGGGTCGTCGTGGACGGTGCGATCAAGAAGATCGCGAACGGCGACGTCCCCAGGGTTCCCGATGGACGGCCGCTGAACGGCGGCGACCTGATGACGGTGGACAGCTTCGCGGACTTCGAGCTGACCTTTGAGTGGAAGGTCACGCCGGGAGCGAACAGCGGAGTCAAGTACAATGTCTCCGAGGCCATGTCGATCGCGAACGGCCAAATGACGCCGGGCCACTCCGCCCTCGGGTTCGAGTATCAGATCCTCGACGACGACCGGCACGAGGACGGTAAGCTGCCGACCCACCGCTCCGGGGCGTTGTACGATCTGATCGCTCCCAACGATGGAAAACGGTTGCGGCCAGTCGGTGAATGGAACCGCTCCACCGTCATCTTCCGCGGCAATCACGGCGAGCACTGGCTGAACGGCCGGAGAATCCTCGAGTTCGAGCTGGGCACCGCGCGGATGGATTCCCTGCTGGCCAAGAGCAAGTACCGTACGATCCCCGGTTTCGCGAACCGCCGTGTGGGACACATCGTCTTGCAGGATCACGGTGATGAAGTCTATTTCCGCAACGTCAAAGTGAGGCCGCTATGAAACGCCGCCACTTCGTGAAGACCATCTCAGCGACGGGCCTGGGCCTCGCCGCCGCGCGCTCGCCCCTCCTCGCGTTCCGCGGCGCGCCGAGCGAGAAGGTAGTCGTCGCCGTCATGGGCTTGAACGGCCGGGGCACGGTCCTGGGACGGGTGTTCGCCAAGACGCCCAACGCGGAAGTCGCCTGCGTGTGCGACGTGGACGCCCAGGTGCTCGCCAAGGGCGTGAGCGCCGTCGGCGCGTCGCAGGGGCGGGCACCCAAGGGCCTCGGCGATTTCCGTCGCGCACTCGAGGACAAGGCGATCGACGCCCTGGTGATCGCCGCGCCTGATCACTGGCACGCGCCCGCCACGATCCTGGCGCTCTCTGCCGGCAAGCACGTGTATCTGGAGAAACCATGCGGGCACAACCCCCGTGAAGGCGAGCTCCTGGTCGAAGCACAGCGGAAAACGGGGCGCGTCGTTCAAATGGGCACCCAGCGACGCTCTTCTCCCCGCTGCATCGAGGCGATGCAGGCGATCCGGGACGGCGCAATCGGCCGGCCCTATTTCGCCAAGGCCTGGTACGCGAATCGCCGCAAGTCGATCGGCCGCGGCAAGACTGTTTCCGTCCCCCCAGGCCTCGATTACGAGCTGTGGCAAGGCCCCGCGCCGCGCACGCCGTACCACGACAACGTCGTCCACTACAACTGGCATTGGTTCAAGCGCTGGGGGACAGGCGAGATCTGCAACAACGGGACCCACGAGCTCGACGTCGCCCGCTGGGCGCTTGGCGTGGACTACCCGACGCGCGTCACCTCGGTCGGCGGCCGGTACCATTTCGAAGACGACTGGGAGTTCACCGACACACAGGAGGTGGGCTTCGAGTTCGACGGGCAGCGCGCCATCGTGTGGCAGGGGCTGAGCTGCAACGCGTTCCCGACCGAGAAGCGCGGGCGCGGGACGATCGTGTACGGCACGACCGGGAGCATGCTGATCGACCAGGATGGTTACACCGTCTACGACCTCGACAATAAGGTCGTCAAGGAGTCGCTCGAATCCGCGAGCGCCGATCCGCTCGCGCCGAGCGGCGACGATCAGCTGACCGCGCTTCATATCGCGAATTTCGTCGAGGCGGTCCGCACCGGCGCGCCGGTCACCCAGCCGATCGCGGAGGGAGCGAAGAGCGTGCTCCTGTGTCACCTCGGCAACATCGCGCAGTGGACCGGACGGGCGCTCCGCACCGATCCGCAGTCCGGGCACGTTCAGGGCGACGATCAGGCGATGGGGTACTGGCAGCGGGAGTACGCTCCAGGCTGGACGCCGGTCGTCTAGGAGACGCGTCTCATCCTCGCCGAGGATCGTTACTTCGATCCCGATCCCTCGGTTCGGCGGGTCGCGCGCGCGTTGTACGACGCAACGCGCGGCCTGCCACTCATCTCGCCGCACGGGCACGTCGATCCGCGCATCCTCGCGGACAACGCCCCCTTCCCCGAGCCGGCTTCGCTGATTGTTCAGGCCGACCACTACGTCTTGCGGCTGCTCTACGCGCACGGCGTGCCGCTCGAGACGCTGGGCATCCCGCGCAAGGACGGCGCAGCGGTGGAGGCTGATCCGCGCCGCGTCTGGCGGCTGTTCGCCGAGCATTACCACCGGTTCCGCGCCACGCCGACGGGCGGCTGGCTCGACCATGAGCTGGGCGAGGTGTTCGGCGTGCGCGAACGGTTGTCCGGCGAGACGGCGGCGCGCACCTACGACGCGATTTGCGAGCGACTGCAGTCGCCCGAGTTCCGGCCGCGGGCGATGTTCGAGCGATTCAACGTCGAGGTGCTGGCCACGACCGACGGAGCGAACGACACGCTCGAGCACCATCGGGCGATCCGCGAATCGGGCTGGAAGGGGCGCGTGATTCCCACGTTCCGGCCCGACGCCCTGTTTCGGATCGCGGACCCCGGCTGGCCAACGGCGCTGGACGCGCTCGCTCGCGCCGTCGGCAAACCGGTGCGCGACTACATCGGATTCACGCGCGCGCTGGCGGACCGCCGCGCCTACTTCAAGAGCCTCGGCGCCACGGCCACGGACCACGCCGTGCTCGAGCCGGTCACCGGCGCCCTCGAAGGCGAGGAAGCAGAACGCCTCTTTCACCAGGCGCGTCAGGGCGAAGTCACTCCTGCCGACGAGGGTCGCTTCACGGCCCACCTCCTCATGGAGATGGCGCGGCTCTCGCTCGAAGACGGGCTGACGATGCAGATCCATGCGGGTGCGCTCCGCGACCACAACCGTCTCGTGTTCGAGCGATTCGGCCCCGACTTGGGCGGTGACATGCCGGTCGCCACCGAATTCACGCGCAATCTGCGGCCCCTGCTGAACGCCTACGGCAACGACCTGCGGCTGACGCTGGTCCTGTTCACGCTGGACGAATCCACGTACAGCCGCGAGTTAGCGCCACTCGCCGGACACTATCCGGCGGTGCGGCTCGGTCCCCCGTGGTGGTTCTTCGATTCGTTGGAAGGGATGCGGCGGTTCCGCGAGCGGACGACGGAGACGGCCGGGATCTACAAGACGGCGGGATTCAACGACGACACGCGGGCGTTTTGCTCGATCCCGGCACGGCATGACCTGGCGCGCCGCATGGATGCCAACTACCTGGCCGGACTCGTCGCGCGCCACGTGATCGACGAGAGTGATGCGCGTGACATGGCGCACGCACTCGCGTACGATCTGGCGAAGCAGACCTACCACCTTTGAGCCAGCCTCAGAGCTGGGGCGGGAGGACTCGAACCTCCAACTTCCCGGTTAACAGCCGGGCGGTCTGCCAGTTGACCTACACCCCAAAATGCTAGACGCCTAGGAACGGCAAACAAAACACTCTGCGGTCAGTACTTCAAGCCCGCTTTTTCAGCAAAGCTCTTAACTGCCTCTTGCTCTTCAGCGCTGAGTTTTTCAGGCAACGTAACGTGGGCTTCGACGTACATGTCTCCACGCCGTCCGTTCTTCTCGATGCCGTGCCCGGGAATCCGGAACTTCTGTCCGTGCTGAGTGCCGGCCGGAATCCGTAACACGACACGTTTGTCATCCAGTGTCCTGACTTTGATGCGGGAGCCGAGCAGCGCCTGCGCGAGATTGATCGGTACGACGCCGACCAGATCGAGTCCTTCGCGCCGGAAGAAGCGATCCGGTGCAATATGGATCTCGACGATGAGATCGCCACGGCCTTTTGGTCCCTGATTCTTGAGCCGCAGCCGCGTGCCCTCCTCGACCCCCGCGGGAATCTCGACATTGATCCGCTTCTCGACGCGCACCTCTCCGCTGCCCTGACACGTCGGGCAGCGTTGGGAGGGAACTGTCCCCTTCCCGCGGCACACCGGGCACGGCCGGTTGACCGCAAAGCCGCCCTGACCGAAAGAGACCGTCCCGCGTCCTTTGCACTCGGGGCACGTGTTGATCGTCGCGCCCTTCGCCGCTCCCGATCCACCGCACGTCGGGCAGACTTCCGGCATCGCGAGCGTGATGGGCACGGTGCCGCCGAGCGCAGCCGTGCGAAACGGAATTGTGACCTGCGTCTCGGTTTCTTCCGGCTCCGCTTCCCGCCCCCCCGCCGCTCCGCGGCGGCCGAAGATCGACGAGAAGATGTCGCCGAGGCCCCCGAGATCCGAAATGTCGAACTCGCCGCTGTCCTCCGGCGCGGTGCGGCCACGACGCGCACCGCCACCTCCGCCAAAGCCTCCGGGACCGGCAAAGGCGCCGTAGCGGCGCAGCTGATCGTACTTCTTGCGCTTGTCGGAATCGCTCAGCACGTCGTGCGCTTCGTTGATCTCCTTGAAGCGCTCGGCCGCCTGCGGATTCGTGGGATTGCGATCGGGGTGGTACTGCTTGGCCAGCCGCCGGAAGGCCTTTTTTATTTCGTCCGTCGGAGCGGTTTCGGCGACTCCCAACACCTGATAGTAGTCGCGCTGTGCTGCCATTACTGTCCCTGCCAGGTCAGCACCACCACCCGTGCCGGCCGCAGCAACGTATCGCGCATCTTGTATCCTGGTTGCACCACCTGGCCTACGGTGTGGTCCTGCTCCGGTTTCGTGGCCGGCTGGGTGGTCACCGCCTCGTGCATGTTGGGATCGAACGGGACACCGGCCTGATCGATCCGCGTGACGCCAGCCGCCTCGAGCTCCTTCCACACCTTGCGCTCCACCAGGTCGATGCCGTCATGCAGCGTCTTCGAATCGATCTCCGCCGGATCGATGTGCGCGAAGCGGGACAGGTCGTCGAGGGCGTCCGCGAGCCGGGACACGAGCTCCGCCTGCGCCCGCCCCCACATGTCGGCGCGCTCTTTCGCGGTCCGCTTGCGGAAGTTGTCATACTCGGCGGCGAGTCGCAGATGCCGATCCTTCCATGCCTCGACTTCAGAAGGCGCCTCGATCGGGACAACGGTCCCCGGGGGGGGGGGCGCGGGGGCCGCAGCGCCGTCCGGAACGGCTACGTTCTGCACCGGCTGTCCCGTATCGGGATCGAGAGACGGAGCGCGGGGGGGAGTCGCTTGATGCGGCGGCGAGTGCGCGTGGCGTTTATTGGTCATGAATTTTGGAAGCTTCAGTCTGACAAGAAGATAGACGGCAAAACTCAGGAGGGAAACCCCAGGGGCGTCACTGGCTCTTTGGATGGCGATCGACGGCACGAAACTCGGCAATGAACCCGGTCAACTCGCCGCGAACTTGTGCGTCGGTCAGGAGCTCGTGACCGAGTCGGGAGTAGGCGAGCACCGTGGCCCGCGACCCGAGTTGATCAGCGAGACCGCGGACCGCGCTCGCGTCAATCACCTCGTCCGATTCGCCGAGCAACAGCAGCAGCGGCCGCTCGATTCGCTGGCAGTCGACGACTACCGCGCGCTGGGCCCACTGCAGCTCGGCCCGCGCTCCCGCCGTCATGAACGCCGCGCCTCGTCCCGTTGGGAGCGTGGGCCAGAGGTCGGCGAGCTTCGCCGCCAGGCGTTTCCAGGCCGCGGGGCGGACGCGTGAGGCCAACCAGGGAGATGCGACGACGGCCGCCGCCGGCGGCTCGCCCGGCTGCGTCTCGAGATACCGCAGCACGATGAGCCCGCCGAATCCGTGCCCCACGAGGACCTGCGGAATGTCCTGGCGGCGGCGCACGGCACGCCGGAAGGCCTGCAGGTCTCCCAGCAGCTGGCTGAAGCGCGACAGATGTCCGCGCCGCCCGCCGGAGCGGCCAGACCCTCGCTGATCCAGGAAGTACGCGCCGAATCCAGCGTCCCGGAGCTGCGCTCCGGTTTCCGCGAAGGCCTCCGCCAGGCCCGCCGGCTGAGGATACCAGTCGTGCAGGAAGAGCACCGAGACCGCGGGCTGCGGCGGCTCATACGCGTCGTAGACGAGGGGCGTCCCGTCGGGTGCGTTGATGCGATTCATGAGTGGCTGGTGAGGAGGCGTCGCAACAGATCAAGTGCGGCTTGCGCGGCGCGAGCGCGGATCTCACCGCGATCTCCGGGGAAAATGCGTTTCAGCGGCAGGGTGTCGGATCCGTAGCGCGCGGCCGTCCAGACCGTCCCCACCGGTTTCTCGGGCGTCCCACCGGTCGGGCCGGCAATCCCCGTGACCGCGATCGCCGCATCCACGGCAAACTGCCGCTGTACACCCTCGGCCATCGCACGCACGACTGCTTCCGACACGGCGCCATGCTGCTCGAGCAGCTCGGGAGGGACATCGAGCATGCCGCTCTTTACGACGTTGTCGTAGGCGACGACCGCACCGATGAACACATCGGACGCGCCCGGGACAGCCGTGATCCGGCCGCTCACGAGACCACCCGTGCATGATTCGGCCACGACGAGTCGAGCTTTCCGCGCGCGCAGCTGATTCAAAACAACGGCGGCGAGATCGGTCCCGTCTTCGCCATAGAAGTGCTCACCGGCTCGGTCGCGCAGCTGCGTCGTTGCGGCAGCGAGGCGGCGCTCCGCGTCATCGGCCCGCAATCCCCACGCCGTCACCCGTAATTCCACGCCTTCGACTGAAGGAAGGTAGGCCAACGTGAGCGGCGCGATCTCCTCTTCGATCGCGCCGACGCGCTCCGCCAGCGCGGACTCCGCGATGCCGGTCGTGCGCACCGAGCGCGAGCGAACGACCGTTCCCGGGTTGCGTTGCGCGAGCCGTGGCAGCACTTCTTCGGCCAGCAGCCCCCGCATTTCCGACGGGACTCCGGGCAGCATGACGACGACTCGGCCGCGGTCTTCGACCCAGAGCCCCGGAGCCGTGCCCCGAGGATTCGGAAGCACGGTAGCACCGGCGGGAACTTCCGCCTGCGTGCGGTTCACTGCCGGCATGGCGCGGCCGAGGCGCTGGAAGCGTTCCTCGAGCGAGCGCAGCAGCGCGGCATCCAGCTCGAGGGGCTTGCCGAAGAGGCCGGCGACTTCCCGCTTCGTGATGTCGTCGCGCGTGGGGCCGAGTCCGCCCGTCGTCAGGACGAACCCGGTGCGATCCAGCGCCTCGGCGACCGCGGCGCGGATGGCCTCGGGACGATCGGCGACGGAGACGTGCCGGACGACTTCCACGCCTGCGCCGGCCAGGGCCCGGCCCAGCTCGGCCGCATTCGTATCGATGACTTGGCCCAACAGCAGCTCGGTGCCGATCGTGACGACTTCGAGCTTCACTTGCGGACTTTGAGGAGTGCCCGGTAGCGGTAGAGGTAGACGAGAAGGGAGTAGATGGTCAGCACGATGGCGCCCGCCAGTGTGATAGCCACGAACCAGCCGTGGAACTGATCCCAAAAATTGCGGAAGTCGCCGGCGAGATGCATCTGCGCGATGGCGTCCTTCCAGGCGAACCAGGCGATCGTCGCGCCGATGAAGATGTTCTGCGCAACCGCCTTCAGCTTCCCGGCGCCCATGGCGGGAATCACGATGCCGCGGCGCTTGGCAAAGAAACGAAACGCCGTGATGAGCACCTCACGTCCCACGAGCAGCAGCGCCACCCAGAGCGGCAGGCTGCCCCACCAGGGGATCGCGTAATCCACCTTGTCGCGGGCCAGGATCGTGGGGTGCCGCGTCATCCAGAAGATGGGAATCAGCGTGGCGAAGAGCAGCAGCTTGTCGGCGATCGGGTCGAGCAGCATACCGAGCTCGCTGATCGTCCCGTAGCGGCGGGCGAGATAACCGTCGACGAGGTCGGAAAACGCCGCGATGAGAAAGACGACGAAGGCAATGACCTTGGGCCAGTACCCCTGGATGAACGGAAGCAACGCGATAACGGGCGTGAGGGAGATACGCGCCAGTGTGATGATGTTCGGGAGGGTCCACCGCATCGAAGTGGCTTTCAGCTCAACGTCTTGAGAACGAGCTTGCTGACCGCTTTCAGTGTGTCGAATACGCCGTCGCCGCGGACTGCTACGGCCTCATGGTACGTTGCCTTGCCAACCCACTCACCGCCGATCTTCTCGACGAGGTTCTCCCCCGGATGGGCAGGATCGGGCGTCTGCTTCTGGCGTGCCCCATCCTCAACCGGCCACCCGGGATTCAGCGACGCCTGGAGATCCTTGATGGGCGCGGCGTTGGGGAGGTCGCGCTTGTTGTACTGAATCACGAACGGGATCTTCGTCAGGTCGTAGCCGTACTCCGCCATGTTGTCATACAGGTTCTGCATCGACTCGACATTCGCTTCCATACGCTCGATCTGGCTGTCGGCGACGAACACGATTCCGTCCACGCCTTTGAGAATAAGCTTGCGGCTGGCGTTGTAATAGACCTGGCCGGGGACCGTGTAGAGATGGAATCGCGTCTTGAAGCCGCGAATCGTGCCGAGATCGACGGGGAGAAAGTCGAAGAAGAGCGTGCGCTCGGTTTCGGTGGCGAGCGAGATCATCTTGCCACGCGTGTTGGGTGAGACCTTCCCGTAGATGTGCTCCAGGTTGGTCGTTTTTCCACCGAGGCCCGGTCCATAATAGACGAGCTTGCAGTTGATCTCGCGGGACGCGTAGTTGATCATCGACATGGGCGCGTCCCTCTATCCGAAGAGTTTGTCAATTTCGTCCTCTGCCCCTTCGAGCAGGCCCTTCTGGGCCTGGCCCGTCCCAACCCGATTGAACATCTCCTCGAAAACCTTGTTGAGCGCTCCCACGACCGTCTTGGCCTTGAGCTTGACGAGCCCTAACGTGGCGCGCTGATCGAACAGCACCACGAGGATGACGCGCTTCGCCACATCGGCGAGGAACATCGACTCGCGCTCGCCCTGATGCACGAGCGACGCGAACTCGGCTTCGCCGATCATTTTCGCGAGCTGATCGTTGGCGCTGAAATCGGCGGCAGTGAGCGAAGCGAAGGCGGTGGGATCGAACTGCGGCGTTTCCCCGACGGTGGCGACGAGCTGGCCGTTGCGGTCTACGAGCAGCGCACAGCGGGCGTTCGAATCGCGGAGGAACGCCTGCAGGTGTGTCTGGATTTGCTTGAAATCGTTCTCGCTGAAAGACCAGCTTGCGGCCCCGGCCATGCTCCTCCTAGAGGCTAGTCGGTCTCCGACATCTCGCGCCGTGCCGCCAGCGCCTGAGCGATGGTCAGGGCGTCGGCATACTCCAGGTCGCCACCGATCGGCAGGCCCCGCGCGATCCGCGTGACCCGCACGCCGATCGGCTTCAGGATCTGCTGGAGGTACGTGGCGGTCGCCTCCCCCTCCATCGAGGGATTTGTGGCGACGATAACCTCACGCACCTCCGAGCCGTTCGTCAACCTCGCGAGCAGCCGGTCGAGATGCAGCTCGTCGGGCCCGATGCCATCCAGGGGCGAGATGCGGCCGCCCAGGACGTGATAGCGGCCCCGGTAGCGGCCGGCGCGCTCGATCGCGCTGACGTCACCCGATTCTTCGACCACGCAGAGCAGGGCCGCATCGCGCCGCGGGTCGCGGCAGATCGGGCAGGGATCCTCGTCCGCGAGATTGCCGCACGTCTGGCACGCCACGACCTTCCCGCGAACCCGCCGGATGGCGTCTGCCAGCCGCTCCGCGGTTTCCGGGGGTTGCTTCAGCAAATGGAACGTGAGCCGTTGGGCGGTCTTGCGGCCGATGCCGGGGAGCTTAGCGAGCTCCGCCACGAGCTCCTCGATGGCGGACACGGGGGCCGCAGGGCCTACAGCGGCAGCTGGAATGGGAAGGGCAGACCCGACGCCAGCTTTCGCACCTCGGCCTGATACAATTCGGCCGCGCGCTTCTGCGCCTCCGCCACCGCGGCAAGGACGAGATCTTCCAGCATCTCGACATCCCCCTGGCTGACCGCCTGGGGATCGATCTTAATGCCGCGAATGTGCCCCCGCCCGTCGACCGTGGCCTGGACCATGCCGCCACCGGCCGAGACCGTCAATGTCTGCTGCGCCAGCTGCGTCTGGATCTCGGTAAGCCGCCCCTGCATCTGTTGGGAGAGCTGGAGCAGGCTAGATAAATCCGCCATATGTCGAAAGTTACCCCGCGCGATAGTGTTGGCAAGCTACTCGAGCAACTCCAAATCTAATGCGTCTACGGCGGCGCTCAGGGTGGGATCTTTGGCGCGGAGAGTCTTGAGGCGCTCCGCGGTAGCCCCCTCAGCGGTCATGCGCGAGGGTGGCGACGCAGCGGTCCTGACGGCGCCCTGCTCGATGATTTTGATGCGCGGCGCCTCGCTGATGTAGCGTCCGACCAGCTGCGCAATGGTCTCGCGCTGTCGTTCGAGTCCCTCGGCGTGCACGGCATGTCCGGGTCGCACCATGATGTCGCGGCCCTCAACAGCGGCGACCTCCGATTCCGCGAGCAGGCTACCCAGCAACGGCGTCTTGCCGCGCGCATCGTTGACGACTTGCGACCAGATCGAGCGGACGTTTTCCAGTGTGGGTTCGAGCTTCTGGCCCGGCGGCGAATAAGGCGGCGGCGATTGAGGCGGCGGCGATTGAGGCGGCGGCGAAGTGGCGGCGGACGCATTACCCGTCCCCCTTCCCCCGTCCCCCTTCTCCTCTCTCAACGCGTCAATGACTTCAGACAGTTCTACCGTTCTATCCAGCATCGCCCACCGCAGCAACAGAACCTCGACGAGCAACCGCTGATTCGCGCTACGGCTCAGCCGTTCTTCGGACTCGCTCAAGATCGTCAACAGCCGGACAATATCCGATGGCGGCAGCTGCGGTGCGTAGTCACGCACGACCGCCAGGAGCCCTTCGGTGATCCCCTCCGGCTGGCCGCCCACGCCGACCAGTAGCAGCGCACGGAGTGTCTCGGCGGCACCGTTCACGAATTCACCGAGGTCTGCGCCCGCTTCGAGCAGCCGGTCGACGAGGGGGAAAATGGCACCGGAGTCGCGCTCCACGATGGCGCGCAGCATCTCCGCGTACAGCTCGTCGGGAATCAGCCCCAGCACTTCGCGCACCCGCGCTGCAGTGA
>Ga0209761_1001328_pt1 | contig 15950 bp, 11 predicted proteins | sample GraSoi013_1_40cm_4_FD_185818 | JGI IMG/M metagenome (GOLD analysis project Ga0209761, IMG submission 185818) | Grasslands soil microbial communities from the Angelo Coastal Reserve, California, USA - Sample 09_25_2013_1_40cm (SPAdes) (version 2) | ecosystem: Environmental > Terrestrial > Soil >...
GATTTACCGGCACTTTGACAGCAAGCAGCAGCTGATCAACGAGCTGTATCGCGCCGCGCAACGGTGGGCGACCAAAGTGGTCCAGGAGACCGCCCGAGATCCGGAGGCGCGAACGGCCCGCGCCCAACTGACGGCCGTCGCGCACGGCTTGCTCGAAGGAGCGGCGCACGACACCGCCGTCGTCAAGCTCGGATTGTTAGAGCGACTCGATGCGGTGCTCGATGACGACAGCCGCAAGACGGAGCGGGAGTTTCGGTTGGCGCTCGAGCGGATCGTCGCCGAAGGCAAAGCTCAGGGCTCGGTGCGAAGCGGTGCTGTCGAGATCTGGGCGGGGGTCTGGCTGGCGACGATGAGCCACGCGTTAGAGAAGATCGTTGCGGGCGACTGGAAACCGGGAGATGCCGGCGTGCGATTAGTGATCGATGCAGCCTGGCGAGCGATAAGCGTGTAGACGATGGACGCACGTAGGGGCGCAGCATGCTGCGCCCCTACGTCATCACACCCGATTACGCCCGCGTCAATTCAAACAACGCAATCTCCGGCGGCACGAACACTCGGAGCGGCACGCCCACGACCCCGATTCCGCGACTCACGTACAGTTGACTGTTTCCCTGCGCGAAATGCCCCATCACGTATTTGGTGATCAGCCGGCCTGGTGACCAACCGATCACCGGCAGATAGAACTGGCCGCCGTGGATGTGGCCGGCCAGTGTGAGAGGAATCCCGCGCGGCGCGGCGCCGTCAAAAGCGCCGGGGCGGTGGGCGAGCAGGATGCGGAACGCGTCTTTCGCCGGCGGCGTAAGTCGTAGCGCGTGCTCGAGGTCGTAGTCCTGGGGATCGTCCGCGTGCCAGTTTCGCGGGTCGTCGATGCCGATGAGCGCCAGCGCGGCGCCGCCACGCTGGATAACGTGCGCGCCATTCTTCACAAACACCTGCCCCGCATCGCGCACGCCACGAATCACGGCGTCCTCGCCCGTGTAGCGATCGTGATTGCCGAGGACGGTGACCACGCCGAGCGGGGCGTGCAGGTCGCGAAACGCGCGCACATAGTCCGGGATATACGACTGCGAGATGTCGATCATGTCGCCGGTCTGCACGATCAGATCGGCGCCGAGGGCGTTCGTCTGTGCAACGATGGCCCGCATTTTCTCTTCGGACATGTGAATGCCGGCGTGCACATCGGAGAGATGCACGATGCGGAGCCCGTCGAGCCCGCTCGGCAGATCCGGAAATACCAGCGCGCGGCGAGTGATCACCGGGAGCCGCTCGGCACTCCAGATGCCGTAGGCTGAGACGCCCAGTCCGGCGGCAGCGTACGCGTACGTGGCGCGGGCGAGGAACTGGCGACGCGAAACACGTGCGCGGTCAGCGGTGAGCGGTGCGCGGGCCGTCTCTTCCGGTGTCCCGCTTACCGCGTACCGCTGACCGCGCACTCGGTTGACGATCCACCAGACGCTCTTCCCGAGCAGATAGATGCAGACGAGCCCGCAGAATATCCAGCCGAGCAGCTGCCAGGCTATCCACGGCGCGATGTAGGGGACACGACTGATCCCCCACAGGCTGCCGGAGAACATCCGCACGGCGACGATGCCCCAGGGAATGTTGAAGATGATGAACACGAGGGTCAGCCAGCGACGCGCCGGGAGCGGCAGCCGCTCGCGCAAATAGAGATAGAGCAGCAGTTGAGGCGACGCGAACAGCAAAAGGTAGATTAGGGCCATGTCATTCCGTACGCTGCCGTTTTTGGGCTTGTTCCCGGCGCTGCTTGCTGCCCAGCGGCCCTCCAATGTCGATCGACAACGTGTGGCGGCGGGTCTGTGGGCCGAAGCACGCTACAACTATGCCTACTGGGACGGCGTTCGTGCGAATTGGGACTCGGCGTTCGCGGCCACGGTCACCTATACGGAAGCGCGGCCCGCGCCGAACGACGTGCAATTCTTTCGCCGGCTGCGGCGCTGGGGCGCGCTGCTCAATGACGGCCAGCTCGAGATCCTGGCGCCGGCCGCCATCGCGAACCGCATCGCGCGACCACCCCTGGCGCTGCGTAGTGTCGAGCGCCGGCCATTCATCATGGACTACGTCCTCAACGACGAGATGCGCGTGGCACGGCCCCAGCGTTTGGCGGAGATCCTGGCAGTCCAGGGCATTGCCGCCGCCGCCTGGATTCGCGATTCGGTCCTGCCGGAAATCGCCGGGGCCGACGAGGCGAGCCGCTGGGAGCGCGCGGTCACGCAGATGCTCGACGGCGAGCGCGGCACGGCGCTGCAGCTCCAGCTCCGACTCCCGGGCGGGACCGAGCGCGGCGTGAGCGTCACGCGCACCCTGGCGTTGAGCGCGCGGTCGTCGCTCGACCGCGCCGCGCTCGAAGCCGATACCCTGCCCGACGGGGTGATCTGGATGCGCGTGAGCTCGCTCGCCGATCCGGACGTCGTCAGCCTGTTCGATCGCGCCCTCGGCGACGCGGCGCGCGAGGGGCCAGGCCATCCCGGCTTGATCCTGGATTTGCGGGAGACCACCTGGACGGCACCCGAGCGTGATCAAAACTACGCGCCGCTGCTCTCCCGCCTCATCGATCGCCCGTTCCTGACCCCGCGGCGCCGCACGCCGCGCTACAGCCTCGACTCCCTCGACTGGATCAGCACACCGTCCGATACGATCTGGCCACCGGCTCGACGCGAGCGGATCGCGTACAGCGGCCCAGTCGCCGTGCTCTGCTCGCCGCGCACGGCGGGCGCGGCGGAAGATTTCGTCGTGGCATTTCGGGCGGGCGGTCGCGGTCCGATCATCGGCGAGCGGACGGCCGGTAGCACGGGACAAACCGCAGTCCTGCCGCTCGGGACGGGATGGAAGATCCGCTTGACCGTGTCGCGCGACGCGTTCCCCGACGGCAAGGAGTTCGTGGGCCTTGGAATTGCGCCCGACTTCGCAGTGGACGTGCACGTCGCGGACGTGCTCGCCGGACGAGACGCGGTGCTCGATCGCGCGCGCGCCTACCTCACCGAAACCGCCCGGCGCTAGCTCTTCAGCTGCGCGCGAAAGAAACTGATCACCGCCTTCCACGCGCTGTCGGCGACTTCGGGTTTCTCGCGCGTGCGCAGAAAGCCGTGCCCGACTCCCGGATAGATTGCGTACGGATAGTCCTTGCCGGCGGTGCGCATCGCCGCCGCGGCGTCCGGCAAACCGGCATCGATTCGCGCGTCATTCTGCGCGTATACGCCGAGCCCTTTCGCGCGGATCTTCGCCATGTCGGCGGCGGTGGGGGCGGGACCATAGCAGACGACGAATGCCTTCAATTCCGGCGCATTCGTCGCGTACCGGAAGCTCTGCCCGCCACCCCAGCAGAACCCGATGACACCGACGTCGTTGGCGCGGGCGGCCTTCACGGTCTTGAGGTAGGCGCGCGTCGCATCGAGATCGGCCGTCACGGTATCAGCGTTCAGGGTTGCGATCAGCTTGCGGGCGGAATCGGGCGAGCTGGGCGTGCCGCCGCGGCGCGACAACAGGTCCGGCGCGATAGCGACGAAGCCGTCCTTGGCGAGCTGCTCGGTCGTCTGCCGGATGAAATCCGACATGCCGAAGACCTCGTGAATCACGATCACGGCCGGCGCAGGCTGCGGGCGCTCCGGATAAGCGATGTACGCCGTCACCGTGTCTTTGCCGCTGAGATACTTCACGTATTCGGAGTGAATGTCTGGCGACCCAAAGGCGGCAATGGGCGGCAATAGGCGGCAAAGCGCCGCTACTGCAAAGACCCCTGCCGCCATTTGCCGCCCTTTGCCGCCCTTGCTTTTACCGTCCATAGCTCACCCTCCAAATTTTCCCGCCGTAGTCATCACTCACGAGAAGTGATCCGTCCGGCATGACGAGCAAACCGACTGGCCGTCCCCAGCGAGTGCCATCGGGACGTTGCCAGCCGACGATGAAATCCTCGACCCCAACGGCCCGACGACCACCGCTGTCGACCTGGACACGTACGACTTTTGCGCCCGTGGGGACGCTGCGGTTCCACGAGCCGTGCAGCGTGACGAACGCATCACCGCGATATTCGCGCGGAAACTGCGTGCCTGCGTAGAACACAAACCCGAGCGGCGCCGAATGTGCCTGAATCGTGATGGTCGGCGGCTCGACGCGCGAGCAGTCGGCCGATCCGTATTCCGGGTTGGGCTTGCCGGGGAGATAGCACTCAGGCCAGCCGTAGTTGCGTCCGTCCTTGATGATGTTGATGTGCTCGGGCGGGAGGTCATCGCCCAGATTATCGCGATCGTTGTTGCCGCCCCACAGCTCGCCGGTCGTCGGATTGAATGCCATGCCGACGGTGTTCCGCAGACCCCTGGCAAAGATGTGGCCGCCCGAGCCGTCCGGATTGAACTGCGTCACGGCAGCGCGCATCGAGTCGCGCTCCTCGCAGAGATTGCAGGAGGAGCCCACGGCGACATACAGCTTTCCGTCCGGCCCGAACAGGATCGTGCGCGTGGAATGGCCGCCACTCGGGAGGCGCATCAGTGTGACGGGCGCTCGCGCACCCGGATCGAAGCGCACGAGCTCACCTTCTCCCGCGACGAACATCGTGTCGCCGCGGAACGCGATGCCGAACGCTCCCCTGACACCGCTGGCGACAACGACGGGGCTGTCGGCGGCGCCATGATGGTTGGAATCAGTCAGCTTGACGACCGCACCCTCACCCGGTTCTGAGGCATACACCGCGTTCCCGGGACCGAGCGTCAGATAACGGACACCCGGAAGATTCGCGGCAAACACCGAGACTTTGAACCCCGCCGGTACGCGGAGCGCGTCGTCAGCTCCCTGCCCCGCTGCAGGCGCGGGACCGCGACAGGCGATGGCGATCAACACGATGCTAATTGCGGCTCGCATACACTCCCTCGAGCGCGGTCTTGCCCGCCGGCATCTTCTGGCGGCTCGCCAGCGCTTCGCCGGCTGCGCGCTCCACCTGTTCTGTGATTTGCAGCTCCACTTCTCCGAGCACCTTCGCCGTCACGCCTTCCTCCTTCAAATACTCCTCGTACAGGCCGATCGGATCGCGCTTGCCCCATTTGCTAAACAACTCGGGCGAAAACGTTTCACGCGCCTCGCGCTCGTCGTGCGTGGCGTGCCCTCCCATGCGAAACGTCTCGGCGATCAGGATGGCCGGCCCGTTTCCGGTACGACACCGCTCGGCCGCGATTCGTGTGGCCGCGTAGGCATCGAGCACGTTGTTGCCGTCGAATGTGGCCCCCCACACGCCATAACTCGCCGGCCAGTCCCTGAAATCGGCGGGCAGATGGTGCTGTTCGAGACGGGTGCCGAGCGCGACCTGGTTGTTCTCGATGATGAAGATGGCGGGCACCCGCTGTACGGCGGCGAAGTTGGTGCCCTCGTGCGCCGCCGCGGTCTTGGTGGAGCCATCCCCAACCCACGTGAGCGCCACACGCGGCTCGCGCTTGAGCTTGAACGTGAGGGCGATCCCCGTAATCACGGGCACCATGTCGCCGACGTGAGAAATTGGCTGGAGCACGCCGTGCGCGAACGCGCCGACGTGAAGATCGCGGCCACCGCTCGGCGAGTCTGCCGTTGCGAGATAGGCGCGCAGCATATCGACGATGGGCATCCCCATCTCACAGCATGCCGCGGCGTTGCGAATCATCGGTGCCACGATATCCTTGCCGCGCTCCAGGGCCTGCACTGGCCCGACGGTCGCCGCTTCTTCACCTGTGCCGAGCCACGCCTTCGAGATGACGCCCGTGCGAACCCAGCGCTTGAGCTCGATGTCGTGCAGTCGCGCCCGTAGCAGGCCGCGATACAGCTCGAGCTGTGCCTCGCGCGAGAGACCCCGCACGATCGCGGCACGTTCGGGATTGGTCTCGATTGTCGCTCGGAACGCGCGGACGAGCGCAGGATCAGGCTTCCAGTCGACGTACTCCGGTGGGTCGAACGCGGGGAACCGCTTCACGGCACTCCGGCAACGCTCCGGCCGAGGACTTGTCCGTCCCGTTTGAAGACTTTTCCGTCCTTCATGACGAAATCGACGTGCTCGAGGACCTGGATGTTCTGGAGCGGATCGCCGGTGACCGCGACGATGTCGGCGCGTTTGCCGACCGCGACCGTGCCGATGTCGTGCTCGAGGCCGAGCAGTGTCGCCCCGCTCGAGGTCCCGGCGACGATCGCCTGCATCGGCGTCATACCCCACCGGACCATCAGGGTGAACTCCCGCGCGTTGGTCCCGTGCTTCATCACACCGGCGTCAGTGCCGAGCGCGATCTTCACTCCCGCGTCGAGCGCCAGCTTGAACGAGTTGCGCATGCGCGGCGCGATCGCCAGCGCTTTGGCGGCGATGGGCGGCGGCAGCCGGCCCGCGGTGGCGAGTGACTCCACGGTGAAGCCGGCCAGTAAGGTCGGCACCAGCCACGTCCCGTGCTGCTTCATCAGGGCCACGGCCTCCGCGTCGAGGATCGAGCCGTGCTCGATCGACGTCACGCCGGCGCGCACTGCCGCCTTGATGCCGGCGGTGCCGTGCGCATGCGCGGCCACGCGCCGGTCGAGCTGTGTCGCGGTCTCGACGATCGCGCGCATCTCGTCTTCGGTGTACTGCTGCACGCCCGCCGAATCGGTGAGCGAGAGCACGCCGCCCGTCGCACAGATCTTGATCACGTCCGCGCCATACTTCACCATGTACCGCACGGCGTTCCGCACTTCGTCGATGCCGTTGGCCACACCGACTTCGATGCCGCCTTCATGACCCAGCGCTTCGGGCTGTAAGCCGTTCGTCTCGTCGCAGTGACCGCCACGAATACCGAACGAGATGCCCGCCGCGACGATCCGCGGCCCCTGAATCCAGCCGGAATTGATCGCATTGCGTAGCGCGACATCGCCAAAACTCGCACTGCCGACGACGCGCACGGCTGTGAACCCCGCCTCGAGCGTCTGCTGCGCGTGCGCCGCGCCGAGCAGGGCCAGCTGACTGGGCATCTCGGTGAGACGGCTGTGTTGCCAGTCCCCATCACCGATCGTGCGGCCCGCGAGATGCACGTGCGCGTCGATGAAGCCCGGCAGCACCGTCTCCGCCGACAGGTCGATCACGGTTGCCCCGGCCGGCACCTGGACGTTCGTTCCGACGGCCGTGATACGATCACCCTGCAGCAGGATCACCGCGTTCTTGACGGGCGCCGCGCCCGTGCCGTCGATGAGCGTGCCGGCACGGATCGCCGTCACGGCCGGTCCCTGTTGCAGGACCAGCATGGCAAGCAGAGCGATCAAGAGAACTTCTCCCTGAGCTTTCCGAGGAAGCTGCTGGAAGATGCGGCGGAACTGTCGCCACTCAGCGCGTCGCCAAATTCGATGGCCGTAGTGAAGCGGTCGTCGGGATTCGTCTGCAGGGCCTTGGTGAGGGCCTTCTCGACCGGCTCAGGAACGTCGGGCCGATGTTGACGAATCGGGACCGGCTGGCTCCGCAGCCGCGCGATCATCATCTCCTGCGCGTTGCGTCCCTGGAACGGCAACTTGCCGGTGAACATTTCGAACGCGACGATCCCCAGTGCATAGATGTCGCTGCGCGCGTCGAGCACCTTGCCGCGAATCTGCTCGGGGCTCATGAACTCTGGCGTGCCGAGGATGATGCCGGTGGCGGTCAGCTTGGCGATTGCCGGATCGGCGCGCCGCTCCTTGGCAAGACCGAAGTCCATGACCACCGCCCGCTCGGCGCCGCCCCCGTCATCGGGGGGGGGAGGGGGGACCAGCATCACGTTCTCGGGCTTCAGGTCGCGGTGAATGATCTGCAGCTCGTGCGCGTGGTGCAGGCCGGCGCACATCTGCTTCAGCAACGCCACGCCGTGGGCGATGTCCATCGGCCCGCCGCGCACTTCCCGGTCGGAGAGCAGCTCGCCCTTCAGGAACGGCATCACGAGATAGATGAGCCCGTCCTCCGATTCGCCGAGGCGCAGGATGCGGCAGACGTTCGGATGATCGAGCCGCATCGCCAGTCCCGCTTCGCGCCGCAGTCGCTCGACGGAGCTCTTGTCGGACGCGAGCCGCGGCGACAGGACCTTGATCGCCACCGTATCCTCGGACGAGATCTCCTTGGCGAGATAGACATAGGACATCCCGCCCTCGCCCAGCTTCTTCATGACCTGATAGCGGGCGTCGAGGATCTGATTGGAGAGGCTGGAGGCGCGGTCCAGCCCAGCCTTGCCCGGCGGAAGCGGCGTGCGTACGCCCGTCCCGCTGCCCCCTCCGGACGGTGCTGGACTCGCCGGTTTCTTCGCCTGAATTTCCACGAGCATGCTCCCGTCCTTGGGACAGAAGCGTGCCCCGGTGTCCGTGTACACCGACCCGCACTTGGGGCAGCGACGCTCGCTCATTGCCGGACCAAGTTGCGGCCTTCGTTCTTCGCGCGGTAGAGGGCCTGATCGGCGAGCGACACGAAGCTGTCGGCGCTGTGGACGCGATCATCGGGAAACGACGCCAGCCCGATGCTGACCGTCAGGTGGAGCGGATCTTCGCCCGTATCGGCGAAGTCACGCGCCATGACCCGGCGCCGCAAGCGCTCGGCGAAGATCGCCGCACCGTGCGGCGCGGTCTCCGGCATCACGATGACGAACTCCTCGCCGCCATAACGCGCCGTGATGTCCACCGATCGCGCCTCGCGACGCAGGAGCTCACCCACCTGTCGCAACACGGAGTCGCCGGCGATGTGACCGCGTGTGTCGTTGACCGTTTTGAAGCGGTCGATGTCGGCGAGGAGAATCGTCAACGCCAGATTGTAACGCCGCGCGCGATCCAGCTCCTGCGCCAGCGCATCGGCCAGGGCGCGGCGGTTCATGCAGCCGGTCAGCGCGTCCGTTAGCGCCAGCTTCTCGAGCCGCTGTTTGTCGGAGACCGCAGTCTCGAAGTCGTACGCCTTCTCGATCGCCGAGACGGCGGTTTTGATGACCGTCTCCGCGAACTGCGCGTCGGCGCGGGTGAGCGGCGGGTCGTCGCCGGTCGTCCGCAGGAAGAAGACGCCGATCTGCTGGTCCTTCATCCAGAACGGCAGCGCGACCGCCGAGCGGGTAGGCACCTTGATGTCCTCCCGCTCCCACCGCCGTCGCTCTTCCTCATATAGCGGGTCCGTTGCGACATCCTCCACCAGAACGAGGCGGCCCGTCGAGACGGCTTTGCGGATCTCGGGATACTTGCTGAGCTCGATCTGGAGGTTGCGCAGCATCGGGTTTTCGTATGCCGCTACGACGATGCCCTGCTGGTCGCCCGGTTTGGCGAGGACCATCGAGCACTTCGAGATGTTGAGCGCGCGCGCCACGCGGCGGGCGAGGATGTGATACATCTCGTCCGGCTTGAGGGAGTCGGTGACCTCGTGGAGGATGTCCACCATCGCGGCGCGGCTGCGCGCCTCTTCGCGCGCCTGCGCGAGCGCGCGACCGACGCGGATGTGGGCTTCGACGCGCGCCAGCAGCTCCCGGACGCGGAATGGCTTGGAGATGAAGTCGGCAGCGCCAAGGCCCAGCGCACGGACGGTCGCTTCTTCGGGCGGCATCGACGAGACCATGAGGACCGGCAGGTCGCGGTAGCGCTCGTCCTGCTTGAGCCGCTCGAGCAGCTGCAGCCCGTCGACCTTGGGCATCATGATGTCGAGCAGCAGCAACGCGGGCTTGACCTCTTCGAGCTTGGCGAACAGCCCCTCGCCGCCGGGGCAGACCGCCACCTCGTATCCGTTCTCCTTCAGGATCCAGGTGAGCGTCTGGACCAGCGACGCATCGTCGTCGGCGACCAGGACTCGCGTTGCGGGACCAACCATCAATCCGTTGCCTCGAGTAGCGAGGGATCCACATTGCCACCGCTGACCACCAGCACCGTGGTCCGCCCGCGTGGCACCAGGCCGGCGAGCAAAGCCGCGGTCGTGGCCGCGCCTGAGGGCTCGACGGCGAGCCGGCAGGTGCGCCATAGAAACTGCACGGCCGCGCGGATGCTGTCATCCTCGACCAGGACGACGCCGAGAATCCTTCCCCGCTCCCGCGTGAGCTCGGCGAAGGGGATGGCGCCGACGTTGAGCGTGATCAAACCATCGGCGATGCTGCCGGTGCGGTCCAGGCGAACCACTTTCCCCGCGGCGAGAGAGCGCTGCAGTTTCGGGGCGCCGGCGGGCTCGACGCCCCAGACCACCGCTTTGCTCTTCGTTGCCGCCAATCCGGCGACGATACCCGAGATCAGACCGCCGCCGCCGACCGGCACGACGACCGTCTCGACCTCGGGAAGCTGCTCGACGATCTCGAGCGCAACCGTGGCCTGTCCGGCGACGATATCGGGGTGATCGAACGGCGGCACGACCGCGAGTCCATCCCGTTGCGCGATCTCCTCGGCCTTGATACGGCGATCTTCCGAGGTGCGGCCCGCAAAAACGACCTCACCACCCCACTTCTTCACCCCTTCGACCTTCACCGGGGGCGCCGTCTCCGGCATGGTGACCACGGCGCGCACGCCGAATTGCCTCGCGGCGTACGCGACGGCCTGGCCGTGGTTCCCCGACGAATACGTGATGAGGCCACGCTGGCGCGCCGCGTCAGGAAGTTTGCGGACGGCGTTGTAGGCGCCGCGGATCTTGAACGCGCCAATCGGCTGCTCGTTCTCGAGCTTGAGATGCGCGCCCAACTCCTCGACGTAGATGAGCGGCGTGCGGCGCGCGATCCCCCGCAGGCCCGCTGCTGCTTCCTGGATGTCCTGGGACGTGACCACGCTATTTCTTGGGCTTCGCCTTGGGCTTGGACTTGGGTGGCGGCGTCTCGTCCTCGTCCTCGTCGATCTCCTCGTCCTCGTCTTCCTTCACGACGCGCGCCACATCCACGACGAGGTCGCCGGGCGTCAGGTTCATGACCTTCACGCCCTGCGTGTTGCGGCCGGAAATGCGGATCCCCTCGACCGGCACGCGGATCATGATTCCCTTCTTCGTGATCATCATCAGCTCGTCGTCCGGCAGCACTTCCTTCAGCGCCACGATATCGCCGGTCTTGTCGCTGCGCTTCAGCGTGATGATGCCGCGGCCGCCGCGATGCTGGACGCGGTATTCGTCGAGCTCGGAGCGCTTCCCCATGCCCTTCTCGGTCACCGTCAGCAGCGTGGACTTGCGCCGCACCACGACCATGTCGATGACGTGGTCTTTCTTGTCGAGCTCGATGCCCTTCACGCCGGTGGCCGTGCGACCCATGTCGCGCACGTCCTTCTCGTGGAAGCGAATACTCATGCCGTGCGCGGTCGCCAGCACGATGTCGTTCTTCCCATCGGTCACCTGCACGTCGATCAGCTCGTCGCCCTTCTCGATATTGATGGCGCGAATGCCCACCGAGCGCGGGTTCCCGAATTCCGAGAGCACCGTCTTCTTGACGAGGCCGTCTTTGGTGGCGAACAGCAGGAACTGGTCTTCCGAGAACTCGCGCACCGGCACCAGCGCCGCGACTTTCTCGTCCGGCTTCATCGCCACGCAGCTGAGAATTGGCTTGCCCCGGGCGGAACGCGCCGCCTGCGGGATCTCGTGCACCTTGAGCCAGTAGCACTGGCCCTGCTCGGTGAAGAACATGACGTAGTCATGGGTCGACGCGATGAAGAGATGCTCGACCCAGTCGTCTTCCTTCTGATGCGCGGCAATCACGCCCTTGCCACCGCGCCGCTGCCGCCGATAGGCGGATACCGGGAGCCGCTTGATGTAGCTGGCGTGCGACACCGTGATCACCATGTCCTCCTCGGCGATCAGATCTTCGATCGAGAATTCGCCCTGATCGGCGACGATCTCGGTACGCCGCTCATCGCCAAAGCCCTGCGCCAGCTCCGTCAGCTCCTCCTTCAGGATCTTCATGCGCCGCGGCTTGGACGCCAGGATCTCCTTGCATTCCTTGATGAACTTGCGGACGTCCTTCAGCTCCTCGTCGAGCTTCGTGATCTCGAGGGCGGTGAGCCGCGCCAGCCGCATGTTGAGGATTTCAGCGGATTGCTTCTCCGACAGCTTGAACCGCTTGCGCAACGCCGCGTCGGCCGAAGGCGTGTCCTTCGATTTCTTGATGATCTTGATCACTTCGTCGATGTTGTCGACGGCGATCTTCAATCCTTCGAGGATGTGCTCGCGGTCCTGCGCGCGCTGCAGCTCGAACTCGGTGCGTCGCGTGATGACGGTGTGGCGATGCTCGATGAAGTTTTGCAGGATCTCGACGAGCGTCAGCTCCCTGGGCACGCCGTCGACCAGCGCGAGCATGATGGCGCCGAAGGTCTGCTGCATCTGGGTGTGCTTGTAAAGCTGATTCAGCACGACCATGGGGATGACGTCGCGCTTCAGCTCGATGACGAGACGAATCCCTTCCTTGTCGGACTCGTTCCGCACGTCGGAGATGCCCTCGAGCTTCTTCGCGAGCACGAGATCGCGGATCTGCTCGTGCACCCGCTCGGGACTGACCTGATAGGGGAACTCGGTCACCACGATCTGCTGCTTGCCGGTCGACTCCTTCTCTTCCGCGATTGCCCGGGCGCGAATCACGATGCGGCCGCGTCCCTTCTCGTAGCACTCCTTGATGCCGTCGCGGCCGTAGATGATGGCGCCGGTCGGGAAGTCCGGACCTTTGACGAACTTCCGGATGTCCCTGATCGTGGCGTTCGGGTGATCCACCAGATGCACGATCGCCTGCACGACTTCGCTCAAGTTGTGCGGCGGGATGTTCGTCGTCATCCCGACCGCGATGCCCGCCGACCCGTTCACGATCAGATTCGGCAGTCGTCCCGGGAGGACGGTCGGCTCCTGCAACCGGTCATCGAAGTTGGGGACGAATGCGACCGTGTTCTTGTCGATGTCCTCCAACATCGTCATCGCAACGCGGGTGAGGCGCGCTTCGGTGTAGCGGTACGCGGCGGCGGAATCGCCGTCGACAGAGCCGAAATTCCCCTGCCCGTCGATCAGCGGATAGCGCAGCGAGAAATCCTGTACCATCCGGACGAGCGAGTCGTAAACGGCGATGTCGCCGTGCGGGTGATACTTGCCGAGCACGTCGCCAACGACGGTGGCGGCTTTCTTGTACGGCCGGCCCGGCACCAGGCCGAGCTCGTGCATGGCGTAGAGGATGCGGCGGTGGACGGGCTTCAGGCCGTCGCGGACATCGGGCAGCGCGCGCGACACGATGACGCTCATCGAATAGTCGAGGAACGACTCCTTGAGCTCGTCCTCGATGAGGCGCGGCAGGATGCGTTCGCGGACGTTAGGACCGGTCATGTAGATCGATGTTGGAGGAGGTGTAAGATGATAAAAATTAACTACTTAGATGGGTAAAGACAACTGCATCTTAGGACGAGACTTCCACCACCACTTTCCCCAACTGTTCGCCTTTCGCGAGCCGTTCGAATGCCTGACGGGCCTGGGCCATTGGATACACGCGATCGACCACCGGCCGGAGCTGTTCCCGGCCGAGCCGTCGGACGATTTCCGCGTACTCGGCCGCATTTCCCATCGTGGATCCGAGCAGGCTCCAGTGGTGCCAAAACAATCGCCGCAAATCGAGACCAGCCTGCGGCCCCGAGGTCGCGCCGCAGATGACGAGCCGCCCTCCCCGACAGAGGCTACGCAGCGACTCGTCCCACGTCGCCGCGCCGACGTTCTCTACCACGATGTCGACGCCCCGCCTGTTCGTCAGCGCCCGTACCTCCTGCGACACCTTCTGGGTGCGGTGATTCAGCGTGACGTCGGCGCCCAGCTGTTTCGCGGCAGCGAGTTTGGCATCGTTGGATGATGTAACGATCACGCGCGCACCATGGAGTTTTGCGATCCGGAGGGCGGTCAGTGACACGCCGCCGCCGATCCCCCACACCAGCACCGTCTCGCCAGCCCGCACACGTGCGCGCGTGACGAGCATCCGCCACGCAGTGAGCGTCACGAGCGAAAATGCGGCGGCCTCTGCCCATGTCAGCTCCGGAGTCACCTGCGGGATCCGCGCGACGTTGTGCGCGGGTACCGTGACCAGCTCCGCGAGCGTCCCCGGCAAGTGCTCACCCAGCAGCCGATAGTTGACGCACAACGAGTGCTCGCCGGCCTGGCAGAACTCGCATGTGTAGTCCGAGATGCCCGGATTGAGCATAACGCGGTCTCCGGCCTGGACATTGGCCACGTCCGATCCGACCGCTTCGACAACGCCGGCGCCGTCCGCACCCACGATGTGCGGCAGCTGCCTGGCTCCGGGCAACCCCTCCACGACAAACAGGTCGAGATGATTCAACGCTGCCGCTCGGATAGCGACGCGCACTTCTCCCGCCTGCGGAGCGTGAGCGTCGGGAACGTCGGTGACCTCGAGTTTGTCGATGCCGCCGCCGCCCCCGGTGGCGGTGAGAACGCAGGCGCGCATGGCGCCGGTAATCTAGGGCCGGAACGCCGGGGTGATCATCTGCTCCAGGCCGACCGTGGGCAGCGGGACCGGGGTCGCCGAGCTGACCGGCTGAATGTAGACACGATAGGCGGGGTTGCGGCGATTCTGCGGCTCCGCATTCACAACCAGTGCCAGGAGATCGCCAGACGGCGAGACGGCGAACGACGCGATTGCGAGGTCGGTGCCGGTGATCGCGGTCGTAGCGCCGGTCGCGAGATCCGCACGGATGACCTGCTGGACCGTGCGATTGCCCTCGCGGCGCTCGACCAGATAGGCCAGCGAGCCATCCCGCAGGAACCGCGGCTCGGACTCGCGCTGCTGCGGTGAGCGTGTGAACTGACGCTGGTTGGTGCCGTCACGGTTCATCAGCCAGATGTCGCCGTCTTTATTCCGCGTGGAGACGTACGCGATCGTCTGGCCATCAGGCGAGACTGCCGGCGAGGAGTTGACGGAGTCGCGCGTAAGCTGCGTGAGACCGGTGCCGTCCACGTTGACGGCCCAGATCTGCAGCTTGCCCGCGGTGCGGGATGAGTGGAACGCGAGCGATTGACCGTCAGGCAAGAAGGACGGCCGCCCGTCGGCCTGCGGATCGTTCGTGACGCGCGTCGTCCCCGTGCCATCCGCGTTCATCACGTAGATCTCGGCGTTGCCGTCGCGTTGCGAGACAAACGCGATGCGCGAGCCATCCGGGGAAAACGCCGGATCGCTCGCCGAGGTGGTGTCAGCCGCAGGCGTCAACTTCGTGAGCTGCGCGAGGTTAGAGCGCTCGACGGAGTAGAGCTGAAATTTGTTTGGGGCGGCGCGCGAGCTGGCCACCACGATTTCACCGACGACGTACACGTCGGCGATTACGGTTTTCCCGCCCGGCGCGGTAGCCGTAATCTTGGCGTGACCGTACGCGGCTCCTGCAACGGTGCCGTCCTCTCCTACGCTTGCGACCTGCGGATTGTCGCTGCTCCAGGTGAGGTTCGTTGCGGGGCCGAGCACGTTGCCCTGTTCGTCGGCGTAATTGGCGCGCAGCGCGCGACGCTGATTGATGCCGACGCCGACCCGCGGCTGCGCGAAGCGCGGGAAGCCCGCGATGACGCTGATGTTCCAGGCGACGGAGAGACCGGCGCTAGGGCCCCGCACCGTCAGCTGCGTCTTCCCGACGGCCCGGCCGGTCAGCGTACCTGTTTGGGGGTCGAAGCTCGCGATGCCCGGATCCGTCACGGTCCAACGCAGGGGGGCCTCTGGAACCGGTGCGTTTTCGGAGGTTAACGCCTGCGCTTCGAACTTTGCCGTGCCCGTCAGCGGCACCTGGACTTCATCCGAGATCTTTGGCCGCACCGAGAGCTTGGTCACCACCTGGTGCACGGAGACATCGATACTCTTGTTCTGCAGCAGTCCTGCGACCGTCAGAATCGCTTTGCCGGGTCCAGCGGCGGTCACGACTCCGGCCAGGCTCACGCGCGCCACACTCTGATCACTCGACGCCCATTGCAGGACCAAGGGGTTGACGGTCCGGTTGTTCTGCGTGGCGACGATGACGTGCAGCGTATCGATCTCGCCGGGGGACAGCATCAAGGGCGAGCC
>Ga0209761_1001330_pt1 | contig 15939 bp, 16 predicted proteins | sample GraSoi013_1_40cm_4_FD_185818 | JGI IMG/M metagenome (GOLD analysis project Ga0209761, IMG submission 185818) | Grasslands soil microbial communities from the Angelo Coastal Reserve, California, USA - Sample 09_25_2013_1_40cm (SPAdes) (version 2) | ecosystem: Environmental > Terrestrial > Soil >...
GGCAAGCACAACTGTCGATCGGCACGTTCGGAGCATGCGTACCTTTACCTTCCGACCAGTAGGTCGCGAATTTCTGGTACATGTCGTAAGATCCGAAGTATAATTCCTCGGTCTCTCCGTGCTCTGGGCAGGTCTTGCTCATGAAGACCTTGCCCTCACGCTCGAAAACAGTGCTCGGTAGAATCCTATTACATTCTGGACAGATACTTTGTGTCCGACGTATGAAGTGGCCGGTTTGACGTTGTTCTGGATGTAGCGTCTCCGGTAGTTCGACTTGCAGTAGTGCCATAGTATACCACTCTGAGTTGTGAATACCACCCCTGGCATTGCTAATAAGCGTTTGCGGCCCTTTTCGAAAGCGAGAAAGTTACACGGTAAACAGATTCATTCCTAGTGAAGACTAGGAGAGCACGTTTTCATTTGTAATTTTCATTGTTCCCTTACTTATTTTGTGGAGAATTTCATCGAACAGCCGTGTGCTCCGCTGAGCTTTCCTTTGAAGCCCACGCCAAGAGTTTCGGCCGCTTTCTTGTAGCTGCTCATGCATGTGCCGCAGAAGATCGATCTAGCCTGGGGCTTGGTCAGTCCATATGCTTCTGCTTGTTCCACTACAGATTCTATGCACCCGCATCGGTCAAGTTTCACCATCCGGAATCCCTCTCCTGTTTCGACGTCATAGTCGCTGTCGAATGTCTCGCCCATGCTCTCGGCCAAGTTCTGGCTGAGAGATTCCACATTATTCCCTTCTCCTTTTCCCTTGATCTCCTGAACTTTCAGGCTGGCTTTCATATCGGTCAATATGTTCATCGCCGGACCGATCGCGTCGAAACCGGCTGAAGTTACGAATGTGCCAACCTGGAGAAGAAGATAGTGAGCCAGTGTCTTCCTCAGCATCTCATAACGTTCCTCAAGTGTTCGGGATTTCTTCGACTGAATCAATTTGGACATACCAATGGCCGTGGCTTTTTTCGCGGGCGACCAGTTCTTAAGATGTAGCAAGCATAAGAAGAGCGATACCCGCAACAACCTCAACGAGTACTCTGCCAATGAGTTGAGGTGAATATGAGGGCAAGGAGGGAGCCCTGAAAGACCTTTTTCTATTACCATCTTGTGAAGGAGCCTAGTATTAGGGACCTGTGTATGGCGGCGACAAGGACTCTTGCAAGGATGGAAGGCCCTCAATGGGCCAGGATAGAGGACACTGCAATACTCTGCAGCCCTCAGAAGGCTAAGCTCGGCGATAATCTAGCGATCACTGTCAATTTCAAACTGAACGGTGGGATACGACGAAATTTCACCCGTGACCTTTGGGAGAAAGCGTATGATGAGCATGATGCCGGGCTCTTGATGATCTTCTGGGTCGAACTGTTGAGGAATCGACCGTTATTGTCGAAGCCGATCAAGACTGACAAGTTCAAGCGTAGAGCAATATTCTTCTGGACCAGAAACCCCGAACTGCCCTATCGTGTCTGGATGACCGTCGCCACCGAGTTCGAGACTATTCTGTATCCGAAGACTGAGGTGGAGGCGCAGGATATGTTGTTCTCGGTAACCCGGAATTTCGAGCTGCCCGCGAAAGAATTGGGTCAGGGAAAGTATGACTTGTCGGCGAAGATCAAGGTTCGCTGGGGACGGCATGTCTTCACGGAGAGAGGAACCACGTCGGGAAAGACTGAATCCCCTGTCACGGTAGAAATAGAGTAAGCATAGACCGTCAATGCTTTTAATCAGGAACTGAGAACTTGGAGAAACAGGATCGGTCTCTATAGCAATGGCCAAGTATGACGGGATCAAGGGGCAGGACATTCTCGAGATTCAAGAAGGAGATAACGAGTTGACAATAATCATCCGGGACAATAGGTACTTGTTCGTCAAAGTCATAAACGGTAAACTGACGACAGAATCAGTACCCGAATAAATAACAGGGCCATCCTAATCTCACCAACAACGACTATCAATCCCCTACGACCCATTACGTTTTAGTCTAAGTCTTGACGGCCTTTTATCACATGCCGCGGGCCACTATTGGTGCCTTTGAAAAAATTTGCTGACGGAAGTGGCATGAGGGAAGATACGGTTACCTTCGCGGTGGAAGGTTGGGAGTGGGATTCCCTTTACAAGAATCCAGAAGATCCACAAAGTCCACATCCAGTGACCGAAGGATCAGTAATCGAAGCCCAGCTTTCTATTTGGCCGAAATTGATATTTCAACATTGGAACAAGCACAGTCAAACTGATGAACTAGCATACTTGGACTTGGGCTTAATACCGGACACCAAGGCGCCCCAAAAGGGGATGTTCCGTGTTAAGGAGGCATCCAACCTTTATCTTATCTCTGGTGTCACTCGGGGTATTCGAAATTACAAGTCGCAAAACAAACGAAACAGATATCGCGTGAATACACTTCTTGATTGCGGCTTGCCTCTGATACTCTCAGAAGAGCTAACAAGTCAATACGTTGACACTGAGGGAGATTTTCTTGTCGCGATCGGCCTGCTCTATGGTTACATAAAATATTCGCCTGATCTTTTCAGGGTTCCGGTCACGGGAAAAGTCACGCGGATGACTCCGCTGTCAATAACCCCACGTGCGGTACTTATTCAGATGAGCCTTCAACCAAGTGTAGTTGTCCCTGACATGAGAGTATCATATCATAATGTGGATACCGTGGACCCCCGACAAAAATGGCAGTAGGGTACGGTGCTTACGTTTGAGTGGAGCTTTACACTGACGGAATCAGTACCGGAATAAGATGAACCGGGCCTAGCTTTTCCGACAAACAGCCTTCTTTCTAGTTTTTGGAGTCGACGATTTATCCCATGGTAGTTTGGGCCGGACACTGTAGCGTTCTTTGAGCTTCAGGGCAATATTCTCGAAACTTTGTTTGGCCGTGGCGGGGTCGATCTTTTTCCATTCGTATTTCGTGTCCTTGGCCCATTGGTCCCATGTTTTCAAACGCTTCGCGTGAGAACCTGACTCGGAATGGAAGCCCTGGCCATAGACTAGGAGTCTAGATTCTAGTTCGCGGGCTGCCTTTCCAAGGACTCCGATCTTTACGCCAGAGTCCTTCGAATGATCATTTGTAGATAGTTTTCCTCTCTGTTGGATTGCGTCCAGTAGTCGCTTGGCCTCGGGAGAGAGATGGTCTAGTTGCCAGGGCTCATGGGAAGTTGCGAGTGTGAGGAATCCTGGCCAGAGCCTTCGATGGATAAAGGTCGTCTTTCTGGAGAGAAGTTTCGTGAGTAAGATATCCGGGTCTTGGCTTAGAATGCCTAGAGTCTGATAGATCGTGTTTCCTTGCGGGTGTCCCCACCAGGAGCTGTGGATGGGTTTGCCAACAATCGCGCTTACTACGCTCGGGAGATGCTGGTCGGATTCCAGGATCAGACCGTACTTTTCTAGAATCGGATTGATCTTTTCGAGAGGGTTGAGTCGCTTTGGACTAGACATGATCAAATACTCGGACTGATGCGTGTCAATGGTCCGGTTGTGAGGTCTTGACTTATAGCTTGGAATGTATTCGCTCTTCTCGGCCGGAAAAATCTGCTATAGGAAACTGGGTAATTGTCGCGGGAACTGGAAAGAATAAGCGCGGAAGCGCGGATCTGTACAAAATGTGATCTGCACAAGGAACGAAAGACAGCTGTGCCCGGTGAGGGACCCGCAGATGCGAGGGTCATGTTCATCGGTGAAGGTCCCGGGGCTCAAGAGGATTTGACCGGTCGTCCGTTCGTTGGGTCTGCGGGAAAGCTTCTTACCGAACTCTTGGCGTCGATTGGGTTAGATCGATCCTCGGTGTTCATCACGAACATTGTCAAGTGCAGACCACCAAACAACAGGCCGCCTAGGAAGACCGAGATTGAGACTTGCGCTAGCTTGTATCTTCAGCCTCAGATTCGACTCATCAATCCGAAGATTATCGTCCCACTAGGGACTCCGGCGATTAAGACTTTGATGGGTGATGATTACTCAGCGACGAGTGTTCACGGGAAAGTTTTCAGAAAGGAGGGCAGATTCTTCTTGCCCTTGTATCATCCTGCAGCTGCCTTGTATGATGTTCGATTGAAAGACACAATGTTCGAGGATGTGAAGATGCTCAAGGAGTTACTGGATGGGAGAGAGGTTGTGGCGCAGCCGATTTCGTGATTGGGTTCTTTTTCAACTTACGAATCTGATTGTCCAGAAGTCCTTTGAAAGGTCGGAGTCGAGCAGGTATTCGTAAGGGAGTGTGAAGTATCCTTTCAATCCCCAGTTCTTTCCCCAAGAGTTTCGGAGGATGAAGCGTCGATCTTTGTCATTGTAGCCGACGACTAGGACTGCGTGCCATGCGACCGGCTTCTCTCCCCGTATAGGAAGTCTTCCGCGACCACTATGACGGATCTGATGTTTCTCGAAGCTCTTGAAAACCTTCAGGCCTGCAATGAATGGATGCCCGCTGGCTAGGCATGCCTGGAAATGGTTGAGGGTCTGTTTGAGCCTCTGATATTCTAGGGCTTTGTGCCTGATGGCCAATCGATAGCATTTCCGAGGCGGCTTTTCCGCGAATCTAGTTATTCGGTATCGCCAGAGGGATTCTGGGCAGTCTCCTTGGCGGGAGACGCTCTTGATTGCGTCCCTGGTCTTGGTGCCTGAGTCCCGGTCGGTCTTGCCTTCGAGGGCGCGAGCGTTGTAGTAGATGAATAGGCGGCTGGGGCGGAAGGGATGGATTTTTTCCTTCATCATGTCGTACTGGACCGCGCCGGCGATCGCGTTTGCCGTGCAACTGTGGAGGTGGCCTTGGTCGTAGACGGGTGGAAAATGGGGACGTAGGTCGACGTGTTGCGGTAGCTTCTTGATGAGGTCGACTGGTGGGGCGTAGGGTTGATCTCTCGGGTCGGGATGATCGGGTATCCAGCCGTAGTGATGATGTTGTTTGGTCTGGTCTTGCAATACGGTCTAGATCTTCCTTCTACTGATCAAGAGGTAGGCGAGAAGTGCGCAGATAATTCCGCCCGTGAAGGCGATGATTGTGCCTTCTACAAGGCCTATGGTGGCGTATGCCCAGGTGACGATCAGGCTGTACGGATACGCGATTATCATGGCCGACATCATCAACGGTTTTGTCAGAGCTCGAGAGACACGTATTCCCTCCGTCTTGTCTTCTTCGGCCTCGTAGGTGGAGTAGATTGTTGTGGAAAATATTCCTGGAAAAGCCGCGGCTACACCGCCTAGTAGTGGTCCTCCTAGCTGTGATATTGTGACCGCGGCTCCTACGACCCCTCCGCCAAGGATGGCCCTCCGCAGGAATTCTTTGCGTGATGGGTTGATCGGGACGCCCGGTGTGTACGGTAGTTTGAGTCGGACCTTCAGCACGTAAAGTCCCATGAAGAAGATGGGTAGGAGGAGGATGCTGGGCTGGATTAGTGTGGGCAGATTGAGGATCGCGTCCAATGCGGCTAGGAGGAGCCACGTTGTGAGGGCGGAGAGGAATGCGATCTTGAAGCCGTGACTTGCGAGGCTGGCGTAGACGAGCAGGTAGAGGAATGTGATGGTCAGTCCGATCGGGAAAGCGTAAGCTGCCCTGGACGCGTTTTGCGGCGATTGGTTGAGGGCGATGAAGAGGTAGCTTACGGCGGAGATGGCGGGTAGTCCGCCTATGAGTCCGCCAGCACCGCTGCCCAATCGTTTGGCGGTGTAAGTTGTTGATCCGACCCAGATCCCGCCGATGATGCTGGCGAGGAGGATCTGGAGTGTCTCGAATGGTATGAGTGGACTCATTCTTCTCTAGGGGGCTGGTGAGTGTCCTCCATGCGATATGGTTTCGTCTTACCTATCGGTTATTACCGAACGTACGGGGAAGGGATGGAAGGATGGGTCGAGGTTTCGACTGCCTATCTCGGGTTCGATACTAAGACAATATGAAAGGAACTGATTATTGGCCGGAGTAGTAGGAGAGGACAGGTTGCGAAGGATAATGACCCATTGACTGCATGACCTGATGGACTGCGACATCGACGCTTGTGTCCGCGAGCAGTAGCGGGATCAATCGGGAAAATGCAATGTCGGTCTCCCCCTCATGGACGATCCCTTTCCATCCAACAAAGGCAGACGCCCCCTTTGAGACAAAGGCTCTCCCAAGATCATTACTGTCCATCGTGTAGCATCCCATAGCCAATATCACTGTCCTAGGAAAGGTTCCGCACAACCGTTGCGAGACAAAGAGTGGGGTGAGCCCGAAATAGAAGGAACCATCAATCTTCACCTCTGCAACTTGATCCCACAACTGGTCGCTGACATGTCGATAGTTATCGTATGGCTCGGACGTCGCGATTGCCACTTCGAGATGGGAGGTTGTGACGTTACTGTACCCAGCATGCGTCCTCAAAATGAGGATGGAGTAGCCTCCGAGAGGAAGGTTCACGAAACTATCCAGGGACAAAGTGTCGGATGAGAAGTACCTGAAGGTGCGACCTGACGCCTCGGAGACCGATTGCACGCTTTGGATGAACTCCTTGTCAGGATTACTATGGGCCAGGGTATCGATTAGTCCAACCCTGTGCGGCAGCTCGGCAAGTCCTCCCCCCGCATGACAGGAGCCTGGGCCGAACGACTCGTACATTTCTTGCTCTATGACGAGTGATGCAAAGATCAGTAGAGGAAGAAGGAGAGCAAACCTGCGTCTCGTGAGACGAGGAAAATGCATGAACGACTTTCTGTTACCCTCTTCTTCTCTCGCCTCCTGACTATCTGAAATGAAGCCAGTGACAAGATCGTTGAAACGTTCCCTTGTATCCGAGGATACTGGTTTGCCGCCGGGTTTTCTACGTCTCAGTTTCATCTATCATCGTCTCTCCCGTACTAGCGGAGGAGGGAGCCGTCCTGAGGTGTCCGGCCGGGGGATGCCTGACAGGAGGGTTTGATCTTCATTTGGTCTTTTCGGCTTTTGTTCGCCTGAGATAGGCTACAGCGGCCAAAACTGACCCGGCTGCAACGAGGGAAGCGACTCCAAAGTAGGGGGACAAGAGGGCAAGCTTGTTCATCGGCACAGTTTGTCCACCAATCCCGGAGGAGCATCCGGACCCGGTGCATAGTATGACGCGCCAGCAGTTGCTCGTACCTGTGGTGTCGGGACAACTAGTGCCGTGAGTGCATGCGTCCCCGCTTGAACTGTCACAAGCCTCGATGATAGAGGGATTAGAGTTTGGCATGGTCAAGGTACAGATTCTTTGACTGTCACAAGCACTAATGTGATTGGAGTCTTGATACCACTGGCTGGGAACGGGTTGAGTGGCAGCCGTGCTACAGAATATCGACGCGCCTGCGGGAGCCAATGTTGTATTGCAACTTAATCCTAGATGGTTTGCACTTGCTGGCGCGACCAACATGAGCAGTACCATGAAGACTGATGTTGCGAAGGATGAGATTGCGACCCTAGATTTCCACATAGATCCAAACTAACTCCGCTTGTTACGGTAAGCCGCCGCTTCCCGCGAAGTTACAATTTAACCTTATCCATTTTTTGGGTCGCTTTCACTCATACTTCCCGAATGTTGCCAAGATAGTGATAGTTCCGCTATTTTGCCGGCACTAGCTAGCTACCGTAACAGTGCCTTATTCAAAAATGGAGATAAGCGGCAAGAATCAAAACGAGTATTCCCGCAATAAAGACTGCGAGTCCTCGCACCACAGGTCTAGAGTTCAATGACCACCGGAGGTCATGCGTTGAGCCGTAACGATCTCGTGAACGGACCCATATTATTTGCAATCCTGTGAAGACCGCTACTATACCCACGAACATGGATGGTGACAGTCTTGCTATTATTGTCCCGCCCGAGAGCACTGTAACCACGACCGCTAGACTCGCGAGGCCGGCAGTTAGGATCGGGACTCTTGTTGATAGGTATCCAAGGGCGCGGTTGAGACTGTACTCCGGTACAACCCTAGACATGGCCTGAATCTTAGGGAGACAGTCCTCGCACGCCTGGTCCCATGCAAGTCTCGGTGGATACACTCTCTGGATGTCGTCGGCCGTCACCGGGACAAGTTTGGACACTTTCCGTCCGCAGTATTGGCACTCTTTGAGCTCGGTCTCACTCATCAAGAACTTGTCCTTATGGCAACGTCAGTTTTGTCACTGAGCGAATTGGCTTATGGTTAGTAGCTTCAGGGGTTGTGAGAATGGCTATAATGCACTGATAAATTCTGGCTGCACCTCCGCACGCCTGTCGTCTGATTTTGTGATGCGATCCAGAAACTCCAAGACTTTTTGCTCGTATGGTTCGTAGTCTGGCTTGTAAGTGGAGTGGTCCATCCCGTACATAACCCCTAGTTCCTTCATCTTGCTGTCTGCAGTCTCATACATTCGCTTCGCGTTTTCTAGGGGAGCGATCTCATCGTTCTCGCCAGAAATGAAAAGGACGGGTTTGCCGTTGAGCTTCTTGACCGCGGTGAGAGCACTCAGCTTCGGGTCTCGATTGCTAAGCCAGAGACGTGTGCGGAGATAGAAAGAGAATTCGACCGATTGTTCCACAAACGGTAATCGCGTCATTGCAATAGCTAGTTTCATGGGCAAAGGCGTATTCTTGTCCTTGACGAGAATTCTCTGGGCTCGTTGTAAGAGATCAGCCTGGCTGACGAAGGCACTGTCGCTTATGACCGCATCTAACTTGTTAGATTGGGACGCGGCATGTAACGCGGCGACCCCTCCCAAGGAGTAACCCATCGCAATAATTGGACGAGGAGCATTGTGTTGTGTGGCATATTCTGCTCCAGCGATCACATCTTTCGCCTCGAGATATCCTAGCCCCATGTAGTTGCCTCCGCTCTCGCCATGGGCACGTAGATCAACTGCGAGAACCTTGTAGCCGTTCTTGACGAGGAACGATGCTCTCGAAAGCATGCTCGACCGATTGCCGCCGGATCCATGAATTAGGATGATGGTTCCCTTTTCGCGATTTGTTCGTTTGGAGGATAGCCACCACGCAGCGATAGGAGTACCATCCTCCGAGGCGAAGTTGACTTTGGTCGATTCCAGTCCATAGTCTGGCGGATTGGCTATCAGCTCCCTCCATTCTTTGTGGTTTCCAACAGCGAACGTTGTTCCCATTAGTCCGAATATAGAGTAGAATGCAAATATGACAAGTATGACTGCGACAGAAAGCCCGAGAAGAGTTACCAATTAGGACACGCCTACTCAGCGATTGTCAAGGATAAATGGACTGCCGAGAAGAGATCAATTCCCGTCGAGAGTTTCGCGTCAACTTATCTCATCAATCTTGCAGAGTTGACTATGAAGACCAGTTCTGAAGCAGTGTGGATTGTCGCTGCGAGTAAGGGATTAAGGAGCCCCATGGAAGCTAGTATGACACCAATTCCGTCGATGCCTATGGTGCCGTAGAAGTTCTCCATTATCGCACGGTAGCCTTGTCGGCTCATCCGGATCACGTTCGCGATCTTCTCCAGATCGTCTGTCATCAGTACAACATCGGCTTCTTCTATCGCAACATCGGTCCCGGCTCCCATTCCGATTCCAACGTTTGCACGAGCTAGAGCGGGGGCATCGTTGATCCCATCACCAACCATTGCAACATGTCGGCCTTTCGCTACAAGTTCCTCAATCTTGGTCACCTTGTCCTGTGGCAAGAGTTGAGCATAGACCTCGTCCACGCCAACAGCATCTGCCACCATCTTCGACACTACTTCATTGTCGCCGGTGAGCATGACTGTCCTGATTCCCATGCTTTTCAGGTCCATTATCGCTTTCTTGCTCTCCTGTCGCACCTTGTCGGCAAGCGAGATTATTCCACAGATTTTATGGTCATGCGCAACTAGAACAGTGGTTGCGCCCTTCACGGATTGTGCGAGAGTGTTTTCCGAAACGTCAATCTTTCATCAGCCGAGGATTTCCCACGAGAATCCGCTGTCCATCATGGTCTGATATGACTCCCATGCCTGCGACAACTTTGAAGGTGGAATGTGCGATCAGGGCGATCTGCATATCACCAGCTCTCCGAACGATCGCCTGCGCTATGGGATGGTTGGAATGCTTCTCAGCAACGGCTGCGAGAGCCAGTACGTGTCCTTCGACATGTCCGTCAAGGGTCTGAACCTTGATGACCTCTGGCTTGCCGAGTGTTAACGTCCCAGTCTTGTCGATAACGACGGTGTCTATTCTTGTTAGCTCTTCGATGTAGCTTCCGCCTTTTACGATCACGCCCTTCTTCGCAGCTTTGCCCATTATCGCAACAATCGCTAGCGGGGTCCCAGCGGCAACTCCACACGACCCGGCAACGACCACGACCGAGATGCCTGAAACAGGATTCTGCGTCACCAAGAAGGCTAGAAAGGCGAAGCCTATTGCAAATTCGACCAGCCTTGTTGCCAGCTTGTCAGAGATCTTCTGTATCGGGGCCTTCTTCTGCTCGGCTTCCTCGACGAGTTTGATGATCTTGCCGAAGACTGTCTCTGTGCCAACTTTCTCTGTTCGGATTTCCAAGAGTCCGGACTCGTTGATGCTGCCTGCGTAGACTGTGTCTCCTGGGTGTTTTTCCGGATGGAATGGCCTCGCCGGTTATCATGGATTGGTTGACGAATGAGTCTCCCTTGACGATTGTACCGTCTACGGGTATGCGTTCTCCGTGCCGGACGATTACAATATCATTCGATGAGAGACTGTTGGGATCGGTTTCGACTTCGATGTTGCCCCGGCGGATGAGAGCAGTTCTGGGAGTTGCCTTCTCCCAATTGGAATACAGTGTTTCTAGCTCTGTCGACGGCATATTCTTCGATAGACTCGGCCAGTAGGACGAAGAAGGTGATGATTACGGCAGCTGTGAATTCTCGTATGATGAGACATGCTACTATGGCGACGGTCATGGAGACTTCCATCGTGACCCGTCTTCGCCTGAGTGAGTGGACGGTCTCTCTGTAGACTGGGATTCCTCCGAGAAGTGTTGCGGTTATCGCAACGAGGTCGTAGGGGACGAAGATGTGCTCTAAGCCTGAGAAACTGAAGAGGGCGGCTGCGCCCATCAGCACTAGCCTAGCGAATTCTCCAGACCATGGAATGGTCGAGAACAGTTGCCTGGATCTTTCGCTCATTGTCCCCTAGTGCTCCTGGGGACTCTACTGATAGTGGTCTGGGAGATACAGTTTACCTAGGGTAGTCCAGGAAGGTGGTTAGTCGTTGCATGACTTTTGGAGCTGTGACCTTCGGCGAGTCGGGCGTCGAGTAGTCGTTCACGTTCCATTTTCTCAGCTCAGCGTATAGAATATTCAGCCAGATGGCCAGCTTCGACAGGAATGATTCTCTAGGGATCAAGTCTGGTTCTGAGAGTATTACACGTCTGAGTGTGCTTTCGGAAGGGAGCTTTCTCTCGGAGAGCCTCTTCAAATCAACCAGACTAATACTCACGTCTGATGAGTACACGGAAGTTGCTGTTGTCTATCCGCCGGTATATTCTGGAGAGTCATGCGAATCATCCATGGGTCCGAATCTCCAGCCTTCTCTGGCAACCTTGGTTCCGAGGTCAGAAAGGGCTAATACCAAGTATTTCCTGACGCAGGGCACCGTGAGCTCTATCAAGGGTATGGGTGAAGGGCTGTCAAAGATAGCTCTCGAAACCGCCGCCAAAGAGAACGCGACCTACACCGATTTTCGCCTTGTGAATTCACGGAACGAGGCCACACAAGTTGTGAATGATAATCCAAGTAGTGAGGAATTGACCTCGCTCGGTGTTGGCGTCCGAGTGTTGTATGGAGGTCTTGGTTGGGGTTTTGCGGACACTGATGAAATGAACCGGGATGGGATCAGGGAGGCCACGCTGAAGGCTGTTGCCTTGGCGAAGGGCGCGGCGAAGGTCGGGATTAAGATCCAGTTCGCGAAGGAACCGAGCTATGTTGATTCTTGGTTGTCGCCGGTTGCAAAGGATCCGTTCAACGTTCCGATGGAGAAAAAGTACGAGTTACTGAATGATTGCTGCGAACGCATGAAAGCAGAGGGAGTAGTCCTCAGAAGAGGAGGTTTCGTCTTCACGTCCATCGAGAAATACTTTGCCAGTTCAGAAGGCTCGAGGATATTTCAGAGGATGATCTATTCTGGTGGAGGATTGGTTGTTGCTGCGAAAGGTCCGACCGGTATGCAGAGAAGATCTGATCAGCAGTGGATGTTGAAGGGTTACGAGTTGATCGATGAACTAGAATTTCCGGAGAAGGCGGAGGAGTTGAAGAAGGACGTCATCGCTCTCAATGGGGCAATCAAGTGTCCCGAAGGCAAGAAGGACATCATCCTCTCAGCTGATCAGGTGGGATTGCAGGTTCATGAGTCGTGTGGGCATCCGATCGAACTCGACAGGGCACTGGGGTATGAGGCGAACTTTGCCGGACGATCTTTCCTGACACCTGACAAATTGGGGAAGTTGCAGTATGGATCGGAGCATGTGAACATGGTCATGGACGCGACGATCAATCATGGTCAAGGATTGGGCACATTCGCCTATGATGATGAAGGTGTGAAGGCGCAGCGGAAGTATGCCGTGAAGAATGGGAAATTCGTTGGGTTCTTGATGTCTCGTCAAACGGCCGCGATGGTCGGAGAGGCTAGGAGCAATGGATGCATGCGCGCGGAAGGCTACCGACTACCGATTATCCGCATGACCAATGTTAGTCTTGAGGCCGGGGATTGGGACTACGACGAGATGATCGAAGATACGAAGGACGGAATTTTGATGGTAACGAATTATGGTTGGAGCATCGACCAGAAACGGTACAACTTCCAGTTCAACACTGAGAAAGGCTACATAATCAAGAATGGAAGCGTGGAACAGATGGTGCGAGGACCGGCGTATTCAGGGATTACCCCAGAATTCTGGGGTTCTTGCGATGCCGTTGGCAACAAGAAGAGCTGGGTATTATGGGGGACACCGAACTGTGGAAAGGGTCAGCCGCAACAGGTAATGATTACAGGGCACGGTGCGTCGCCTACCCGGTTTAGGAATGTGACAGTCTTTGGAGCGCAATAAGAAATGACAATGAAGAGTGTAGTAATGGAAGGAAGCAAATTGCGAGAGGAAGCTCACCAAATATTCGATTGGGTCAAGAGCTTCGCGAAAGGGGCCGAGGTAGAGATCGGGCTCGGGACCAACGTCAACGAAGGCTTACGATTTGGGAACAACGAACTGTCTCAGTCGCAATACAGTAGACGACGAGCTCTTTCGGTCAGGGTGGTCACGAACAAGAGACAAGCCAGGGCTACGACGGGCTTATTGGAAAAGAGTGAAGTGGAGAAGACTGTTCGGAAGGCCTTGGAGCAGGCTAGGGCTGGTCCGGAAGATGCTGATCTGTTGCCGATGCTGGGACCACAGAAGTATCAACCAATCGACCGGTACTATTCGCGTACTGCTGAGGCGTCTGCGGAACAGAAGGCCGGTTGGATTAGTCATGCGATCGACATGGCGAAAAAGAATGGACTGCTGGCGTCTGGAATTCTTGAGACCAATGTGGATCATTACTGGATGCTGAACAGTGCCGGTTTAGAAACCAGTTACAAGGGAACACAGGGGGACTATTCGTTGACGATGGACGCGGACAATGGGAATCAGACTGGTTATGCGTTGTCCACTTTTGTCGACTTGCGTGAATTGGACGCTAATGAGGTGGCCGATACTGCGCTTGAACGGGCGAAACTGAACAAGAACCAGGGCGACATTAAACCAGGCAAGTATGACGTTGTAATTGATCCGCAAGCATGGAGCGAGATGCTATTCTTTCTGATCGTCTCTGCTGCGGCTGGCTATACGCCGGACTTTGGGACGAGACAGTACAAGGAGGGACGCAGCTACCTGTCCGGAAGACTCGGGGAGAAGATCATGGGCGACAATATCAGCATCGACGACGACGCCTACCATCCACTGCAAACAGGTGCAGCATTCGATGGAGAAGGATATCCAAAGTCGAAGTTGCCGTTGATAGAGAACGGTGTCCTGAAGAGTCTAGCGTCTTCGAGAATTTCGGCTCACCGGTATCCGGATGCTAAACCGACTGGGCATGAGTTGCCTTTGCCGAATCCGTTGGGGGAGATTCCTAACAATCTGGTAATACGTGCTAAGGGCTCGGTGAAGAAGTCGGCGGCGGAGTTGGTAAGGGAGTTGGACAGTGGACTCTTGATTACTCGGTTATGGTACATCCGAGAAGTTGAGCCACGGACGAAGACTGTCACTGGTATGACACGGGACGGAACTTTCCTCGTGGAAAACGGCGAAATCAAGAGACCTGTTAAGAACGTACGGTATAATCAGGGCCTCTTGGACCTGTTCAGCAAGGTCGAAGCCACTTCAGAGCCGGTCACGAACTTGGGAAGGTTTGGAGAGACGACGATGGTTCAGCCGGGAGTCCTGGCTAGAGACTTCAACGTCACTAGCGTTTCGGTCTTCTGAGAACCTTGACGCCATATATCTTAATGCCATAATATATCCTCCTGGCCTTATATCGAAGCGAGTACAGATAATCTGCAGATATCCCGGGCGATAATTCGACACCCGCACAATAAAACTCAAGGACTGCCCTCGAGGCTGGACATTCCTCATGAGATTTCGGCACGGTTTTGCTATGACACTAGTGATAGTGCTACTGGTGTCGATGATCGGGGCCAGTGGGGCGGTTAGCGAATCGGTTCAGGGTATCTATCATCACATTCTAGCCTCTCAGATCGACACTCAGGTAGATACTAGCACTTGGCCAGCCCTGAGCGCCCCAGAAGTGTTCACTTTGAATGCTGCAACGTCGATTGTGTACTATAACCTTAACCTGACGAGCACCGATGGGGGAACAACTAGCCCAGCACCAGGGGATTATCCGAGGGTGTCAGGAGACTACTTCGCCGTCACCGCGATTCCGTATCCTCACAATCTTCTCGATCATTGGCAACTTGACGGCGTATCCGTCGGAACAGCGAACCCGATAACCGTCTTCATGAACATGAATCACACTCTGCAGGCTGTCTTCATTGCCCTGCCAAATCAGCCTCCTATGCTAACCGTTCCAGGGCCGCAGGTCGTCAACGAAGGCGTCAATCTTAACTTCAGAGTGAACGCCAGCGACGCGGACGTTCCAATAGAAACAATCACCCTGTCGGTGCAGAGCATGCCGGCAGGTGCAACATTCGACCCTTCAGCTGGAATTTTTGTAAACGGAAATCCTGTAGCCGGCACTTTCTCTTGGACTCCTGGAGAGGGCCAAGGTCCAGCCGACTACCTTGTCGTCTTTCGAGCAACTGACAATGGTTCACCCGCATTCTCGGATATCAGAACAGTTTCAATCCATGTGAATGAGGCCAACATGCCACCTTCCATCAAAGTTCCAGGCCGCATGGTTGTCAACAAGCTGACCACCGTGAGTTTCAACGTTACGGCTTCGGATCCAGACCTTCCCCCTGAAAACTTAACGGTTTCAGCGGTCTCCATTCCTCCAGGTGCGCACTTTGATGCCGCTGGGGGCGTCTTCTCATGGAACCCGACGGAAGCTCAGGGTCCGGGGGACTTCACTGCGACCTTCCAGGTTTCAGATGGCTCGCTTACTGACGTGAAGAGCGTTACCATAACCGTCAACGAAGTCAACCATCCTCCTGTGTTGTCAGTGCCGAACTCGCAGACAGTCGATCCCGGCACCCTACTGACTTTCACAGTAATCGCCACCGACCCCGACCTCCCTCCACAACCCCTAAGATTGTCGGCATCCGGCATGCCCCCAGGTGCGTCGTTTGACTCAGGGACGGGAACCTTCTCCTGGATACCAAGTCAGTCATTGGGGTCTAGCGTCTATAACGTAGCCTTCACTGTCGACGATGGAAACGGTGGAGTTACTACTCACAGAGTTACGATAACTCTCAAGCCCGCGATACTAGCAAGCAGTGTTCTGCCCTCACCCATCGGGTTCGGATTACTCTGGTACGTCCTGATTGTCCTT
>Ga0209761_1001338_pt1 | contig 15909 bp, 17 predicted proteins | sample GraSoi013_1_40cm_4_FD_185818 | JGI IMG/M metagenome (GOLD analysis project Ga0209761, IMG submission 185818) | Grasslands soil microbial communities from the Angelo Coastal Reserve, California, USA - Sample 09_25_2013_1_40cm (SPAdes) (version 2) | ecosystem: Environmental > Terrestrial > Soil >...
GCTGTTCACGAGGTCTTGGTGATTGTCGAACGCGACAGGCACACCGAAGAGCTTGCTGGCGGCGTCGGCAGATTCGCGTCGGCTGGTGGACAGCGCCGTGATCTCGAAGTCATCCGAGAGCGACTTCAAAGCAGGAATGTGTGCCTGCGCCGCCCATCCGCGATCCGGGTTGGCGCCGATGATGCCAACACGAATCCTCTTCGTTCCACCCTTGCTCATAGCGGTCTTCACATCTTTCTCTCCTAAAAAATTGTAAGCCGCGGATCCGCGGAAAGCGACAAGAACGCCTTCAACTGTTGAACCAGTAGGCACAGAAAAGTAGTTTGGCTGTGGGTATCCCGGTAGGAGAAGCGTAAGGTCCTCACACGAGCCTTTTTATAAAGAAACTAGGTGTTTTCTCTCTCCGTTTCGGGAAAGGAGTTTGAACTAAGACAATGTCCGCAAAACCCCATCTCAACCTGATAGTGATGGGTCATGTTGACCATGGAAAGAGTACGCTGACAGGTCATCTTCTGTTCGATGCGGGATACATTGACCAGAAGACCATCGAGCAGTACGCGAAAGAATCTGAAAAGACAGGAGCAGGTGATACTTTCAAGTACGCCTGGGTCCTAGACACGATCAAGGAAGAGAGGGAAAGAGGAGTTACCATCGATCTCTCTTTCCAAAAGTTTGAGACACCGAAGAATTTCTACACGATCATAGACGCGCCCGGACACCGGGACTTCATCAAGAACATGATCACCGGCGCCAGCCAAGCGGACGTCGCAATTCTTGTCATTTCGGGTAAGAAGGGCGAATTCGAAGTCGCCGTTGGACCTGGAGGACAAGCGAGAGAGCACGCTTATCTTGCAAGAACTCTCGGAGTGAAGAACCTTGTCGTGGCCATCAACAAAATGGATGACCAGACAGTCAAGTATTCTGAGGAACGCTACAAGGAATGCCGGAAAGAGCTGGAAGGATTGCTCAAGACCGTGGGCTTTGACGTTTCAAAGGTCCCGTTCGTGCCGACCAGCGGATGGCTGGGCGACAACCTGTCGAAGAAGAGCACGAACACGCCCTGGTACAAGGGAGTTACAGTGTACGATGCCCTTAACGATTTCATTCCGCCACCGAAACCCTTGGACAAGCCTCTTCGCGTTCCGATTCAGGACGTGTACACAATCACCGGTGTTGGAACTGTCCCGGTAGGACGCGTCGAGACGGGTATTGTGAAAGATGGTGACAAGGTCATCTTTAATCCCTCCGGAAAGCTCGGCGAGGTAAAATCGATCGAGACCCATCATGTTCGGATGACGAAGGCTGAGCCTGGAGACAACATCGGCTTCAACATCAGAGGAGTTGCAAAGAACGAGATCGGACGGGGAGAGGTTATGGGCCACACGGACAAGCCACCGACGATAGCGAAGGAATTCATCGGACAGATCATCATAATCTACCACCCAACTGCCATCGCTGCAGGATACACCCCGGTGCTTCATGCGCACACTGCTACGGTCGGGGTGACTTTCGAGGAACTGATCAAGAAAATCGACCCACGAACAGGCCAGGTGGTCGAAGAGAAGCCTAGTTTCCTCAAGGTCGGCGACAGTGCCCTGGTGAAGATGAAGCCCTTGCACAACATGGTCTTGGAAGCGTTCTCGGACATTCCAGAACTTGGAAGGTTTGCTATCCGCGACATGGGCAGCACCGTCGGGGTCGGCGTGGTCAAAGAGATCATCACGAAAGGCTAACTCAACACCACAGTAACTGTCCAAGGTACTCTACGACTCCAAGAAAGAGTCCACAGATCTTCTGTCTTGATGGCATTGCCTCAAACGGTGTTCTTTGTTTGAAGAACGCCTGAATTCAATACCGCGGTTTCCGCGAGAGTTTACACCAAGGTTTTTAACAGCACCGGACCCGCCCTAGCCCTTCGCTACAAAGGTCGACAATGAAGGTGTCTTGGGTTGGTTTCCAAAGCTAGAATTCGCCTGTCCAGCACTGACCCCCAGGACATCAATACAATTTGCACAGAAATACGCGACATCGCCGACAAGACAGGCGTCAAGCTGAAAGGACCCATACCGTTGCCAACCAAGAAGCTCATCGTCCCATCAAGAAAATCGCCAGCCGGACAAGGAACACACACGTTCGACAAGTGGGAGATGAGGATTCACAAACGCCTCATCGACGTGGACCCAAACGAACGATTCTTGAAAAGACTGATGAGGATAAGAGCGCCTGACGATGTTTTTATCGAAATAGAACTACTGTAGGGACTACTTTCTCATTCGTCCGACAGAATTCAACTTTCGCTTTCGCGGCCGTCTTACGAATATTGCGAGGCTGCCAAGTACGATCATAGAGGCAAACCCGACGGTGACATATGACACGGACGAATCAACGACATTGACTCTTACAAAGACGTCGAGACTCACTTGCGAGTTGAATGCGGTCAGTGCTACATACCGCTGCCCTAGGGTCGCGTTCCAGGCAGCAAAAATCGTAATGCTCGTAGAATAGGGAACGCTGGCTGGAACAATATCTGATTGAGAGGAGCTGTAGATCTGTGGAGGATAATAACCCGGGGCGTCCTGAGTCACCGCCGACGAATTGAGCGAGAATTTTCCCCGGTCCGCTGAGTTGACAATAACCGATACCGGCCGGGACCCACCCCTCTGAATTACTACGTCAGGCAGCACGCTGCCAAGGCTAATCGGGACCGGTACACTCGCGTTCACGTAACCTATCTGGCCCAGTGCCCAGGCGACGAACCAAACGAGATTATTCGGCCCTGGCATCGCCCACCACATCAACGGGATGGAACTTCCAGGGACCCAATACTCGGTAAGGACGCCGGTCAAGGGGTCATAACGAGCAATCCGCCCGGCAATGTGTTCCGAGAACCAGACCATGTTCTTTGCGTCAATAAAGATGGCATTAGGAAGCCCGTTGATGCAGTTGTCCGGACAATAACCAATCGGAAACACCTTCCAAACGTTTGTGAGCGGATTTAACACTCCAAATTGGTTGCTACCGTGATCAGTAAACCAGACGTTGCCAGAAGAGTCAACTGCGACCTGTATTGGTGCGGCCAGGTTCACGTACGAAGGGGGAGAAAACTCATCGGGGACGGGAGAGACCTCAGGAACAAGACGACCAATTTTCTTAGACCCGGCCTCGGCAAACCATATTGTCTTCCCAGAGGGAGAAACGGTAATGCCTTGAACGATGGCCCCGCTCGTTCGAACCGGATAGGTCTGATTCAAGTGACTCAACGGGTCGTATATGGCAATACTACTCGCCCCAGATGAGCCCACCATGGTCATCCATATTCGACCTTGAGTGTCATTCGCGAGGTACTGTAGGCTTTGGTCTGGAAAGGTAATCGCCTTTGTCTCGCTTGTTTGGTCCGTACTCGTATCGTAGAAGGCCAGTGTCGAGTTCTCAGTGAACCAAACCTTCGTTGAAGGATTCACCGGATCGGCAAGAATCGAACTTACGATCACGTTTGGGAGACTTATGACTCCTTTCGAGGTTCCATCGATGAAGAATTCTCTGATTTGGGAAGTAGGAGGATTCCCTGTGGCTATGCCGGCAACCCAAATCGTTGAGCCTGTTGGATAGATGAGCCAAGGGCTCGGGCTTCCACTAGGGACCTTCGGCAGAAGAGTCACATATTGTTGAGCACTGGTCTGGAGGACAAGGGCGGGCCCTGCGGCCTGGGGAGGATGAGTTAGCGCGTTACCTAATGCCGAGAGAGCAATAAGAATCAGGATTGGTCCGATCGAGTGTGATAATCGCATGATCATCCTGGCGTTGCCTAGGTTACATTTAGGAGACCAGTCCGCATGAATTGGTGGACTGTGCAAACGCCGAGTGAGCAGTACATAGTGAACTGCCCTATTTTGGTCGCTTGGAATTTCAATGTCTGGGGGGGGCTTCCTCCGACAATTTCCAAGCCGCTGTTGGAGTAGTAAGTCACTGCGAACCCGTGAGCCTGTGTGTCGTTGTTAATTATGGTGATCTCAACCCTATCGCATTGGTGAACTGTGGTGACAGGCCAAGGACCAGTTTGAGACTTGCTCCCGTTGTACCCGTTTAGATCAGCAACAATCGTGATGGAGCGAGTGGCTCCACTCACACCCGAACAGGGAGATGGGGGAGGGCTGAGTACTACTGCGAACACTCCGCCTGCTGCGAGAGAAGTGGCAACGAGCGCGATTATGACCATCTCGCTAGTTCTCAACGATCACACCCAAGGTTCTCAGCCTGATATACGGCCCGGACTAGAAGTTTGGAGGAACCCCGCTAAATAGAGCCATGGTCAATACGTTCAACAGGACATTGGCCCGTAGAGCACAGGTACCAAAGGAACATGATCTGGCTCTCTAGGCTAAAGAGGACCATGAGCTCGAAAGGCTTAGCCTAGGCTACTTTTGAACCTGCCGGGCTATCCGTATGTTATGACTATGTTATCAGGCACACAGGGCTGGAATACGCAAAGAGCGGTAGAGGACGCTGCTTTGCGGGGGAAAACGTAATTTTGAAAGCTAGTGTCGGGATTGCCATTTACAGTCATGTTTAGGTGGTGTGTCCCGTCTACTTTGTGGTCGAAAATCTGAGTAGAGTTGAAGATAGCCGTAGTGGGATTGTTTGCCCAATGTCCCCAGAGAAGGAACCAGTCGCCAAGCGTGTAGTCTCTGTTTTGATCAGTTTCAATATGGAGGGTACCAGTCGCGTCATGGGTGTGAATCGGTTGCTGACATCCATTGTCGAATGTTCCAGGCGATGGGGGAAGGGCAAAGTTGGCCCCGTTTATGGAGATAGTCAAATTTGGGTGGGAGTGGTAGGCTTGACCCTCAACGCAATGGCTCAGATAGTCAGGCAGCGGTACAAGGTTCGGTGGCGGGCGCAAGAAGACGATGGCGACTACGATTACCGCAATGAGAATTATCGCAATAGCCAAGGTGGTTAGTGCTCTCTGTCGGCGTTTTCTCTTGACATCCCCGAGAATCTTCTGCTTTCGGGTCTGGGTCTGAGACATCGAGAGCGACCTATGCAAGAATTCGAGTGCGTTCGAGCAATAATATCTTTCCCGCGGAACTCGAAAAGAGAGAGGATAAGACCCTAAGACCTTCAGTCGAGATGGAGAGCCTTAAGACATATTTGAGAAGGCTGTCGAGGGGTTTCTCCTGCGGGGGTACCAGAGTCAGGTCAAATCATCTGACTAAATGGGCGGGTCGCGCCTAGCACGCGCGCGCTACACTCAAGACCCAATACCGCAAAGGCGTCGGAGCGATTAATGCCTTGGCAAAACGCGGGTGTGCTATCCCGTGGCGTAGGCCTTCGTGGGTTCGAATCCCACCCCCCGCACCAACTTATCATACTGTGATGGACACATCAAGTGTGAGCAGTCAGAATATCGGGGGTAGGGCTCGCTTTGACTTCTCTCCAGGTGAAGATCATTACGGGAATTATTACGCCTATCATGAACGCCAGAACTATCAGATTTCCAAAATCTAGGGGAATGATGTCTTGTATGCCAGTTCGGAAGAGTATCCCCGCAATGATGAATATTATGCCGCCGTAAAATAGGCTGCGTGCCCCGGCTCTTGTGCCGAAGAGCTGGACTCGGTCCGGACCCCACTTCTTCGCGATTTGGAGGACACCGCCGAACACCGAACCGATCGCAAGCAGCACGATCAGTGTGCCAAAGCCGAATGCCGCTCCAGGTGCGAATCCAAGATACGCTGCTGGCATCGCTGGAACAGCGACCAAATAGATGAAAGTGGTGAACAATCCTGTATCGACACCGAAGCCCGCGATGAATCCATGGATGACACACCAGTGTGTAGGAACTCGTCTTGAGATGCCTTTCTCGTCGTAATGCGTTCTAGCATGAGTGCGCAGGAATCGAGCCAGGGGATGCCAAGACGGCAATTTCCCAGACAATATCAAGTATCCCGCAAAGGACATCGCGATCCCGACCGCCACATAGACAAGCGCGTTCAAGCCCTCGTCAAAGGCGAGATAACTAGCGAGCGCAAAGTAGACGAGCTGAGCCATAATTGCCCGTTGGAGTGTAAACGCTGACGCGAAGAACAATCCCGAGAGCATTCCACCTCTCCCAGTCGCCGACCCCACTGAATAGCTGAAAGTGATTGGCCAAGTATGTTCGTCAGGAATGACCCCGTGCAACATTCCGAGACCCAGAGAACCTAGCAAGAGAACGATCCATTCCGGGAGAAGAGGGATCACGTTACGCGAGATGGAGATTGAATTATTAAGTATTTTCTGGATTTTAATAACCCTAATATAAGCAGTCAGCTGGAAATTATTATGGCACAGAAAAATGCCCATCGTTAGCGTCTCCTTACCCAACGAACTAGTCGATTCCATGACCGCGATTCAGCAATCCCAAGGATATGCCGGAAGATCTGACGTGGTCAGAGCTGCAATCCGTCTCCTACTATCTGACTCAAGAGAGAAAGCATCCCTCACCGGCCGAGTAGCTGCAATTCTCGTAGTTACACATGATGAGTCGAATGAAGAGCCAATCACTCGGTTGAAGCATGCTTACGATGACATTGTGCGAACTCACATTCACAACAAGATGGGCCAAAACAACTGCTTCGAACTGTTTCTCCTGGAGGGGGAAGGGAGGAAGGTCGCTTCGATGACTAGTGCATTCCAGAAGGAGAAGAAGCTGAGAAGCGTCAGGCTCCTAGTGGTTTAGCAGAAGCTACCGAAACTTCCCAACATGAATAGCGAGACCAGAGATCAGACTACTAGATGAACCTAGAGATCCCTCAATTCGGGGTCTCCAATCGAGGTCACGATTTTGGGTCAATGGCTCACGCAGGCATTCGTTAGAGCTTAGCCAGAGTGGAATAGGGCCGCGAAGTAGATCGTTAGGAGTCCAAGGGTTATCAGTGCAGCCATTATCGTCGATTCCTTGGAGGTTGTAACCCTTGTATTGTCGAACATTGGTCCAAAGAGTCTCACCGCGGCATAGATTGCCGTTCCGGTTCCTAGGGCGTAGAAGTAGCTGCTGTCATAGGTTAGGTAATAGCCGCTGGCAGCGCCGATGAGCGAAGGAATTGTGAAGATTATGCCAAGAATTGCAAGGTCTCTCACGCGACCTGTCATGTTCTTAGCATGCTGGATAGAGTATGCGCAGTAGCAAGCGCCAATTATCATAGGTTCAAGTGCCTTGTGCAGAACGTACGCTACTCCGCCGGAAACGCCGCCGAATGTGTCGAGAAGGGACGTGCTTGTTGTCAGCGCAGCTGTTCCCCCGAAGGCTGCGCCCTCGCCGAGCCCGTGGACTCCCAACGCAACTGCTACCAGGACTGGTATCGCCAAACCATACTTTCCAACTGCTAACTCAGGCGAGAAGATATTTCGATTCCGATCAATTGAAAAGAAGAAGAGAAGGCCGATGGCAAAGAGCCCTACTATTGCAAGCTGACCTGCACCTCCCGAGAAGCCCGAGTTGACATCGAGGCTTGCTGCCCCGGTTATCGTGTCGACGAAAAACCAGAACAAAATCCCGAATGCGAATGCCGCAACGTATCTTGTCTGTAATTTCATTCCCGCCAACACAATGAGGACTAACCCTACAAATGCGGGTATCAGCGTTGACGCAATCCACGGGAGGAAACTCTCAGCGAATCCCAGCATGAGCAAGTGTCTCAAGCATATTGTTGTAAGGGTTTTTGGCTCAAGTTATGAACAGGACAAAGGATATCCTTTGAGTGCGGGATTAACTGGCTTCCTGTTCGCAGGTTGAGCCATAACTTTCTTAATCATCGAACGCCAGTTTCTCCTATTCCCGCATTCGCGGCGTAGTTAGGTTTCCATATAACATGCCTTGCCGGCTGATTCAGAGGTAGGTAGTAACTGAATGATAGCTGGGAGTTCGGGCGGGGAAGAGTCCCCGCGAACAAAACTATTGCGCCGGGTTCTCGTAATCGTTGTCATCGTCGTGGCAGTCACCGGGTTTTTCGCTGCAGCGTATACATTTCATTTCTTCGGTCTCGGGACAACAAACTGTTGGGCCCGTCCCGCGAGCGTGCCGGCCGGCTCTACCTACTTCGTCGTCGTGATGGCTAACGAAGGGATGAACGTCGGGTTCAACGGTAGCAAGTTCCAAAGCGGCTCTTGGCCCATAATGAATGTCACGCTGGGGAGAAGCGTTACGATTCATGTCATAAACAATGACACAGTTCAGTCTCATGGGTTTGCGATACAGCGTTACTTCAGCGGATTTGCACTGGGTCCAGGCACATGTAGTGATGTCACGTTTACCGCCGATCAATCAGGATCGTTCTTGGTCTACTGCTACATCTCGTGTACAATCCACGTGTTCATGCAGAATGGGAAAATTAACGTAAACACCTGAACGATGGAAGGAGCGAACAGGGTATCCGTGTTTAATTTCACCGACGGGCTGGTGCACGTTCTCCTCGTGGCTTTCTCGGCCTTAGTCCTGTTGATCTCTCTGCTTGCGTACGTCGGTCGGAGAGACTCAAGATATTTTTTTCTCTCGTTAGCTTTCGCCTTTCTCGCGCTTAGCCAAGTAGTTGAGCTAGTTGAGACCATATTTTTGTCTAACCAGCTGATCTTCATTCCCCTAACAGGGGTACACTTGTCGCACTTTCTAGACTTCCTGATGCTGTCCAGTTTCAGCTTGGCTTTGCTTGTTCGGAGTGGAGAGAGCCTTGGGAGCTCAGGGAAACAGTAGGGTCAGGGTCAAGCATCTTGTCTCGCTTGCCCCAGGCGTTCACTTAAGAGAACTCCAGCGACTCCTCGGCATGTCATTCAATTCTACACGGTATCATGTGGACAAGTTGACGACGGCCGGCGAAATTATCCGAGTAGAAGAAGGAGGGTATTCTCGGCTCTATCCCGCCGGGATCAGCGAAGCAGAAAGGGCCATTTTCACCCTTCCTCGTAGAGAGACGAACAGGAAAATCTTGGCGAGTCTAATTGCTGACCCAATCCTCTCAAACAAACAACTGTGCGAGCTAACACACCTAGCGAAATCCACTGTCAGTGAACATCTAGCGGGACTTGTGCGAGCGGGCATAGTCAAGACGCGACAAGTGACCGAGAACTTTGTTGCATATGAGCTGGAGCAACCTGAACAAATCCGATTGTTGTTGAAGGGCCAGAACCCGAGTCTTCTAAGGAAGGCAAGCGAGAGATTCATAGATCTGTGGGACTTCTGAGACGGCAGGGCATGCGCTTGAGACCTCAGAACAAGCGACGCTTAGCTCTAACATTCGCCATTATCTTCTTTCTCTCACTGTCTACAATAATCCTGGGACAGCCCTACGGCCTTCTCAATGCAACAGGAACCAGTCTGATCCCTCAACAACCCAGTTCCAACTCTCCGATTACAGAATTCCCTATACCGTACGCGAACCCGGGGCCGAATGCAATTGTCTCTGCCCCGAATCACATCTTCTGGTTCGTGGAGTACAACACGGGTGGAATCGGCGAGTTCAACGAGACGTCAAAAGCCTTCAGTCAAATTCCAATACCCCCCGAGACAGGAGGGGCCGTCCCGGCGTCGTTGGCATTGGATGGTTTAGGCAGAGTCTGGTTTACCGATCAAAACAAGAATAATCCTAGTGTCTGGGTCCTCAATGCCTCCGCATCCCCTGTAACCTTCCACCAATACTTGACGAACACACCGAATTCGACCCCCGTCTTCGTCATCGTAGACAATGGCACCAACGACGTATGGTTTACCGACACCACCGCCAACAACATTGGAAATATCGACCATCTGACTGGTCAAATCACAAAATTCACGATGCCGACCTCGAACTCAGGCCCCGCCGAGCTCGCCCTCCAGAACGGTACGTCATACCTGTGGGTCACCGAAAGCTTTGCGAACAAAGTTGCTCGGTTTGACATGGCGTCTCACAACTTCCAGGAATTCACGCCCTCCGTCTCACTAGTTGCGCCCGTGGGGATCGCTGTCGACAAGAACGGGAACGTGTGGGTCTCGGAGCACGGCGCGAGTTCAATCGCGGAGCTGATCCCATCTAATTCGACCTTCAGAAAGTATCCGACCACCCAGCCCTCAACCTACAAGACTACTGCGCCAGCAACAATCTCCATCGACAAGCAAGGCCGATTCTGGTTTGTCGAACACTTCGGAAACAGGGTCGGACGGCTAGACCCTACGACCGGGATTATGGATGAATTCGCCATTCCCACCTCCGGCCTTGCATACTCCCTCCGTAACGCTCTAGACCCTAGCGGCAATTTCTGGTTCACAGAGTACACGGCGAACCAGCTTGGAATGATCCCGGGGAACGCAAATTCCCCCGTCGTTGCTAACTCTGTCCTCGCTCCTCTAGCAGTCAACGCCGGTCAAACAGTCGCCTCGCAAATCTCCCTGACAGATACTGCAGCGAGTTCGGTCGCCGTCACCTTGAATGTCACAAGCACATTCACAATCTACGGCCAAACATTCGCGAGCGAGGTAGCGCTGTCAAACTACAGTCTCGTGCTCAACCCGAACCAAGCCAAGACTATCACTCTCTCGATCACCCCGGATAGTAACTTACCCTCCGGACTCTATACAGCGGGTATCGTCGCTGCAGATGGGAATACTTCGACAGTTGCATTTGTCTTTCTCCAAGTACACGGCACCTTCTCAATACTCAATCTTCTACAAACCTACCTCCCTGCTATCGCAATCGCTGCCGCTTCGATCTCGCTACTGACAAGCATCCTGATTAGAAGAAGGAGAGCACGGTCGGCTCCGCTGGATTCGAACCCTAAGCTTCCGCTCGGCACGATCATAGTCATCGGGACAATTCTAATCGTGCTTGCAGTACAAGCGATACCTCCTTCGACAGCCAAGTGCATAGGCCTTCCCCCACCTCCACCGAACGGACAGCCAGCAGGGCCAGACTACATCGGACTGGGCTTGGACATCGGATCTCTAGCCTTCTTTGTCGTGGTACTCTATTTGATACTCAGGAGCCGACACAAGAACAAGCCTTCTAGTCCAGGGAAGCCGCGCTAGAGCTTCGAGTACCAGATGTAACAGATGGTCCCTAGTAGTGCAAAGGCCAGCGAGGGTCCGGCAAGTGTCGCGATAGACCCCAGTGAATCGCCGGCAGGGACTTGTGCAAAAGCGATAGGGGATAGCTGCCGGAATGCCTGAATAGCCCATGTCATCGGGTTTGACGATACTATAGGGGCCAGGAAGCTGGGAAACACGCTTACTGGATAGAAGAGAGCGCTGAGAAACGACAGGTAGAGCTGGATTGCGCTTCTGACGGTGACCCACATTTCTATGCTCGAAGAGAACGCGGAGATAGCCATTGAAAGGCCGACTATTCCCAGCGAGAAGAGACCTACAATCAGGTATGCTACGAAAATCTTCGGAGTAAAAAGTATCCCGTAGAGGTAGCATATGACAAGGGTACCAGGGAAGGTCGCGATCACGCTTCTAACAACCCCGCCTAGGACTCTTGAGAAAGCGAGAACCGGCCTCTGCACCGGAAGAGTCAGAAGGTACGACGTCAGGTCTTTGATGTATTTCTCCCTCCAAACATCTCTGCCTGACTGGAAGGCGGCAACCATAGCCGTTATGAGATTCGAGCCGGGCGCGATGAAAAGGAAGTAGTTCGCGCCCTCGCCGGTAACAAGTCGACCAAACGTCGCAGCCGTCACAAAAAGGTCGATCGAAAAGTTTGCAAACATTATCGCAACAAGAAACGCGTCGGAAAAAAGGATCCTCACATCTCTCTCGATAATCAGAGGAATGAGTCTCGTGTTGCTCAAGAGTATATTCCCCCTTCGAGCCGACGGAAATAGAACGTAGCTCCCAAGCCCAGGAAAATTACGACGAAGGCGACCAGCCCGGCAATTGCGGGAAGGTCGAGAGTGAAATTGACGAGCGACGAATACGCGCTATCCGCGGCAAACGAAACTGGTGAGAGGGGAGCGAAAACCGCGACGTATACAGGTATGAAACCGATCGGGTAGAGAGCCGTGCTTGCTCTTGATACCGCGAGCTCCAGGAGGGCAAGGACCACGTCGAATCTGTTGGCGCTCTTTACACTTACAGCCACGGTTATCGACATGCCAGTAACACCAAAGGCCAGAAGGAAGAGAGAGAGGAGAGCTGTCAGGATCGAGAGAGGCTGGTTGAACCCCCAAACCACAGCAACGATGACAAACATCGGTATCGTGTAGATTATGGCTCTCATCGCCCCGCCAAGAGCTCGTCCAATAATGAACTCGCGTCTTGAAATCGGGAGCGTTAGCAGATAATCGAGCACCCCTTCTTCCGCTTCTTCGAAGATATCGTAGCCAATGACGAACGAGATCGAAGCGATAGTCGCGACTACACTTCCTACAGCGTAGTACTCGTAGTAGTTGAGCCGCGGAATATGGATGAGTCCACTTATCAGGTTGGCGAAGACAAAGAGCTGTACGATGAACGCCAGTGCTCTGGTTATGATGATCCATGGAGTCCTGAAAAGGACTGAGACATCTCTAAGAGCCATCTGAATAATGAGATGCGGAGGCGATTCCGCGGCTACGCGGGTCTTACTCGAGCCGTTGGCCCGTGTAGGTGAGGAAGACATCCTCTAGACTAACCTCCTTGAGCCTGACACTTTCGATCTTGAACCCCCGGCTGCTGAGAGTGTCGACAATCTTGGGCAGGAGAAGCGTGCCTGAGTTGAGGAAGACCATGATCTTGTTGTCCTGTTTCTTGACATCATGGACCTCTGGGAACTTGGTCAACATGTCGGGTCTGAATTCGGACCCATCGTTTAGTGTAAGCTCTAGCACTTCTCCGCCCTTTACGGTTCCCTTCAACTGTTCCGGGGTTTCACTGGCAACCAGCTTGCCTTTGTTGACTATCGCAACTCTCTCGGAGAGACGTTCAGCCTCGTCCATCATGTTCGTGGCGACTATGACGGTAGAACCTTCGTCCCTCAGCTGGCGGATCATCTTCCAGAGCAGTAACCTGCTCGGGACGTCTAGAAAGGCGGTGGGTTCGTCGAAGACCGCTATGCTCGGCCGCTGAACCAGTATCTTCGCGTCCTCAACCTTCTTCTTCATACCTCCACTCATCAGCCAAGTCCGCTTCTTGCGTGACTCCCAAAGATCGAGAGCTTTCAGGACGTCCTCCACGCGACGTCGGCGCTCGTCTTTGTCGAAGGTCGTGGTCATTTTGAGGTGCCAGTTCAACACCTCGAATCCACTGAGAATACCGTCTACCCGCGGGTCCTGGAAAGCGATTCCGATGAGTCTCCTAACCTCGTTAGGCTGCTTCACAACGTCAAAGCCGTTGACTGTTATCGTCCCGCTGGTGGGGCGATAGACCGTTCCCATCATAAGCATCAGAGTGGTCTTTCCAGCACCGTTCGGACCGAGAAGCCCTAGAATCTCTCCATCCTTGATCGTAATGGAGAAGTCTTTGACAGCGTCAAGATCGCCAAATCGTTTTCCAGTTCTCTCGAACGTTATCATGGACAACCAATCATAGATTGTGAAACCGCAGGGAACACCTGTATGCAGTTCGCTCAGCGAATCGGAGCGAAGCCGGATAAAAACCCGCGACTCGCCTACACACGCTTTTGAAGAGGCCCAGAACAAGGCCCATCTAAGATGGACTTCACGAGAACAGTTCTAGCCCGTAGAATGATCCGAGCCTTCAAACCAGACCCCGTGCCTAAAGACAAGATAGAGCGGATTCTCTCCATCGCCCAACACTATCCTAGTGCTGGGTACAGCCAGGAGGTTGCATTCGTAGTTGTAACTGACAAGGAGAGACGAAAGAGGATACGTGAGCTGAGGGATATGAGAAGCGACGCCCCTGTCCTATTGATCCCGTGTGTCAGCGAGAGGATTGTCCACGATCGCTATCATGAACCTGACAAGATACGTTCTGAAGGAAAGGAGATCGATTGGCCCGTCCCGTTCTGGTATTTCGATGTCGGCTGCAGTTGCATGCTAGTATTCCTAGCAGCTGTAAACGAGGGGCTTGCCGCCTCTTTTGCGGGCAGCGTTGGAATCTTCAAACCAGGAATTCTGAGAAAGGAGCTTGGGATTCCAGATCATTACGAGCCTGTAGGAGTTCTATCGCTAGGTTACCCAGACCATGCTCGTGACGTTCCTTCGCCATCGTTGAAACGTGGAAGACGACCCCTCAGGGATTTTGTCCACGATGAAAAATGGTGATTGTCGAACTGAATTGTCGACGCGACTCGATATGTTGTGTCGACTAATTTACGTCTAGTTCGGCTTTTTCATGAGCGTAGATTGTTGTAAAGATGGGATCATAGATTTGGAATTTACCGGTTGTTGTTGCTTGGAAGCTGATTGACTTGGTTTCGCCAAGGTGGGCAACTATTCCATTAGGCGTGTAAAACTGAATAGCTAGCCCGTGGGATTGTACGGAATCGTTGTTTATGAGGCGTAGAACAACTGTGTCGCCCTTCTGAACGGTCATTATGGGAAGTGGTTGATGAAGACTGCCGTTGTATCCGTTCAAACTAGCCACGATTGTAAAACAATGAGCCTGCCCGGTTGTGACGCACGGTGTGATGGCAGTTGAAGGAATGTAGATTACAAAGAAGTAGGTCGCGACGCCCGATGCGACCATTGTGATTGCCGCGATGATCGCCACTATGTTAGCAAAGGTCTTCTTGTCAAGTCGAAGCATAGATGTTCGCCTCTGAAAGGCATGTGCCAAGTTTGCAGATCCGTGAAGGGGGTTGTGAAAGTTAAAGGCTATGGCTCAACACGCGAACCGATCTTAACATCTCTTCACGTTTTGCAGCTGGTACGCTTACCCTCAAACAGAATTGCGAGCATCCGACCGGTTAGGGTAGAAGCAGCGAGTCCGCGGATCAATCAGGGTCCAGAGCTTCGCAAATCATAGTATAGTCTCCTGTTTGTTTTTCCCTTATTCTCCAATTTTAACAACTGGATCTGCCCAATCTCTTTGAGATGGGATACGTGCAGTCCTCCGTCGGCTTGACGGTCTATTCCTTCGATCTCGACAATCCTAAGCTGTGCCTCAGCTGGTGGAGCGGCTTCTGCAAGTTTCACCATATCCGGGAGCTTGAGGGCTTCTTCCCGTTTCAGAAAGTAGGTCTTGACCGGTGCATCTTTTCTGATCAGTTCGTTCGCTTCTGCGACGTATCCTTCGATCTGGATCCGGTCGAATGATTCAAGGTTGAAGTCCATTCTAGACCGGTCTACGTCGACCTGGTTCCCTGTTATTCGGCAGTTGGCTCTCGAATAGAACAGGGAGCTGAGAAGGTGGCCGGCCGTGTGCATCTTCATCAGTGTATGTCTTCTTTCCCAATCGACCTGCCCTTTCACTTTGTCTCCGACCTTCAAAGATGCGGGGGATTCCAGCGTGTGAAGTATGTTGTCGTCAGCTTTTGTCGTCTCTTGGACCTTTGACGCGTTTAGGGTCCCGGTGTCGCAAGCTACACCGCCACCTCGTGGGTAGAAGAGTGTCTGGTCCAGAACAACCCCCTGCCCCTCGACCGAAACTACCTTCCCGATGAAATCCTTGGAATACGGCTCTTCCCAGTATAGCTTCCTCGTAATGGATAATCTCCCCAAACTACTATCGTACAGCAGATGGCCTTACGATTACTGCCTCTTTCGTACTCTTCGACTGGTTGTATACTTCCTGGGCTTCCCTTACAGTCGCGCCTCCGTGCACTATCTCTCGAATTGCTCTGATCATTGGCACGGGGTGATCGGACTGCCAGATGTTCCGACCCATGTCGACGCCTACGGCTCCCTCTTGAATCGCGTCGTAGGCGAGTTGAAACGCGTCCAGCTCTGTCTCCAGCTTGGGTCCTCCAGCGACAACCAAAGGCACTGGACAGCCCTTGACGACTTTTCCGAAATCCTCGC